>Ga0164242_10007061_pt1 | contig 12305 bp, 9 predicted proteins | sample OricomgcompostMG_FD_108783 | JGI IMG/M metagenome (GOLD analysis project Ga0164242, IMG submission 108783) | Miracle-Growth compost microbial communities from Emeryville, California, USA - Original compost - Miracle growth compost (MG) ... | reverse complement strand
CACACTGCGCAGCCGGCCGAAGCGGTCCTTTAGGAAGTCCTCCGGCTGGCCGGCGGTATGGGAGCCGTCCATCGGGATCCGCCACAACCGCTCGCCTTTGAGGGCGGCCATCCAGATCGACCCGCCGGCATAGGCGATTCCGCTCGGCGAGTCCTCCTCGGTGCCCCACTGGGCCACCGGTGAGGTGTATTTCGCGATCTTGGTCTTGCCCTGGGTCGCCGGCCAGCCGTAGTTGTGGCCCTTCTTGATCAGATTGAGCTCGTCGACGTCCCGGTCGCCGAATTCGGAGGCCCACAACCGGCCTGCCGGGTCCCAGGCCAGGCCTTGGACGTTGCGGTGCCCGTAGGTCCAGACCAGCGAATCCGGGTCCGGGTTGCCCGCGGCCGGTGCTCCCGACGGCGTCATCCGCAGGATCTTGCCGCCCAGCGACGACTTGTCCTGGGACAGCTCGGGCACTCCGGACTCGCCGGTGGTCGCGTACAGCATCCCGTCCGGGCCGAACGCCAGCCGTCCGCCGTTGTGGTGCAAGCCGTGCGGGATGCCTGTGACGATGTTGTGCAGCCCGTGCAGCTGATGGCCGGGCTTCGCCGTCGGGTCGTAGGTCAGCCGGGCGATCCGGTTGTCGCTGTCGGTGGAGTAGTAGACGTACAACCGGTGGTCGTGGGCGAAGTTCGGGGAGAGTACGAGACCGAGCAGCCCGGCCTCGCCGCCCTGATCGCCGTTGGATCTGGCCTGGCTGATCGTGCCGACCGGCGTCTTGTGGCCGGTCTTCAGATCCACCCGGGTGATCGTGCGGGTGTCGCGGGAGGTGACCAGCAGCTCGTTGCCCGGCAGCAGCGCCAGGCCCCAAGGGACGTTGAGGCCCTCGGCGATCGTACGCACCACCCGTACGGATCCGTGCACCGGCGCTGCTGTCGGACTGGACGCGGTCTTCGTAGGCGATTGGGACCCAGAGGGCGACTCCGAACGGCCGGTCGGCGACGGTGTTGCTGCCGAGGACGTTGCCGAGGGTGTTGCCGGCGACGCGCCGGCGGTCGTCGCTGCACCGGTGGGTGACGGCGAACCAGCAGGTCCGGCACCGGATCCCCCGGCACCGGAACAGCCGGCCAGTGCCAGCGCGACCACCGTCGCCGTGGACAGCGCGGCCGACCGCGCCCGCCTCATGTCGCCGCCCACTTCATATCGTCAGCGTACGGACACCTCGATGATCCGGTCGTCGGAACGGCCCGGGGTGGCGCGGCCATCGGTGTTGCTGGTGGTGATCAGCAGCTTGCCGGGGCTGAGTCGCAGCACACCGCGGATCCGACCGTACTTCCCGACCAGGAACGCCTTGGGCGTGCCGGCTTTCGCGCCGTGCATCGGGATCCGCCAGAGTCGTTCGCCCTTCAGTGCGGCCATCCAGATCGTGTTGTCGGTGTAGGCGATCCCGCTCGGGCTGTCGACCTCGGTGCCCCACTGGGCGACCGGGCTGGTGTAGCCCTTGTGGCTGGTCCTGCCCTGGGTCGCCGGCCAGCCGTAGTTGTGGCCCTTCTTGATCAGGTTGAGCTCGTCGGCCTTCCGGTCGCCGAATTCGGAGGCCCACAACCGTCCCGCCGGGTCCCAGGAGAGGCCCTGGACGTTGCGGTGCCCGTAGCTCCACACCGACGATCCCTTGAACGGATTGTTCGGCGCGGGCTTGCCGTAGCGGGTGATGCGCAGGATCTTGCCGCCGAGGGACGTCTTCTTCTGCGGCAGTGAGGTGTTCTCGGCGTCGCCGGTGGTGACGTACAACATGCCACCGGGGCTGAATCTGAGCTGGCCGCCGTTGTGGTGCAGCCCGTGCGGGATACCCGCCTTGATCACGTGCGGCTTGCCCAGCTGATGGTACGGAGCGCGGTTCGGGTAGTAGTGCACCCGAGCCACCCGGTTGTCCATGGCGGTCGAGTAGTACACGTACAGCACGTGGGTCTTGCTGAACTGCGGATCCACGGCGATGCCCAGCAGCCCGCCCTCGCCACCGGCTGACGGATCGGATCGCGCGGGTTTGATCTTGCCGATGGTGTGGAAGGTCCCGGTCCTGAGATTCACCCAGCGGATCAGGTGGGTGTCGCGCTCGGTGTAGACGATCTTGTTGTCGGACAGCTTGGCCAGGCCCCAGGGCACATTCTGGTCCTTGACCAGGGTGCGCAGGACCTTGACGGACCCGGTCGCTGCCTGCGCCGCCGGCACGCCGGCCGGGCCGACGCCGGTCAGCAGCGCTGCCGCCGTGACAGTCGCAACGGAACCGGCCAGGAGTTTCTTCGGCGTGGTGATCATGATCGGCCTCGATCCGGATCGACGGTGGTCCGCTCCCGATACCCGGGTCAGGCTACTCCGAAGCGAGGACAGGCCGGCGCAGCGAGGTGGCGCCGACCCAGGCCTAGGCTCAGCGATGCACGATCTGCAGCGGCATCCGGCTGCGGCTGACGCTGACGGTCAGCTTGGACTGCCGGGCCATGGCCAGGCCGGCGCCGACCGCGGCCAGCCCGACGATGCTGCCGCAGAGCAGCATCGTGCTCTGGACCCCGATCCTGTCGATCACGACACCGACGATCGGGCCGCCGATCGCCTGGCAACCGAGCAGCATCAGCAGATAGACGCTCATCACCCGGCCGCGTACGGCATGCGGAGCGGTCATCTGAACCAGCGAGTTGGCGCTGGTCATGAAGAGCAGGCTCATCATGCCGATGCCGACCAGGGTCAGGCAGAACAGCGGCTCCCAGCCGAAGCGGGACGCCAGGATCAGGCCGATGCCCAGGCCGCCCAGGGCGCTGACCAGGAAGCGCAGCCGCGGGCTGTCGGTCCGGCGTGCGGAGTACAGGGCGCCGGCCAGCGAGCCGACCGCGACCAGGGTGTTGAAGAGGCTGTAGCCACCCACCCCACCGGGGAAGACATTGGTGGCGAAGGCGGTCAGCAGGACGGGCATGTTGGTGCCGAACAGCGCCAGCGCGGTGACCAGCACGATGGTCCACAGCACCTCGGGCGTACGGCGGATGTAGCCGAGACCCTCGCTCAACTGACGGGCGATGGAGACCGACTGGGCCGGCTTGGCCGCGACCGCCGACGGCACCTTCATGATGCCCAGCAGGGTGACGACCAGCAGGCAGGCGCCGCTGTTGATCAGGAACGACGGTCCCTGGCCGATGGCGTGGATCAGGATGCCGGAGATGGCCGGGCCGATCAGGCCGCCGAGCTGGAAGACCGAGGAATTCAGGCTGACCGCGTTGCGGATGTAATCGCGCCCGACCAGATCGGAGACGAAGGCCTGCCGGGTCGGGTTGTCCACCACGGTGACGAAGCCGAGCATCACCGCGATGGCGAAGACATGCCAGGCCTGGACGACGCCGGTGATCGCCAGCACGCCGAGCAGGGCGGCCATGGACGCAGCGACGGACTGGGTGACCATCAGCACCCGCCGCTTGGGCAGCCGGTCGGCGACCACCCCGCCGAACATCCCGAAGAACAGAACCGGCAGGAACTGGCAGGCGACGGTGATCCCGACGGCCGCCGCACTGCCGGTCAGCTGGCTGATCATCCAGTCCTGGGCGATGCGCTGCATCCACAGCCCGGTCGTGGCCACGATCTGGCTGCCGAAGTAGATCCGGTAGTTCAGGACCTGCAGAGCCGCGAAGCTCTTCGGCCACCGGGAAGCCTCCGATGCGGCGCCGGACTCGGCGACCGCCAGCTTCTCGGCGGGATCTCCGATCTGGTCCGCTACGGGATCATCGGAAAGACGGACAGGTACACGGCGTTCTGCGGGCACCGCGGACACGAAGCAATCACCAAACTCTGATCAGATACCACTGGCTGCACTTAAGCACTTCTCACTCGGCCCCAGTCACGGCGATGTGCCACGGTGATGTGCGGTCGGACGGTCGCAGCCCGTGATCCAGCCCGCTCAGCAGGCGGTGGGCAGGTCACATCGATGACCGGAAGGTCTGGAACCGGCGATCGATGGGGTGGGATCGGATAGATCCGCGAAGGTCCGAACCGTGAGGCTCTGACGACAACACTAAAGGGTCACAGATTATTGCCCCGCATCATCGAGACTATATCTATTATTGGGTGTCGTAATGGCTCCGGACGGGGCCCGGCGAGGGGGCGACAGTGGCGGACGAACAGACCTTCGATCCGGTGTTGCTGCGCACCTATCTTGCCGTGGTCGAGGGGCTGAGCTTCACCCGGGCCGCCGAGCAGCTCGGGCTCAGCCAGCCGACCGTGTCCCAGCACGTCCGCCGGCTCGAGCAGGCAGCCGGCCGCCAGCTGGTCTCCCGGGACACCCGGACCGTACGGCTGACCGACAACGGCGAGGCGATGGCCGGCTTCGCCCGGACGATCTTGGCCGCCAATGACGAGGCGATCGCCTACTTCCGCGGCTCGGCGATGTCCGGCCGGCTGCGTTTCGGTGCCGCCGACGAGCTGGCGCTCAGCGAGTTGCCGCACATCCTGCGCGACTTCCGCCAGCTCTATCCCAAGATCAACCTCGAGCTCACGGTGACCCAGTCCGGCGTCCTGCAGCGCCGGCTGCTGGCCAACCACCTGGACCTGATCTTCATCAACCAGGAGCCGGACACCGATCGCGGCCGGCTGGTGCGCCGGGACCGGCTGGTGTGGGTCGGTCTGGACAAGCTGGAGATCGATCCGGCCCAGCCGGTGCCGTTGATCACCTACTACGCGCCCAGCTACAGCCGCAGCGCTGCGATCAGCGCCCTGGAGGGTGTCGGCCGCACCTGGCGGATCACCTGCAACACCCGTGAGATCAACGCGGTGCTGGCGGCCACCCGGGCAGGGCTCGGGCTGTGCGTACTGGCCCAGAGCCGGGTGCCGGGTGACCTGCGGGTGGTCAGCGGTCGCTACGACCTGCCGGTGCTGCCCGATGTCGAGATGGCGCTGGTGGACAATCCGCGCGCTCCCCGCGAACCGGTCGAGGCGCTCAGCCGGGCCATCCACAACCTGCCGCTGGCGCCCTTGCGACCATAGGTCCATGACCGAGGAGAGTGCACCAAGCAGGCGGCCGTACGGGTTGATGGTCGATCTCCAGCACGATCCGGTCGGCGTCGACACGGTTGCGCCGCGGCTGTCCTGGATCGTCCCCGCGGTCGGCGACGGCATGCAGCGGGTGTATCGGATCCAGGTCGCCGGGTCACCCACGGCGTTCGACCGGCCGGTCTGGGACAGCGGGCCGGTCGACTCACCGGCATCGGTCGCCGTCGGCTACCGCGGGCCCCAGCTGCGTCCGTCCACGCCGTACTGGTGGCGGGTGCTGGTGGAGACCTCCGAGCCCGGCGACTGGTCGGCGCCCGCGCGCTTCGTGACCAGGACCGACGACTGGGGTGGCGACCCGATCTGGGGACCAGGCGACGACAGCCCCTGGGTCCTGCTGCGGACCGAATTCGATCTTGCCGACCGGCCGGTCCTGGCCGCCTATGTCGAGGCGGCCGGTCTGTCGCCCGAAGGCGGTCCGACCGAGGACGGCATCGAGGGCGGACGGCAGTACGTCTACAAGCTCTGGGCCAACGGCTCGGTGGTGGGCCGGGGGAGCGTTCGTGCCGGCGACGAACGGGCGCGCTACCACACCCACGACGTGACCAGGATCGTACGGCCCGGGCGCAATGCGCTGGCCGCACTGTGCTGGGCCGAACACGGCCGGCAGTTCGTCGCCCGGCTGGTGGTCGTGTTCGCCGACGGTGACCGGATCGAAGTGCCCACTTCGACCGGCTGGACGGCGCTCGGCGGATCGCGATTGCTGCCAGGGTCTGAGGACATCGGCGGCGGCTGGTATCGCGCACCGCGGGAGGACTGGGACCTGCGGTACGAACCGGTCGGCTGGACGCAGCCGGGTTTCCATGATCATGACTGGACGCCCGCCGTCGCCGCGGGACCGTTGCCCGCTCCGGCGCCCGCGATCGTCTCGATCGAGCAGCAGGTCGGCGCGCCCGTACGGGCCGAGCGGCAGGCGCCGGGCCGCTGGTTCGTCGATCTCGGCCGGGAGATCGTCGGCGGCATCCGGCTCGACGTGTCCGGTCGTGCCGGCGATCGGGTGATCATCCGGCTCGGCGAGGAGCTCGAGCACGGACGCGTACGCTTCCGGTTGCGGACCGGCAACGTCTACTCCGACACCTGGACACTGCGCGACGGCCCGCAATCGGTTGAGCACTGGGGATTCCGGGCGTTCCGCTATGTCGAGCTCGAGTGCGATCCCGATCTTGACCTGAGCCATGCCGTCTCGCCGCTGGTGCTGCATGCGCCGTACCTGGGTGGTGGCTCGTTCCGGTCGTCGGATCCCGATCTCGACCGGGTCTGGGAGCTGTGCCGCTACACGATCGAGGCCACCTCGCTCGACCTCTATCTGGACACCCCGGCACGGGAGCGCGGGCCGTACGAGGGCGACGCGTATGTCAACCAGCTGTCCCAGTACGCCGTCGAGCGCAGCTATGCGCTGGCCCGATACTCCGGCGAGTACCTGACCCGTCGGCCGACCTGGCCTGCCGAGTATCACCTGATGCCGGTGCTGATCGCCTGGCAGGACTATCTGGCCACCGGCGACGACCGGCAGCTACGCACCGACTTCGAGCTCTGGGAGTCTCTGGGCTACGACCGGTTCCTCGGCGACGACGGCCTGCTGCACAAACCGCCGATCGTCTCCGGCTGGGACGCCGAGCTGGTCGACTGGCCACCGGTCTTCCGGGACGGCTACGAGTTCACCGAGGTCAACACGGTCCTCAACGCGTTCCAGTGCGCCGCCTTCTCCGCCCTGGCCGACATCGCCCTGGTGATCGACCGGCCGCAGGATGCCGCCCGCTATCGGGACCTGGCCGGGCGGATGCGTACGGCGATCAACGCCCGGCTGCTCGACGACGCCGCCTACACCGACGGGCTGGGCTCGGCGCATCATGCCCAGCACGCGACCGCGATCCCGGTCGCGCTGGGCATCGCACCCGCCGACCGGCTGCCGGGACTCGGCGGCTGGCTGGCCGGTGGTGACGTGCGGGTGAGTATTTATGCCGTCCAGTTCCTCCTCGACGCGCTGTTTCGCGCCGGATTCGCCGACGAGGCGGCCAAAGTACTCACGGCGACCGGGCCGTCGAGCTGGCTGCACGTGATCGATGATCTTGGCGCGACGATCGCACCCGAGGCCTGGGATCCGGAGCTGAAACCCAACATGACCTTCTCGCACGCCTGGGGATCGGCGCCTGTCAACGTGATCGCCCGCTGGATCCTCGGCGTCCGACCCGAGGCGCCGGGTGCGGCCCGGATCGTCGTCGAGCCGCGACCGGGACCGCTGCGCACGATGTCCGGGGTCGTACCGACCGTCCGCGGCCCGGTCGGGGTCGATCTCGATCGGACCGCGGGGTCGTTGGTGATCAGCATTCCCCCCAACACCCGGGCCCGGGTCGTGCTGCACAAGTCGGAATTGGGGCTGACCGGCCCGTTGGCGATCACCTCGGCCGGCCGGCCGATCGCGTCCACCGGATCGGGTGATCCTGCCCAGGTGCTCGACGTCGGACCGGGCGAACTGGTCATCTCACGCGCCCGGGGTTGAGGCCGCGCCTCCGGTGCACCCACCGATCGTCGCTGCCGGGTTGCCGGCGAGCACACCGCCGGTGGCCCTGCCGCAGTGGATCATGATCGGATGACGGAGCCAGCCCAGGACAAGAGGAGCACGCCGGCGTTCAGGCCCGCCCTCCTCATTCGTGGAGCGTCCTTCGCCGTGGTGGCTCTGCTCGGCCTGGTCGCGGGCACCCACTCACTCCTACTCGCCTCACACGAGACCGCGAGCACGACCGCCACCGTCGTCGAGTTCGGAAGCTGTCGCACCCGTGAATCGGCGACCGCGACCTTCACAGTCGACGGCAGGCTGTACCACGCTGATGTTGAGTGCACCCACGACGTGGGGGAGCGGGTCGAGATCCGTTACGATCCCGCGGACCCGACGCGCAACGGCGACACTGCCGGCGGGATCGCTCTCCGGTACGGTTTCGGCGCGCTCGGTCTTGCGATGCTGGCACTGGTCGTCTGGAAACCGCGGTGGTGGTGATGAAGGTCGGCATGACCGGTCATACCGGCCGCAGATCCCGCCGTCACCCGCGCTCCGTCCTCGCTGCACTGTTCTTCGCCGTCGCAGGAGTTTCCGGTCTGGTCTTCGGCACGCAGTCGTTGCTCTTCGGGCCGGGGGAGACCCGGAGTGCGACCGCCACCGTGATCGAGTCGAATCTGTGCCACGGATATCCGGATCCGGCCACCGCGACCTTCACAGTCGGTGGCTCCACCTACCGCGCCGATGTCTCCTGCAGCCACCACGTCGGTGATCGGATCCGGATCCGCTACGACCCCGCCGACCCGTACCACAACGGTGACACCACCGGCCGGGTCGTCCAGCGATTCGGCTCAGGCGCGCTGCTGACCGTCATGGCCGCGCTCGCCTGGCGGCCGCCGCGGTGGCTGCAGAGTCGCAGGGACCGATAGCAGCGACCAAAGCCTGTTGGGCCGAGTGGCCGAAGTCGATACGCTTGGCGGGCCCGGAATGCTCCGGGCCGGATGTGACGTTGAACACTCAGGTCGATTCGTACGGTGCCGCGGAAGGGCTGCGGTGCCGCGGCAAGCCACAAGTGAGGTAGCGGTGCCAACAGGCAAGGTCAGGTTCTACGACTCCGCCAAGGGGTTCGGATTCCTGAGCAAGGAGGAGGGCGGCGACGTCTACGTGCGCGCCAACGCGCTGCCTCCCGGCGTCACCACCCTCAAGCCCGGCCAGCGGGTCGAGTTCGGCGTGGTCGAGGGCCGCAAGGGTGAGCAGGCGCTTTCCCTGCGGTTGATCGACACGCCCCCGTCGCTGGCCCAGCAGCGCCGCAAATCTCCCGACGAGATGGCTGTCATCGTCGAGGACCTGATCAAGATGCTGGACTCGATCAGCAACGGCTACCGGCGCGGTCGCCATCCCGATGCCAGGATCGGCAAGAAGGTCGCCAGCGTGCTGCGCGGCGTTGCCGACGAGCTCGACGTCTAGTCCGGGCCCGACGGGCTCGAGGGATAGCCGCCGCCCGCGCCGGTGCCCTAGGATCCAGTGGCCATGGGAGCACCCACAGTGACCACGCCCGGGACGCCGGCGCGATCGTCCGGTGTGATCGACCGGTGGTTCGAGATCACCGCCCGCGGGTCGACGGTCGGACGGGAGATCCGTGGCGGCCTGGTGACCTTCTTCACCATGGCCTACATCCTGGCGCTGAACCCGTTGATCATCGGTACCGCCGCTGATCACAACGGTCACTTGCTGGGTGGCGCTCCGTGGAAGAACGCCGCCGGGCAGGTGATCAGTGCCAACGTCGGGCATTCGATCACCCTGGTCGCGGGCGCGACCGCGCTGGTCGCCGGGATCACCACGATCGCAATGGGGATCTTCGGTCGCTTCCCCCTCGGCCTGGCGACCGGCCTGGGCCTGAACGCGCTGCTGGCCTTCACGATCGCGCCGCAGATGACGTGGCCGCAGGCCATGGGGCTGGTCGTGATCGAAGGCATCGTGATCGCGATCCTCGTGCTGACCGGCTTCCGTACGGCCGTCTTCCGGGCTGTGCCGGCCTCGTTGCGTGCCGCGATCTCGGTCGGTATCGGCCTGTTCATCGCCTTCGTCGGGCTGGCCGACTCCGGTGTCGTCCGGGCAGGCAGCGGCACCCTGGTCCAACTCGGCGTGAACGGGTCGCTGTCGGGCTGGCCGATGCTGGTCTTCGCCATCGGCCTGTTCACCGTCGCGGTGCTGCACATCCGCAAGGTGCGCGGGGCGATGTTGATCTCCATCATCCTGGCCACCATCGTCGCGGTGATCATCCAGGCGGTGGCGAACCTGCCGGCCCAGAGCAGTGATCATCCGACCGGCTGGGCGCTCAACATACCGACCCTCGGCAAGATCATCTCGGTGCCCGATCTCAGCCTGATCGGCCACGTCGACGTGTTCGGCGCCTTCATCGACGGCGGTATCGGCCGCTTCGTACCGCTGGTGCTGCTGGTCTTCGCACTGATCCTGTCCGACTTCTTCGACACCATGGGCACCGTCGTCGCGATCGGCGCCGAGGGCGGCCTGCTGGACGAACGCGGCAACCCGCCGCACCTGACCCAGATCCTGCTGGTCGACTCATTGGCGGCGGCCGCGGGCGGGGCCGGCTCGGTGTCGTCCAACACCACCTACATCGAGTCCGCCTCGGGCGTCGGTGAGGGCGCCCGGACCGGACTGGCCTCGGTGATCACCGGCCTGGCCTTCCTGGTGGCGATGTTCCTGGCGCCACTGGCCGGCCTGGTGCCGTCCGAGGCGGCGACGCCGGCGCTGGTCTTCGTCGGCTTCCTGATGATGTCCCAGGTGACCAAGATCAACTGGTCGGAGCTTGAGGAGGGCCTGCCCGCCTTCCTGACGATCGCCCTGATGCCGTTCACCTACTCGATCACCAACGGCATCGGCGCCGGCTTCGTGATGTACGCCTTCCTCAAGATCGTCCGCGGCAAGGCCCGCAGCGTCCACCCGTTGATGTACGGCATCTCGATCGCGTTCCTGATCTACTTCCTGCAGGGCTTGATCAACAGCTGGATCAGCTGACCGGCCCCGGCGCCGTGCTCAGTTGGGCGGCGCCAGCCGCCGCTTCAGCTGCGGGATGTCCAGATCGGTCTTCGGGTAGCGCGGATCAAGATCACGCAGGGTGTCCCGGAGCAGCACACCGACTGCCCAGTTCCGATACCACTTGCGGTCGCTGGGGATCGCGTACCAGGGTGCGACCTCGGTCGAGGTCGCTGCCAGGGCTTGGGCGTACGCCTTCTGGTACTCCGGCCACATCCGCCGCTCGGTAATGTCGTCGACGTTGAATTTCCAGTTCTTGGTCTCGTCGTCCAGCCGGGCCAGCAGCCGCTCGCGCTGCTCGTCGTAGGAGATGTTCAGGAAGCACTTGATCACGGTGGTCCCGGCAGCGACCAGCCCGGCCTCGAACTCGTTGATCGCGCGATAGCGGCGCAGCCGCTCGGCATCGTCGATCTGATCATGGACGACGGTGACCAGGACGTCCTCGTAGTGGGACCGGTCGAAGACCCCGATCATGCCCGGACCGGGCAGCTCCCGCTTGATCCGCCAGAGGAAGTCGTGGGCCCGTTCCTCCTCGGTCGGCTTCTTGAACGCCCGGATGTGGGTGCCCTCCGGACCGACCAGCCCGACGACGTGGTCGATCACCCCGCTCTTGCCGGAGGTGTCCATGCCCTGCAGCACCAGCAGCACCGACCGTTGCTCGCCGGTGACGCCGTCGGCGTAGAGCCGGGTCTGCAGGTCGACCAACTCGGCACCCAGGTCCTCCAGGGCGGCCAGCGCGTCCTTGCGGCTGTCCGGGCCGGTGGTGATCTTGCGCGGGGAGTAGTCGGCCAGGTCGACCACACCGTCCTCGGGGTCGATGCGCAGCGCGCTGCGCAGGTTCTTGGTCGACGATGACTTCTTCGGCATGGCCGAAGCTTACGGTCCGGGCTTACGGTCCGGGGTGGGCGCGGTCGGCGAATCCGCTCGGTAACCGACACGGCAACCGCCCTCGGTACGCCTATTCTGAGGCCGTTGCCGCAGTGCAGGACCAGATCTCGAGCAGACGGGAGCGACGGGTGGACACCGACCGGGCGTCGACGGACCGCGAACACGGTGTCGGTCACGCCCTGGGCTCCGGGGTCAAGGGCGCCGGCCGGGGGATCGGCCACGGCATCGGTCACGCGCTGCGCCGGGTCGTCGACTACAGCGACTCCGGCGGAGCCGGCCCGACCGGGCTCGGCAAACTCGTACGGCTCGAATTCACCGACTCGGTCGGTGACGCGGCGGTCACCATCGCCTTGGCGGGCACCATCTTCTTCGGTACGCCGACCGACGAGGCCCGGCCGGAGGTGGCCAGGTTCCTGGCCATGACGATGGTCCCGCTGGCGATCCTGGCGCCGTTGATCGGTCCGTTCCTGGACCGGTTCCGCTACGGGCGGCGCTGGGCGATCGGCATCTCGACGGCGCTGCGGGCATTCCTGTCCTGGGTGCTGGCCGGGGTCGTCCACGATCCCAACTCGGTCTGGCTGTTCGTCTGCGCGCTCGGCGTGCTGGTCGCCAACAAGGCGAACACGGTCAGCCGTGCGGCGGCCGTACCGCGGCTGCTGCCCGAGGGTTTCACGCTGGTCAACGCCAACTCCCGGCTGTCGATGGCCAATGTCGTCGGGCTGGGGGTCGGCGGCATCCTCGGCGGTGCGCTGTCCCGGCTCGGACCGGACTGGGCGCTGCGATTCGCCTTCGTGGTCTTCCT
>Ga0164242_10007060_pt1 | contig 12305 bp, 8 predicted proteins | sample OricomgcompostMG_FD_108783 | JGI IMG/M metagenome (GOLD analysis project Ga0164242, IMG submission 108783) | Miracle-Growth compost microbial communities from Emeryville, California, USA - Original compost - Miracle growth compost (MG) ... | reverse complement strand
GAGGCCTGCGACGAACTGCCGCTGCAGCACGAGGTAGATGACGAGCGTCGGGATGACGGTGATCATCGCGCCGGCGGCGAGCAGGTTGTAGTTGGACAGGAACTGCCCCTGCAGGTTGTTGATCGCGGTGGTGACCGGCAGCCGGTCGCCGGACTGGATGAAGATCAGCGGCCAGAAGTAGTCGTTGTAGATGAAGATCACCTCGAGCGTGCCGAGCGCCGCCAGTGCGGGCCTCGTGAGCGGCAGGATGACGTTCCAGTACTGGCGCCACACGCTCGCCCCGTCGACGCGCCCGGCCTCGGTGAGCTCGTGCGGGATGGCCTTCATGAAGTTCGACAGCACGAACGTGCAGAAGCCGATTTGGAACGCGGTGTTCACGGCGATGACGCTGACGTACGTGTTGAGCAGCGAGCCGGAGTCGCTGATCCAGTACGGCAGGGTCGTGTGCTTGAACAGTTCGAACAGCGGCGCGGCCAGCACCTGCGGCGGAAGCAGGTTGCCCGCGGTGAACATGATGAGCAGCGTGACGTTGAACCGCCAGCTGAACCGCGACACCGCGAAGGCCATCATGGAGGCGAAGAACAGGATGAGCAGCACGGCGGGCACCGTGATGATCACCGAGTTGCCGAAGTAGGTCGGGAATCCGCCCTGCGTCCAGGCATCCACGTAGTTCTGGAAGTTGAACGAGCCGGCGATCGAGAAGTAGCCGTACTTGTCGGTGTCGGCCTTGGGCCGCAACGACGTGTAGAGAGCCCAGGCGAGCGGCAGAAGCCACATGATCGCCATCACGAGGATGAACAGGATGGTGCCCCAGCGGTGGTTCTTTCTGCGTCGTGTCGTGGCGGGCGTGTGCGGCGGCACGCGCACCGAGGTGGCGGCGGTCATTCCGTCTCCTTTCGGAAGGTCCTCGCCAGGTACCAGACGATGGGTACGAGAGAGATGATCAGCAGCACGACGGCGAGTGCGGATCCGACGCCGATCACCTGGCCCTCACCGATCAGGTTCTGGATGACCAGCGCGCTGAGCAACTCGAGTCCGTTGGTGCCCCTGTTGATGACCCAGACGATGTCGAACGCGCGCAGCGACTCGATGATCGTGATGACCACGATGATGATGTTCGTCGGCTTCATGGCCGGGAACACGACCCGGAAGAACGCCTGCCAGCCGTTCGCGCCGTCGAGCGAAGCCGCTTCGCGCAGGCCCGGGTCGACGCTCTTCAGCCCCGCCAGGTACAGGATCATGACGTAGCCGGCATGCCGCCAGGTGGCCGCCACCATGGCCGCCCACAGGTTGACGCTCGGGTTGCCCAGCCAGTCGACCGCGTTCGGCTTGCCTGCCGTTCCCAGCAGGAAGTTCAGCAGGCCATTGTCCTGCGAGTAGAACAGCTGCCAGATGATCCCGATCAGAGCAAGTGAGAGCATCACCGGCACGAAGAAGATGCTCTGGTAGATGCGGCTTCCCCTGATGGCCTGGTCGAGCAGCACAGCGAGCAACAGACCCAGCGGAGTCCCGATGACGCCGAGGAACAGCAGCCAGATGACGTTGTGCAGCACCGCGGGCCAGAACGGCGTGTAGTCCTGGAAGACGTAGTGGTAGTTGCTCAGGCCCGCCCACTTCATGTCGCTGAAGTCGAGACCGTTCCAGCGCACGAACGACAGGCCGATGGAGAACAGGGTGGGCAACCAGACGAGGACCACCTGGATCAAGGTGGGGATGCCCACCATGATCGACAGTGTGACCACGTCGCGGCGCGTGAACTGTCGCAGCCGGCGTCGCTTCCGGACGGGGCTCGAACCCCGTCCGGAAGCGACGGCCTTCTGCGTCTGTGCAGACGTGACCGCCATGACGACGCTTCGCTTACCGGCTATTCGGACGCGTAGAGCGTCTTCGCCTGCGACTCGATGTTGCTCAGGTCGATGGTGCCGTTCTTGATGAACGTCTGCATCGCGGGCTCGAGCACATTGGATGCCATGGCAGGCAGCGCGTCGCGGTCGAAGAACTGGCTGATGAACTTCGCATCGGCGATCACGCCGGCGAGCTTCTTCGTGAAGGCGCTGTACCCGGAGGTGTCGGCATCCTTCGCGGTCATGATGTTGGACTTGTCGTACTTGTAGTACGCCTCCTGGCCTGCGCCCGTGCCCATGAACTCCAGCATGTCGCGGGCCGCCTGGTTCTGGCCGCCCTTCTTGGACAGCATGAGACCGTCGATCGGCGCCTCGACGGCGTCCTGCCCCTCGACGGCGATGGACGGGAACGGGAAGAAGTCGATGTCGGCGAGCACCGAGGGGTCGGTGAACTGCTGCGTGATGAACGAGCCGAGCAGCATCATGCCGGACTTGTTCTGCGCGAGCTTCTGGGCGGCATCCTGCCAGGTCAGGCCGAGCGCGTCCGGATCCTGGTAGGGCAGGAGGATCTTCCAGGTGTCGAAGACGTCTTGCACCTTCTTCTGGTTCCACGACTCCTTGTGCGCGCACAGATCGACGTGGAACTGGTAGCCGTTGGTGCGCATGTTGATGTAGTCGAAGGTGCCGCACGCGGGCCAGGCATCCTTGTCGGCGAACTCGATCGGGATGATGCCGTCGGCCTGCATCTGCTTGCACAGGGCCTCGAGCTGGTCGAGCGTGGTCGGAACCTGGTAGCCCTTCGACTGCCAGAACGACTTGCGGTAGAAGAAGCCCCACGGATAGTTGTAGTTCGGCACGAAGTACTGTTTGCCGTCCTGCCCCGTCGAGGCCTTCTTCAGCGCAGGCGAGAAGTTGCTGCCGATCTTCTTCCAGACATCGTCGACGTCGGCGACCAGGCCCTTCTTCGCGTAGTACTGCATGCGGTAGCCGGCGAACCAGGTGAAGGCGTCGTCCGGGCTGCCCTGCAGGTAGTTGTTGATCTTGTTCTGGAAACCGTTGTGGTCGACCGTGTTGACGGTGACCTTGTCTCCCGACTTCTTCTCGAATGCACTCACGAACGACGCGTAGGCCTTCTTCGGCACCGGGTCTGAGGCGTTGGATCCGAACGAGAGCGACTTTCCGCCGCCCGAGGAACCGCCGCCGGATGTGGTGCCCGTGCAGGCCGCGAGAAGCGGAACGGCACCCAGCCCGAGCGCTCCGACGCCGACACCTTTCAGCAGGGCCCGGCGCGACACGCCCTGACCCGCGTTGAGCTCTTGCATGTTGACTCCTTTGTAACGTGCAGAGGGTGTGCAAAAACGCACATTGTCGATCATATTCGCCCATTGAGCCGCCGCAAGTAACGAATGGGCCACGACGGCCTTCGCGCCGGTGGAGCGCCCATCGGGAAAGCGCATGCACGGATGCCGTGACTCCAGCGGCCCCTCACGGAAAGCGTGCGGTGGGGAACGAATTCGCATAAATTCGCACAGGACAGCACGACCGATCTGATCGAAGGAGCTCGAATGTCTACATCAGTGCGCGGATCCGCCGCGGCGGTGTGGAGGCATCCGGAGATCACCTCGATAGCTCGAGAACGGTCGCACGCCGTTCCGAGGACGACCGGATACGACGGCCGCCCTCTGCCCCGTGTGATCGACCTCGACGGCACCTGGCGGTTCCAGTTGTTGCCGCACCCCGAAGCCGACGCGGGCGAGACGTGGCGCGACATCCACGTGCCCGGCGCATGGAGCCTGCAGGACACCGACGATGCGCCGCAGTACCTCAACATCCGGATGCCGTTCTCCGACGCTCCCCCGCGCGTACCACGACAGAACCCGACGGGTCTCTACCGGCGCACGTTCACGCTGCCCGCCGACTGGAGCGGGCGACGCATCGTGCTCAGCGTGGGAGCCGCGGAGAGCGTGCTGCTCGTTGACGTGAACGGTGTGCAGGCCGGGGTGAGCAAGGGCAGCAGGCTCGCGGCGGAGTTCGACGTGACGGACCTCGTGCGAGAGGGTGAGAACGAGCTGGAGCTCACGGTCGTCAAGTGGTCGGACGCCAGCTTCATCGAAGATCAGGACCAGTGGTGGCTCGGTGGCATCACAAGGGGCGTCCGGCTGTACGCCACCAGTCCCGTCTTCCTACGCGACGTGCGCGCCGTCGCCGACTTCGATGCGGCATCCGGTGCGGGCAGGCTCGAGGTCGAAGCCATTGTGGGCGCGCCTGGCGATGTGATACCAGCGGGGCTCAGCGTGCGAGCGCGGCTAGGCGCGCCGTCCGTTCCGGCCCCGGTGTCGGCGCCCGTGTCGACACGACTCGTGGTCGACCCGGAAGACGGGCACGCGCAGGAGCTGCTGGCGCAGGTGCCGCCGAACGAGACCGTCTTCGCCCTGCACGCCAGGAATGCCGCCAGGATGCCGCTGCCCGAGCCGGTGCGCACGCTCGCCTCCACCGCCACGGCACTGAATTTCCCCGCTCCCGACGGGCACGCGCAGGTCGGGATCGACGTGCCCGGCGCGAGCCCTTGGAGCGCCGAGTCGCCCGCACTGTACCCGCTGGCCGTCGAGCTCGTCGATGCCGACGGCACCGTGCTCGACTCCGCCGACATCCGGGTCGGTTTCCGGCGGGTGGAGATCGTGGGCCGCGATCTGCTGGTGAACGGCGGTCGGATCATTCTGCAGGGCGTGAATCGACACGAGTTCGATCCACGTACAGGGCGCACGCTGACCCGCGAACAGACGGCGGCCGAACTCCGCAACCTCAAGCGATGGGGCTTCAACGCCATCCGCACCTCGCACTACCCGAACGATCCTCCGTTCTACGATCTCGCCGACGAGTACGGGTTCTACGTGATCGACGAGGCCGACATCGAGGCGCACGACTGGGCCTGGTCGCTGTGCGACGACCCGCGCTACCTCAACCAGTTCGTCGATCGCGTGTCGCGCATGGTGCTGCGAGACAAGAATCACGCGAGCATCATCATCTTCTCGCTCGGCAACGAGAGCGGCTCTGGGGTGAACCAGGATGCGGCGGTGGGATGGCTGCGCGGATACGACCCCACACGCCCCGTGCACTACGAGGGCGCGATCGCCAAGGACTGGTACGGCGGGCACCGACAGACCGACATCGTCTGCCCGATGTATCCGCCGATCGATGCGATCGTCGGATATGCCACGAACGAGGCGGCCGATCGTCCGCTCATCATGTGCGAGTACAGCCATGCCATGGGCAACTCGAACGGTTCGTTCGACGATTACTGGCACGCGATCCGCTCGACGCCGGGTCTGCAGGGCGGCTTCATCTGGGAGATGAAGGACCACGGCCTCGATCCCGACGGCGACCGGCACTACCGGTACGGCAGCGACTTCGCGGTTGCACCGGCACCCACCGGCCGAGACTCCGCAGGCGACGCATCCCGCGCAACACCTACGCCCGCAACGAGCGAATCGGCGGACAAGAGCCTCAACGACGGGAACTTCTGCATCGACGGCCTGCTCTTTCCCGACGGATCGCCGCACCCGGCCGTGTTCGAGGTGCGCAGGGCGTTCTCTCCGGTCGAGGTGTTGTCGGATGCCGCGGCGGCCCTTGGGGGATCCGTACGGCTGCTCAACCGCCAGACCTTCGCGTCTCTGGAGAGCACGCGAATCGAGGCGTCGGTGGCGAACATCGACGGCGTAGGCGCTTCCGTGCGCCTGGATGCCGCTGCGCGCGCGGGTGAGACCGCCGACGTGGCGCTGCCAGCCGCGATCACCCACGAGCTCGCCCGTGCCGACGCACTTGCGCTGCGGCTCACGGTGCGTACGGCGGCGGATGTCGCGTGGGCACCCGCCGGCACGGAACTCGCGGTGCTCGAGGTGCGCGTGGCCGCGGAACGGGATGCCGCGGCCGAGACCGGCGCCTCGGGCCACGCACCGATCTTCACCGCCACCACGCCCCGCACGGGACTCGATGGCATGGTCGACCTCGACGATGACGGCGTGGTCAGGCATCCGTTGCTCGCGGCCGGCCCGCGCCTGCAACTGTGGCGGGCGCTCACCGACAACGACAAGGCGGTCCCGCTCGGCCAGCGGCTGGAGGCGACCGGGCTGCGGGACGCCGTCCGTGAGTTGATCGCCGTCGAGCGCGACGGCGACCAGTTCGCCGTGCGTGCCCGGTATGTCGTCGCCCGCCCGCAGACGGTCGAGGCGGCATCGCCTGCCGGAGTCAGCGAGACGGACCGATCCGTCGGTCAGGTGGTCGAGCACGTCCAGCGCGTGACAGTGTCGGACGGCGCGCTGGTGTTCCATGAGCGCGTCGTGGTCCCCGGCTCGCTATCGGACATTCCGCGCGTCGGCATCGAGTTCGCGCTCGTCCCCGGATTCGAGCGGGTGCGCTGGAGGGGTGACGGACCGCACGAGACCTATCCGGACCGTATGTCGTCGGGGCTCCTCGGCGTGTGGGAATCGACCGTCGACGAGCTCCAGACGCCTTACGTTCGGCCGCAGGAGAACGGCGGGCGCACGGGCGTGACCGCGGCGTCGCTCAGCGACGGCACCCACATCGTGCAGCTGCGCTTCACCGAGCCCGTGCTCTTGACGGCATCCCACCAGAGCGTGCGTGACCTCGAAGCGACCGCGCACTCGTGGGAGCTGCCTCGGCGCGAGCAGACGATCGTACGCGCGGACGTCGCGCATCGGGGACTCGGCAGCGCCTCGGTCGGGCCGGACGCACTGCCGCGATTCATCGTAGGGTCCGGTGTCTATGAATGGAGCTGGTCGCTCGCCGTCGGCTGAGCGCCGCTGACCGAGTATCGCCGGGCGGCTGAGGCGTCACCGGTAGCGACGGTGAACGCTCTCCTTGTCGTCACCCGTGTACGCCGTGTCCGCAATCCACGGGCCGGTGCCCTCCGACGCGTCGATGACGCCGGCCTCCAGCCACGACACGTCGCCAGCCAGCACGCGCGCCGCGAGCTTGTTGTCCACGTCGTCCGTGTTGTCCCACAACTCACGGAACAGGGCGTCCACGCGATGCCTGGACTGACGGCAGAACGCGTCGGCCAGCTGGTACGCCGACCGGCCCGGCTGGATCTGCACGCCCTCGGAGGCGGCATCCTGCGAGCGGATCATCTCCGCGCGAGAGCACGATGCGGCCATGGCGAACAGCTCGGCGCCGATGTCGACGATGCGGCCCAGGAACGCCTCCTTGTGCTCGAGGCCGGCCTGCCACCTTCCCATGCCGTAGAACGTGGAGCGGGCGAGCTTGCGGGATGCGCGCTCGACGTAGCGCAGGTGGCCGGCGAGCGGACCGAACTCTCCGTACGCGCCCGGCTCGTTGCCCTTGCCCGCCACGAGCGTGGGCAGCCACTTCGCGTAGAAACCGCTCGCCTTCGCAGCGGCCTTGGCCTTCGCCTTCAGATCCGCGTCGGCGGAGGCCAGATCGCCCGCCGCGTTCAGATGCGCGTCGACGGCTTCCCGCGCGATCAGCAGGTGCATGATCTCGGTGGACCCCTCGAAGATGCGATTGATTCGCATGTCGCGTGTCTGCTGCTCCGCGGCAACCGCCCGTTCGCCGCGCGCGCGCAGCGAATCCGCCGTCTCGTAGCCGCGGCCACCGCGGATCTGCACCAGCTCGTCGGCGACCACGTATCCCATCTCGCTCGACCACAGCTTGGCGAGCGCCGCCTCGATCCGCACATCCTTCATGCCGGAATCGGCGAGTTCCGCCGACAGCTCGAACACCGCCTCCAGAGCGAACGCTGACGCGGCGATGAACGCGATCTTCGTGGCGACGGCCTCGTGCTGAGCTATCGGGCGTCCCCACTGCACGCGCTCTGCCGACCACTCTCTGGCGATCTTGAGCGACCACTTGCCGGCGCCGGCGCAGAGAGCCGGAATGGACAGCCTCCCCGTGTTCAACGTGGTCAGGGCTATCTTGAGCCCCTGCCCTTCCCGGCCCAGCCGGTTCTCGGCGGGCACGCGTACCCCGTGGAAGCGGGTCACTCCGTTCTCGATTCCTTTGAGGCCCATGAAGACGTTGCGGTTCTCGACCGTGATGCCCTGCGAATCGGCCTCGACGACGAAGGCCGTGATACCGCCGCGCTGGCCGTCGTGCTCCGGCACGCGTGCCATGACCACGAGCAGTTCGGCGATCACCCCGTTCGTGGTCCACAGCTTTACACCGTCGAGCAGGTACGCCGACCCGTCATCGGTGGGGGTTGCCGTCGCGGCCATCCGCGCGGGGTCTGAACCGACATCCGGCTCGGTCAGCAGGAATGCCGAGATCGCGCCGGCGGCGCACCGCGGCAGGTACCGCTGCTTCTGCTCGGCCGTGCCGAACAGCTTCACCGGTTCAGGCACACCGATGGACTGATGGGCGGAGACGAGGGCACCGATGCTGGGATGCACCGACCCGATGAGCATGAGCGCGCGCCCGTAATAGAGCAGCGTGAGTCCGAGGCCGCCGTACTGCTCGGGGATCTTCATGCCGAACACGCCCAGCTCGGCCAGAGACGCGATGTACTCGTCGGGGATGCGCGCCTCCCGCTCGATGCGCGCGCCGTCGAACGTCACGCACACTTCGCGCAGCCGCGCGAGGAACTCCTCACCGCGAGCGACATCGTGCTCATCCCCACGAGGATGCGGGTGGATCAGAGACAGGTCGAAGTCGCCGAGATAGAGACCCTTGGCGAAGCTCGGCCGCACCCATTCCGTCTCCCGCGCGGCTTCAGCCGTGGCCCGCGCCGCTCGTTCGTCGACCTCGGCCGGTCTGGGCGCCGAATGTCCGTTCGCTCCCGGCTGCGCCTCTGTGCCCATTCCCGGCTGCGCCTCTGTGCCCATTCCCGGCTTCGCCTCTGTGCTCATGTGTTGCCTCCCCCTTGAAGCCACTGCACGTGCTACTCATGCTAGGCACAGCGTCGCACCGTGGGACCAGGCCACGCGTTCGCGTGGTGGACGCCGCGAACGGCCGCGCTGCGAACGGCGAGGCACAATGGTCATGCCGCGCATGCGATGTCATCCGCCGCACAGAGGCATCGAGGCGGCGAACGAGCCGCACCACCGATCGGGGTCGAGATGCAGAACCGCTTCCAGGTGGGCGACCACGTCAGCTGGAACTCCGAGGCCTGCGAGGTCAGCGGCACCGTCATCGCCGTGCACACCACCGACTTCGACTACAAGGGCCACACGCACCGGGCGACGGAAGCCGATGCGCAGCACGAGATCGCGAGCGACACCACGGATCACGTCGCAGCACACAAGGGGGCCGCCCTCCGTCCGGCGGCGCCGTGAGCGGCCCGCTCTTCACCGTCGGGCACTCCGACCGCACGATCGAGGCCTTCCTCGACCTGCTCACGGCCGCCGGGGTCGTCTCACTCGTCGATGTGCGCAAACTGCCCGGCTCCCGCAGCAACCCGCAGTTCGACGCGGATGCGCTCACCCCGTCGCTGGAGCAGGCGGGCATCCGGTACCGCCATGAACCGGCCCTCGGCGGACGCCGGCCGATGTCGAAGACGGTTCCGCCCGACATCAATGCGCTGTGGCGCAATCGGAGCTTCCACAACTACGCCGACCATGCGTTGGGGTCGGAGTTCGCTCACGCACTCGACCGGTTACGTGAGGAGGGTGCGCAGCATGCCACGGCAGTGATGTGCTCCGAGGCCGTGTGGTGGCGTTGCCACCGCCGCATCATCGCCGACCATGTGCTGGCGCGCGGCGACGACGTCGTGCACATCATGGCCGGGCGTCGTGTCGCTCCTGCGACCCTGACGCCTGGGGCGCTGGTGCATCCGGACGGCGTCGTGAGCTATCCGCTACCAGGCTGACGCGACCTCGGCGTGCGTGCGCAGGATGCCGTCGGTCGAGCCCTCCGGCGCCCGCCCGATCCCGCACTCCGTCGCCACGCCGAACGTCGGCACGTGCCGCAGGGCCGTGTCGATCCGCCGCTTGGCACCCGCCGCGCCGTCCTCGCGATGGACGAGTCCCAGGTACAGCTCGGTCCCCTCGCCGAGACGCAGCTCGTCGAGCGGCGCGAGGTACGCGTCGTCGTCGCGTTCGATGGGAACCGGGAGGTGGATCCACGTGATCGGGCGCGTGACGGCATCCGTCAGCATGTTGGCGTAGCGCACCAGGTTGCCGGCATCCGTTGGCTCGACGAAGTGCTTCTCCGCCACGTCGCCGTAGCACAGATGGAACCCTACCTCTACGTCTTCAGGAACCCTGGATGCCTGGTCGGCCGATCGCTCCGTGAGCCCGGCCCAGACGTCGTCTCCCCACCACGAAGCTTCACGGCCACCGCGCGGGGCCACGCCCTCGATGATCCCGAACTCCACGGCGTTGTCCCACTGGATGGCGAGGTCGTCGTGCGGGATCGCATCCAGGATCTGATCGAGCTCGTCGTACATCGCCTGCCGGTACACCGGCTCGATCGCCGCGCGCTGCTCCTCGGGGAAGTACGCGCCGACGACGGCGAGCGGGGTCGGAAGCGACACCTGGAACCGGGTGCCTGGCGCGATCATGCCGTCGTCACGGAGCCTGCGGAAGATCGCGTACGACTCGGCGGCCGCCTCCGCGTAGCCGAGCGGCGGAAACCGGATCGTCGCCGGATCCACGCCGTCCGCGACGCGCAGCGGGCGGGCATCCAGCATGCGCAGCGGAATGGGATGGTCGCCGACCCGCTCGATGCCCTCGGCCTGCCCGAGCACGTCGGGCTGGAACATGATCCAGTGGAAACGCTTGCCCGGCTCTCCGTCGGGGATGCGCTTGAGCAGCGGACCCATCAGCTCGGCGGCCGTGCGCATGGTGGTCTCGGCATCGTCGTAGTTCACACTGCCGACCAGCAGGGCGCCCTGCGGTTGTGTCGTGCCCATCTCTCGCTCCATTTCGACCCCAGGAGTCTACGGCGGACCGGTCCGGTCGGCTCGGCTCGGCTCGGGCTGGCTCGGCTCGGCCGGGCGTCAGCGCCCTGGCCGCCGAGCGGTCCGTTTGCTGCCGAGCGGTCCGCTTCCGCGCGCGCGCAACGGGACCCGCCGACAGCAAGCGGACCCGTCGCCGGCGCGGGGTCCGGGAGGTGGGTCAGCGGGCGGGGAGCCACGGGGTGGGTCAGGGACGGCAGCCGGGAGGCGGGTCAGCGGCGGGCGCGGAGCGCCGCCTCGTAGAGCGTGCGCCGGGAGAGGCCGGTGGCGGAGGCGACGGATGCCGCGGCATCCTTCAGGCTCTCGGTCGCCGTGAGCAGCAGCACCTCCTGCACGGCGGTGCCGAGATCAACGGTGCGCGCCGGTGCTCCGGCGACGACGATGACGATCTCGCCGCGCACGCCGCCATCGGCCCACTCCGCGAGCTCCTGGGCCGTGCCGCGGCGCACCTCCTCGTAGAGCTTTGTCAGCTCGCGGCAGACGACGACGGACCGGGATGCGCCGAACGCGTGCGCCATGGCGCGCAAGGACTCGGCGAGACGGTTCGGCGACTCGAAGAACACCATCGTGCGCGGCTCGTCGGCGAGCGCTGCGAGAGCGGATGCCCGCTCCCCCGTCTTGCGCGGCAGGAACCCCTCGAACGTGAAGCGGTCGGTCGGCAGCCCGGAGACGGCGAGCGCCGTGAGCACAGCGCTCGGCCCTGGCAGCGACGTGACGGGCACACCGGCCGCGATCGCCGCGACCACGAGGTGGTACCCGGGATCCGAGACCGTCGGCATGCCGGCATCCGACAGCACGAGCACGTTCGTGTCGCGGGCCTGCTCGACGAGCTCAGCCGAGCGTTCGCGCTCGTTGTGGTCGTGCAGCGCCACGAGCTTTGGACGGTTCTGCACGCCGAGTCCCTGCATCAGCCGCTGCGCCACCCTGGTGTCTTCCGCCGCGACGATCTGCGCCTGCTCGAGCGCCTCGACCAGCCGCCTGGATGCGTCGCCCAGATTGCCGATAGGCGTCGCCGCGAGGATGATCACGTGTCCAGTCATACCAGCCATAGCATTGCGGTCGTGACTGCCGCCCCCTCCACGCCAGGCCATCGAGCGGCGACCGCCGAGCCGACCGGCTCGCGACTGGACAGGTGGTTCGCGCGCACCATCGACACGCCGGCGAAGCTGCGCTGGTACAGCTGGGGGCTGCCTGCGCTCGTCACGCTGATCGCCGCCGTGACCCGGTTGTGGGCGCTCGGCGATCCGCACACGCTCGTGTTCGACGAGACCTTCTACGTGAAGGACGCCTGGACCCTGATGCACAAGGGCTGGGAGGCGGCGTGGCCGTCGAACATCGACCCGCGGTTCGCGGACGGCGACGTCGACGCGTACACGGGCGACCCGGAGTTCGTGGCGCATCCACCGTTCGGCAAGTGGCTGATCGCGGCAGGGCTCGCGGTGTTCGGCGCCCAGAACAGCGTCGGCTGGCGCATCTCGACGGCCGTGATCGGCATCCTCGCGGTCGTCGTGCTCATGCTCATCGCGAAGCGG
>Ga0164242_10007059_pt1 | contig 12308 bp, 3 predicted proteins | sample OricomgcompostMG_FD_108783 | JGI IMG/M metagenome (GOLD analysis project Ga0164242, IMG submission 108783) | Miracle-Growth compost microbial communities from Emeryville, California, USA - Original compost - Miracle growth compost (MG) ... | reverse complement strand
AGCCACTTCTTGCTAGGCACCAAACTGCCCTCGGTCCCTGTTCCCAGCGAGTCGTCCACCTTGCCCGAAGTTGTTATTGCCCTCCGATCATATGTATATGTAGCTGCCGCGGTGCATCGTCCTACCTTGCCTACATACCCCATACCCATACCCTTACATGTTCAGTTAAACTTTATCCCTACATATCGCCTTGCGTTGCCCCGTCAAGGTCAGAGAAACATACAAACCTTCTCGTGCAAATTCCCCAAGATATCAACCGCCTACCAACATCCTACTATCACGGCCCGAACAATATTGAGCCTTCTCGTCCTGGATCAACTGTCTGAGAAAAACTTCCAAGACATTATCCATAACCCCCCGGCCATCGTCAAACCGCCAGTTTCTCTCGCTGTCTCTCTCTCTTACACCGACCAACCCGGCTGCCTGTCCGCTCTTCATTATACCCACCGCCACCACTCAACAGAAAGAGTCGAACATCGGACAAACTCCAACAACAGCTCAATCTCTCAAGCGTGCTGCCTGCCTTCCCTGCTGCAAAGCTCCTGGATTACCCTTTCTTTCCTCGCCTGAGTTCTGTGCCAACCCTGCGACAACCCACACACCCCCGGCCGCCTTTTTACATTAGGGTCTGCCTCCTGAAGAAGCATATTCTGCCGTCGATCGCTTCCTGCCCGGAGGCGTCACAAGTTGCTGAGCGCGGCTCCACCTGTCCCGCTGACCAAACGGCAATAACGTCCACGCCGCCAGAGTACCGATTGGCCCCAGATAAACTGCGGTACTCCCTCCTCTCGCCTACAGGCATTCAAGCACAGGGCAAGTCCCGCATACCACCAGCACCGGCGCCTGTCTGACATTTACGTCCCTTTTTCAAAGACACTTAAGGGTCGCTGATCCCTCCTTCTCGACTCGCGCTCTCTGGTTCCTCCTCTCAAAAGTTTTGACCCGACTCGATCCCGTCAACTTGTCCCCCTTCCCCCCCCTCCTCCCACCCCACCCACCGAGGTGGCGCGACCTTAAATCTTTCCTCTACGGGGCTCCCGCATCTGATCAGCGAGGCCTACTCCTGCCCTCCCTTTTCCATACCACGCCGGCCCAAAAGGGTATTTTTGAACCTGCGCTCCCGCTGTGGAAGGTACCAGCCCTTCTTGAACTACACGCCTTCTTCCGGAACCCAACCCTCACACACATCATGACGATGACGATAGACCCGAATCAACAACGCTTTGGATCATTAAACCTAGACCACATGTCTTCCTACTCGAACCACCCCCAGTTCACGAACCCGTGGGTTTCGTCGTCCCAGGCACCATCGCAGAGCGCCAGCCAGGCCATGTACGTGGCCAGCCACAACACCAACCCGGCCCCCGGTGGCCTCCCCCACCTGAACCTCAACGGCTTGTCGAAGCACCCCCAGCACGCTTCTCGCGCAGGTCCGGCAGGCAATGCCTCTCTGGCGCCCTATGGTGCCATGCCAGTGACCACTGCGCCAGCAGGTAGCCCTCACATGGCGGACATCTACGGGCAACAGAACTTACCTAGTATGACACAAGATCCCTCCAGCATCAACAGGTTGCAACACCCCACCTCGTCCGCTGCGTATGGGGACCCGTCTTACACAACCTCCGCCTCGCCCGTCGGCGGCTCATACGCGCCCTCGCCTACGCCCTACGACCAGCTGGGATATGCACCTGCACCGATGCGCGGCGGCTTCGCACTCGCACCAGACCCAGAGCAAGCGAGGAGATACTCGCAGCAGTTAGTAACCCCCCGACCTAGTTCCTATGACACCTCCCTTTGTCGTATTGGGGATCCTCCACCGAGAGACCTGCCTCTAGTTCCTCCAAAGACAATGAGAGACTCGATCCGCAAATCATCGTGTTTGTAAGCTCTGTGAACTGACCCCGTTCTTAGAAACATCCAAACAGACGACCGGAGAGGCTTCCAAGATGCGCTAGAGGCTAGCCATGGCATGTTGTCCATGAGCCAAGAGACTCCGCGCAACATCTACGACGTTAGGGGCCGTGGGAGGGGCTCGGCTGATTCCTACGGGTTTCCCTCTGCCCATTCGACGAATTCTAGCATATCGTCGGCCGGCCTGAGCGGCTACTATGGCGGATCCGTCGACTCATCGGTCAGTGACTACTCGACAGCAGGTTCTGATATAGAGTCCTTGTCTGGACGGACGTTGCCTCGGCCGCAGGGATTGATGACGAGTCAGGCACCTCCAGCACCCCAGTCGATGATGAGCCAGTTCAGCTCCAAGATCTCCTCGAGCACGCAAAAGAAGCACAAGTGCAAAGTTTGCGACAAGCGATTTACCCGACCGAGCTCGCTGCAGACGCACATGTACAGCCACACCGGCGAGAAACGTGAGTTTTTTGGGCATTCTACTGCTTAAAAAAAAATTGAGAGTGCACGCAGCTAACCAGTCATCCCTTCTTCCAGCTTTCCAATGCGAAGTCGAAGGCTGTGGTCGCCAGTTCTCGGTAGTATCGAACCTCCGCCGGCACCGCAAGGTGCACAAGAACCATGGCGGCCAAGGCGAGACAGCCTCGGAGGCTGGCTCGGAAGATCACCAGTCAGAGTGAATAGCCCTGGCTCGTACCGAAACCGAAGCAGAGCACCAGAGGAGACGTTCATACCCCTGAATCTCCCGCAAACCCCGGATAGACTGAACGACCACATTTCACTTTGCATCCTTCGCTGCATGCACGCTTCAGTATCGATACCTCTTTTCATCTTACGACCTTCAACATATATATCCCGTCATACGTGCATATTCCTTACTATATCACCTACGACCTCTTGGCCTCATCAAGTGGGACAGGACATCATTTTGGCCATACGCGTTGGCCTCAATAGTGGTCGGGCAGCGAGGAACGAGACGGGTTGCGTCCCTCTCCAGCGTTTCATGGTGCCCATCACCATGAGAAATTTTGATACACCACCGGACGTCACCGCGTTCCGGCGTGTTAGCACATCCTTTCCGTCTTGTTTACGCGCTGAGCTTTGGAGCGGGTTGCTAATAGAACTGGGTTCGGTTTGGGCGGTTCAAACGGTTTGGTTCCTTTTCTCGTCGATCACTCTCTTAATTGGTTACCCCACAACGATCCATCCATCATATACATAATACTACTAGGGGAACCAGCTTTTTAATTGGGGTTTCTTTTTGGGTTTCCTTTTGGGAAGGAGTGAATTACTGTTCAAGGATGAGCGGAGGGAGAGATGATCATCTTGCAGATTAGGTCGTGGGAGGGGAGGAGGACCTCGCTGGGACGATACCCTCACGAATTGGCGTTTCACGGTATCTCTGCTTTTATCTACACACATGGGCTGTGCGCTTCACGGGCAGGGGCTGCTTATGGATCTGATGAAAATTGGGCTTTTTTGTCTTTTTTACTGTCGCTTTCTCTCGAATCTTTATAACCTCCCACGATATATGCTATCTTATGGGCGCTGGTGATGGGTGGGATATCGTCTATGCCAAGATTCCCGACCGTTTTCGTTGGATCCAAGGGGAAGCCAGAAAAGGGGGGTTGATCAAAACTGTATCGAAACTGTATTATTATCTGCCCAGTTACTCACGAACGGTTATGGAACATGCTCACAAGCCTCAAAAAGAAGAAGTCTACGTCCCCAGTCTCGCCTCTTGACACCATCTAAGCCGTGTATAACAAATACCCCCATCATTTCCCAACGAACCATCCATGTGAATGGAACTCCTGTTACCGAGGACCCCCACAGCTCTTACCACCGGCATGCTCCAGACCCGCCCGCCCTTCGCCTCCCGGAGACCAAGCCATGCAAGAAAAAGGCCTCGCAACTGATCAACTGTCTAGTTTCAGAACGGTTAAATCAGCCCCCAAGCACGGGCGCCCCTTTTTGCTTTTGTCTATCCATTCTCCATATCCAACTACCAAGTGAAGCAAAGCCGCCCGACCCTAGCAGATCGTAGCGTCAAGGTCATCCAGAAGGGACAGACCCCCCTGGACAACTAACCGCCACACACCCCCCCCTTTACGGGGAGCATCTCATCTCTAATCGAAACAAGCAGGGTCACTCCCCCCGTGACCAGCGCTCCCGCACCGGCCCCAATTGGTAGCTTCGCCTACCCTTACCTGGCTACCTAGGCACAATGTGGCGGCAGGGACGTCCGGTGGCCTGCTCCGGCATGAGATCGGCGTAGAGAGAGAGGGAGAGGCAGGGAGAGGTGGGTGGGTGGGCACAGGCAAAGGCTCACCCACGGGCAGGGCCCCCTATACAGCCGATGTTTTGTTCTGTTGGCCTCTGCACGTGCGTTCGTCGGGAGGGGACGAACTGGGTTTTTGGTTACATCCAAGGTCGTTCCCATGCGGATGCGGGAAGCGGGGACCTGGGTTCATTAGCAAGGTGGTTTTCCTGTTCGGATGGGGGGGGGCGGCCCATGAACTTGGCTACTACCCTCGATCGCACTCGCGGTCTTGGCGGATGGAAGGGTCTGATCGGAGTCTCTCTGTGTGTGTGTGGGTAGCTTGACAGGGTCGAACCATCACAGTGAACGAGCGCTAAGAGACCAAACCCCCCTCCCCCGAGAGACCAAAAGAAAAGGGGGGGGGCTTCCAGGGCAAGTGGAGGCGGTGGGATACTGAGGGCAGGCGGTCAGCACGAGCTACGTTCCGTTCGGTCCCGCCGACTGTATTAGGGACTGCAGCAGGCGCTACAGCTTGACGCTCGAGGGTACACAGTAGAAACTGGCAGGCATTGTAAAGTTTTAGTGCGTGATCGTAGTGTGAGAAAATTACCCTGGACGGCATGGTAGTGCAATAGGGGAGGGGGGTTCTCACGGTGGCTGAGCACAAGAAATTGCGGGTTAGGCGAAAGGAAAAGAGGGCCTCTCATCTGAGGTTAAGTTCGCCTTTCTTGCCTGTCAAATCGCCAAAATGTCTTTTTAGTCGAGATGCTTGTGTTTCATGTCCTGCAAGGGCCACCGATCATTGCCCAGTGAGGTATGGGAGCAAAAGGGCTCGGCAGACGCGTGGTGCTGGGGCCTGGGGGTAGGGAGGCGCAGTTCACAGCCCTTTCGATGCTGATCGGCGGAGACGGGCCCGGGAGAGTGTTGGTTACATACCTCCTAAGGTAGGGGAATGTTTTTCGGTGGATACCGTGCCGCCCGTTTGGAAAGGGAAGATCAACTTGTAGCCCATGAAAGAGGACACTGTTGTCGCAGTTTGTGGTTTTAGTTTTAATGATGCGCTACGTGGTATGTATTACGTGGTTTCTTAATATGGAACTCCCATATTGAGAGCATAATCGTCCACTCTATAATTATCTGGAGCACCGGGGAAGGGGGCTGCGCCTCGTTCGCAGGTTCGGAAGGGCCCATGGGCCGTAATTACAACGCAGCAGACACGAACCTGCCGACTCCCTGTTTCTTGGGGATAGAGGAGGGGGGGGGTGTTCCCCTACGGATCGAGATAACCCGGCTCGCTTGACGGGTAGGTTTGTTAACCCGAAAGCTGACCAGCCTCACTGCCTTGGCCTTGTGTGTGTGTGCACGCACAAGGTCCGAGGACAAAGGTCGTGACTCAAGAGACTCGAGAGACAGACACGGGTTGGGCGCGCTATCCTCCAAGATGGCCCCAGTTGTTTAAGACCGGCGTTGGAGTTACTTCGTATTAGTCCGAGAGAATTGTTCTTTTCTTTTTCTACTGTCCTTTTCTCCTCTTTTCTTCAACAACTACGGCAGAGTCCAGGGAGCTTAGCGAAACCTTAGAGGAAGACGGCTCGTGGCCATCAATCTCGTGTCGTTCAAGGTAGGGTCAACTAGCTACACACCCAATGACGTGTAGCGGCATTGCGATGACGTCGTTGGGGGGGCCCCAAGATGGGGGCCTTGTTCAAACTCACTTGAGCCGTCGGCCGTCTACTACGCACTATATGGCAACGCATGGTTGAGGGTCAAGAGGGTGTGGGAATTCTGCATCTGGCTTGGCCTTAGTGAAAGCTTGGTTTGGGGGTCTAAAGGAAAAGGGGGGTGAGGGGCATCGGGTCGTGCACGTGTTGCGATACCTAGCCCGCCCGTTTGCTCGAGCCACTATTACAACGAGCAAAGTATCTCGACTTTGGGGCGGCTTTTGCAGAACGGGGGATTGCACATATGTAGCTTAGTGCTGGCCGTGGCCTTGGAAAAGGATTCTCGAGGTCCACGAAAGGTGTTCGCCGTTGTGAGGTCTCGCCCCAGGTTTTGGATCTTCAGGGTCCTCCCCAATCTGGGTCTGTGCGGGGATGGTTGCACTGTGGACGGTTGCACTAACTCTGATTCGAGGTCGACGATAGCAACGTCAAGCAGACAGACGGAAGGGGGAGGGATAAAGTGATGCAATTCGTATAATTTGCCTCATATTAAGCCTCGGGTGAACCTGTAAGCAAGAACCTGGCATGCGCGAACATGGTTCGCCTCACCTTGGTTTTCTGGAGCAATTCAGTTTCGTGACGCCTTGTCGCGCCTCGACATGATGCTCTTGTGAGCTGCGAAAGTAGTAATTTCTCGTTTCTTCCAGTTCTATAAACAATGCCCCCCCCCGCGGATTGAACCGGGGCGAGAGAGTTAATAACAACTAGTTCTCCGAGATGTGCTCTGCCGAATTGGTTGGCGATGGCGACATTGTAGTGTAGACAGGAAGTCCCAAGCGAGAGAAAAAAAAAGCGAGTTTTCGGCGTTCGTCTGTGGTCGTCAAAATAGTGCCTATGTGTGCTGACGTACGTGGCGTTCGGTGGCTTCGCCCGTTTCCGAAGGAAAAAAAGGACCCTTGTAAATCTACATCCTACTTATTTTCTGTGGGCATCCGATCGAACCACCCCCCCTCACTTCCACCTCACACTGTTGTTGTTGGTTCTTCGAAACCCTTTGAGAAACCCCACTATATGCTACGGGATGGGAACAATTCTAGCTTCAAATCAAATACTATGTACCATCTGGGTTCGCCCGCCATTTTCGAGGGCTCAATGTGGTTCGTCTTGCCCTTTCCGCAGCGGCCTTTTCGTTTATGGTAGGATCGCGCTGTTACTTTGCTAGGGCGAGATCATGCAAGATGATATCACTACTTGTTTCAGATTCGGCCCATGACTGAAGGGCTGGCGGAGTTGTATGCGTAGGGTAGGGTGCCAAGGTGCCTTTGTCGGAGTGGTAGGGTACCTTTTCCCTTTAGCCTCCCTCCTATGGTCTGGACCCCACCACCAATTAGTGAGACTTGAACCCGTATCTCAACTGCAAAGCACACACACCACGGCACCATAGTTCGCCTCGCTACGTAGTTAGGGGCCAAGCTGGAGAGATTGGGAAATTAAAGAAGAAAAAAATCCTTCTTCCTATTTCCCGATGCATAGTAAAAGCATGCGGCTATGCCGCCATGCCTAGGTACGGCCCAGGGTTTTTGCCTTGCTGCCAATTTCCCTGCACTCCGCTTTTGAGTAAACAATCGAGATTAAAAAGGAAAAAAAACGAAGACTCTTCCGCTTCGTTTCCGCTGCTGATGCTTAATGCTGATGCTTAATGCTGATGCTTAATGCTGATGCTTAATGCTGATGCTGATGCTTGATGCCGCTCTTGCTCCTGCTCCCGTTTCCATTGGGGGCAAGAGTCCGTGCCCCACAAACTCTTTCGTCATTGTGTCACGACGGGATGAACCCCAGAATCACGATCCCAATTCGCTGTTTCCCGGGTCCACCACCATCTGTGTTGTGTGGTGGCACCCACTCGACCACTCACCACTCACCACTCAACCACTCAACCACTCAAGCCACTTCGCCCTGTGGGAATTCAAAGTGGAAACAAATTCCCTCCCCTCTCCCCCCCACTAAACTCAAATCAGACACCGAGCCTCCTCTTTCCAACCTGCACCCGCCATTCGACGAACCCCGCTTCCCGCACCTCCAACCCCATCCCTCCAAACCATCATACCCCCCCCCTCCCTGCGGCATCGCAAAACTATGCACGCACGCACAGAGCGAAAAGTGACACAGCAGCCATAATTTTTCACCGCCTCTTCTCATCCCGCGGCAGATGGGCCTTGGCTTTCCCTGCGGAAGGCGAGCAGGGGGGTTCCTTGTTTCTCCCATTCTCCTCGGGTTTGCCAAGGATTCCCGCCCCCCTCTTGCATGCGTGGGGAAGAACGAACCGCTCTCGAGGTAGGTCGAGGCGTGTGTCTTGTTGCTTGAAGCCTCGGCACTGGCTGCTGACTTGCTTCGTTGCTTGACCTACCACTATCGGCGACCTCACCTCAGCTTCCGTGTCTCCACCTCATGTAAGAGGGGCCTGTACCTTTCGTGCCTACCGCCGACAACATCTTAGGTTTACCCTAACTTGGTGCAGAAAAGGGGGGAACGTGGAAGGGCGCTTGTAGCGGCTCGATATCGGTACCTTCTGCGAGACTAACGGCCTCGTACCGATTCCTGCACGGTACCTCAGTCTCTTGTCACCAAGGTTGCTTTGCGCTACCTCCAACATGACTCGCCCGTCAGCAAGGCGGTCAAACCCTAACAGGCAGCTCCCAAATGGAAGGCAAACCCGCACCAAGTTCGCCACTCGAACAGTCATCGAAGGATCGTGTTTACGCGTAGAAGTGACAAACAAACTTGAACAGGCGGGCCCTGTCCGATTGGGCTCACCAAAAAGCGCCACTCGTGATCCCGTCCCCATTTCGGCGATGTCCCTCGAAACGGGCGCATGTCCATGATACTTCCTTCGGTAGCGCCTCCCCCCTCCCGTCCCGGGGTCGGGGAGCTGGACCCTCTGCCCGTTAGTATCAAGGAACTTGATATTGATGGTTTCTTTGAAGCTCACCGACGGCCTGAGTTGGAAGGAGCTCCTTGCGGGCCCTTATTGCTAGTGAGTTGATTCGGCCGCACTGTTAATACGGGGCTGGAGACTCTCACATGTTTGTTCATCGTGCTTCTGACCTCGCGCCGAGTCATGAACAAATGCAAGCCATTTATCTATCCTCCCGTCTCAGTTAGTGTAGCGGACGACTTCCGCTCCTTAGCGTTGCCGTGATTTCAACCCAACGCTGTGCCATTGGGAATGTGTATTGGGAATCCGCCTTGTTCGTTGTAGAATCGTGAGAGCTACTACTGCCTCGTCAGAAAAGGGGCGAAAAGGGGCACCAAGTCGAGGCTTGGAAATAGTACCATTCCAAAACTCTACGCTATCTGGAAATAGCATCTTTCACGTCGGTGCTGCTATACGTGCTGTGTGGAACGCTGAACTCCTTGATATATTGTTTGTCTACAGCCAGCCCCTGAATACTGTACACACAACCCTCTGTAATCTGTCATCTGTGGGCCCCTTCCAAATTCCCTCCCGCCGCGACAACAAAACCACAGACCGCTGTGCCGTCGCGAGTTCGCGGAGCGGCTTATTAAATGGGATGGATAGCAAGGCTGTCCCGGAGTTTCCGGAAATGGAGCAAATTAAAACAAGCTGACGGGCTCTTAATCCAAATTCACAGCACGATCGCCAGCTCGCCACGGTCAATGATATCCTCCTCCAAGTTGGGGTAATACGGCACCATGGCGTCGGCAGCCTGCACGTACGCGTCATTGTAGAGCCGCCAGTACGGCGTCCGGACCTTCCTGGCCGGGTGGAACAGCCCCGCCCAGACGTAGTTGAGCACCAGCCCGGGGCCGACCGCCACGCGGATGGCTTCGACGGCCTCGACGATGCGGTCGATGACGTGCGGGCTGGTCTCGAAGAGGTTCGGGTAGATGAGGTTGAGGAGGTGGACCATGGCGTCCTCGCACCCGAGGCCGACCACGCCCAGCGCGATGTGCTTGACCACCGACGCCGCCGTCTGCCGGTGCACCTGGTCGCGGTCGATGAGTGCGTCCTCCAGGAGCGGCGTGACGGCGTAGACGTAGTCCTTGGCCATCTCGCCGATGTACTCGAACAGGAAGCTGAGGGACTTGAGGACACCGTTCTGGACGTTGAGCTCCGGCACGCGGTACTCGTTCATCAGCGCTGGCAGCACCGTGAACGGCGCGCAGGTTTCGGCCACGATGCCGATGGCCACGGCAGTGTTAACTCGGGACTGACGTTCCTGGACGCGCAGATTGTTGAGGAGCGTCGCAAGCACATCTTGTGGACCGATGGCCTTGGCGATGAAACCAAAGGTGTTGTTCGCGGCTCGGCGGATGCCCTTCTTATGAGCCTTGAGCATGTCAAGCAGCTCAAAACATATACGCATCCACTCGCGGGCGTTGACGCTCTCCGGACCACGATCCGCAATTCGGCCGACGAGGTCGATGGTATTCTCCTGTACCTTTTCGTGACGGTTGCGGAGAATGGGCGTGAGGCGCGGAAGCAGATCTCGGATCGGAGGCTGCATCTGGCTGATGCCGACAACCGTTACGATCGATCGTAGAGCACCGAGGATGGAACCGAGGACCTCCGGGTATTCCTCGCCGAGGTATTCGTATAGGACGACACCCAGCTTGCCCATGAGGCCGTCCTCGCCGCATTGCTTCATGACCATGGCGATCCGTGAGATGAGATCCGCAGCTTGCTGTCGAACCGTGGGTGATTTGTTGTTAAGGCGCCAGAGGATGGTGCTGACAATCTGTGGGAGGTATGGCTTGCAACGAGTGCCGAGAGCATTGACGACGGATCCGAATCCATTGAGCATAATGATGTCCTCGACGCTCTGCTCCTGGAACGAGTGAAGGATACCATCGATGAGCCGCTCCTCGAGTCGTTCGCCGATATCTGCGGCCCCCAGCGAGGCCACGATCTTCTCGATCGTTTCCACCGTCATCTTGCGGTATGCCTCGCTCTCATCCTTGAGATTTGCGACAACCCTTTCAACGATCTCGCTCACGCCGACCTTCTGGCCGATGTCAACGGTTGTCTCGACGACTTGGCGGTAGTTTCGCTTGTCCAAGGCCATTCGTCGGACCCAGAAGTTCTTGAAGAACTCGTCGAGGACATGCTGCTTGAGATACCCAGCCGTGACACCTTCCGTACCAGCGCATTGGGAAATAACTTTCAGCACAACCTTCTTCATCTCCTCATCCGGAGACGCAAACTCTCGGAGAAGAATCTCCATGATCTGGGTGGTGTAGTAGTTTGCATAGTCCTCGTCCATGAGTGGGATGATGTACCCAACGGCCTTGAGATAACCTGCGAGACTCTTGCCGCGCTGCTTGCGGGCGCCAGTCCACAGGGGGTTGAGGATGTCGTCGAAACTCTCAATACCGTAGGGGTTTGAAGCCTCGGCAAGAGCCGCAATAGCTAAACTCGTAACGGTGCGGACCTTTGTCTGCTCATCGTTGAGGTTTGGTCCGATGCAGTCGACCAAGCGCTTCAGATGCGGGAGCACAGCGCAGCCCATCAGGATGGGAATCTGCTGGACAATCTTGACACCTGTGTGGCGAGCCTGCCACGATTTCTTGCTTCGGCAGACGGCCTGGAGGAAGGGAAGTAGGGCGGGAATGCCAAGGGCCGACGCGACAACGGCAAATGCCCTGGCTGTTGTATTTCGCACGTATTCGTCAGTGTGGTCGATATCCGGTCTCATGGTGCTGATCATCGTTGCAAGGCCGGCCGCCTTGCTGAGGTTAGAGATAATCTCTCGTCCTTCCACTCGTGCGTAGTAGTCCTGGTCAATGAGCAACGGCTCTATGACCACCAAGATCTTGTGGACGTAAGGGCGGACCATGTCGTCGAGCTTGTAGAGAATACGGTCAATAACCTTAACCAACAAGTGGCGCTCCTGGTCCTCTAGTGTCTTCTCCATGAGAAGCGGGAGAATCTGATTGAAGAGTGGCCCAGCGCCGAAGTTACGTGCATTGTCGGTGAGCTGTCTCAGCGCGGTCTTCCGCATTGGAGGAGTACCGTTCTTGACCTTCAGCAGCAATCGCATGATCTTCCTCTCCTTGAGTTCGTCCACCGACAGATTCTCTTCGTTCGACCCGTCGGTGAGCTTGCCGAAGTATGCCATATCCTCGGGCTTGAAGAACTGAAGATCGCCCACGCCGGGGATCTCCTTCGGCATCTGCTGGCCCGTGATCCTCCCACTATCGGGATCCTGCATCGTGAAACCGCTGGCCTGCACCGGGGTCTGCATCATCTTGTGAGCCGGTGCCCGCACAGGGGCGTATCCGGGTGGGAACTCGAGGATCTTGTAACCATCGTCGGGGCCGGGAAGCATGGCGTCGAGCTCTTCGTCGCTGATGGGCATATACCGGCCAACCGCCTCCGCACCGAAAGCAGGTGGCATCGGCGCACCTTGGCTCGGATGCGCTGGTGTGGCGAGAGCCTGGTTTCCGATAGGAGT
>Ga0164242_10007058_pt1 | contig 12308 bp, 7 predicted proteins | sample OricomgcompostMG_FD_108783 | JGI IMG/M metagenome (GOLD analysis project Ga0164242, IMG submission 108783) | Miracle-Growth compost microbial communities from Emeryville, California, USA - Original compost - Miracle growth compost (MG) ... | reverse complement strand
GTCCCGAGAAGCCCGACTACGGGACGACACGCAAACTAAAGATTATCTACGGAGTATACCAAGAAAAGATTACGAACCGGTGTTCCCACCTCAAGGTTCAATTGGCGCCGCAGCTCTTTTGCAACGCTGCTGCGTTTTTCTGGTGGAGTGGTGGGGATGCAATACGAGCAGCCAATTCCCTGCTCTATGTAAGAGGGACAACAGTGGGCGGGACAAAGACACACATTGTTGGGGTGGAAGGGAAAGGGAGGGGAGGGAAAACAACAAGGTGGCGTAAGGATGGGATAGTTGCAGATCGCCAGTTTTGAGGCTTTCCTGTCGCCGTCCCGACCTGTCGGTAACGAGGTCCCTTTCGAGAAGCCTTAAAAAAAAAGGACTGGCCGAGGCCCTCGACAACGGCTCTCGTTTTGTCTCTTTTTGGACCCCTAACTCAAGATCGCGCGCATCCGTCCCCTTTTTTTAGGAGAGTCTGAAGGGGTCGAGACCTTTCGTCCGCCCCCAAATGCCAATGCCGCGATGGGGCAAGATGGGGTCTAAGCTTTGGGGTGTGTATGCAGCAAGCCACCTTCCCTTGGCCCCGTTTCCAAGTCTTGGCCCTTTCAGGGCTTCAGCCGTGCTGCAACATGCCACCTGACAAGTCGTGTCGTTCAGCCTCGAGGAGGAGAAAAACTCGCGTCTTTGAGTTGAAGCTGGATATTTACACTATTTCCACCGGCACCCCTTATCCGGAAACCCCTCGATTCGACCCCTGCAAACCCCCGGGGAGACGCTTTCCTCACTGGCCACGCGGTCTGAGCATAAGCGCTACGTACGGCACGAATGCAGCGGAGGAAGATGATACGTGCCATCCAGCCAGCCAGAGGACCGCCCATACAGGGAACCACTCCATCCAGGGAAACCTCAGTGGTGCAAACGTGCCGAGATCCGACCAGAGCCACCGCAGACATGCTCACAACATCCACACACACACAGTACGTACGTGGTATGATAGGTACTGCTATTACGAACCAGAAGAAGCACACTGCACAATTTCCCTCATTTGATCGTCCGCCCGCTCCCTACCAGAGTCCTCGCCTAAATTAGCCCCAAAAGTCGGTGTTGATCGGCATCTGCGCGTTTTCCCGTTGGAAAATATTGGGTATTCATCGCCCTCCCCGAAGAATCTCCCCTACCTTTTGGATTTTCGTGTGTGCTCCGCCAAGCCACAAAAGATGCTGCTGCCCCCACACCCAGCCGCAGGAATGAGGAAGCCACAGGAACGAGGCATTTCCAGTGGGCTTAAGGGGCTGAGTCCCGTCCATACCCGCTCCGCGTTCCGAGTTGGATTCGAAAATACCGATGCCGACAAGAAGCGGCCATGATCAAACTCCCAAAGATGGACACCTCTTACCCTTTTGCTGATACGGTGCTGGAGTAAGAATCTCGTTGCACGGCTGCCCTGGCTAACGGCTGTACGGCACACGGCACACGGCGCATCCAAAGGTACCCACTTTGCACGCTTTGTTCTTTCTTGGCCGGAAACGCCGCCCCTTTTCCCTGGCCAGTTCGTTCCTCGCCCACGCGCACTTCTTCCGGTCCTGTTCTGGCACGTAGCAACCCGCCCTGTTGCGCCTCTTAACCTTATACTTGAGACAAATGTCCGCCCTTAGACTACATCGTACACTAAGCCCTTCGGCCGTGCATGCCTTCCCGTTTGACTGGCTTTAGTGCACAGAAAGTATTCTCCCCCCCCACCCCCGTATTCTTTCGACGGAACATGCCTCCGATGTCTCGTGAGTACGGCCGTCCGATGTAAGGAGGAGGGTGCCACCGGTGGTGGCGCCGCCCCAAACGGTGACGGGACGCCCTGGTGAAGAATCACTATCCCGAGAATGTGTCGGTGGTCTTCCACTAGAATAGCCAACCCCTTTCCAACTTTTCCATCTCCTCCTCTCCTCCACGCTTCAGTTATTTTGTGGTGCGGCTTCCCCTTTTTCTAATAACCCTAAACCCTTCTATACGAGCCGAAAAATCCAAGAAGAAAAAAAGGGAGCCGATGTGGCAGCCTCTTTCCGGGACATCGTACCGGAGAACTGTCGGAAAAGCCGTGATGTATTCTGGCCCTGAGGGCAGGGCTAGGAACTGGGCTATCTACAGGGCCAGTCTGTGGCCGTGAGCCACCGGGTAAACCCCGGTGCCCAACATGAACAATACCATATATTTCCTCTCACCGCTCTCCAGTGGTAGTAAGCTCATGCCGTTTTGTTTGCCGCGAGGACTTGAAACGGAAGAGAGTATCACCCATCCGACTCCCACCTTCGTCGAATAATACAAATGGGGTCGCGAAGGCATTGACTTGACTGACAGGCGGTACTGAACCTTTCAATTGCGACTGTGTTGCCTGATCCGAGTCATCTGGCGTATCCCGCAGCAAGCTTTGAAAGAGGGCCATCGTTCTCTCCTTCAACTTAGCTAGTGTGTGGGAAGTAGTATTTCCTGTATCTCTCGCCAGAGCGGATGCTGTCATATTTCTCTAGCTTCAGTCCATTCGGGGGTTAATGGACGTAGGATCGCCCATTTAAGACACCAAACTGTGGTACGCCCTTGAGCAATCTCTCCAGACAATGGGTTCCGCTAGCTATTTGCACAATACTTTGTCGTAAAGTCACAGTGTCTCATGCCTCGTCGTTGACTTCAAATTCCTCTTTTAGACGTTGACGTATCCGCGAAACCGGGATAATGGTTGGAAGGATACGGAGGTCAGTGGGCATTACTGTCGCTGAACTTGTACTGGAAGCGTTTGTGACGAGGCCCTTATCGGTCAATGCTTTGTAGAGTTCGACCATTGCAATGGAGATTATCCTCTTCCGCACAATTTGAGTAGGTCAGATTCCTCGATGCCACTGATGCCGGTACGCCGCCTCTCGATGGTTTATTAGTTACCTCCCTTTCTTGCAATAAAGAGAAACGAAAAGGGAAAGGGCCCCAATTGGAAAAATCAAGAATGTGCCAGGGGAGGCATGCTTATAAGTCGATTCCAGTTTATTTCCAGCATGACTTGTCGATTGATAGCGGCGCTGCCCCGAGCATCCAAGAGCCTTACGTATCGAAGCGGAGAGTAATCCTCACTTATGTATAGCGGAGTAATATCTTTTGCTATGCTTGAAATGTCCTTCCAGTTGAGACTGTGCGAATGCAGAACCATACGAGGAGCACTATCTCCACGAGGAGTCTCTACAAGATTCATTTGCTCGGCGTGTTTTATAATAGCCACCCGTAGGATCACGAGTGTTCAAGGTCTTCAGGTGTCGTTGACCATGGTAGATAATCCAACGCTCCTCCAAGAGTGATACCCAAACCTTTCTGACACACTGGCGGGAGGCCGCAGTACTTGGATATCCATTGAGGGGCAAAATTTTCACGACAGCGGAACCGGATAAGCGGCAGTCCTGCTTCTCAAGCAGATGATTTCCTAACCCTGTTCTGAGTGCCAACGACCCCAAGATGCTCAAGCCGGCAAGTGTCTCAAGATTGGAGAAGCATCGCACTTTGCGTGATCGGTAGAACCACATTAACACTATACCATGGCGGTTCTGGGAAATCTGCGGGTTGCAAGAGTCTGCAAAACACGACTGTATTGACAACGTGCTTCGCTTGGCTGGCTGCGGGAAGAATAGGTGGGCAAAGTCCTGGCGAGGAGCACCGAAAACGATCAATAGTGAAAGAGCCCGAGCAGAGATTGGGGGCTATTTGTTGCACCCCAGGGTGTGACATGATGATACGAACCGATCTCTTTCTTGACTCAATGGATCCGTTGGTTACCATCAACATAAATCACTCGTACTGTACGCTTGAGTTATATCAGCGCTCTACAGAGAGCATGAACTGAGCTGTGCGTGTAATGATGCGACATAGACGGCCCTTGCGGGTTTCGATGGCCTCTAAGACTTCGGCATCGTCCTTCCCTAGGTAGTTTGACGGGGACTTGGCCAGCATCATTAACAGGCCAAGGGCCAAGGACAACGCAGTTGGATGGGTAAGATGTGAGACTTACAGGTTTGCTGGCCATTGTTACTGTAGGTTGGGCACAATGCAGCCTCATCCTCAGTACTAAAGGCGAAGATATGTTGCTCTTCATCTGTAGGGACTTGTTTGATGCGCGCTGCAATCCCCTCGTCATCATCCATCTCAATGAGAACCATTGCGGTTTCCATTTCTTCCGCATCAAGAAACCGGATATGGGTATTGGGAGCGTAGCTGTCGTACATACCTTCCTCGTCTGAGCCGGTATCCCCCGGGGTTACCAATCAGAGCTGTGCAGTCTGTCATCTTCAAAGAACCTCATCGTGGTGGTTAGAGGGACTTTCGCCAATATCAAGAGCCTCGTTGGCCTGGAAGAAGAAGCCGGCGGATTCGAGCAATTGCAAGGCGTAAAGACTTTCCAGTCGAGCGTTTCGCAAATCCACCTCCTCTTGCGAGATCTTGCCTAGGACCAAAAACCCATGCAAGTCTGAGCACTCTGTAGAGAGAGATTTTGAAACAGTTGCACAAAGTACAATGCCAACGTCTTCGTCGCGTAAGTCTTTTGTAACCCTCTTGCCTATATACGGGAAATCTTCAGTCTTTGAAGTCGACTGCACGTTGGGCAAGTGTGTTCGGTTCCAAAAGAAGCCGTTGGTAGACCATGACGGCACTTTCTCGAATAAGGACCTGAGAAACTTTTCCGCACAGGAGAAGCCGACGTTTTGCCAATCAAGATGGTATTAGAGCAACTGGTGCCGGAGTCAAAGTACGCGGCCGAGCAAATCGCGAGTGTTTGAGCAGGGTCAGCTGTTGGCAGCACAATGTAGACCTAGTCTCTCCGATGCTCCAGTTCCAAGTGCGACGTATGCGTTAAGTCTCTTCAACAAGTCTTGTGTACCACCTCGTTGTGCCCAATCATCCATCCACTACAACGATATCACCGAGACGCTCGCACGCTGAAAGGGGAAGGCCTCAGCTATTTTGTAAAGCGCCGTTCTGGTCAGGTGACGGCCAGGGAGTAGCGAGGTGACGTCCGCAATAGACAAATGTATCCTTGTTCTTAGAACTCTCAACTCGGTTTCCACGTTGGAGTAACTCCACGACCAAAACCCTGGTTAGCTGCATGATTGGCTTTGAGCTGGACCATCCCGGAGAAAGTGTGTGGAATAGGTCAGCGTATGGCTTCAAGGAGTCCAAGGGGGTAGTCGCGGCTGAAGCACCAGCTCTGTCAGTGTGTATCCGGTATATGCAGATTTGCGATGAAACTCCACTTCTACTCGTTCACCTGCTTTTATTTCCCGCAAAAGCAGTGGCTAACCAAGATGAATGCAAAAGGGTTTCAGAGTATTCTCAAGTTAGAAGTAGGAAGGAACCTCTCAAGCTATCCATCCCTACCATAGCCTACGCTATGCTAACCCGATTTCATTCTCGCATGAATTTCCAAGCATACGCAAATGGTACATCGGCCAACATCATGCGGTAAGGCTTAACCAGGACCTGCACGCTCTCCCCGGTCAACTGCGGCCAGATGACCTGCTCGACGTTGTTCCTGCGGTCGAACGGCTTTTTAGAATCAGCAAGGAACTCCTGGTCGCCTTGGTTCCCGTGCCGCTGCTTCGTGCCGTCCCCTGAGAGGACCACGAGGTTAAGGTCGTTGGCGAGCGCCGCGCCTGGGAGATCGGCGTACGCCAGGGTGACCTTGAAGGTTAGGTCATTTTTGCCGGCGTTGTTGTTGTTGTTATTGCCGTCGCTACCGCCTCCTATCGCCGACGATGAGGACGCTAGGCTCGGGACCGGGATGCGCACCACAAACGGCTCCTCTGTCTCCTCGTCAATGGAGCCGACACCATAGCCTCCCATCCCTTGGACCTCGGATTCAATCATGGTGATAGTCTCGGCGACGTGCACACGGCCCTTGGTGGTCCGGTGTTAGCATTGTTTTCTCTTCTATTTCTTTTTCTTTTTGCGTAACGGCTAAACCCTCATCACTTTACTTACATAGCCAGAGTGAGGATTAGGCCCGTGTCCTAGGTGATCTGGAATATACTGCCCCTTGATAGGTACGGCACCGTTAATGAGGAGGGCCTTGATCAGCGAGCCGGTGGGGTTGACGATGGCGGGTTCGGCACTGCCACCATCGCCGCTACCGTTGGACGTAACCGCCGCCACGTCCCGGTAGCCGTTCATAAGCAAAGCCTCCCGCACTACGGCGCAGCAGCCGGCCACCAGGGGCGTGGCCATGCTCGTGCCCGAGAGGTACTGGTAGCGCTCGTCGCCCGAAACGCCCGTGCGGTCCACGCCGCTCACAAACTTTTTGTTGCGCGACCGCGCCGACAGGATGGCCGTGCCGGGAGCTACCACGTCGGGCTTGAGTCTGTTTTCGGCCGTCGGCCCCCTGCTGCTAAATGCCGCGAGGCCCTCGGGGTTATCGGCCTGGTGGTCGTCCCTGAGGGGGTTTAAGGGGAACTTGCGCGGCCAAAAGAGCCCGTAGGTATAGGGCTCGCCCTTCTTGCCCGACGTCAGGGTCGGGCGCAGATTCTCCGAGGCGCCGACTGTGATGCAGTTTTTGGCCGAGGCCTCGGCGCCCAGCGACCGTTCGTTGACCCGCCCGTCCAGGTTGGTGTCCTGGCCGTCGTTGCCTGCGGCAAAAAGCACCGTCATGTCCTGATGGTCCCATAGGAAGCGGTCAATGCTCTCGGCACTGGCGTCGTAGGGGCGCTGCTTGAAGTTGTCTCTGGGTGACGGCGGCGTACCCCACGAGTTGCTATGGATACGCGCGCCAGCCTCGTAAGCCTGGTTGAAAAGGCGGCCCAGGTCGCTGGGATAGCCCCCCAGCACAGAATTCCCTTGCCAGTTGAACTTAGCGAAGAAGGACTGCAGCATAAGGCTGGCGGCCGGCGCGGTTCCATTTACCTGACCTTCAAGGTTGTGCTGGCCTCGACCTAGAACACACCTTTTGTTATGTGCTGGGTGGTTAGCCCGGAAACTCAAAGCCATGAATAAGATAAAAACGAGCTGGGAAAATGAAATAGATGTTGGCGCCGTACCCACAAACGTGAGTGCCATGGCCGTCGGGGTCGTCAGTGGCACCCTTTCGTCCCCAAGGGTAGAGGGCCTTAACCCGGCCGGTGAAGGCTTGGTGCACATCTGTCGTGCTACCCTCGTCGAAACCCGTGTCGGCCACGCACACAAGCTGGCCGCGGCCCTGGTAGCAGCAAGAGGAGGAGGAGAAAGAAGATGAAGGAAAAGAGGGTGGGTTAGTAGTGGTGTCGTTGAGAGAGGACGTCTCTAATACCGGGAACCCCAGGAGCCGCCGGGCGATGTTGGACATGAGCACGCGCTCGTTGACTGGGTGAATAACTCGCACCTCGTCGAACCTGGCGATGCTCTCCAGCGCGTCCTCGTCAATCTTGAGCCTGACCATGCCCGAGGTCTCATCAGTGGTAAGCTCCTTGAGCCCCTCGACGGCGCAAATCTTGCCGATGAGCTCCTGTAGGGCCTCGCCGATGACGTCTTGGTGCAGGAGCACATCGACCTCGACCGTTTCGTCCTCGGAGGCGACATGAACAGGGCTATCCGCCACCTGCATGTAGAACTCGGGTGGAGCTGTGCGAGCAGAGATGACACCGGCGTGGTTGGCGACAACAAAGTCGCTAGGTGCGTCTAGGTAGGAAGGGCCGTTGGTGTTCGCACGATGCACAACGGGGCGGGCTCTGAGGCGCTCCACGGCTTCATGAATCACCAGGTCGCTCGAGTACACGTCGGCATAGTCGATGTAGCCGAGGGTACGGATGGGGTCAAGCGAGCTGCCCTTGGGGTAGCCGCAGAGGTAGATTTGCTGCTGGTCGTCGTCGTCGCCTTCACAGCAGCCACCACCACCGAGGAACTCGTGTATCTGCACGCCGAGGCTCTTAAGCTCGGTCTTTTGCGCCTTATTCAAGGGGTCTCCATCGGTGCGTATAAGGATATACCCAGACCCGGAAGCGTCAGCCTGCTGGTCCGCGGTGGCTGTGCTCCAGCTCTTGCCGTTAATCACAACGTCGGTCGCCATTTTTTGGTTGTATAACAAGTGGAAATTTTGATAGGTAGTAGGGAAAAGGAATCAAGGAGGGGGGAGCAAGAAGTAGAAAAAGAAAACAAAATAGAGAAACGGAAAAAAGGGGAAGTACAAAATGATAGGGAAACAAAACCTCCGCCTACTCTGCATGAGCTCCAGGAGGGGGATCAGCAGATGCGATTCCAGCCCAAGCAGACCGATATGGCAAAGGAGAAAAGGCTTGCTTGCAACCAGCTGAACTTCCGCACCTTTGACCATTGTCTGGTTTGCTAGCGCATAGCTAGCAGCGGTGTGCATACGCATATGCATTCGAAAGTCCGGCACCGGATAACGGAGAAGTTACCCTTGTGCGTTATACATACCTAGATGATGCCCTATTACGCCGCTGAGTGGTTTATCTATGGCTACCTTGCTTGACAGCGGAGATTATATTCCGGAATATTACACTTTGGGATCGGGCTGCATTATGGTTCGGATTGGATTCGTTTGTACCCTTTCCACCATCCTTTACTATTGAACTCTAGGCTGGCTAACTAGAATTACTCGCAGTGCTGGGCCCAACCTTGGGACAAGGAAAAGGGCCGCCACGGTGACGAAGCTCGACTGCAATGCACACACTCATACCAACCTGGAACCGCTCTTTTGGACTATCCTCATTTCTTGACAGGCTTGTTGAGCTTGTCGGAATACTCCTTCAGGTTCATCCCAGTGGCCGTTTCGAACATAGAGTTGTACTTGGGCCTTTGCTTGAGAAAGCGGTCGACGTTGAGCTCGAACTTGGTGACGACGTGCTCGTACTTGAGCTGAATCCTGTCCTCGCTGTTGTTCTTGCTAATGGACTTGGTAAAGGCGTTAGCGTCCATGGTGAGGTAGATGAGGTATGTGGTCGGCTCAAAGGCCCAAATTGCGTTCGAGCTGTCGGCGGTAATGTTGACGGCGGGAGTTAGCCCGAAGCGGAGGGCAAAGTCGACCGTGCTATGCTCGCCGTCGATGGTGATGTTCTTGAGGGCTTTGGCAAAGTTCGAGATCTGGCTGTCGATTTCCTTCTTGTGGGCGTCGTCCAACCTCATGCCGTCAAACATGGTGTCGAGCAGCTTATCGTGGACCTTACTCTTGGGGATGGTGAAGTCGTGCTTGGTGCGCACGCCCTGGCTGAAGTTGTAAACACCCGCCATGGGGCCGGCCATGGCGTTATACGCCAGATTGGCCTGGGCGTTGAACGCCGCGGCGGCCTCCTTGGTGATGTCAAAGCCGCCGGGGTTGGTTTGCATAAGCATAATGTTGGTGAACATTTGGCAGACCGACTGCGCGTCCTTGAGGTAGGAGAAGTTCTTGATGGCTTCCTTCTGGTCGTAGCCTCGGGTTTCGTCGCCAATGGGGTCCTCGACGACGACCGGCGAAGGCTTGGGCACCTTGCCCTTGTCGACCTGCTCCTTGGGCGGCTCGAGATCACTGAACATCAAGCTGGCAAACTTGGCAAACTTGTCGTCGCCGCCGGCGTCCAAGACAACGCGGGTGGTGTCGTTGGCGGAGAAGGGCGACCTGATGTGGGAGGAGTCGAAGTCTGCGTCTGTATTGGCGGCTGCCAGCATGCGCAGAGCGAGCGTCTCCTCATCCATGGGAGGGCCGCGCTTGGCAGCGTTGTGCAACTCCTCCACAAAGGCGGAGATGGCAGCAGCACCCTCGACGCTTAGGCCTGACATTGTGTTTGGTGATGGGGAGAAAGTAATGGTAGGTTGTGTTGTAAGTGGGAATTGATGGTAAAGATGATTGGTCTTGCTTGAAACTTTGGCGGCACAAGACAAACTGAGGAAACGAGGCCTCTTTTGTATCAAACCTGCCCGCCCTAGTTCGATCTCTTTTCCAGTCGACCTTGAGATGAAAGAATTGGAACCACATCTCACGGTCCAGGCCATGGTCCGTCATTCCATGAAGATCCAAGCTCGAGTTGACTAGGGGAGCTGCAAGCGACTTCCAAGGTGCAGCGAGACTTCGCATTCCGGCTTCGGCTTCCTTCGGACTTGGTACGCCCGGACTTGCGGAGCCGGAACGATCGACCGACATGCTGTCAATTTGGCTTCGGACGCTCAAGGTAGTGTCTAGTCATCTTTACTGGATTCGCATTGTTGCATGGCGGGTGGTGAGCTGAAAAGAAGCAGTCGTGATGTTGTGGCGTTCTGAGTTCGAGCTGGGCCTCTTTGCGCCCACCACAAAGCGGGGAAGCTCAACATACGCTAAAAAGTAGAATGCGTTATTGATGAAACTTGATTGCATAGTGGGCGATGAGTGGTGATGATCCGGGGGGAAAACAAGGCGGCTTGAGGTACCACCGCCGCTCGCCTGCAGTGGCTCCAGCTCAACGGGAAAATTCCGCTAGCTGCCGGCTCGGGCCGGTGGTGGAGGCGTCGGTTCGCGCATGCGACCATCTCGATGCCAAGCGCGCCAAAAGGTCGGGTTTCCTTTTTAAGTCGGGGGCTTCACGTCCACATGGGATTGACAAAACTAGCCAAAGTCTCGACACCAATAACGTGACAATAGTTGAACGCTAGCTTGCTTCTTTTTCGGGCTTCTCTGCGCCGGTAAGCCCCAAGCTACGTGTACATTGACTGGACGCAAAACTGGTATCCCCTGCACGCCTTTTTGCTCGGTTCCAGCGTATGTCTGGAGGCGCGGATTCTCCAATGAAGCTGAGCTTTCTCAATGCAGATCGGGGCTGAAACCTGCACGCACCACGGCAGGCGCCGTTTTTCCCCCTCGGTAGCTAAACTAAACAACAACGGTGATACCCACATCATAGCAACCCGATTTGGTCATTTATCCACGTGTAGGAAAGACCAGTAATCCTTCCCGAAAGCATGAAGTTAGTAATGATGATGGAACGTACGCAAATCCTTCTCAAAGTTCGATAACGGTAGGAATTCTGTCTGGGAGAAAGTATTGCGAGGACTTTATCTTACACGTGGGTTCCTTCTAGCCACCCCTTTGTCCCCCCCTTTTCTCTTTCTTCTCGTCATTTTTATTTCGCAGTCTTCCTTAGAATTTTGCGCCCTCAGCATCTCACACTTCCCACCGCCTCCACCAAACCATTACCAATGCAAACCGCCAAACATGAGCACCTCATCTGATCTGTCCCCGGCCCCTGATGCTGCGGGAAAACAGACATCTGCCGGGTATGTGGAGCTTAGTTACAGTTTCCTTTCGGTTAGCCAAAACAGTCGAACTAATAACTTTGAGAACGCGTTGAACAGCCCCGTCAGAGCACAGGACGGCATGTCCGACCTGAAGCTGCATTTGCGCGAGGTCATCGCTGAGCCCACAGACCTAATCAAGCAAGGGATTGCGCCCCCGCCCTACTTCTTCGCCTTCAAACCTTCGGGGGGAGGCCAGGAGGGACAAAAGTTCGCTGCCCTGCTGGGCGCATCGGCTCTGGCACGCATCTTTGCTGGCATGATCCTCGTCCGGTCGAGCCCTGAACACAGCGGCGGTGACGGCGGTCACTACAGCCTCAGCAATCCCAGCGAGTACGTGGCCGCCTTCAACGAGAAGACAGAGGCGACCATCGACGCCTTTACCAAAGGCTCGCTGGCGTCCATGTACAAGCAGTGCGACGGAGGTGCGGCCGCCAGCCTGGACCTAGAGGTTACTCGCGCCGAGCTGCACGCCCTGATCCTCCCCCGCATCTTCGGCGGGTTGCAACAGGCCGGAGAGATGCACCTGGCGGAGCTCGACAAGGTCCTCACTCGCTTTACAGCCGCGCTCAAGACTTTCAAGGTCCCTACCACCTCCCGCGGCCAGGGCGGGAAGGACGGGGACGACGGACACGGCGGTTCGCAGCCGCTCCCCGAGCTGAAGCACGCGGTGGTGGTCAACTACGTCAAATCCGTCGACATCACCGGTGGCAGTGGTGGCCCTGGCGGCATTTACCTCCATAAGGCGTACACTCGCATCGCTGTTTTCTCGGTCAAGCCGCAGCACTGGGCTTCGGCGCTGCAGAAGTCGGCGCCCGAGCAGGAACGATTCGAGCAGGAACGGTCCGAACAGGAACGGTCCGAACAGGAAGGATCGACCTCCTCCGCAGCACTAGGGGGGCCGGCAGCGCCAGGGGCAGCGGGTCATCATCATGCTGCTCAAGCTGCTGCTGCTACTGGCAGATCTGAAAGCGGCGTCCTGTCGGGCTGGTTTGGAGGGAAGCCCAAGCCCAAGCCGGACGAGCGCATCAAGTTCACCTTGAACACGACCGTCCTAGAGC
>Ga0164242_10007057_pt1 | contig 12309 bp, 13 predicted proteins | sample OricomgcompostMG_FD_108783 | JGI IMG/M metagenome (GOLD analysis project Ga0164242, IMG submission 108783) | Miracle-Growth compost microbial communities from Emeryville, California, USA - Original compost - Miracle growth compost (MG) ... | reverse complement strand
GCCGGCGAGGACCTGCTCGCCGCCGAACTTCTTCACGCCGAGGCGCTTGGAGTGCGAATCGCGACCGTTGCGCGACGAACCGCCAGCCTTCTTATGTGCCATTGCTGTTCTCCTTCTGCCTTATTTCTTCTCTGCCGCGAGCGTCTTGGCCTGCTCGCGCCAATCCTCGATCTGCGCCGTGCTGAACGGCATCGCCGCGTCGATCCTGGCGACGTCCTCGTCGGAGAGCGCCGCGATCTGGGCGAAAGTGATGATGCCCTGCTCGTTCAGGTCCTTCGCAGCAACCGGGCCGATGCCCTTGATAACGGTCAGGTCGTCGCCCTTGCCTCTTGGCGCCTTGAAGAGCGGCGCAGCCTTTGCTTCTTCCTTGGGCTTGTCTGCTTTCGCCGGGGCCTTCGCCTCTTCCTTCTTCGGTGCTTCCGCCTTGGCCGCGGGCTTCGCTTCTGCCTTCTTCGAAGGCTTGGCGCCGCCGATCAGGATCTCGGAAATCCGGACCGTGGTCAGAAGCTGGCGATGGCCGCGCGTGCGGCGCGAATTCTGGCGGCGGCGCTTCTTGAAGGCGATGACCTTCGGCCCGCGGCCCTGCTCGACGACTTCGCCGGTGACGGTGGCGTCTTCCACGAAGGGCGAGCCGATCGTGACCTGATCGCCCTCGCCATGGGCGAGCACGCGGCCGATCTCGACGATCTGGCCGACCTCGCCTTCGACGCGGTCGATCTTCAACGTATCCTCGGCGGCGACGCGATACTGCTTGCCGCCCGTTTTGATGACTGCGAACATTATTTGCCTTTCGCTGTTCGGTCGGCCTTGTGGACTGCCTGCCCGGAGGAGGCGGCCCGGCCGTCTTTTTGTCAGTCTGTTACGGGTTCAAAAACAAACTGGCGCGGGAGCGACCCACGCCAAGCTCGGCTGTCCCTAACCGACCGGGAATAAGGTGTCAAGAAAGAAGGGCGATCTCAATCGCGACGGAGCCTGGTGCAGTGCTCGCCGCGGCTGGCCGTTTCATCGCATGGCCATAGCGGTAAGTGGATCGCGACCATTTGATCCGGGCGGCCATCGAAGGGCTTGTGCCAAGCGGAAACCGTCGCTATCTAGGCGCCGCACCGCGATCTGAATATCGCCCCGGGAGAGGTGGCTGAGCGGTTGAAAGCACCGCACTCGAAATGCGGCATACTCGCAAGGGTATCGGGGGTTCGAATCCCCCCCTCTCCGCCATCTGCGAATTGTACAGCCCGGAGACATGGGTAACAGTTTGCCCCTAAGACTGTTTAGTCTCGACCTTTGATGGATTGGATCGATGATGAATCGATCGGCCAAGCCGATTGGTACGATAAGGGCTTTTCTCGAACTACAGGTAAAGCAGGGGCCGATTCTCTAAGCAGCGCACAAATCAATCGGGATCGTCGAGACCGTTTCCGGCATCCGTCATTGGCAGGTGACGCTCGTTGGCTGGGCCAACCATTCCGGCACCACACCGATGGAGATGCGTTCCGATGCTTTTGCCGGGCTCGCCGAGGCCGCCGCCATGATCCCCACCGTCATACGTGACAACGGCGGCGAGCAATCGCGCGTCACCATCGGCAAGGCCCGGCTCGCTCCCGACCATCCGCATACGATCCCCGGCAAGGCCGTCTTCAACCTCGTCATCCGCGATGTCGACGAGGAAAAAAATGCGCGCGATGGCAGCCATGTTCCGCAAGCTGATCGAGCGGATATCGACTAAGCACCGACTCGCGGCGTCGATCGACGAGATGAGCCGGCTCGCCCCTGTTTCGCTTGACGCCGGAATCACGTCGATCGTCGAGACCGAGGCAAAGCGGCTTGGTCTTACCTATATGCGCATGCCATCCGGTGCGGGCCACGATGCGCAGACAATGCAAGCGATCTGCCCGTCAGCCCTGATCTTCGTCCCGAGCCACTCCGGCATCAGCCACGCGCCCGAGGAATGGACCGATTGGGCCGACATCGAAAAGGGGGCGCGGCTCTATCTGGCGACCTTGTGCCGGCTTGCCGGAGCCGAAGAGCGTCAAAGGTCGTAAGCCGAGCCAATGATGCGACGTTCTTGATGACGTCGGGCGCGCCGGCCCGGAGATGAAAATTCAACAGTTTTGACGATGGTAAACGTCACCCATCCGTGCGGTCTTATGCCGACGGCAGGACGCCCGGCGCCCGCCTTCAGCCGGGCACGACAGGCGGGGGAAGACATTGGCGAACACCGAACTCCTTGAACTTTCGCTCGACGCGGCAGCGTCCGGCATCCGCACCAAGGCGTTTTCCGCCCTCGACTACAGCGAGGCGTTCATCGCGCGCTGCGAAGAAGCGGCGGATTTGAACGCACTTGTTTCCCAGGATCACGACGCTCTCAGGGATGCCGCCCGCGCCATCGACCGCAAAGGCTCTTTCGATGGCGCACTCGCCGGCATACCCCTTGTCCTCAAGGACAGCATCAACACCACCGTCCTGCCGACGACCGGCGGCACCGGGGCGCTGAAGGGCTTCGTGGCGAAGGCCGACGCCTCGGTGGCCGCCTCATTGTTTGCCGCAGGGGCGCTGCTCGGCGGCAAGGGCAACATGCATGAACTCGCTTTCGGCATAACCAACAACAATGCCGTAACCGGCGCGGCCCGCAACCCGTACGATCCGAGCACCATCCCCGGCGGTTCCAGCGGCGGTGTGGCCGCGGCCGTGGCAGCGCGCATGATGCCTGCCGGCATTGGCACCGACACGGGTGCCTCGGTCCGCCTGCCGGCGGCGCTGTGCAACCTTGTCGGCTTCCGCCCGACGGTCGGGCGCTATCCGGGCGCCGGCATCATCCCGATTTCGCACACCCGCGACACGGCCGGGCCGATCACCCGGTCGGTTGCCGACGCCGCGCTGCTCGACACGATCATGGCTGCGGACGCTACGCCAATGCCGACAATGACAGTGAAAGGGCTCCGCATCGGTCTGCCGCGCGGCTATTTCTATCGGGACCTCGACGCGGAGGTGGCGAAGATTGCCGACGAAACGATTGCGGCGCTGAGGGATGCCGGTGCGGTTTTTGTCGAAGCCGACATCGAAAACCTGGATGCGCTGAATGCAGCGGTCGGTTTTCCGGTAGCGCTTTACGAATTCATGCGCGATCTTCCCGCCTACCTTCGGGCAAGTGGGCTGGACTTGACGATGGCGGATATTCTGGGCGGCATAGGAAGCCCCGATGTCAGGGGCATCGTCGAATCCCAGCTTGGCGACAAGGCCATGCCGGAGGCGGCCTATCTACAGGCGCTGAATTTCGACCGGCCACGGCTCCAGAAGGCCTTCGCTGAGTACTTCTTGTCAAACCGGGTCGACGCCATCCTGTTTCCGACCGCGCCATTGCCGGCCCGCCCGATCGGCGAAGACGAGACCGTCAAACTTAACGGCCGGCAGGTACCGACCTTCGCCACCTATATCCATAACACCGATCCGGCCAGCAACGCCGGCATACCGGGCATCAGCATCCCTGCCGGGCTGACGACCAGCGGACTGCCGGTCGGAATGGAACTGGACGGGCCAGGCGGATCGGACCGGCGACTCCTCGGCATCGGCCGGGCGGTGGAGGCTGCCATCGGGTTCAAAGCCATGCCGCCGGCCATCCCGGCAACGAAGTCATAGAGAGAAATCATAAAGGGGAGAGAACAATGGAAAGAAGGCAATTCATCCAGTCCTCGTTTACCGCTGCCCTGATCGCCGCCCTTGGCGGCGTGCGGTGGGCGCGCGCGGCCGAAACGATCAAGGTCGGCATACTGATCCCGCTTTCGGGGCCGGCCGGTCTGTTCGGCGCATCGTCCAAGAACTGCGCCTTGATGGCCATCGACGAGGTCAACGCCGCAGGCGGCATTCTTGGCCGCCAGATCGAGCCGCTGTTCGCCGATGTCGGCGGCCCTCCCGCCGACGCGGTACAGGCGGCGCAAAAGCTCTGGAAGGCAGAAGGCGCGGAAGCCTTCATCGGCATGCACGACAGCGCCGTGCGCGGTGCGCTGGTCGGCGTCTTCCGTGGCCAGGTCCCCTATGTCTACACCGCCGTCTACGAGGGTGGCGAATGCGCCAAGGGCACCTATGTGCTCGGCGAGACGCCGACGCAGCAGCTTCAGCCCGTCATTCCGTGGCTGGCCGAGCAGAAGAAAGTCGGCAAATGGTACCTCATCGGCAACGACTACAACTGGCCGCGCAACACCAACGCCGCCGCCAAGGACTACATCAAGGCATCCGGAGGCAGCGTCGTCGGTGAGGAATATCTGCCTTTTACCGTCGATAATTTCGATTCCAACCTTGCCCAGATCAAGAAGAGCGGGGCCGATGCCGTGCTGGTCACGCTGGTCGGCGGTGCCTCGGTCGGCTTCAACCGCGCCTTCGCCAGCTTCGGGCTTGCCGACAACGCCCTTAGGTTGGGCACACTGATCGAGGAAAACACGCTGATGGGCATCGGCGCGGCCAATTCCAAGGACCTGTACGCTTCAGGCGGCTATTTCCGCAACATCGACACGCCGGAAGCCAAGGCCTTCGCCGAGGCCTATACGAAGCGTTTCGGCAAGGATGCCGCGGTTCTCAACATGATGGGCGAGTCCTGCTATGAAGGCGTCAAATTCCTGAAGGCGCTGGCGGAGAAGGCCGGCTCCCTCAAGGTCGCCGACACCGAAGCGGCGGCCGAGGGAACGACCTATGAGGGCCCTCGCGGCAAGGCCGTGATGCATGGGCGTCATGTCGCCCGCAATATCTATCTGGCGGCGGCCAATGGCGCCGAGTTCGAGGTGGTCAAAACATTCGAGAATGTCAGTCCGGGCAGCAATTGCGGCTGAGGCCGGGCGTATAAGGCTGGCAGTATGGAGATGTTCCCGCTCTATGCGATGAACCTCCTGTATACGATCGCGACCCTCGGATTGATCGTCCTTGGGCTCGCCGTCGTGTTCGGGTTCCTCGGCGTCATGAACATGGCGCACGGAGAATTCATCATGATCGGCGCCTACTCGGCGGTTTTCGTCCAGCAGGCCGGCTATTATCCCCTCCTCGCCATCCCGCTCGCGCTTGTGGTCTGCGCAATCGTCGGCTGGCTGGTGGAATGGGGGATCGTGCGCCATCTCTACCGCCGCCCCTTCGACACGCTGCTGGCGACATGGGGCCTGGCGATCCTCATGCGCAAATGCATCGAGATCGCGTTCGGCCGGAAGTATCGCAGCATCGACCAGATCCTGCCGGGGACGGTCGGTTTCGCCGGGATCGACTACCCGTCCTACCGGCTTGCCCTCATGGTCGCCATCGCGCTCTTCTTCGCCGCGCTGTTCATCTGGTATCGGCGCAGCAACACGGGCGCGCGCATCAAGGCGATGATGTCCAACCCCGAACTGGCGGCTGCCGTGGGCATAGATACCGCGCGGCTGGCGCGGGGGGCATTCGTCTTCGGCACCTGTTCGGCCGGCCTTGCCGGCGTCCTGATGGCGCCGCTGGTCCGCGTCGAACCCTATATGGGCATCGACTACCTCCTGTCTTCATTCTTCGTGCTGGTCGTCGGCGGCCTCGGCAGCATCCAGGGGCTGGTCACGGGTGCTGCCGTCATAGGCGGAACCAATGTGAGTATTTCAACGCTTTCGGGCGCGACCGGCGGCTATCTGGCGGTCCTGCTGATCTCGATCGTTTTCCTCTGGCTGAAGCCGAACGGCATCTACTCCCGTGGTTAGTGCCAGGCTCGCTCTGTTCGCCATTCTTCTGGCGGTGCCGCTGATCTGGGGCAGCTTTACCGCCTATCAGCTTGGCCTGTTTCTGCTTTACGGCATTGTTGCGCAGGGGATTGCGCTGTGCTGGGGGCGTGCCGGCTTCCTACCGCTCGGACAGGCGCTGTTCTTCGGTATCGGCGCCTATCTCGGCGGGGGAGCGATGAAGTTCGCGGGCGAAAGCTGGCTGGTTCTTTCGCCGCTGCTTGTAGGAGCCTGTCTCGTGCCGGCGCTTCTTGCCTGGGCGATCGGCATCCTCGTCTTCAACAGGCAGGTCGGCAACGGTCCCTACTTCGCGCTGATAACGCTTGCTCTTTCCATGCTCGGCCTGCAACTCGCCAATTCGCTCGAATGGCTGACAGGCGGCTTCAACGGCATGACCGGCATTCCCGGTCTTCCAGGCATCGACAGCTATGGTGGCCTCTATTACGTCATCGTGCCGGTGCTGGCGCTGACCACGCTGGCGCTCGCCCATCTGCTGCGCTCGCCTTTCGGCCAGCTTCTCTCGGCGATAGCGCAAAACGAGGAGCGGCTTCAGTTCCTGGGCTTCAGGACCAGCGGCTTCAAGGCACTCGCCTTCGCCATCAGCGCCGGCCTCGCGGGGATCGCCGGCGTTCTTTTCGCCGCGCATGACGGCATCGTCACGCCGCAATCGGTCGGCTATCTGCTGTCGGCCGAACTTGTCATCTGGACAGCGGTGGGCGGCCGGAGTTCGCTGCTCGGTCCGGTGATCGGGGCTGTACTGATCGGCTACCTGACCGCGGAACTGCGCGATACGTTTCCCTATTGGGAAATCGTAGTGGCAAGCGTCTTCATCGTCGTGGTGCTGCGTTTTCCAAACGGCATCGCCGGGCTCGGCGAGCGGCTGTCTTGGCTGTCCCGCCGGTCCCTTCCCAGACAGGCCAACCCGGAGCGGGATATCGCCATAGCGCCCCTCGAACGGGAGGAAGGCACGACCCTTTCTTTCCAGGATGTCCACGTCAGGATGAACGGCGTCAGGATACTGAACGGCCTCGACCTTTCGATCAGGGCTCGCGGCATACAATGCATCATCGGCCCGAACGGCGCCGGCAAGACGTCCGCCTTCAATGTCCTGACGGGCCGCTTGCCGGCGACTTCGGGGGAAATCGTCTGGCGCGGCCGACCCATAGCGGGCCGGAAGCCGTTCCGGGTGGCACGCCTCGGCATCGCACGAAAATTCCAGGTCCCTTCCGTCTTCCCCGACCTGACCGTCGGCCAGAACATTGATATCGCGCTGTGGGCAAACCGGCTGAGCTTCGTGCAGCTTTTCTCGCTTGGTGCCTACCGGTGGCGCACGGCGGTCCTTGCCAGCCTTGAACGCCTGTTTCCCGAATTGGCCGATCCATCGGTGCTTGCCCGCGAATTGTCGCTCGGCCAGCGCCAGATGCTCGAATTTGCGATGACCAATCTCGTCGAACCGCAACTTATGCTGCTCGATGAGCCCTGCGCCGGCCTGTCGACGGAGGAGACGAGCCGGATGATCGAGGCGATATCAGCGCTTGCCACCGAATACGGCTGGGCCGTTCTCATCATCGAGCACGATATGCGTGTGGTCGAGCGCCTTTCCGACCATGTTTACGTGCTGCATCTCGGCGCCAGGCTTGCCGAGGGGTCGATGGAAGCGATCAAGGCCGACGAGGCCGTCCGCGCGATCTATTCGGGGGGCAGCAAATGAGCGCGCCGCCGCTATTCGAAGCCGAGGCCGTCAGCGGCGGCTATGGCGACATCGGCGTTGTGCACGGTGTTTCGCTGAAAGTGGCACCCGGCGAAGTGGTTTGCATCGCCGGCCGCAACGGCGTCGGCAAGTCGACATTGCTCAAGCTGCTCGCCGGCTTCCTCGATCTGAGCGGCGGCCGGATTCGGCTGCACGGCGACCGCGTCGATGCCCGAAAGCCGCATGAGCGCAACCGTCTTGGCATCGCCTACGCGCCGCAGGAGAACGTGGCGTTTCCCACGCTCAGCGTACGCGACAATCTCACGCTCCATTTCGCCGACCGTTCGCTCGACCGATATGGACCGCTTTTCGAGATGTTCCCGCGCATTGCCGAACGGCTCGACCAGAAAGCGGGCACACTTTCGGGCGGCGAGCGCAAGATCCTCTCGTTCTGCCGGGCGGTGGGCGAAAAGCGCGATGTCACCATCCTCGACGAGCCGACCGAGGGCGTCCAGCCGGAAAACATCGCCCTCATGGCCGAGGCCGTGCGCCGGCGCGCCGTCGGCGGCGCCGGTTTCATCATCGTGGAGCAGAATCTGACGATGATCGAGCGGGCGGGCAACCAAGTGCTCCTGATGGAACACGGCGAATGCATCTTCGAGACCGCGAACGGGGCCGGGATGCGCGAGGCGATCGTCAGCCGGCTCCAGCTTTGATGCTATCCGGCAACGGTGTTGCCATATTGAACCGCCGGGGCCGACAGGATATCATTTTAGCCAATAAGAACGATGGAGGGGCGGTACTTCCGATAGCGGCGATGAACCTTTCGCACAAGAAAGCCGGCATAGTCTTCAAGATCATGCGCGAGCTTGTGGCCGATCACAATTCGACCGAGCTTCGTCGGTCTGTCGGATCTCTCCTCCTTGACCTTTTCGACGCCCAATACCTTGCCTCGTATGTCTGGAACGACGGTGACCAGCGTTTTGAAAACCGTGTGTCCATCAACATGGACGATTCCAATCTGGGCAATTACGAGCGGCATTTCCAGTTCTGCGATCCGATCACGCCGATCTTGCAGCGGCGCAGGAAAGCTACCTGCGTTTCAGAAATAATCTCGCGCTCGCGCTTCGAGAAGTCTGAGTTCTTCAACGATTTCCTGGCCCGCGACGGGCTACACTACGGCATCAATTTCTATGCCTATTCCGGTGGCCGCAATATCGGCGACCTGAGGATTTGGCGCTCGCGACAGAAGGAAGATTTCTCGCGCCGCGAGGCGGCTATGCTGGACGCCATCGGCGAAGCCTTCGGCCGCTCCCTGCTCATTTCCTGTCTGAAGGAAAAGCGCCGGAGCGGCGGCGACGTGGACATTCTGGCCTGCGTCGAAAGAGCCGGCGAGCACATCGGTCTGACGCGGCGCCAAAAAGAGATCGCCGCCGCAATGCTGTTCGGCAGTTCCGACCGCGTCATTGCCGACGAGCTGTGCATTTCCCTGCCGACCGTACGCACCCATATCCAGACGCTCTACCGCAAGCTCGGCGTATCCAGCCGTACGCAGTTCGCCCGTGCGCTGACGCTGCACTAACCTGGATGTCCAAGCGTCAGGGCTCTGTAGCAACGTTTTGAATACCGCCACAGTGCCGGTATTCAAAACGCTGCAACACAATCCACGAAGCAGGCGTCGATGCGATGACGGCAAAGTGCTCGAGAACTCCATCGAAGGACCGAATGCCGACTGATCAGGACTTGGCGCCCTGACCGGGGCGCCAGAGCTTTTCAAGCCTCCGTCCCATCCAGCATGTGACGCTGTATCCGAATGGCGATGCCGGCGCGCAGACCAGGCGAAGCTTACGAAATCGTAAGATGCCCGTGAGCGCCGGGTGAGGCAGGCCCCCTAACAGCGGGTGGATACATATGCATCGAGGCCGAAATGAACAAAGAAATCCAAAGGACGCTGGCGAAGGTGCCGGCGGTCACGCTTGGCTTCTGGATCATCAAGATCCTTGCCACGACACTCGGGGAGACCGGCGGCGACACCATCACGATGACATGGCTGCATGCGGACCAGAACGCCCATAACGGAGGGTATCTGATCGGCACCGCGATATTTGCCGTCATTTTCATCGCCGCGGTGATTGTCCAGATTGCCGTGGAGAAATTCAATCCATGGGCCTATTGGGCGGCGATCGTGGCTTCCACCACGGTCGGCACCGCGTTGGCCGACTATGTCGACCGTGCCCTCGGTATCGGTTATCCGGGCGGTGTCGCCATTCTTGTGACGTGCGTGGTCCTCTCCCTCGCCATATGGCGCGTGGCGCTTGGTTCGATCGACGTCCAGACCGTCGCCATGCCCAAGGTCGAACTATTCTATTGGGTGACGATCACATTCTCCCAGACGCTCGGTACTGCGCTTGGCGATTGGATGGCGGATTCGGCCGGAACGGGCTATGCGGGCGGCGCGCTCATCTTTGCGGGCGGCCTGGCGGTTCTTGCGGGCCTCTACTATTTCACCAGCATTTCCCGCGTTTACCTGTTTTGGCTCGCCTTCATCCTGACGCGGCCGCTCGGCGCCACAGTGGGTGACTTCCTCGACAAGCCGATTGCCCATGGCGGGCTTGACCTCAGCCGACCCATAGCTTCGGCAGTGATGGCGACCGTTATCGTGATCCTTGTCCTGATCCTTCCCCAGCGGCCGGGAATCCATCCCGGCGCGACCGCGGCCGCCGAATGAACGGTTGGCTGAAGGTTGTGTTGCGCAGCCAGCGCGTGACGGGGGGCTGCCTTTCACGTGCGGCGGCGCCTGAGCAGGCGCCATTCGTGCCAAACGAGCCAGATGACGACGAGATCGAACGCGGTCAGTACGATCAGCCCGATCGAATGCGTGTAGGAATACCGATAGATCTGATAGGCGACGAAGGCGGCGAGAACCGCGAGCGAAGCCGGATAGGCCCATAGTTTCTCCTTGAGCAGACCGATGACGAGCAGCACCTTCACCAGGCCGTGACTCAGGAGATAGAACGCGTAGAAGGTCTGGGTTCCCACCGAGAGGTGCTGGGCAGCCATGAGAAGATGGGTCGCGATAAAATCGCTCGGATCCTCGATCAATTCCTCCTGCGTCAACAGATGGACCCAATGGACAATGGACGCCGTGGATATGAAGTAAAGTGCGACGCCGCAGGCGCATTCGATGAGCGCGTGCAATCCCTTCAGGATTATGCTGACCTGGAAGATCCGGTGAATGCGCTGCTCGTCCATCGGCGGGGACACTTTCCTGCCTGCCAGGCAAATCACGGGGTGGAATGATGGATGTCGCGATCACGCGCTGGGTAAATGCTCCGGCAGGTATGCACCCATTATGGGATGCCGTCTTCATCGGGGCTACGCAATTCGGTGTCCCGCTGATGGTTATCCTGGTGGCCCTTATGTGGTGGGTCAGGAATGATCGTGTCCATGTCCGTCATGCAGCGCTCGCTTCGGGCATGTCGTTCCTGCTCGGCCTGGCGGCCAATCAGGTGATCATCCTGTTCGTGCATCGTATCCGGCCTTACGATGCAGGAGTATCCCATCTGATCATTGCATCCAGCACCGACTGGTCTTTCCCGTCCGACCATGCGACCGCCGCCATATCCATCGTCGCGGCGTTCGCCATGCAGCGCCTGCCGGGCCGCACCGTGAGCCTCCTGCTGCTGGCAATGATAATCTGCTGGTCACGGGTCTATGTAGGCACCCACTACGTCACCGATGTCATGGGCGGCGCCATTACGGGCACCCTTGCCGCAATCATCGTCCGGCTTGCCTACCAGGAAGGCACCAAGCTCGACCGCTTCGCCACCAGCATCCTTTGACAGCAGCGCCAGGGCATCATCAGCCGCGCGCGGCCTCGTCTTCCGCCTCGGCCGGCTGGTCGATCCGGCTGGCCGTCAGGTAGCCGACGAGCAGGATGATGACGACGAAGAATGCCGCGTTCACCAGGGTGCTGCTGATCCCGAGGCCACCGTCGGAAACAGACTGGGTCAGCAGATCGCCGATCGAGGCCCCGAGCGGACGTGTCAGAACGTAGGCGATCCAGAAGCCCAGGACGGCGCCGATCATTTCCGAATAATAGAGGTAGGCCGTCAGCGCGATCAGCGCCCCGAAAATCAGCGTGCCCTGAAGATAGCCGAGAGCTATGCCTTCGGTAGCCCAATCTCCGCTTGCCGTGCCAAGCGCGAATGTGAACAGGATTGCGGCCCAATAAAAAAGCTCGCGCTTCGCCGTGAAGATGGAATGGATGGAAAGGGTTCGCTCGCTCGCGTACCAAAGAGCGAATGTGATGGCCAGCAGGATCGCAAACACCGTCGTCGACAGTTCGAGCGGGACGCCGAACCTATCCGTTAAATTGTCGGTGATCAGCGTGCCGACGATGCTGATGAGGATGACCGTCAGCCAGTAAGTCCACGGCACGTAGCGTCTCAGAGCGACCTGACAGACGAGCACCGCGATGAGAAGCGCGCCCATGACGTAGGTCGTCCCGGTAAGACCGAAACCGAGGTTGAAGTTCAGATAGTCAGCAGCCGTCTCGCCGACCGTCGTTGCCATCACCTTGATGAGCCAGAAATACAGCGTGATTTCCGGCACCTTGCATAGCATCGCCCTTTTGTCGTCTACCGTGCCGGAAGTCATCCGCAGCTCTCCTTATGCCAATAGATAAACCGCGTCAGCGGATCGCCGTTGCGGACTCGGTCTGGCGGAAGGTAGAAGAGAGTTTTCGCCGATAGCTTCTCCGGAGCTTACGGATTTGCAAGAAGCGGCGGGCGAAGCTGCCTTCTAATAGCCCGACGGATACTCAGGCTCGACTGGTGGTACTTTCCGCAGAGCCTCAAATTCGTAACGCTTGGCTTCGGTCAGATAGGAATATACTGCCCCGTTTGC
>Ga0164242_10007056_pt1 | contig 12311 bp, 8 predicted proteins | sample OricomgcompostMG_FD_108783 | JGI IMG/M metagenome (GOLD analysis project Ga0164242, IMG submission 108783) | Miracle-Growth compost microbial communities from Emeryville, California, USA - Original compost - Miracle growth compost (MG) ... | reverse complement strand
GAGCCGCTCCGCGAGCTCCGGGTCGCGGGCGCCGTTGGTGATGTACCACTGGCGGGTGGACACGATCTCGAGCGGGCGGTCGCCCTTCTCGTAGAACTTCACCGGATGCGTGATCGGCTTCGGATCCTCGAGCAGGTCGCCGGACGCCTTGAGCAGCTCGACCATCGCCTGCTTCGCCGAGAACACGGTCTTGCCGGCGAGCTGCGCGTAGGCGGCCTTGCCCTCGTCCGAGGCGATCGCCTCGGGCGGGTCGCTCAGGATGCGGCCGTCGAACCCGATGATGGGACGCGTCGGCAGGTCGAGCTCGCGCCACCACGTGACATCCGTGATGTCGCCGAACGTGCACACCATGGCGATGCCGGTGCCCTTGTCGGGCTCGGCGAGATGATGTGCCAGCACGGGCACCTCGACGCCGAACACGGGGGTGCGCACGGTCTTGCCGAACAACGGCTTGTACCGCTCGTCGCTGGGATGCGCGACGAGCGCTACGCACGCAGGGATCAGCTCGGGACGCGTCGTCGCGATGACGACCTCGCCGTCGTCGCCGTGGAACGACAGCGTGTGGAACGCGCCCGGTTGGTCCCTGTCCTCGAGCTCCGCCTGCGCGACCGCGCTGCGGAACGTCACGTCCCACAGCGTCGGAGCCAGCGCCTGATACGCCTCGCCGCGCTCCACGTTGCGCAGGAACGCGAGCTGGGAGACGAAAAGCGACTCGTCTCCGATGGTGCGGTAGGTCTGCTTCCAGTCGACGGACAGTCCGAGGTCGCGCCACAGCGCCTCGAACTGCTTCTCGTCTTCGATCGTCAGCCTGGCGCACAGCTCGATGAAGTTGCGGCGCGAGATGGGCTTCTGGTCCGCGGCACGGGAGCTCTTGTTGTCACCGCCCTCGTAGGGCGGCACGAAGTCCGGTTGATACGGCAGAGACGGGTCGCAGCGCACGCCGTAGTAGTTCTGCACCCGGCGCTCCGTGGGCAGGCCGTTGTCGTCCCAGCCCATCGGGTAGAACACGTGCTTGCCGCGCATGCGCTGGAAGCGCGCCGCGATGTCGGTGTGCGTGTAGCTGAAGACGTGGCCGATGTGCAGCGATCCGGATGCCGTGGGCGGGGGAGTGTCGACCGAGTAGATCGCGGACCGGCCGGCCGCAAGCGCCGCTTCTCGGTCGAAGTGATACGTGCCCGCCTCGCGCCACCTCGCATCCCACACCTGCTCGAGACCCTCGAGTGCCGGCTTGTCGGGGATCGTGCCGAAGGCACCGGGTGCGGTGGATGCGTCGGGCTTCGCGGCGTCGGTCATGGCGGATCTCCGGGGCGATATGTGCGGCACCGCGTCAACTGGTGCCTGAGTGTGGGATGTGCCGATTCTATCGTGAGAACGCGGACGCTCCCGGCGACGGGCTCTGCAGCGGGCTCACGCGCGCGTTCGCCGACGCGGGCCCGGCGTTTCCGCTGCCGCGAGTTCGGGCCGTTCCGCTGCCGAAGTTCCGTTATTCAGCTGAGGTGGTTCGCCTGCTCAGCTGCCGCAGGTTCGCCTACTCAGGTGCCCCGGTTTGCCTACTCAGCTGCCGCGAGCTCGGCCGCTTCCTCGGACTCGAGCACGTCCTCCGTGTCCGCGACGTCTTCGCGACGGCGACGGGCGATGCCGGCGGCCGCCAGCGCCGCGACCAGCGTGATGGCCGACAGCACCCCGAGCACGACCCCCGGGTGCCACCAGGCGTTGTGCGTCGCGGCTCCGAACGCCTCCGTGACAAGGGGGATGAGACCGGACAGCGCGGCGGCGACCGCGTACGCGATCGAGAGGGCGCTGTACCTGATCGACTGCCCGAAGATGTCGGCCATGAGCCCGCCGAGGCCCGCCCAGCTCAGCGTGGGGAAGATGCCGCCGACGATCATCGTTCCGACGAGGATCGGGAACGTGGCGAACTGCAGCAGGTAGTACATCGGGAACGCGATCAGCAGCGTGGTGAGCGCGCCGATCCAGACGACTCTGGCCGAACCGATCCTCGTGGCGAGGAGTCCGAACAGCGGGATGGTGACCAGCTGAAGCAGGCTGCCGATGGTGGTCGCCACGAACAGTTGGTTGTAGTCGAAGTGCAACGCGTTCACGCCGTAGCTGATGGTGTACGTGTTCATCAGCGAGTACGACCCGATGCCCAGAAGCGCGGCGCCCACGGCCACGACGAGCGCGACCGGCTGCCTACGGAACACGTCGAGAACGGGCAGCCTGGTGCGTCGCTTCTCCTGCACGAGATGCGAGAACACCGGAGTCTCGTCGATCGAGAGCCGCAGGTACAGCGAGACCGCGAGCAGCGGAAGGGCGAGCAGGAACGGGATGCGCCAGCCCCACGAAGCGAGCGCCTCGCCCGGCATCGTCGAGCTGAGCACCAGGAAGAGCACGGACGTGACGATGGGGCCGATCGGCGAGCCGAGCTGGGGGAGCGCGGCATAGAAGCCGCGACGCTTCTCCGTCGAGTGCTCGACGCCGACGAGGATCGAGCCGCCCCATTCACCGCCGAGCGAGATGCCCTGGATGATCCGCAGCAGGATGAGCAGGATGGGCGCGGCGACGCCGAGGGTCGCGTACCCGGGCAGCAGTCCGATCAGGGCCGTGGAGACGCCCATGATGCCGATGGTCCAGATGAGCGTCGCGCGCCGCCCGATGCGGTCTCCGAGGTGCCCGAACACGATGGCGCCGATGGGGCGCACGAAGTACGACGTGGCGAGCGTGAGGAAGGCCGCGAGCGTTCCCGCCACCCGGTCCTCGGTGGGGAAGAAGACGGACGCGCTGAACAGGGCGCTGAAGTAGCTGAAGACGTAGAAGTCGTAGGACTCGAGCGAGGTGCCGACGACGGAGGCGAGGGTCACCCGCCAGGCGTTGCGGTCGGCCTTGCGTGCTGCGATGGCTGTGGAATCGGTCACGGGCTTCAAGTGTGGTGCGTGTGCACCGCCGGGGGGCGAATGTTTCCTCCAGCGTACGGCCGCCGGAGTTGTGCACCACCTCTCAGGGCCGGCCGTCGGTGCGCAACCTTCAGTGCCCCACCTCGCAGTGCACCACCTCTCAGTGCCGGCCGTCAGTCCGCGAGGTCGAGCCAGGCCAGAACGGCGAGAACCCGCCGGTGATCCGCTCCCGAGTCCTCGAGGCCGAGCTTGGCGAAGATCGAGGTGACGTTCTTCTCCACGGCGCCGACTCCCACGTGCAGACGCTCGGCGATGGCGGCGTTCGTGCGGCCCTCGGCCATGAGCTCGAGGGTCTCGCGCTCACGGGGCGTGAGCGCGGAGAGCGGATCGGCCCTGCGCCCGACCAGCTGGGCGACCACCTCCGGGTCGAGCACGGTGCCGCCGGCCGCGACGCGGGTCACGGCATCCGCGAGCTCGTCCAGGCTCGCCACGCGATCCTTCAGCAGATAGCCCATGCCGCCCGCCCCGCCGCCGAGCAGCTCTCGCGCGTACGTCGTCTCGACGTACTGGCTGAGCAGCAGCACGCCGCACGAGGGATGCGCGCTGTGCAGCCGGAGCGCCGCGCGCACCCCCTCGTCGCGGAACGTGGGAGGCATCCTCACGTCGAGCACGGCCACGTCGAAGGCCGTCGTGCTCGCCGCCGCGAGAAGCGCGTCCGCATCCCCGAACGCGCCGACGGGGTCGAAACCGGCCTCTTCGAGCAGCCGGACGAGACCCTCCCTGAGCAGAACGGAGTCGTCGGCCAGCAGCACACGAAGAGGCGCGGTCACGCTCTCACGATAACGGCACGGAGATCCTCAGCGTCGTGCCGTTCGGCCCGGAGGTCAGCTGGGTGGTTCCGCGCATGGCGGTGACGCGTTCCCTGATGCCGGACAGGCCATGACCGTTCTCGGTCGCGCCACCCGTTCCGTCGTCAGCCACCACGAGAGCGAGGAAGGAGCCGTCGACGGCCAGCTCGAGTCGCGCTGAGGTCGCGTTCGCGTGCTTGGCCACGTTGGTGAGCAGCTCGGCCGCAACGAAGTACAGGTTGCGTTCCACCTCGGAAGGCACAGTCGGCTTGGAGGACGGAGGCAGCTCGTCGAGGCGGTTCACGACAGTGACGGGAACGACGCTGCGGGCGGCGAGCGACTCGAGTGCCGCGGCCAGTCCGCGATCCTGCAGGATGGGCGGCGCGAATCCGCGGGAGAGCGCGCGCAGCTCGTCCAGGGCGTCCTGAGCACGGGTGCCCGCCTCATCGAGCAGCCGGTTCGTCGCTTCCGGGTCCTCCCGCAGGCGGCGCTGCGCCGCCGCGATGTCCATGCGCAACCGGATCAGCTGCTGCTGGGGTCCGTCGTGGATGTCGCGTTCGAGCCGGCGCAGCTCGCGGTCCTCGGCGGCGACGGCGGCCGCACGGGACTCGGACAGCTCGCTGACCTCGCGGCGGAGCGCGTCGGTCTGCCATGACCCGAGGAAGCCCCTGGCCACGACCCAGTGCAGGCTGATCAGGCCACGGGTGACGAACGGAAGCGTGAAGAGGAAGATGACACCGGTGACGCCGTACAGCACCACGTCGCCCGCCAGCGGGTCGAACGTGGCAGAAGAGTGCGTCGCCCACTCCCAGATCACCTGAGACAGCCACACCTCCTGCCCGTCTCGCGGCAGGAATCCGGCCCAGATCCAGTACGTGACGCCGCCGAACGCCACGGACGCCCAGGTGATCAGGATGCCCCAGGTCACCGTGGTCAGCGCGACCTGCACGACCATCGCGTCCAGCAGGTACAGCCAGTAGTGCCCGTTCGCGAACGGTCCGAACACCCTGCCGAGGAACCCGGTGCCCACCTTGCGGTCCCACACGGGCCTCGCGATGCGGGGACGCCCGGCGGCCTCCAGGAGAGTGAGCGTCAGGGTGCCGTATCCGCGCGCCACGTACAGCGCCGCCAGCACGAGGAAGAAGCCGGCGATGAGCACGAGCAGGCCGAGTCCCGTGGAGAACACCGACCACAGCACCGACATCGCGATCACCGCGAGCGGGAACGCGATGAAGAGGACTCCGGCCTCGATGGGAGCTCGCGACCAGAGCCTGCCGTACGAAGCCCAGAACCCGTCCGGCCGGTCGTACCGGCTCGGCGAGGGAGCGATGCCGGGCGTGCTCGCTGTCATGCTGACAGTCTGCTGCGTCTCCGCCGGTACGGGCTCCGTCAGTGCGGGCCCCGTCGGCGCGGGCCCGCTCGGTGCGATGCCGAGCCCGGTCGAGGCGATGGGCAGTGGCTGACCGCCCGCTGTAGGTGTGCTCATGATCGGCTCCTCCTGGATGCTGCCTGCCGGCACGCGCGGCGGAGTGTCCGTCGGGTTCGGCACGCGAATGGATGCATGCCTCCAGCGTCGCCGCGCGAGGGTCGCATCCCATCCGGCCCGTTCCCGAAAGCGAACGGGGGTTATCCATACAGGGGCGGCTTGCAGCGCCTGTAGAATGGCGGAAGCGACTGCGATCCGGCCATCACCGGGGAGTCCCCGGAAGAACGATGCGACGGCACGGCCGGAGCATCCAGTAGAACCGGGCGGGCGGGCCCGTCACAGCCTGACATTGAGTGGTCGCGCCTCGCCGACGGATGCCGGGGTGCGGCAAACGGGGTGGTACCGCGTCTCCCGCAACGTCTCGAAACGTTCGGCGGCGTCCTCGCGCAGAAGTCCTCACCTGCCAGGAGAAGCATGACGTACCCCCGATCTGAAGACTCACGGGCTGCCGAGCGCCGGGACGCAGGCGCCTCGGCCGCCGCCGCGCAGCAGGTCACACCGTCTCCGCGGTTCCCCCAGATCGAGGAGGAGATCCTCGCGTTCTGGAAGCGTGACGACACGTTCCGCGCATCCGTCGAGCAGCGCGAAGGCTCCGAGGAGTGGGTGTTCTACGACGGACCGCCGTTCGCCAACGGACTTCCGCACTACGGTCACCTCCTCACCGGCTACGCGAAGGACGTCTTCCCGCGCTTCCAGACGATGCGCGGCAAGCAGGTGCATCGCCGGTTCGGCTGGGACACGCACGGCCTGCCCGCCGAGCTGGAGGCCGAGCGGCAGCTGGGCATCACCGACAAGAGCCAGATCGAGAAGATGGGCATCGCCGCCTTCAACGAGGCGGCGCGGTCCTCGGTGCTGAAGTACACCCGGGAATGGCGCGACTACGTGACGCGCCAGGCACGCTGGGTCGACTTCGACAACGACTACAAGACGCTCGACATCGGCTACATGGAGTCGGTGATCTGGGCGTTCAAGCAGCTGTACGACAAGGGCCTGGCGTACGAGGGCTACCGCGTGCTCCCGTACTGCTGGCGCGATCAGACGCCGCTGTCGAACCACGAGCTGCGCATGGATGACGACGTCTACAAGATGCGTCAGGACCAGACGGTGACGGTCACGTTCCCGCTGGTGGGAGAGAAGGCCGAGGCGCTCGGCCTCACCGCCGTGCGCGCGCTCGCCTGGACCACCACGCCGTGGACGCTCCCGACGAACGCCGCACTCGCCGTAGGCCCGCAGATCGAGTACGCGGTGGTTCCCGCAGGACCGAACGGCACCCCGGATGCCGAGGTGGAGCGCGAGGGCGGTGACGCGTCCGTCGTGCTGGGCGCCGAGTACCTGCTGGCGCGCGACCTCGTCGGCTCGTATGCGAAAGACTTGGGCTACGACTCCGCCGACGAGGCGATGGCTGCCGTCTCCCGCACGGTGACCGGCTCCGGGCTGGCCGGCGTGAAGTACGACCGGCTGTGGGACTACTACGCGGATGCCGAGAAGTACGGAACGCAGAACGCCTGGCAGATCCTGGTCGACGACTACGTCTCCACCGAGGAGGGCACCGGCATCGTCCACCAGGCGCCCGCCTACGGTGAGGACGACCAGCGGGTCTGCGCGGCAGCGGGCATTCCCGTCGTCATCTCGGTGGACGAGGGCGGCCGGTTCCTTCCCGAGGTGTCCGATGTCGCCGGTCTGCAGGTGTTCGATGCGAACAAGCCGCTCACGCAGTCGCTGAAGGCGATGGGACGGCTGCTGCGGCAGGCATCCTACGAGCACAGCTATCCGCACTGCTGGCGCTGCCGCAACCCGCTCATCTACAAGGCGGTCTCGAGCTGGTTCGTGCGGGTGCCGGAGTTCCGCGACCGCATGGTCGAGCTCAACCAGCAGATCGAGTGGGTGCCTGACAACGTCAAGGACGGCCAGTTCGGAAAGTGGCTGGCCGGCGCGCGCGACTGGTCGATCAGCCGCAACAGGTACTTCGGCTCGCCGATCCCGGTGTGGAAGAGCGACGACCCCGCGTATCCGCGCGTGGACGTCTACGGCTCGCTCGCCGAGCTCGAACGCGACTTCGGCCGGCTGCCCGTGAACGCCGACGGGGAGCCCGACTTGCACCGGCCGTACATCGACGAGCTGACCAGGCCGAACCCCGACGACCCGACGGGACGGTCGAGGATGCGCCGCATCACCGACGTGCTCGACGTGTGGTTCGACTCCGGCTCGATGCCGTACGCGCAGGTGCACTACCCGTTCGAGAACCGCGAATGGTTCGACGCGCACAATCCGGCCGACTTCATCGTGGAGTACATCGGCCAGACACGCGGCTGGTTCTACCTCATGCATGTGCTCGGCACGGCGCTGTTCGACCGGCCGGCGTTCTCTCGAGTCGTCAGCCACGGCATCGTGCTGGGCAGCGACGGGCAGAAGATGTCGAAATCGCTGCGCAACTACCCCGACGTCGCCGAGGTGTTCGACCGGGACGGCTCGGATGCCATGCGCTGGTTCCTCATGTCGTCGTCCGTGCTGCGCGGCGGCAACCTCATCGTGACGGAGGAGGGCATCAGGCAAGGGGTGCGCGAGGCGCTCCTTCCGCTGTGGAGCACCTGGTATTTCTTCTCCCTGTACGCGAACGCGTGCGGGTACGAGGCGAGCTGGCGCACCGACTCGACGGATGTGCTCGACCGCTACCTGCTCGCCAAGACGAACGAGCTCGTGGATGCCGTCACCCGCGACCTGGAGAACCTGGACTCCACGCTCGCCGCCGCGAAGATCCGCGACTTCGCCGACGTGCTCACCAACTGGTATGTGCGGCGCTCGCGCGACAGGTTCTGGGAGGGCGTGACGCCGGACGGCGGCAACGCGGAGGCGTTCGACACGCTCTACACCGTGCTGGAGACCGTGACGCGCGTCGCCGCGCCGCTGTTGCCTCTCATCACCGAGCGCATCTGGAAGGGGCTCACCGGCGGGCGCAGCGTGCACCTCACGGACTGGCCGGATGCCGCACGGTTCCCGGCGGACCACGCGCTCGTCTCCGCCATGGACCGCGTTCGTGAGGTGAGCTCCGTCGCCTTGTCGCTGCGCAAGGCCGCGGGACTGCGGGTGCGTCTGCCGCTGGCCGAGCTCACGGTCGTGACCGAGGCGGCCGGGGCGCTCGGGCCGTTCGACGGCATCCTCCGCGACGAGTTGAACGTGAAGGCCGTTCGACTCGTGGAACTCACGGACGACAGCCCCGCCGAGTACGGGGTGAGCAAGCGCCTGACGGTCAACGCGCGCGTGGCGGGTCCTCGCCTGGGCAAGAGTGTGCAGACGGCGATCCGCGCTGCACGGGAGGGCGACTGGAGCGACGTCGACGGCGTCATCACGGCCGGCGGCGTCCAGCTGCAGGACGGGGAGTACGACCTCGTGCTGGAGACCGCGGACGCCGAGGAGACCGGGCGCGCGTTGGCGCTGTTGCCTGGTGGCGGGTTCGTTCTGCTCGATACCAGCACCGACGAGGCGCTCGAGGCGGAAGGCCTCGCCAGGGACGCCGTGCGTGTGGTGCAGGAGAGCCGCAAGAAGGCAGGCCTCGACGTGAGCGATCGCATCCGGTTGCGCCTGGTTCTCGATCGAACGGGCGCGGACGCGGTTCGCGCGCACGCCGATCTGGTGAGCTCGGAGACGCTGGCCGTCGAGCTCGATGTCGATGTCGACGACGATGTGGCGGCGGCCGAGGAATCGACGCCCGTCGGCGCGGGTTCTGCTCTGCTGGTGAGCTTGGAGAAGGTGCGATGACCGACGCGACTGACGACGACGAGTTCCGCGAAGCGGCCGACGTCGTCTACGAGACCCTGCTCACCCGGCTAGGAGAGGGCAGCCCCCGACCGCGTCTGGCGCCGACCAGGCGCGCGGTCGAGCTACTGGGCGACCCGCAGCGGGCGTACCCGATCATCCATGTGACCGGCACGAACGGCAAGACGTCGACGAGCCGGGTCATCGAGAGCATCCTGCGGGCATACGGTCTTCGCGTCGGGCTGTTCACCAGCCCGCATCTGCTGCGGTTCAACGAGCGGTTCATGATCGACGGCGAGCCGATCAGCGACGAGGCGCTGGCGCGCAACTGGGATGACGTCGCCCCCTACATCCAGCTGGCGGATGCCGAGCTCGCCGAGCAAGGCGAGCAGCGGCTCACGTTCTTCGAGGTCATCACGGTGCTCGCCTTCGCGTGCTTCGCCGACGCGCCCGTCGACGTCGCCGTGATCGAGGTGGGCATGGGCGGCGAGTGGGACTCCACGAACGTCGGCGACGGCCAGGTCGCGGTCTTCACGCCCATCTCGCTCGATCACACGGAGCGGCTGGGCTCGACCATCGCCGAGATCGCGCGCACGAAGAGCGGCATCATCAAGCCGTCCGCCTCCGTCGTGAGTGCGGCCCAGGTCGAGGATGCCGTGCGCGAGCTGGTGCGCGCCGCCGAACTGCGCGAGGCGTCGATCGCGTTCCAGCCCGTCGAGTTCGACGTGCAGGACGACGCCGTGGCCGTCGGCGGCCAGCTCGTCACCATCCGGGGCCGCGCTGGCACGTACAGCGATCTGTTCCTGCCGCTCTACGGGGCGCACCAGGCTCAGAACGCGGCAGTGGCTGTTGCTGCCGTCGAGACGTTCCTCGGCGATGGAGCGGAGCCGCTGCGGGTTCCGCTTCTCGAGGAGGCGTTCGCGACCGTCACGTCGCCTGGCAGGCTGCAGCTCATCGGCACCGACCCGACGATCCTGGTGGATGCCGCGCACAACCCGGCCGGCGCGCTCACGCTCGCGAAGGCGCTCCCCGAGTTCTTCGACTTCGACGAGATCGCGTTCGTGCTGGGCATCCTCAGAGACAAGGACGCGCACGGCATCGTCGATGCTCTCGCGCCGCTCGCCGCTCGCATCTTCGTGACGCAGTCGCACTCCGAGCGCTCGACCTCGTCGGCCGAGCTCGCCGACAGCGTCGAGGAGTGGACGCACGAGCACGCCGAGGCCCATCACGAGCTCGGCGACGCGATCGAGGCGGCCCGCGACTGGGCGGCATCCGATCCACGGCGCGCCGTCGTCGTGACCGGCTCGATCGCGCTCATCGGCGAGGCGCTGGGTCTCGCGCAGGAGCGCGACTGGAAGGCGAAGACCGAATGAGCGATCCCACGTCCTCCCGCTCGCCGCGCGCCCGGCGCGAGCGCTCGGCACAGGAGAGCCTCGGTGCCATCGTGCTCGGCTTCGAGCTCGTCGTCGTGTTCCTCGGGGCGCTCGTGGTGTTCGGCCTGCACTCCCTTCCGCCGCTGCAGGCGCTCGGCGGGGGAGCGGTGCTCATCCTGCTGATGATCGTGGCCATCGGGCTTCTGCGATACCGCGTCGGCTATTGGCTCGGATGGTTCGTGCAGCTGGTCGTCGTGGCATCCGGGTTCCTCGTCGGCATGCTCTTCATCGTGGGCGCCATCTTCACGGCGATCTGGGCGTACGCGATGATCGCCGGCGCCAGGCTCGATCGGAGGAACGCGACGCTTCGCGCGCAGCTGTCCCCGGAGTCGTCGTCCGCTCAGGCGCCGTCCGCCCAGCCGTCGACTGCACAGTCCCCGTCCACCGGGCCGGTACACGAGAACGGCCGGCCGACCCCGGCACATCCAGCGGAGTCCGCCAGGAGATCCGACACCACAGGCAAGGAGAAGGAATGACCACCATCGAAGAGACCCTCGTGCTCGTCAAGCCCGACGGCGTGGCGAGAGGACTCACCGGCGAGATCCTGCGCCGCATCGAGGCGAAGGGATACGCGCTGGTCGACCTGAAGCTGGTCGAGGCCGACCGAGAGCTTCTCGCCCAGCACTACGCCGAGCACCAGGGGAAGCCGTTCTACGAGCCGCTGGTGGAGTTCATGGAGTCGGGGCCGATCGTGGCGATCCGCGTCGCAGGCAACCGGGTGATCGAGGGATTCCGTTCGCTGGCGGGCGCGACCGACCCGACGACCGCGGCACCCGGCACGATCCGGGGCGACTTGGCCAGGGACTGGGGACTGCCGGTTCAGCAGAACCTGGTGCACGGCTCCGACTCTCCGGAGTCCGCTGCCCGCGAGCTAGCACTCTGGTTCTAGGGTCCTCTTCGGCCGCCGGCCGAGAAGGCGCCCGGCGCGGACGCGTGTCGCGCTGGGCGCCTTCTCGTACCGAAGCCGACGCGGCGGGTGCAGCGAGGGCGTCCAGCCGAAGCGGCCTAGCGGAACGCGTTGGGGATCCACTGCACCTGGATCTGGGCGAAGACGGCCACGATCACGTAGCAGACGAGCGTGATGAGCGGGATCCAGCCGTATGCGGCGGCGAAGAAGTCCCGCGCGCGCTCGTTGCTGGGGATGTTCCCCTCTTTCAGGTTGTAGAACGTGACGGCCCAGAACGTCGGGATCGTCACGACCCAGGTGATCATGCAGTACGGGCACAGCACGTAGAGGTCGTACAGGCTCGAGTAGATCAGGAAGATCACGAGCACCAGGGCGCCGAGCACGCCGAGGTTGAACAGCATCCAAAACCACCGGCGGAACCGGGCGCCAGCCAGGATGCCGACACCCACCGCGATCGGCGCAGCCCAGCAGGCGATGCCGATGATCGGGTTGGGGAACCCGAGAACCGAGCCCTGCCAGGAGTCGAGGTTCTTGCCGCAGCCGACCAGCGGGTTGATGTTGCAGGTCAACTGGGCTGCCGGATGCTCCAGCAGCGTGAACTTGTCGAGAGTGAGCGCGAAAGCGGCGAACCAGCCGATCAGGCCGGCCACGATCAAGAAGATCGCGAGACCGATGGGTCGACGGGATTCGGTGGGGGAGTCGAGCGACACCATCGCATTATGGCAGAGCGACACGCGAGCTCCGCTGGGGGCTGAACCGGTCTTGCAGCACGCCGTGCGATAATGGTGCGCAGCCGACCGGAGGCCATCCGTTCGGCGAAGAACAAGCTTTTCGAGCACCGCCGAGAGTGCGGATGCTCGTGGTTCGATCGCGCGCGATCGAACGAGAAGACAGTGCAGACCACGTGACAGACAGGGATGGGCGAACGAAAGCGAGAGCAGCGACGGCAGCGCCACGAAGCGCAGCATCCGTCGCGCACCCTTTCGATCG
>Ga0164242_10007055_pt1 | contig 12311 bp, 7 predicted proteins | sample OricomgcompostMG_FD_108783 | JGI IMG/M metagenome (GOLD analysis project Ga0164242, IMG submission 108783) | Miracle-Growth compost microbial communities from Emeryville, California, USA - Original compost - Miracle growth compost (MG) ... | reverse complement strand
CGGCCCTGGTCATGTTGCTGCCCAACATGGAGCAGGGGCCGATCTTCAACAGCTTCAACTTCAACACCGCCCTCGGCGGTGCCTGCGGGGGCAATCAGCCGAACATGACGGTTCAGCGGATGAATCTCTCGTTCATGAACTGCCCGTCGGACAGCGACCGGCTGACGAACGTCGAAGGCCACTACAATTACTGCGGCAACTGGGGGTCGAAGCCGTTCCGCTATTCCCAGACGCCGAGCGGGCCGATGGTCGCGGCGTTCTACAACTGGGCCTCCCCCAACGGCGGCGTCCGCAAGCCGGCGACAATGGCGTCGATCACCGACGGGACCAGCAACACGGCCGGATTTAGCGAGCGCATCAAGGGTCTTGGCAACGGCTCGGCCCTCCAGGCCCAGATGCCGCCCGACCCCACCACGCCCACCTCCAGGCCGTACACGCTGGGGCAGACGGCCGATTACGACACGTCTCCGAACCTCTACTACGCCGCCTGCAAGGCCCTCTCGCCCTTGAGCGCGACCGTCGCCCCGGTGGGCATCCCCGGCGGCATGTGGTTCCAGATTCTCAAGGGAGACACCTGCTACAACCACGTCATGCCGCCGAACACCATGACCTGCGTCTTTGGCATGCCCGACAACAACCACCCCCAAGGCGCGCTGACGGCGACGAGCCGGCACTCCGGCGGCGTCAACGTCATGATGATGGACGGTTCGGTCCGGTTCGTGAAGAACTCCGTCAGTCCCCAGACCTGGTGGGCGGCCGGCTCGATGGCCAGCGGCGAAGTCTACTCGGCCGATCAGCTTTGATCGTCAGATCGGCGCAAGGAAGGGAAACGCGACAACGGCGTGGTCGTCCACCGGGACGACCACGCCGTTGTCATTTGGTCGACGTAACGCGGAAGCGGAAGCCGGTCAAGGCTGTGCCGCCGGCATCGGCGTCGGGGTGATGTCGAAGTCCTTCGTGGAATCGCCCGCCGGTGCGTCATAGATGAACGACGCGGAGGCGACGCTGAAGTCGTCCTTGGCGAGCGTGGGCACGTTGAACCGCACCGTGTTCTCGCCTTGCAGCGTCTTGACGCTGTAGCTGCCATCCTCGCCGATCTTGGCGGAGGCCACCGGCGCGTCGCGGCGGCTTACGTTCGCCGGATCGAACCGAATCTCCCCCTCCGTCACCGGCTGTCCCTTGTACGTCACCTTTCCGTGAACGGTGACCTCGGTGTTCGAGCTAGAAACCGGCGGGGCGCCGGAACCGCAGCCCGCCTGAAGGACAAGGCTCGCGGCGATCGCCAGGCTCATGCCCAGACCGCCTCTTCCTACGAGACGACGCATCAGTCTCTCCTAAGGTCTTCAATAACTTGGCAGTGGTACGGGGCTTCCCGGTCCCTTAACATTCTCAAATCATCAGGCTCTCCGCAACCGTTCCGCAGTCGAAAATCGGAAACCCCACCCGATTTCCGACCGAATTGATTCTGTAGAATCTACCCGCTTGCGACCTGCGGGGCTTGGGGATAGAATGATTCTGTTGAATCGGCTCGAGATGAGCGATTTCAACCGAACCCGCCCGCACGACCCACCGTAATTCTAGGCGGCGAGTCTCCTTTCGCCGCGAACCCTCGTCTTTTCACCGTGAGGCGTGAACTCGTGTCGACCCTTGCGTCTACCAATGGATCCATCGCGTGCGACCACGGCCTGCGTCGGCAGAGGATCGTGGAGTCGCTGTCGAGGGAAATCGTCCTGGGCGCGATCCGTCCTGGGCAACATCTGGTGACGCAGGCGTTGGCTGATCAATTCGGAGTCAGTCACACGCCGATTCGCGAAGGGTTGATCGCACTGGCCGGAATGGGGCTGGTGGACCTGAAACCCAACCGGGGGGCCGTCGTCCGCCGGGTGACGGCGACGGACGTTCGAGAGATTTGCCAGGTCCGGCGCGCCCTGGAATGCGAGGCGGTTCGTCATGCGTGCGGCCGGATCGATCCCGCCGAATTGACGGCGATCCGCGCCGACCTGGAACGCCTGCTCGCCGTGGCTCCGCCGTTTTCCCCGAGCCTGATCGTCGACGCCCGCGAGGTCGATAGCCGGTTGCACGACCGGATCGCCGCGTCGTGCGGCAACGCTTTTCTGGCGAAGGAACTGACGCGGCTGAAAACATTGTTTCGTGCCTTTCGCGACAGCGCTTGGGTCCACGACGAGGCCCGCGACGACTACCGCCGCGTCGACGAGGAGGCGCGTGAGCATCTCCGGATCGTTGACGCCCTGCAAGCCAACGACCCGCGGAATGCGTCGCGACGGATGTCGCGGCACATCATGGCGGGAAGCCGATACTGGAGCCGTGAACTGCCCGAGGAAGCGACCGCGTCGTGAACTCCAGGCTCCACCCGATACGCACACTGGAACTGTCCACGATCTTTGTCGAGGGAGACGCCCGATGAGTAGGACTGGAATCACCAGACGCGAACGGAAGTGGACGAAGCGCACGGAGCTTGCCCTCCGCGCTTCGCTGCCCGGATTGGTCGCGAGCCTGGCCGTCTGCCTGGCCGCGACCGCCCGGGCCGACGATCCCGCGCCGGTCGAATTCAACCGCGACATCCGGCCGATCCTCATGGAGAACTGCTTCGCGTGCCACGGCCCGGACAGTGCCTCGCGCAAGGCCGATCTCCGGCTCGACATGCGCGAGAACGCCATCGAGCTTGGTGCCATCACGCCCGGCGATCTCGACGCCAGCGAGATGATTCAGCGCCTGATTACCGACGATCCCGAATCGCAAATGCCCCCCAAGTCGGCCAAAAAGGTCCTTACCGCCGAGCAAATCGACCTGCTCAGCCGCTGGGTCATGGCGGGGGCGGAGTATCAGCCCCTCTGGTCGTTCATCCCGCCGAAGCGTGGCGAATTGCCCGCGGTGAAGAACGAAGGATGGGTCCGCACGCCGATCGACCAGTTCATCCTCGCGAAGCTCGAAGCCAACGGCCTGACGCCGGCCCCCGAGGCCGATCGCCGCACCCTGGCCCGCCGCCTCAGCCTCGACCTCACCGGCCTGCCGCCGACCGTCGCCGAGGTTGAGCAGTTCGTCGCCGACACGTCGCCCGACTACTACGAGAAATACGTCGATCGCCTGCTCGATTCCCCCCGCTGGGGCGAGCATCGCGGCCGTTACTGGCTCGACGCGGCCCGTTACGCCGACACCCACGGCATCCACTTCGACAATTATCGCGAAATCTGGGCCTATCGCGACTGGGTCATCAAGGCCTTCAACGCGAACATGCCGTTCGACCAGTTCACCGTCGAACAGCTTGCCGGCGACCTGCTCCCCAACCGCACGATCGACCAGCAAATCGCCTCCGGCTTCAATCGCTGCAACATCACGACGAACGAAGGGGGCGCGATCAACGAGGAATACCTCGTCCTCTATGCCCGCGACCGTACCGAGACCACCGCCCAGACCTGGCTCGGCCTGACCGCCGGCTGCGCCGTCTGCCACGATCACAAGTTCGATCCGCTGTCGCAAAAAGAATTCTACGCGATGTCGGCGTTCTTCAATAACACCGTGCAGAACGCGATGGACGGCAACATCAAGGACACCCCTCCCGCCGTCTTCGTCCCCCCGTCCGAAGACCGCGACCGCTGGGACGCCCTCATCGCCGATCTGGCCGACACCAAGGCGAGGATCGAGACCCGCAAGGCCGAGGCCCGGCCTGACTTCACCGCCTGGCTCAGCGGCGCGGCGCTTGAGACCGTCAAGGCGCAAGTTCCTGTCGATTCCTTGCGGTTCCACGCCCCGCTCGACGAGGGCAAGGACGCGGAGATCCACTGGACGATCGACGGTCAGGGCGGCTCGCAGACCGTGCCCAGCCTGAGCTGGGAACCCGGCTTCATCGCCCCGCAAGCGTACAAGAGCACCGCCGGCAACGTCGTCCAGGCCCCCGCCGCCGGCGATTTCGAGAAAGACCAGCCCTTCTCCTATGGTGCCTGGATCAAGCTTCCGAAGGACGGAATCACCGGCGCGGCGTTCGCCCGCATGGACGACGGCCACGACTTCCGCGGCTGGGACCTCTGGATCGAAAACGGACGCCCCGGAACGCACATCATCAACAAGTGGCCGGAAGACGCCCTGAAGGTCGTCTCCAACACGCCGATCAAGCCCGGCGAATGGACGCATGTGTTCATCACCTACGACGGCACCGCCAAGGCCGCCGGAGTGAAAATCTACGTCAACGGCCAGGCCCAGCCGACCAGCGTGCAGGCCGACGTCCTGAAGAGCACGATCAAGACGGACACCCCGTTGAAGCTCGCCCAGCGCAGCACCACGTCCCGGATCAACGACATCGCCCTTCAAGACCTCCGTATTTACGGCAGGGCCTTGTCGGGAATCGACGTGGCGGCGTTGAAGGCGGCGACCCGCGCGGCGTCGCTCGTCGCCAAGCCGGCCGATCAGCGCACCCAGGCGGAAAACGACGAACTCTTCACCGGCTGGATCAACACCCAGGACGGCCCGACGAAGGAATTGAACGCGAAGGTCGCCGCGCTGTTGACCGAACAGAACGCGATCAAGTCGAAGGGAACGGTCGCCCACGTCATGCAAGAGAAGGGGGACGAGGCAATGGCCTACATCCTCTTCCGCGGTGATTACGACAAGCGTCGCGACGAGGTGACGGCCGAGACCCCGGCGTTCCTGCCGCCGATGGCACCAGACCTGCCGAAGAACCGGCTTGGGTTCGCGAAGTGGCTGCTCACCCCCGAACATCCCCTGACGGCCCGCGTGACGGTCAACCGGTTCTGGCAACAACTCTTCGGCGCGGGGATCGTCCGCACCTCCGGCGACTTCGGCGTGACCGGAGAGGCCCCCTCGCATCAGGAATTGCTCGACTGGATGGCCGTCGAGTTCCGCGAGAGCGGCTGGGACATCAAGAAGTTCTTCAAACTTCTCGTCACCTCCGCGGCATACCGTCAATCCGCCGTGACGACGCCCGAGAAGCTGGAGAAGGACGAGGCCAACCGCCTGATTTCCCGAGGCCCCCGGTTCCGCATGGACGCCGAAATGGTCCGCGACTACGCCTTGGCCGCCAGCGGCCTGCTCGTCTCGAAGGTCGGCGGCCCGAGCGTCCGGCCGTACCAGCCCGATGGGGTCTGGGAAGCCGTCGCGATGATCGGCTCGAACACCCGCGACTACAAGGCCGACACCGGCGACGCCCTGTACCGCCGCAGCATGTACACCTTCTGGAAGCGTGCCGCGCCTCCGGCGTCGATGGACATCTTCAACGCCCCCAGCCGCGAGACCTGCACCGTCCGCCGCGAACGGACGAACACGCCGCTTCAGGCCCTCGTGACCCTCAACGACCCGCAGTTCATCGAGGCCGCGCGCTACATGTCGCAGTCGATCCTCAAGGATGGCGGCACGACCCCCGAGGAGCGCATCGACTCGCTGGCGCTCCGCGTCCTCTGCCGACAGTTGCGGCCCGAGGAGATGGCGATCGCCAAGGCGTCGCTCGACGACTTGCTGGCCTACTACAACGGCCACGAGAACGAGGCCGTCGAGCTGCTCAACGTCGGCGAGTTCAAGACCGCCCCCGGCATGGAGTCCTCGACCCTCGCGGCATGGACCATGCTGGCCAACGAGGTGCTGAACCTGGATGAAGCCCTGAACAAATAGCGACACGGCGTCGGATCATTCCCCAACGAATCGAATCAACGAGGATGAATCATGAACCCGTTTGAAGAATTCGCATTGAATGAAACGCGCCGGCAGTTTTTCGCGCGCGGCAAGAGCGTCGTCGGCGCGGCGGCCCTGGCGTCGTTGATGGGCGGCTCCCGGCTCGGCTCGGGCCTGGCGGCGGCGGCCGAGGCGACCGGCTTGCCGGGCCTGGCGCACTTCGCGCCGAAGGCCAGGCACGTCATCTACCTGCACATGGTCGGCGGTCCTTCGCAAATGGACCTCTACGACTACAAGCCGGAGATGGAGAAGTTCTACGATAAGGACTTGCCCGACAGCATCCGCATGGGCCAGCGGCTCACGACGATGACCTCCGGCCAGAACCGATTCCCGGTCGCCCCCTCGAAGTACAAGTTCGCCCAGTACGGCCAACAAGGCATGTGGATCAGCGAGATGCTGCCGTACATGACCAGGATGGCCGACGACGTCTGCTTCATCCGCAGCATGAAGACCGACGCGATCAACCACGAGCCGGCCATCACCATGATGCAGACCGGCAACCAGATCACCGGCCGGCCTTGCCTGGGATCGTGGACGAGCTACGGCCTGGGGTCCGAGAACGACAACCTGCCGACGTTCGTCGTCATGGTCGCCAAGCCCTCGAACACCGAGCAAGTGCAGGCGATCTCCGCCCGGTTGTGGTCCTCCGGCTACCTCTCCGGCGAGCACGCCGGCGTCGCCTTCCGCGCCAGCGCCGACCCGATCCTCTACCTGAACAACCCGCCCGGCGTCCCTTCGGAAATCCGCCGGCGCACGCTCGACGGGATGAAGGCGCTGAACGAATTAACCTATCAACAGGTCGGCGATCCCGAGACGCACACGCGCATCCAACAGTACGAGCTTGCCTACCGCATGCAGGCCAGCATCCCCGACCTTGCCGACATCGCCAGTGAGCCGGAATCGACCCACGCACTCTACGGCCCCGACTTGAAGAAGCCCGGCAGCTTCGCCCACACCGCCCTGTTGGCCCGCCGCATGGTCGAGCGCGGCGTCCGGTTCGTCCAGATTTACCACAACAACTGGGACCACCACGGCAACCTCGCCGGCCGCATGCCCGACCAGTGCCGCGACGTCGATCAACCGTGCTGGGGCTTGATTCAAGACCTGAAATCGCGCGGATTGCTCGATGAGACCCTGGTCATCTGGGGTGGCGAGTTCGGCCGCACGATCTACTCGCAAGGCGGTCTGAGCCACGAAAATTACGGCCGCGACCATCACCCGCGCTGTTTCACCATGTGGATGGCCGGCGGCGGCTGCAAGGCCGGGAGCGTCCTGGGTGAGACCGACGACTTCTCGTACAACATCACCAAGGACCCCGTCCACGTTCACGACTTCCACGCCACCGTCCTGCAACTTCTCGGCTTCGACCACCTCAAGTTCACATACCGCTACCAAGGTCTCGACCAGCGCCTCACCGGCGTCGAACCGGCCAAGGTGATTAAAGAATTGATCGCGTGAGCATGGATTTGGCGGGTCCACCGTCGCGGACCCGCCGATTTGAGTGGGTGCCGCTTGATCGTCTCACAAAAGGGGACTGGCTCCGAGGTCTTCCGAGGTGCCTGTCCCCTTTTGTGAGACGCCCCGAGGCGTAAGGTGAGACGCTCTTACTGGCTTCTCGGCTCGACGCCGAGCAGGTTCCGCACGAAGAAATCGCGCCGTCGCCGGTCGCCGTAAGGGCCGCCGCCCGCGCCGTGGTCCGCGCCGGGGAAGACGATCAGCTCGAAGTCCTTGTCCGCGCGGATCAAGGCGTTGACGACCTGCATGGTCGAGGACGGATCGACGTTGTGGTCCAGCTCGCCGACGGTCAGCAAGAGCTTGCCTTGCAATTTGTGGGCGTTCGTGACGTTCGACTGCTCGGCGTAATGCGGGCCGATCGGCCAGCCCATCCACGCCTCATTCCACCAAATCTTGTCCATGCGATTATCATGGCAGCCGCAATCGGCCGCCGCGACCTTGTAGAACTCGGGATGAAACAGGAGCGCCCCGAGGGCGTTTTGCCCTCCCGCCGAGCCGCCGAAAATCCCGACGCGAGATAAATCCATCGACGGGTCTTTCTCCGCCGCCGCCTTCATCCAGAGGATGCGGTCGGGGAACCCGGCGTCGGCGAGGTTCTTCCAGCAAACGTCGTGAAATGCCTTCGACCGCCAGTTCGTCCCCATGCCGTCGATCTGCACGACGATGAATCCAAGTTCCGCCAGCGACTGCGTCCAGTGGAACGCCGAGAACCGCTTCGGCACGTGCGCTCCGTGCGGCCCGGCGTAAATGGCCTCAATGACGGGGTATTTCCTCGACGGATCGTGATTGGTCGGACGATAGATCACGCCGTAAATGTCCGTCGCGCCGTCGCGTCCCTTGGCGACGAACCGCTCGGGAACCTTCCAGCCCGCTTCCAAGAGGGCCGACCAATCGCCCCGCGCCAGTTCGCTCACGAGCGAGCCATCTTCGGTCTTTCGCAACTCGGAGACCGTGGGCAGATCGACCCGCGAGTAACGGTCGAGATAAGACGCGCCATCGGGTGAATATGTGATGTCATGCGTGCCATCGCCGGGGGTCAGGTCGAGGAATCCGCCACCGTCGAAATTGATCCGGCAATGGTGGATGTAGTAGGGGTCTTGCTCCGGGACGACTCCTCCGGCGGTGAACCAGATTTGCCCCGTTTCGTCATCGACCCGTTCGACGTTATGGACGACCCACGGCCCCTTGGTGATCTGGTTGAGGATCGCGTGGTTGTTCACATCAACCAGATAGAGATGATTCCAACCGTCGCGCTCGGACATCCAGATCATCTTCGAGTGGTCGGGGATGATGTGGGCGAACGTCTTTTGCGAGTAATCGACGAACGTCTCCGGCGTTTCCTCGACGACGGTGCTCGGTTCTCCCGTCGCGGCATCGACGTCCACCACGCGGAGGACCTGATGCCCGCGCTGGTTGTACAGGAACGTGAAATGGCGGCTGTCCGGCTGCCACTGAACCCGGTCGAGGCTCCAGGGGTTCGGGAACAGGTCGTCCTTGATGAGCGTCCCTTCATGAAGCAACACGTCGTAAAGATACGGTTTCGTCAGCGGAATATCGTCGCCGGGTTTCAGGTAATCATACGTGCTGGTTTTCGGTTGAAGCTGATCCTTGGGCGACGACTCGACGAGCGTCACCTTCCGGTCGCCCCCCTTCTTGGTGCGAAGGGCGACCAGCCGGGTCGAGTCGGGCGACCAGACGACGCGAGGCTCGTAACTGTTGTCGCTCGTGCCGTCGCTTGTGATCTGGGCCGCCTCGGGCCGGCCCTTTTCATGCAAGAAAAGGTTATGATTCTTCAATTCGACGGTCCAGCGTCCGTCGGGGGACGCATCGCGTCGTTCGCCGCCGCGCCGGCGAAAGCGATTGCGCCGATCTTCCGAGCCACGGTCTTCGTCGGCTTCGGGATCGGTCCCGATTTCGGTCAATGCGCCGTTGTCGATCTTCAGGGTCCAGCGCTTGCCGTCGCCGCGAAAGGCAATCGATTCGGGAGTGCATTTCGAGGCGATCACCGGCACGTCGAGCCGGTCGGCCTCGTGCGGTTTTCCGGTCGCCTTGGTCAAGGCTTCGGCAAGCTTCACGGCATCGAAGGCGGGGGTAACACGACCCGTCCCGGGGTCAAGCACGCGATAATCCCAACCACGATCCGCCTTGTTCATGCGATACCAGAACCGGCCGTCCTCGGAGAACCAATACGGCTGGACCCGATCCCCGGCCACCTTGTCGCGCGTCAGGCCGGGCAGTTCCGAGGCGCGCTTGTAGTCCGCCATTGTTCCCTGGGCATCGGCGACCTGGGGAACCAGGCACACGGCGGCGACGAGCAGTGCAAGAGGATGCCGGCGGGGCCTGGAAAACGTCGTCAAGTTCATGGATGGACCTTCTGGGAAGGACGTGTCAACCTCTGGAGAAGTTCACGGACGATCGGTTCTTGCGCTTGAATGTGATGAGCCAGCGCGCGGCGGGCGCGGGGCCAGTCGCGGTCGATGAGGGCGAGCAGGACGTCCCGATGTTGGGCGGCCATCGCGTCGACGACGCTGGTCTCGGGAGCGGCGAAGTCGAACAGGGTGCCGTAGTACGCGCCGTTGCGATCAAAAAAATCACGGATGTAGACATTGCCCGATCTTGCGATCAAGTAGGCGTGCAGATCGTTGTCCAACCGTGTCGATTCGCCATGAGGGGCGTTGCCTTCGAGCATGCGTCGTAAATCGGCCTCATCCAGCCGAGGGCGGGCCAGGTCCAGCGCCTTGAGTTCCAGGGTCTCGCGGACGATCAGATACGATCGCAAGTCGTCCTCGTCGAACGGCCGGACCCGCCAGCCGCAGCGCGGAACATGCTCAATCAGGCCGCGCCCGGCGAGTCGGTTGAAGACCTGCCGGATCGCCGTGCGGCCGACGCCGTAGCCGGCGGCGGTGGCTTCCTCGCGGAGATAACCGGCGTCGCCGCGCAGGCTCTTGAGCAAGATGTCCTGCGTCAACATTGCCTCCAGTTCGGCCGATCGGCTGGGAATGGGCGTGCCGGTCGCGGTTTCGGTGGCATCCGGCGCGGGGAGATCCCATCCATCAGGATTTGCTTGAAGCCGGCCGTTGGGGCCTTTGAGCAGCACGCCCGATTCGATGAGTTCGCGCACCGCGTCGCGCACCGGAGTGAGGCTGACGCGGTAATGGCGCGAAAGGGCCTGCAACGTGAGCGCCTTGGGAAGCACCTGGCCGTTGCGCAGCCGCTCGGTCAGGTCCGCCTTGATGAATCCGCCGATCGTCGAGGGCATGGCAACCGGAACGCTCTGAAGATCGCGGCCCGTCATCCCTGGAGAGGCTTGACAGGGCCGCGGGAGTGCGTATGCTGATTGTCGTATTGTACGCAATGTCAAATTTAACGCAAGCGATCCTCACGGATCACGAGGGACAACATGGCGGCAACCTGGCGCGGGGTCTATCCGGCGGCGACGACCCAGTTCCATGCGGACGGATCATTGAACATTCCCGCAACCCTGAAGCATCTCGACGTGATGATTGAAGGGGGTGTGCATGGGATGATCCTGCTCGGCACCGTCGGCGAGAATTGTTCGTTGGAGCCGGGCGAGAAGATCGAGCTTCTGCGCGCCGGGGCCAAGCACCTCGCCGGGCGGGTTCCGTTGCTGACCGGCGTGGCCGAATACACCACGGCCGGGGCCTGCCGGTTCGCCGTCGAGGCACAAAAGGCGGGGGTCGAGGGCTTGATGGTCTTGCCGGCGATGGTGTACAAGTCCGACCCGCGCGAGACCTTGACGCACTTCCGCGCGGTGGCCGCCGCGACCGACCTGCCGATCATGCTCTACAACAACCCGGTCACTTACGGCGTGGACCTCACTCCGGCGATGTTCGCCGAACTGGCCGACGAGCCGAAGTTCGCGGCGATCAAGGAATCCTCGGACAACGTCCGGCGGATCACCGACATCAAGAACCTCTGCGGCGACCGCTACACGCTGTTCTGCGGGGTCGATGACATTGTGCTGGAATGCCTCATGTTGGGTGCCGACGGGTGGGTCTCGGGGCTGGTCAATGCGTTCCCGGACGAGAACCGGCTCCTGTGGGACCTCGCCGCGGCGGGTCGCTGGCAAGACGCGGTGAAGGTCTATCGGTGGTACATGCCGCTGCTGCACCTCGACACGCACCCGAAGCTCATCCAGTACATCAAGCTCGCCGTGCAGGAATGCGGCTACGGGTCCGAAACGGTCCGCGCCCCTCGCTTGCCCCTCGTCGGAGCGGAGCGTGAGGAAGTCCTCGGGATCATCCGCCGGTCGATGGAAACGCGGCCGAAGACGAAGTGATCCGTCCTGGTCGTCGATAAGAGTCCCTCACAAAACGGGGACAGGCACCTCGAAGACTCGGAGCCAGACCTCTTTTCGTGAGGGACCGTAAGGAGCCAGACATGGCGATTCCTTCATTGACTCGCGTCTCCGTCGTTGACACCCACACCGGCGGCGAACCGACGCGCGTCGTCGTTTCCGGGGGACCCGACCTGGGGACCGGCACGATGGCCGAGCGTCTCGCGCGGTTTCGCGACCAGTTCGACTTGTTTCGCTCCGCCGTCGTCAACGAGCCGCGAGGCTCCGACGTCATGGTCGGCGCGATCTTGCTCGATCCGGTCGATCCATCGTGCGCGAGCGGGGTGATTTACTTCAACAATGTCGGATATCTCGGCATGTGCGGTCACGGCACGATCGGCGTGGCCGTCGCCCTGGCGCATCTCGGGCGAATCCGTCCGGGGAAACATCGGCTGGAGACGCCCGTCGGCGTCGTCCCCTTTGAACTGCTCAACCGGAACACCGCGCGGATCGAGAACGTCGCCAGCTACCGATGGGCCAAGGACGTCTCCGTCGCCGTGCCCGGCCTCGGCCTTGTGGTGGGGGACGTCGCGTGGGGAGGCAACTGGTTCTTCCTCGTCAAGGAGCACGGCGAAACCCTGACGCCGGCGCATGTTGACCGACTCACCGACGTCGCCTGGCGCATTCGCCAGGCGCTTGCGTGCGCCGGAATCACCGGCGAGGACGGCGCGGAGATCGATCATATCGAACTCTACGGCCCGCCGTCGCATCCGTCGGCCGACAGCAAGAGCTTTGTGCT
>Ga0164242_10007054_pt1 | contig 12312 bp, 6 predicted proteins | sample OricomgcompostMG_FD_108783 | JGI IMG/M metagenome (GOLD analysis project Ga0164242, IMG submission 108783) | Miracle-Growth compost microbial communities from Emeryville, California, USA - Original compost - Miracle growth compost (MG) ... | reverse complement strand
GGCCAGCCGTTCAACATCACCGACGGTATCGATCACGCCGGCGTTGGGCCGGGTGCGGGTTCGCAGTTGTACCGGCTGGTAAGCCCGGTACGGACGCTGAAGAACTTCGGAGCGGGCAAATGGTTCGACACGACGTCGTTCGCGGCGCCGATCGCAGGCACATTCGCTCCGCGTGGCAGCCGCAACCAAGTGAATGAGCCGGGCTTTCAGAGCTGGAACATTGCGCTGGAGAAGCACTTCCATGTGATTCCGGGCCACTCGAACAACGTGTTGACGTTCCGTGGTGAGGCGTTCAACTTCACGAACCATCCGAACCTGGATAACGTGGATGCGAGCCCGACGAGTTCGACGTTTGGACAGGTGACGACAAAGGGACAGACGTATTCGTCGGCACGGCAGTTGCAGTTTATGCTGCGGTATTCGTTCTAGGGCGATGGTTTACGGCGAACGGCCCCTTCCGAAGAGGGGGCCGTTTGTTTTGGGGGCCTGTGCAGGTACGAGAGAAGAGATCAGTGAGAGAACAGGACAGGTTAGATGCGCGGTGAGAACGGACGCAGAAGCGTCGCGGCACCCGAATGAAGGGGCGTCTCCACTTCACATGACGATGAGATCGTCACGCTTCGGTCGAGATGCCAGACCTGGATCGTCAAGTTGGACTGGGAGCTATCCTAAGCGTTTTGCGGCTGTCGGTATGTTTCGCTCCAGCAGTTCCTGTATTGCTACTGCGTTTTGCAATAGAGGTATAGTCTCTTCGTCATGTGACCTGTTTCACGCATCATGTACTTTCAAACAATCACAAAAATTATCGTCAAATCGAGCAATTCTTGGGATATGGTTCTCCTGAGGAGGCACACTTATTTCACCTGTTTGCCAAATACTGTATAACGCTTAGCAGATTGATTTACAGGCTTGTTTAATTTCATTGGGAAAGAAGCATGATGGCATCCCCAAAGCGTAAGTCTCAAGAATCCGTTCAACTCCTCCAACCGACTATCCGGGAAGTAGCCAAACTTGCAGGAGTGGGCTTGATGACGGTTTCTCGCGTTATTAATGACCACCCTTCGGTGCGTCCGACGACCAGGCACAAGGTTCAAGCCGCAATTGAGTCCTTAGGCTATCAGCGGAATGAAGCAGCTGGGTTGCTCAAGGGGCAACGCGCGATGATGATTGGTCTCATCATTCCGGATTTAGCCGATATTTTTTTTGCAACATGTGCAAACACGATAGAGCAAATGGTCCGTGAGCATGGCTATATGACCACGATTGTTTCCTCTGGACATGATGCTGAATTAGAGATGCAACAGGCTGAATTAATGGCCCGGCGTAAACTTTCAGGACTGTTGATCATTACATCAGGCACAGGGGATGCAGGGAGGATCAGAAAGCTGAGCGCAAGCGGTCTTCCTGTCATAGCGCTTGATAGACCTCTCGAGGGAGCTGGAACAGACGCTGTTTTGATAGAAAATCGTGCCGGAGCGGAAGAGGCAACATCCCATCTGATCGGGCATGGTCATAAGCATATTGCATGTTTAGGCTACGATGATGAGGCGCATCCCGTCCGAGAGCGGATCAGCGGATACCGAAATATGATGTTTGCTAGTGGATTACAGCCTGAGGTCTTCGCGAAGATTTTTGATTTGGAGGCAGCGTTAGCGTGGCTAAAGTCGATAGTGCGTAAACCCAATCATCCCACAGCTATCTTTTCGACAAACTACCGCACTTCCGTACTCATTCTACGCGCATTGTCCGAACAGAAAATAAGAATCCCTAACGACATGGCGTTCATTGGATTTGATGATTTTGATCTGGCAACACTTATCGCACCGCCTATAACGACTGTCGGACAATCTCCAGTGGACTTAGCCCGACGTGCGGGCAGGTTGCTCGTGGATCGCATTCAAGAAGCACGAGAGGGAATGAAATCGGCACCTGAGAAAATCATGCTTCCCGCTACATTGATTGTGCGCGCTTCATGTGGATGTCACTTCAAGAACTAGCTGTGTTCTAAAGTTTCTCCACATCTTCGAAAAAGATCTGAGTTTCCCGTACTGAACATTCTTTATTTTTTCGATGCTGGAGGTGTATTGCCTCATTCGGTGGAAAGAGAGGAGAGGATAAGTGCGGTAAAGAATCGTTTAGTGGATTACGAATAGCTTTTGAACTTAGCATGTGATCCACAGAAAGACTTAATAGAAGAAGTGATGTGTCGCGATACCAACGTGACGTCTTCATAAATTCTCCAACCTTCAAAGTTAAATTGAGTCTTATCCCTGAAAAAGTCGCCGTCAATGTTCGGAACAGTTATGAGCTCTCTTGCTTGTCCAGCCTTTTGTAATCAGTCATTTGAGTTTAAATTCCAGATACGTTACGAGCACGTTACGAGGTGCTAAACTGAAACTTTCGCGGAAATGGTATGAATCATCTGGTTGCTCACTCAGGATCGTGCAGGTTTTCGCAAGATGAAGCTGCTATGGTCCGCGCTGAATTGCAAAGTATTCAGACAAGTGACAGCTTTTCCAGCAGCAAACGATGCCAAGATTTTCTTGAATTCGTTGTCGAACATGCTCTCACTGGTGATTATGAAATTCTCACTGAGCGGTTTCTGGGGGTTCAGCTCTTCGGACGAGCAATCGACTATGAAACTTCAACTGATTCAATTGTCCGCGTAAGAGCCAACGATGTGCGCCGTCGATTGGGACAGTACTATTCGCAGTTACAAGTTCCTGGGAAAGTGAGGATTGACCTCGTTGCCGGAGGATACATCCCGGTATTTCATTGGAGTGCTGGAAATAATCCGGAGCCTGTCCTCGAAGTAGAAAATACTTCTTCCGAAGATCGAGTGATCTCCTTAACTGCTGTGCAAGAGCATGCTTCAGCTCTCAAAAACGAAGCGGATCAGACAATTCGAGACGTAGAACGAACCCGCCATCGTTTAAAGGTAGCGGTATGGAGCGCCATAGCGATCGCATTGATCGCTGTGGCCTCAGTATCGTTGACTCTCCGGCATACCGTTAGCAACTTCGATCGTTTTTGGCAGCCGGTGTTGGATACGCCATCTTCAGCAGTTCTAAGTCTTCCGACCACGGACACGCTTCAACTCACAATGGACTCGATGCGAACGATCAATCCGCTAAACCAGCTAAAGCCTGGCGAGTTTCTGAAGATTGATCATAGCAATGTTATCGGGTTCCATGATTGGCATGTTTCTTTACCTGTACTTCAGGCAACGCTTTCGGTTGCGTTGGCGTTGGAACGAAAGGGTAAGGTTTCGCTTGTCAGGATTGGAACGGATTTACGCAGAGATGAACTTCGCGGACATCCGATCATAGCAATTGGTTCTTTCTCCAATCCTTGGACTGAGCAGAATGTTTCTGGATTGCGCTTTACATTCGATAGGGGAGCTTCAGACCGAGAACCACCGCGGATCCGCGATTCTTTTAATCCGAAGCGATCATGGTCGTTGCCCCATACCTATCCTGAGCATCAAATCAAAGATTACGCGATTATCACGCGTACCTTTGATCCCATAACGCGTGAGCCATTTGTGTCTTTGGCTGGCCTCCACAGCTTCGGCAATCAGATAGCAGGCGAATTTGTTTCACAGGAATCTTCATGGAACGAGTTGGCTAGCCGTGCGCCACGAGGTTGGGAGAAGATGAATCTTCAAATCCTACTAGAAGCCAACGTGATTGGAACTACACCCGAATCTCCGAAGATTGTAGATGTATACTTCTGGAAATAAATGCCCATCCGGAGGTTTTCTTTCCCTATTGGTTGGATAGTTGAAAGGCACGAAGAAGGATGTGATCTGATGTATCCCGGCATTTAGTTGCCGTTCAATCGTTCTACAAGCGATGTGGCCTTGATTTGCGAGCGCACTCCATCTGTTTCTGAACGATAGGATCCTCCGTCGTTGGCCTCAAGGAGGCATTCCTGGAGTTTCACGTCTGTGCAGTTTAAAAACTCTGCCCCATGGCCACAATTGCGGGATAGCTCATTTCGCTGAACCGTGACGTGGGACGAGTTCTGCACGCTGACGCCACAGCCACCGAGCGAAAAGACAAGGCGGCTGTCGCCGACTGTGCATTGTGAGGAATGATTCAGGAGCAGATTGTGGTTCAAACCATGACCCGGAGCGTTGTTGCCTCCGTTATCCGTTAGATCACAAGCAGAAATGGTAACTCCTGTCGCGCCTGAGATGGCAATGCCGTTACTTACACAATTTCGAACCGTCAGGTGATCCAACACCACAGTTCGGATATCGCCTTCCGCATTGCCATTCAGCAGAATGCCGCCGCGAGGTGGGGCCATTTGCGTGCTGCGATCACGGCGAGGCTGGTTCGGATCCGTTGGCCAGTCGGTTGATACTGCGCCTTCAATGAGGAAGTTCCGAAGCGTCAGGCGTTCCAGCTTGGGCAAGCCTTGCACCAAGCAGTATTCGCCGCCATTAGGAGCAAGATGCAGCATCGATTGACGCCCATAGCCGACCAATGTAATTCCACTGCGAAGGTGGACTGAAGCGGGCAATGTGTGGATTCCCGGCTCTATAACAATGGTGTCACCGTCGGCTGCTTGATCGATCGCTGTCTGTAGATACTCCCCAGGCGAAACGCGATGCCAGGCTGGTTGCACGTGCAAGTCGCTATCGTGTGCCCCTGCGCTCGCACCCTGCGGTTCCGGCGTGGGCGGCGGGGCCAGACGGCCATTTTCCGAGCCTCCACGAAAGAGCCAGACAGCGCTAATTGCATGGCCATTGCGTGCTTTTTCTGCAGCCCGCGATGTGTAGGGCAGATCCATCTTTTTATCGAATCGATAGTGTTGGTAGACTGCCTCGTAAAAGTCAGAGAACCGTCCGCGAGCACGCGGCGAGATGACGCCAAAGTACGGCACATCTTCGCCCAGCATGTACTTGCTTGTGTACTCAAAGCCCAGCGCCAGCCGGTTATTGCCTGCGGCGAAAAGATCGACACCCTGGTTCCACGCCACCAGCGCAGCATAGGAGAAGTGCCCTAGTCCGAGTTGCACATGGCCTTGATCGCGTGTACTCTCCTCACACTGCCCGCTCGGCCAAACATACTTCAAGATACCTGCATTAGTTGTTCCATAAAGAAAGTGATTTGTCGCGCGATTGAAGAGCGCGTGATCATCGAGATAGATCGCAATGGCCAGCAATGTGAAGACGATGGCGCCATCCCAGTTGCCGTTTGCCTCTGGAAAAAATGGAGCAAGTAAAGGGACAAGAACACGGGTAAGCATGTGCCGGAATTGAATTTGACTTTCCTGCTTCCAGCCGGGATAGGCACGAAGAAGTTCGGCCGCCTCGCAGAAGTAAGCTCCTGTCCAGCCTGCCAAGAGTTTGGCGTCGTTACCAGAGAAATCCCATAGTGTTCGCGACCAGGCATCTAGGATCTCGATAGATTTTTGCGCATGCTTCGGATCTCCGGAGACATGCCACTGCAATGCATGGCTGTGAGCGGCTTGTCCGCTGGTTGCGAACTCATCCGCTCCCGAACGGTTGGCCCCATTTGCGCCGCGAAACACATGGGTTACCGGCTTTGGATTGAAATCCAGCGAGGCTGTCGGATGCTCCATGAAGCGCTTCCATGCGGAAGCAACGGGCTCTTCGCCTGCCTCAATCATGCGCTTCATTACTACTAGCTGACTATGAGTTTGCAGAATTCCCGGATGAAGGAAAGGCGTAGTCTTTGTTTCTATCTGCCGAACCGGCTTCGCAGGCGGAGCTCCGAGCAGTTCGGCGGGTAATGTAACGGCAGATGAGGCCAGTCCTGCTACTTGCAAGAATTTTCTTCGGTTCATTTGTCTTCCTTGGAATGCTGTCTGAAACTATCTATGAAGAATGCTCATTAGAATAAAATTTTGAGCGCGAACTGGATCTGCCGTGGCGAATTAGCCTGGGAGGAGATAACTCCGAAAGTCCCATCTGTGACGCCTGTATCCGGGTTGGAAAACTGCGGTGTGTTAAAGGCGTTGAAGGCTTCAGCGCGGAACTCTAGCCGGAGATTGTCAATTAGGGCGAACTGTTTGAAAGCGGACAAGTCAAAGTTACGTAGCCCAGGTCCTCGCAGATAACCATGAGTGCGCGACATGTTTCCGAAGGTGTACTGTGCCGGCTGGGAGAAATCCGACGTCGTGAAGTATTGATTGAGCCGATTCTCGATGCGGCCTCCCTTTCGAGGATCATGGCCATTCCAGTTCGGGCGCTCGCCGGGATTCAGGATATTGGCTACATTGCTGGCAGAAAACGCCAGCGGAGATCCATTATGTGCAGTAAAGATCCCATTCACCTGATAGCCGCCCAGCACTGCATCGACAAAACGATTCCAGTGTGCGCCAAAGCGCTGATCGTGGCCGAACGGAAGGCTGTATACACCGCTGACCACTAGGTTGCGTGAGATATCGAAGGTGGAGAGCGCGTAGGAATCCTGAAAGAGCGGAATGCTTGCGTCCTGGTATGTCCCGTTTGTACCGAAGTTACTGTTGTTTCCGTATGAAGTATCGTCCATGGACTTACCGCCCGTGTACGAGAGCAGAAGAGTCGCGTTATTGCTGAAGCGCTTTTCAACTCGGACCTGAACAGAGTTGTAGTTAGAAATGGCTCCAGAATCGAGGTAACCGCCTACTGAGGTAAATTGCGGATATGGCGAGAGAAGATAGCGCCTCTGAACTGTCGGTCCAGATAGAGCTCCAGAGACCTGAACGTTGTTATAGAACGGATTGGCAACCTGATTGAGTAGCTGGCCGCCGAGAGCTAAATCTGAGTCCGGCAGTTGGTTGTAAACGGGATAGTAGGGCAGTTGCAAGCCATGGCTGCCAACGTAAGAAACGCCAACGAGCCAATTCGATGGAAACTGATACTCCACACCTAAGTTGTAGTTCTCTGTGTAAGGCGAGGGTTGCCTGCGGACGCTTGCAGAGATGCCGCCGCCTGTGCCCGTCAGCAAGCCCAGAGAACTGCCGGTAACAGGGACAAATGAGCTACCGGGAAATGGATCAGAGAGATAGTTGTTGGGCGTTGCGCCATCAATAGTTCCCAGGTAGTTGCTATCGGTACGGAAGCCTGTATTCTGAACGGTTGACGCAGCCTGGTTGGGGTTATTCGTAAAGAAGATGCCGAAGGCACCGCGCACGACCAGCGGGTTAGCCGCGTGGAATGCGAAGCCAAGTCGAGGAGCGAAGTTTTTGTAGTCAGTGTTGGTGACCGTCCTCGGATTACCATTTACGCCAGGGTACTCCAGACCTCCCTTGAGGCCCGTTATACCAGTGATCGATTCTAAGGGCGATGGAACGTTCAGATCCAGATAAGTTGCGCGATTATGACGCTCTGTTCTGGGAACGAAGAGGTCATAACGTAACCCCATATTGAGAGTAAGCTTCTTGGTGACGGACCAGTCGTCCTGAACATATAGGCCTGCGTAGTGACTAGTCGTATCGATAATTTTGAAGTAGTGCGTTACCGAACCCGAACCGAGCCCAAGTAGGAATGAGGCGAAACCATCACCAGAGGTGCTCGATGCGGTAAGGGCATTGGGACCCTGTGTAAAGTTCGTGCCAAAACTGAAATTGCCCGTCGCGCGGCCGAGTTGATTGTCGTTGTTTGCCAGAATCCTAAACTCGCCTCCAAAATTTAACGTGTGATGTGAAAGCACCTTCGTGTTATTGATCAGAAAAGTGTCCGCCAAATATCCAGCGGATCCCTTACTGAGTTGGCCACCTGAGCCAATGCCAAGGTAGCCAGAAGGGGCAATGCCAGGAAAGGTTAGTGCGCCCGATGATGTCGCCAATGCTGTGGATGCCAAATAGGCAGGAAACCCTAATTTGGTGGGGTCGAATCCATCTCCTGGAGTGGCAGTGTTGAAGTAGACATGACTCACGCCCGCGCGCAGTTCAAAGATATAACTTGAATTTTTTGCAAAGGAGTAATCCAGGCCGGCACCAATGGCAGGGTACGCGCTGCTGTTGGCGTTCAATGCGACCTCGATAGCGCTTGGCAGCAGCGGCGCGTATCCGGTAACAGGATTCCGTTTGGAGAAACGGAAACTCAGGCGCTGGCGAGGCGTGAAGACCTCGTCTATCTTGATGTCGTACTGATTGATCGTATAAGGCGTTGAGCCTTGGGAAAAATAGTTGTTGTGACCATTGGTGCCGGGGATATTGGGTAAAGGAAAATAAGAAAGAATATTCGCCGCAACCTTGTCGAAGCGCGCGGGATTAATATAGTTATTCGCAAAAGGAGTTCTTGAGTAGCTCGTTCCGCTGGGGCCAACCGTTGCGGTGGTTGTAAGTGGATCGTAAATAGTGATTGGTGCGCCTCCGGCGGTCAGATCACCAGAAAAGTCGCCGTTGCGCTCTGCGACTGTCGGCACCGTACTCAATAGCTGGGTCGCTGTGTCCTGCCGGAGGCCCTCGTAATCGACAAAGAAGAATGTCTTATCTCGGCCGTTGTATAGCTTGGGAATCCAGACCGGACCACCAAGGCTGAAGCCGAACTGGTTTCTTTTGAAGCTTGGGAGCTTTACTCCGGAACGATTAGAGAAGAAATTGTTTGAATCGAGATAGGAGTTTCTCAAAAAGTCATAGGCGCTGCCGTGAACATCGTTGGTCCCCGACTTATAAAGAATGTTGATGACACCTCCGCCGGTGTTGCCAAACTGTGCAGAGAAGTTACTGGTCTGAACCTTGAATTCCTGAGTCGCATCCACAGATGGAAAGATGGTAAGTGCGTTGAAGTCATCAGTGGGGGGTGCCGAGGGAACACCATCGAGCAGGACATCCGTTGTACCAGAGCGTCCACCGTTGACATTAAATTGCAGGCCCGTAAAGTTCGAACCGACAGAGCCTGTTACACCAGGAACCAGCAACACCAGCGCAAGTGGATTGCGCTGATTGAGTGGAAGATTCTCAATACTCTTCGTGCCGATCACCTGGCCAACATCGGAGGTCTGTGTTTCGAGCAGTGGTTCTGCGGACGTGACCTCGACAGTTTCAGTCGTTGCACCTACTTCGAGGGCAAGATCAAGGTTCGCTGTCTGGTCAACGTTTAAGACCAGGCCGGTACGTACCAGTTGTTTGAAGCCCGATGCGGACACAGTAACACTATACGGGCCGGGGTTTAGATTATTGATCTCGAAGACGCCTTCACCATTAGTTTGTGCGTGGGAAACAACATTAGTCCCAGTGTTGGTCGCTGAGACAGAAGCATTCGGAATTACTGCGCCGTTCGTATCCTTTACCGTGCCATTTAGCGAAGCGGTAATCCGCTGGCACCAGGCTGACGGCAGGCATGCTAGAAGCAATATTAGAATCGCAAGAACGGTGCGATGACGAGCGGTTGTGCATGCCATTAGTCGATTGCAAGGGATAGGACGATAAAACCTGGAAAAGAACATTGTGTCTCCTAATGGCGACTGGATCACCGGTTCGATGCGGCGCCTCAATTTTAAGAATCGATGGTAACGTTATCTATTCAGCGCGAGTACTTTAACCAGCCGGAATCGAGTTTGTCAAGCAGTAATTTATGAGGCCACGCTATCGTGCGTGGCAACTAATAAATAAAGCATTGTGATAAGTGGGCTGATTCAATTTGGTCAAATAAATTGCATTGATTGAGAAATAAGTACCATGTAGCCATGCGTACGGGCCATACGCTGTACAGCATGAGCACACATCGCGAAGAACACATCTGAAAGATCAGGAACAATAGACCGATGATACGGGCTCGCTGTCCTTTAAGCAGTCGCGCAGCCTCGTCCTGCCATACAGCATATGCGAAGAGCTTAATAGAGAACAAAAGAGTCCATTTTTTGATAACCATCTCGTTTATTTTGAGAAATAAAAATACAAAATTTCTTATTCGATAAGAACCATTTGCCAAATAGCCTGGAAATATTGAATATTAGACGTAATCATCAAGCGCTAAATTTTAATGATAACGATATTTAAATAGAATGGAATTTTGCGACATTGATCGCGATAACGGAGGAAATAGTGGCAAGCATCTTTGTCCGGAGAATACTGTTTGCAACTCTGCTGTTTCTGGTTTTTCATGCGAAAACCTCTTTTGGAGAGCGTGCGTTGGTTGAAAACGTACCAAAGGCGGGAGATGATCCTGCAAATCCGGGACCTTTGGCGACGGATCTTTCCTCGGCTATTAAGCCGAAAGCGATCAAGACTGCTCTGCGCAAGGTTGCTGATTGGCAGATCCAACGTATCAAGAACACTCCCAGCAGGGACTGGACGTTTGCCACCCTTTACGTCGGCTTATTGGCTACTTCAGAAACCCTGGGAGATGCCAAATATCACGACACGGTTCTCCACGTTGCCGAAAACTACGACTGGATGCTTGGCCCTCGGCAAACGCACGCTGACGACCAGGCAATTGGTCAATCCTACTTAAAGCTGTATAGCGAAAATCGCGTGCCGGAGCGGATCGCTCCTCTCAGGAGACAGTTTGATCAGGTGATGCAACTTCCCGACAATCCTGATAAGCCCGTATGGTGGTGGTGTGATGCTTTGTTTATGGCCCCTCCCGTATGGGCCGAACTCGGTGCCGTAACACACGATCCCAAATATCTCACATATATGGACCACGAATGGCACATCACTTCAGACCTGCTATGGGATCCTCAAGAGCGGCTTTTCTTCCGCGACAAGGCTTATTTCCCGAAACGCGAAAAGAATGGCAGAAAGGTCTTCTGGTCCAGAGGGAATGGCTGGGTTATGGGAGGTCTAGTCGGCGTTTTGGAGCAGATGCCCCAAGATGATCCTAGACGTTCCTTTTATGTCGCGAAGTTAAAGGCGATGGCAAATTCGGTAGCTCTCCTTCAGGGAAAGGATGGACTTTGGCGGCCAGGCTTGTTGGACGCGGACGACTATCCGTACCCGGAGGTTTCGGGCTCGGCGTTTTTCATATACGCAATTACCTGGGGAATGAGACACCATCTCCTTGATGCAAAACAATTCGCTCCTGTCGTAGCCCGTGGCTGGGCTGGATTAGTGCATCAAATCTATGCAGACGGGCGGCTCGGCAGCATTCAGCCGGTGGGTGAAGCTCCGGGCGCGTATCAACGCGGGTCAAGTTATGTGTTTGGAGTAGGTGCCTTTCTGATGGCGGGATCAGAAGTGAATCTTTGGGCGCAGACCGATGATTCCCTCAAGAATAGCGGAGTTAGAGCTCACTAGAGAGATGAGGAACTCATTCCATTGCACGAATCATGTGCCCACACGAGGCCGTGATTTATGCAGAGTTCCGGATTTGCCCCACAACTATTCAGCGGCTTTCGAACGATGCACCTACATGTCGGCAGGGTTCCAAGAAGAGTATGCAGAGGGCACGCATGGCCTCGTGCCCTCCACAATTCTTCACTACCACATCAGCTTGATAGCGGGTTGCCGGAGGCCCGCTGGGCTACTGTGTTATCAAGCTGATCGCGCTAAAGTCAGGAACAGCACTCGCAACTGCTGTCGACCAGGCCAATGACCGTTGCCCGGTATGCGATCCCGCTACCCTTGAAAGCAACGTAAAATTTCTCATTTTCATCTAGGGGTAATGGCTTTGGCCAAGGCTGTGGTGGATCGTCAGATCCCAGCCGACAAATTTGCCTTCGCCTTCAGCTTCAAGGGCGACATAATCCTGCTTACCCAGCAGGAGCTGCTCCTGGCGCCGACCGGCATGGAAGTAGCCTGTATCGTGAAGAACTTTCTTCAAACTGTTCCAGAGCACATAGCTATAGCAAGGCATCAGGGATTCAAGCTTTTTGCCCGGGCTGAATGGGCCGTAACGGTTTCGATAATGAGGAGGAGGCACAAAGCGAACTAAAGTCTCAGTGCAGGTTCGGAGAGGCTCGGTATGCCTCGACTGTTGCGGCAAGAGGAGTGCCTTGGACGGAAGACACTTTTAGCAAAACCTCAAAGTATGGAAGATGCTCAACGTGCAGAGTTCTTTTAAAGCTGGATAGCTGGTTTTCCGACAGAAGAAAATTTCCGGCCGCTTCCGTAGCTTCGGCGCCTGTACCTTCGATCAGGAGAACCTGGCCGTTGTGGCCGGGGTTGGGGAGGTAACCCACTACGCAGTACTCAATGGAATTCGATTGTGTGTATACGGATTGTTCTCCTGCGGCGGGGGCGCGGTTTACCACTGCAATCGAACCATTGTTGTCAAATTTCACGGTGAAATTCATACGGCCCTCGAATAGGTCGTCCCAGGGATTGGAGATCCTGCCACCGATCAGAATCACGTTGTCATGATTGGTCAGGTCCGGCATATAGTCGCGCGCATTGTAGAGATGGATCCTT
>Ga0164242_10007053_pt1 | contig 12312 bp, 5 predicted proteins | sample OricomgcompostMG_FD_108783 | JGI IMG/M metagenome (GOLD analysis project Ga0164242, IMG submission 108783) | Miracle-Growth compost microbial communities from Emeryville, California, USA - Original compost - Miracle growth compost (MG) ... | reverse complement strand
TTTTGCGTTTCCAGAAAACCCTGTTTGGCCGCTGTTTCAAGCGGGATTTTCTGGAGTCGTAAACCGGGGCCGTGGTTGACGGCCCATGTAACCTCGAGTCGGAGTGCTCATGCCTTATTCGTATACCGAAAAAAAGCGCATACGCAAGAGCTTCGCCAAGCGTGAAGACGTTCAAGACGTTCCTTACCTTCTGGCGACTCAACTGCAATCGTTCTTAACGTTTTTGCAGGCGGATACTACACCATCCAAGCGAAAAGATGAAGGCCTGCAGGCGGCTTTCAGCTCAATTTTCCCCATAGTCAGCCACAATCAGATGGCTCGCCTGGAGTTCGTCAACTATGTTCTTGGCGAACCCGTTTTCGATGTCAAGGAATGCCAGCTGCGCGGGCTGACGTACGCGTCGCCGCTGCGCGCCAAGGTGCGCCTGGTGCTGATGGACCGCGAAGTCAGCAAGCCCACCATCAAGGAAGTCAAGGAACAGGAAGTCTACATGGGCGAAATTCCGCTCATGACCAACACCGGTTCGTTCGTCATCAATGGCACGGAACGTGTCATCGTCTCGCAGCTGCATCGTTCCCCCGGCGTGTTCTTCGAGCACGACCGCGGCAAGACCCACAGCTCGGGCAAGCTGTTGTTCTCGGCCCGCGTGATTCCCTACCGCGGCTCGTGGCTGGACTTCGAGTTCGACCCCAAGGACGTCCTGTTCTTCCGCGTCGACCGTCGCCGCAAGATGCCCGTGACCATCCTGCTCAAAGCCATTGGCATGACGTCGGAAACCATTCTGTCGCATTTCTTCGATTTCGATAATTTCGAGATCAAGGACGAGGGCGGCATGCTGGAATTCGTGCCCGAACGCTGGAAGGGCGAAGTGGCCACGTTCGACGTCAAGGACCGCAACGGCAACGTCATCGTCGAAAAGGACAAGCGCGTCAACGCCAAGCATCTGCGCGACCTGGGCGTCGCCAAGGTCACGCACATCTCGGTCCCCGAGGAATTCCTGATCGGGCGGGTGCTGGCCAAGAATGTGGTCAACCCGGAAACCGGCGAAGTCATCGCCAGCGCCAACGATGAAATCACCGAATCGATGCTGGCGGATCTGCGCGCGGCCGACATCCACAACGTCCAGACCCTGTACACCAACGACCTGGATCGCGGCCCCTATATTTCGCAGACCCTGCGCACCGACGAGACCGCCGATCAGATGGCGGCTCGGGTAGCCATCTACCGCATGATGCGGCCTGGCGAACCACCCACCGAAGATGCCGTCGAAGCCCTGTTCCAGCGCCTGTTCTACAGCGAAGACGCGTACGATCTGTCGCGCGTGGGCCGCATGAAGGTCAACAGCCGCCTGGGTCGCGGCGAAGACATCACCGGCCCCATGACGCTGACCGACGAAGACATCCTTGAAACCATCAAGGTGCTGGTCGAGCTGCGCAACGGCCGTGGCCAGATCGACGATATCGATCACCTGGGCAACCGGCGCGTGCGCTGTGTGGGCGAACTGGCGGAAAACCAGTTCCGCGCGGGCCTGGTGCGCGTCGAGCGCGCCGTCAAGGAACGTCTGGGCCAGGCAGAGACCGAAAACCTGATGCCGCACGACCTGATCAATTCCAAGCCGATCTCGGCCGCCATCAAGGAATTCTTCGGTTCCAGCCAGCTGTCGCAGTTCATGGACCAGACCAACCCGCTGTCCGAGATCACGCACAAGCGTCGCGTCTCGGCCCTGGGCCCCGGCGGCCTGACGCGCGAACGCGCGGGCTTCGAAGTGCGCGACGTGCATCCCACGCATTATGGCCGCGTGTGCCCGATCGAAACACCGGAAGGCCCGAACATCGGCCTGATCAATTCCATGGCGCTGTATGCGCGCCTGAATGAATACGGCTTCCTGGAAACGCCGTATCGCAAGATCGTCGACGGCAAGGTCAGCGAGCACATCGATTACCTGTCGGCAATCGAGGAAAGCAACTACGTAATCGCCCAGGCCAATGCCGTGCTGGACGAGGACGGACGCTTCGTCGATGACCTGGTCGCCTGCCGCGAAGCGGGCGAAACCATGCTGACCGCGCCAAGCAACGTGCACTACATGGACGTTGCCCCGTCGCAGATCGTGTCGGTCGCCGCTTCGCTGATTCCGTTCCTGGAACACGATGATGCGAACCGCGCGCTGATGGGTGCGAACATGCAGCGCCAGGCCGTTCCCTGCCTGCGCCCTGAAAAGCCGCTGGTCGGCACCGGCATCGAGCGCACCGTGGCGGTCGACTCGGGCACCACGGTGCAGGCTGTGCGTGGCGGCATTGTCGACCACGTCGATGCCGAGCGCGTCGTGATCCGCGTCAACGACGAGGAAAACGTCGCCGGCGAAGTGGGCGTCGACATCTACAACCTGATCAAGTACACGCGTTCCAACCAGAACACCAACATCAACCAGCGTCCCATCGTCAAGCGCGGCGACCATGTCGCGCGCGGCGATGTGCTGGCCGACGGCGCCTCGACCGATCTGGGCGAGCTGGCCCTGGGCCAGAACATGCTGATCGCGTTCATGCCCTGGAATGGCTACAACTTCGAAGATTCGATCCTGATCTCCGAGAAAGTCGTGGCCGACGACCGCTATACCTCGGTGCACATCGAGGAACTGACGGTGGTCGCGCGCGACACCAAGCTGGGCCAGGAAGAAATCACCCGCGACATCAGCAATCTGGCTGAAACCCAGCTCAACCGCCTGGACGATTCGGGCATCGTCTACATCGGCGCCGAAGTCCGTGCCGACGACGTGCTGGTGGGCAAGGTCACCCCCAAGGGCGAAACTCAGCTTACGCCCGAAGAAAAGCTGCTGCGCGCCATCTTCGGCGAGAAAGCCTCCGACGTGAAGGACACGTCGCTGCGCGTGCCTTCGGGCATGATCGGCACGGTCATCGACGTCCAGGTATTCACCCGCGAAGGCATCGAACGCGACAAGCGCGCGCAATCCATCATCGACGATGAATTGCGGCGCTATCGCCAGGACCTGAACGACCAGTTGCGCATCGTCGAGGACGACACGTTCGACCGTATCCGCAAATTCCTGGTGGGCAAGTCCGTCAATGGCGGTCCGCGCAAGCTGGCCAAGGGTTCGGCCGTGTCCGCCGACTACCTGGCCGACCTGGACCGCTGGCAGTGGTTCGACATCCGCCTGTCCGACGAATCGCATGCGGTCGTCCTGGAACAGGCCAAGGAATCGCTGGAACAGAAGCGCCACCAGTTCGATCTGGCGTTCGAGGAAAAGCGCAAGAAGCTGACGCAGGGCGACGAATTGCCGCCGGGCGTGCTCAAGATGATCAAGGTGTACCTGGCCGTCAAGCGCCGCCTGCAACCCGGCGACAAGATGGCCGGCCGCCACGGCAACAAGGGCGTGGTCTCGCGCATTACGCCGGTCGAGGACATGCCGCACATGGCCGACGGCACGCCCGCCGACATCGTGCTCAACCCGCTTGGGGTGCCGTCCCGGATGAACGTCGGACAAGTGCTCGAGGTGCATCTGGGCTGGGCTGCCAAAGGGGTCGGCCAGCGCATCGCCGACATGCTCGAAGGCGAGAAGAATGCCCAGGTCAAGGACATTCGGGCGTACCTGGACAAGGTGTACAACAGCACCGGCACCGGCGCGCGCATCAAAGAGCTCACCGACGACGAAGTCATCGAAATGGCGCGCAACCTGCGAAACGGCGTGCCGTTCGCGACGCCCGTGTTCGACGGCGCCACCGAGGAAGAGATCGGCAAGATGCTCGAACTGGCCTACCCGGACGACGTCGCCGAGCGCCTCAAGCTCACGTCCGGTCGCACGCAGGCGTGGCTGATCGATGGCCGCACCGGCGAACAGTTCGAACGTCCCGTCACGATCGGCTACATGCATTATCTGAAACTGCATCACCTGGTCGACGACAAGATGCATGCCCGTTCCACCGGCCCGTACTCGCTGGTTACGCAGCAGCCCCTGGGCGGCAAGGCGCAATTCGGCGGGCAGCGTTTCGGCGAAATGGAAGTCTGGGCGCTGGAAGCCTATGGCGCATCCTACACGCTGCAAGAGATGCTCACGGTCAAGTCCGACGATATTTCCGGCCGCACCAAGGTCTACGAAAACATCGTCAAGGGCGACCATGTCATCGACGCGGGCATGCCGGAGTCGTTCAATGTTCTGGTTAAAGAAATTAGGTCCCTGTCCCTGGACATGGACTTGGAGCGTAAATAATGAAAGCGCTACTCGATCTGTTTAAGCAAGTCTCGCAAGACGAACAATTCGATGCCATCAAGATCGGCATCGCGTCGCCGGAGAAAGTGCGGTCGTGGTCCTATGGCGAAGTCCGCAAGCCCGAGACCATCAACTACCGCACGTTCAAGCCTGAACGCGACGGCCTGTTCTGCGCCAAGATCTTCGGCCCGATCAAAGACTACGAATGCCTTTGCGGCAAGTACAAACGCCTGAAGCATCGCGGCGTCATCTGCGAAAAATGCGGCGTCGAAGTCACCGTGGCCAAAGTGCGCCGCGAACGCATGGGCCATATCGAACTGGCCAGCCCGGTCGCGCATATCTGGTTCCTGAAGAGCCTGCCCTCGCGCCTGGGCATGGTGCTGGACATGACCTTGCGCGACATCGAACGCGTCCTATATTTCGAAGCCTGGTGCGTCATCGAACCCGGCATGACGCCGCTCAAGCGCGGCCAGATCATGTCCGATGACGACTTCCTGGCCAAGACGGAAGAATACGGCGACGATTTCCACGCCCTGATGGGCGCCGAGGCGGTGCGCGAACTGCTGCGCACGATCGACATCGATCGCGACGTGGAAACCCTGCGCGCCGAACTCAAGGCCACGTCCTCGGACGCCAAGATCAAGAAGATCTCCAAGCGCCTGAAAGTGCTGGAAGGCTTCCAGAAATCGGGCATCAAGCCCGAATGGATGGTCATGGAGGTGCTACCGGTGCTGCCGCCGGACCTGCGTCCCCTGGTGCCCCTGGACGGCGGCCGTTTCGCCACGTCCGATCTCAACGACCTGTATCGCCGGGTCATCAACCGCAACAACCGCCTCAAACGCCTGCTGGAACTCAAGGCGCCGGACATCATCCTGCGCAATGAAAAACGCATGCTGCAGGAGTCGGTCGATTCCCTGCTGGACAACGGTCGCCGCGGCAAGGCCATGACCGGCGCGAACAAGCGCCAGTTGAAGTCCCTGGCCGACATGATCAAGGGCAAGAGCGGTCGTTTCCGCCAGAACCTGCTGGGCAAACGCGTCGATTACTCCGGCCGTTCGGTCATCGTGGTGGGTCCGCAGCTCAAGCTGCACCAGTGCGGCCTGCCCAAGCTGATGGCGCTGGAACTGTTCAAGCCCTTCATTTTCAATCGCCTGGAAATGATGGGCCTGGCCACGACCATCAAGGCCGCCAAGAAGCTGGTGGAAAGCCAGGAACCCGTGGTGTGGGATATTCTGGAAGAGGTCATCCGGGAACATCCGGTCATGCTCAACCGCGCGCCCACGCTGCACCGCCTGGGCATCCAGGCGTTCGAGCCCGTACTGATCGAAGGCAAGGCCATACAGCTGCATCCGCTGGTCTGCGCCGCGTTCAACGCCGACTTCGACGGCGACCAGATGGCCGTCCACGTGCCGCTGTCTATCGAAGCGCAGCTGGAAGCGCGTACGCTGATGCTGGCCTCGAACAACATTCTGTTCCCGGCCAATGGCGAACCGTCCATCGTGCCGTCGCAGGATATCGTGCTGGGCTTGTACTACACCACGCGCGAACGCATCAACGGCAAGGGCGAGGGCATGTTCTGCATGGACCTGGCCGAAGTCCAGCGCGCCTACGACAATGGCGAAGTCGAGCTGCAAAGCCGCATTACCGTGCGCCTGCACGAATATGAAAAAGACGCCAGCGGCGAATGGCAGCCTGTGCTGCGACGTGTGGAAACCACGGTCGGTCGCGCGCTGCTGTCGGAAATCCTGCCCAAGGGCCTGCCTTTCTCGGTGCTTAACCGCGCCCTGAAGAAGAAAGAAATCTCGCGCCTGATCAACCAGTCGTTCCGCCGCTGCGGTTTGCGCGCCACGGTCATTTTCGCCGACAAGCTGATGCAGTCGGGCTTTCGCCTGGCCACCCGCGCCGGCATTTCGATCGCCATGGGCGACATGCTGGTGCCCCCCGTCAAGGAAGACATCCTGGCCCAGGCCAGCAAAGAGGTCAAGGAAATCGACAAGCAGTATTCCTCGGGTCTGGTAACGTCCCAGGAACGCTACAACAACGTGGTCGATATCTGGGGCAAGGCGGGCGATCAGGTCGGCAAGGCCATGATGGAACAATTGGCCACAGAACCCGTCACCAATCGCCAGGGCGAGAAGGTGCGCCAGGAATCGTTCAATTCCATCTACATGATGGCCGATTCGGGCGCTCGCGGTTCGGCGGCGCAGATTCGCCAACTGGCCGGTATGCGCGGCCTGATGGCCAAGCCCGACGGCTCGATCATCGAGACGCCCATCACGGCCAATTTCCGCGAAGGCCTGAACGTGCTGCAGTACTTCATCTCGACGCACGGGGCGCGCAAAGGCCTGGCCGATACCGCGCTGAAGACCGCGAACTCCGGCTACCTGACGCGCCGTCTGGTGGACGTGACCCAGGACCTGGTCATTACCGAAACCGACTGCGGCACGACCCAGGGTTATTCCATGAAGGCCGTGGTCGAAGGCGGCGAGGTCATCGAACCGTTGCGCGACCGCATACTGGGCAGGGTGGCCGCGGTGGATATCGTCAATCCCGATACCCAGGAAACGGCCATCGACGCCGGCACGCTGCTCGACGAAGACAAGGTCGACCAGATCGACGCCATGGGCGTGGACGAAGTCAAGGTGCGCACGCCGCTTACCTGCGAAACGCGCTACGGCCTGTGCGCCCATTGCTACGGACGCGACCTTGGCCGCGGCTCCATGGTCAGCCGCGGCGAGGCCATCGGCGTGATCGCGGCCCAGTCCATCGGCGAACCGGGCACGCAGCTTACGATGCGTACCTTCCACATCGGCGGGGCCGCTTCGCGCGCCGCCATGGCCAGTTCGGTCGAAACCAAGTCCAGCGGCACGGTCGGCTTTGCCAGCACCATGCGCTATGTGACCAACGCCAAGGGCGAGCGCATCGCCATTTCGCGCTCGGGCGAAATCGTCATTTATGACGACAACCATCGCGAACGCGAACGCCACAAAGTGCCGTACGGCGCCACGGTGATCGTGGGCGACGGCGACGTCGTCAAGGCCGGGCAGCGTCTGGCCACGTGGGATCCGCTGACCCGGCCCATCGTGTCCGAATACGCCGGCACCGTCCGCTTCGAAAACGTCGAAGAGGGCGTTACGGTCGCCAGGCAGCTCGACGAAGTCACCGGGCTGTCGACCCTGGTCGTGATCACGCCCAAGACGCGCGGCGGCAAGACCGCCATGCGTCCGCAGATCAAGCTGATCAACGAGGCCGGCGAGGAAGTCAAGATCGCCGGCACCGACCATTCGGTCAATATTTCCTTCCCCGTGGGCGCGCTGATCACCGTGCGCGACGGCCAGGAGGTCAGCGTGGGCGGCGTGCTGGCGCGTATTCCCCAGGAATCGCAAAAGACGCGCGACATCACCGGCGGTCTGCCGCGGGTGGCCGAGCTGTTCGAGGCGCGCTCGCCCAAGGATGCCGGCATGTTGGCCGACATCACCGGCACGGTCTCGTTCGGCAAGGACACCAAGGGCAAGCAGCGCCTGGTCATCACCGACCTGGAAGGCGTCAATCACGAGTTCTTGATCCCCAAGGAAAAACAGGTGCTGGTGCACGACGGCCAGGTGGTGAACAAGGGCGAAATGATCGTCGACGGTCCGGCCGACCCTCACGATATCCTGCGCCTGCAGGGCATAGAGCGCCTGGCGAGCTATGTGGTCAACGAGGTTCAGGATGTGTATCGCTTGCAGGGCGTGAAGATCAACGACAAGCATATTGAAGTGATCGTGCGCCAGATGCTGCGCCGCGTGAATATTCTGGACGCGGGCGACACCAACTTCATCACGGGCGAACAGGTCGAGCGTTCCGAGCTGCTCAACGAAAACGATCGCGTCACCGCCGAAGGCAAGATCCCCGGTACGTACGAAAACGTGCTGCTGGGCATCACCAAGGCGTCGCTGTCGACCGATTCGTTCATCTCGGCCGCTTCGTTCCAGGAGACCACCCGGGTGCTTACCGAGGCGGCCATCATGGGCAAGCGCGACGAATTGCGCGGCCTGAAGGAAAACGTGATCGTCGGTCGCCTGATTCCCGCCGGTACGGGGATGTCGTATCACCTGGCCCGCAAGGTCAAGGAAGAGCACGAAGCGGCCGAACGCCAGGCCGCCCGGGCCATGGCCAACCCGTTCGAGGACGCGCCGGTGGCTACGGCGGACGTCCAGGAAGACGGGGAGTCCGCGGGCTCGGAGCCTGCCGCCGAATAGTTTCTTCGGAAAGGGCTGTTGTGCGAACCGCCAGGTCTGGGAAGGCCTGGCGGTTTTTTAATTGGAAGCGCTGCGGGAGTTGGATTGGGGTTTTCGGGTTCTTCAGTCGCGCCAGACCCCGGCCCCGGCGGGCGCGAAGCTCGCTTTATCTTGCATACTTCCTCCGGCGCTTATCGCCTGGAATAGCCCCCCGGCTTGACCTCTGTTCAAATCGAATGCTATGATAGCGAGCTTACCGACAGATTTAGCGGCGGCATTGGCTATGCTTTGGGGTGGATGCAGCCAGGTCGATGCGGTCAGTAAGCGGGTGTCCGAAGCGGTATCAGAAGCTGCGGTATCCAAAGCCCCAAGCACAGTAGAACACCCAATAGCAACACCCAGCAGCATTTAGCAAGACCCGCTCTTTTACGTTATTCGTGTCAGGCGGTTTTTGCGTAAAAAACCGCCTGAATTCTTTTGGGGCCGACACGTTCGGCCGGCCTTGAAGGGCAGGCGTTCCGAAGGTGCGTAATTCGTACGCAAGTACGTAAAAGGATGCGTAAAGGTCATGCCAACCATTAGTCAACTCGTGCGCAAGCCGCGCGAAGTCAGTCGTGCAAACAGCAAGAGCCCCGCTCTTGAAAATTGCCCGCAACGCCGTGGCGTCTGCACGCGCGTATACACCACCACCCCCAAGAAGCCCAACTCGGCACTGCGTAAAGTCGCCAAGGTTCGCCTCACCAACGGGTTCGAAGTCATTTCGTACATCGGCGGCGAAGGCCACAACCTGCAGGAACACTCCGTGGTCCTGGTGCGCGGCGGTCGTGTCAAGGACTTGCCGGGTGTGCGCTACCACATCGTGCGCGGCTCGCTGGACTTGCAAGGCGTCAAGGATCGCAAGCAGGCGCGCTCCAAGTACGGTGCCAAGCGCCCCAAGAAATCCTGATTTTCCGGCCGGTTCGTCTGGTCGCATACAAGTGCAGCCACGGGTTCGCCCATGGCATGTAAGGGATCATTGATCAATGATCATGGCCGCGCAGACCGCGGTTCAACTGAACAGTCACAAGGAAGTGAAAAATGCCTCGTCGTCGCGAAGTTCCCAAGCGTGAAATTCTCCCCGATCCGAAATTTGGCAGCGTAGAGCTGGCCAAGTTCATGAATGTTGTCATGCTGTCCGGCAAGAAAGCCGTAGCCGAACGTATTGTTTACGGCGCGCTGGAACAGATCCAGAGCAAGACCGGCAAAGAGCCGATCGAAGTCTTCAATCTGGCCATCAACAACATCAAGCCCATTGTCGAAGTAAAAAGCCGCCGTGTCGGTGGCGCGAACTATCAAGTGCCGGTTGAAGTGCGCCCTGTGCGCCGCCTGGCCCTGGCCATGCGCTGGCTGCGGGAAGCCGCCAAGAAGCGTGGCGAGAAATCGATGGATCTGCGCCTGGCCGGCGAACTGCTTGACGCTTCCGAAGGTCGCGGCGGCGCGATGAAGAAGCGTGAAGACACTCATAGGATGGCCGAAGCCAACAAGGCTTTCAGCCATTTCCGTTGGTAATCTAAGGACACAATAATCATGGCCCGCAAAACCCCAATCGAGCGCTATCGCAATATTGGTATCTCCGCGCATATCGATGCAGGGAAAACCACCACGACGGAACGCATCCTGTTCTATACCGGCGTCAATCACAAAATTGGCGAAGTCCACGATGGCGCCGCCACCATGGACTGGATGGAGCAAGAACAAGAGCGCGGCATCACCATCACGTCCGCCGCCACGACGGCATTCTGGCGTGGCATGGCGGGCAATTATCAAGAACACCGCATCAACATCATCGACACCCCGGGACACGTGGACTTCACCATCGAGGTGGAACGCTCCATGCGCGTGCTCGACGGCGCCTGCATGGTGTACTGCGCGGTGGGTGGTGTGCAGCCGCAGTCGGAAACCGTGTGGCGTCAGGCCAACAAGTACGGGGTTCCCCGCCTGGCCTTCGTCAACAAGATGGACCGCACCGGCGCCAACTTCTTCAAGGTCTACGATCAGCTCAAGACGCGCCTCAAGGCCAATCCTGTGCCCATCGTGATCCCCATCGGCGCCGAAGACTCGTTCACCGGCGTCGTCGACCTGGTCAAGATGAAGGGCATTGTCTGGGACGAAGCCAGCCAGGGCACCAAGTTCGACTATATCGACATCCCCGCCGAACTGGTCGACGCGGCCAACGAATGGCATGAAAAACTGCTGGAATCGGCCGCCGAATCGTCCGAAGAGCTCATGGACAAGTACCTGGAAACGGGTACGCTGACCGAAGCCGAAATCACGGAAGGCATCCGCACGCGCACCATCGCCTGCGAGATCCAGCCCATGCTGTGCGGCACGGCCTTCAAGAACAAGGGCGTTCAGCGCATGCTCGACGCCGTGATCGACTACCTGCCGTCGCCGGTGGACATCCCCCCGGTCGAAGGGCAGGACGACGAGGGCAACCCCGTTACCCGCGAAGCCAGCGACAGCGCCAAGTTCTCGGCGCTGGCGTTCAAACTGATGAGCGATCCGTTCGTCGGCCAGCTGACGTTCGTGCGCGTGTACTCGGGCACCCTGAATTCGGGCGACACCGTCTATAACCCGATCAAGGGCAAGAAAGAGCGCATCGGCCGTATCCTGCAGATGCACTCGAACAACCGCGCCGAGATCAAGGAAGTTCTGGCCGGCGACATCGCCGCCGTGGTGGGCTTGAAGGACGTGACCACGGGCGAAACCCTGTGCGACCTGGATTCCCACGTGCTGCTCGAAGTCATGGACTTCCCGGAACCCGTCATTTCGCAGGCCGTCGAACCCAAGACCAAGTCGGACCAGGAAAAAATGGGTATCGCGCTGTCGCGCCTGGCTCAGGAAGATCCGTCGTTCCGCGTGCGCAGCGACGAAGAATCCGGCCAGACCATTATTTCCGGCATGGGCGAACTGCACCTTGAAGTGCTGGTCGATCGCATGAAGCGCGAGTTCGGTGTCGAAGCCAACGTGGGCAAGCCCCAGGTCGCGTATCGCGAAACCATACGCAAGACCTGCGAAGAATCCGAAGGCAAGTTCGTCAAGCAGTCGGGCGGGCGCGGCCAGTACGGCCACGTGGTGATCAAGCTCGAACCCCTGCCCCCGGGCGGCGGCTACGAATTCGTCGATGCGATCAAGGGCGGTGTGGTGCCGCGCGAATACATCCCCGCGGTCGACAAGGGCATCCAGGAAACGCTTACCGCCGGCGTCGTTGCCGGATACCCGGTGGTCGATGTCAAGGCGACGCTGTTCTTCGGCTCCTACCACGACGTGGACTCGAACGAAAACGCGTTCCGCATGGCGGCGTCCATGGCGTTCAAGGACGGCATGCGCAAGGCCAGCCCCGTGCTGCTCGAACCCATGATGGCGGTCGAAGTCGAGACACCGGAAGACTACGCCGGCGCGGTGATGGGCGATCTCTCGTCGCGGCGCGGCATGGTCCAGGGCATGGACGACATGGCCGGCGGCGGAAAAGTCATCAAGGCCGAAGTGCCCCTGGCTGAAATGTTTGGTTATGCGACCAACCTGCGTTCGTTGACGCAGGGCCGCGCAACCTACACGATGGAGTTCAAGCATTACGCCGAAGCTCCGAAGAACGTCGCTGAGGAAGTCATCAGCGCGCGCGGTAAGTAATAAAGGCTCCGCCCGCCATCCGTTTCCGGATGCGGGCGGGAATCATTCTGGTTTCCTTGAAATATCGATGGATTGAATCATGGCAAAAGGTAAGTTTGAGCGGACGAAACCGCACGTCAACGTAGGCACGATAGGTCACGTGGACCACGGCAAGACGACGCTGACGGCGGCGATCACGACGGTGCTCTCGGCGGCGTTTGG
>Ga0164242_10007052_pt1 | contig 12314 bp, 11 predicted proteins | sample OricomgcompostMG_FD_108783 | JGI IMG/M metagenome (GOLD analysis project Ga0164242, IMG submission 108783) | Miracle-Growth compost microbial communities from Emeryville, California, USA - Original compost - Miracle growth compost (MG) ... | reverse complement strand
GCATAAGAACCATTATAATATCCGGTGTAAGGATCGTAAGCATTGGCATATTTCGTGTCGTAATATCCGATAGTAAACGGATTTCTTTTCTTGCCACCAAGCCATGGTTCAGTGAATGAGAAGTTATAAGAACGGAATTGTTTTCCATTACTTTGAGCTCTCAAACTCAATTTTTGTCCGTCTCCCACAGGTAAAGGATCCCACGCTTTTTTCTTAAAAATATTATAAATGGAAAAGTTATTAAAAGTAACACCAAGGGTTCCTGTTAAACCAATTCCACCACCAAAACCGGCGGACAATTCAAGTTGGTCTGATGATTTTTCTACCAGGTTCCATGTAATATCTACGGTTCCGTCGGCCTGGTTAGGTACGATACCCGGAGAAATTTTTTCCGCGTCAAAATATCCTAATTGCGAAAGTTCGCGTTGTGTTCTGATGATCTTTTCACGACTGAATTTATCTCCGGGAATGGTGCGCAATTCACGCCTGATCACATATTCTTTGGTTTTGTCGTTGCCGCTTATTTCGACTTTTCCAATTGTAGCCTGCGGACCTTCAACTATGCGAATCTCATGATCAATAGTGTCGTTGTAAACAGCAGTTTCAACCGGAGTTACATGGAAAAATAAATACCCGTCATCCATATAAAGGCTTCCTATATCACCCCCTTCAGGTGATGGAATGACACCAAGCTTTTTATTTAGTGTTTCAGCGTTATAAATATCACCTTTTTTAATTCCTAAAATCATGCTCAATAATGAGTCGGAATATTTTGTATTTCCCTTCCAGGTGATGTTTCCGAAATAATAGCGATGTCCTTCTTTCAGCTTGATAGCCACATCCAGATCACCATGATCGTTATAGGTAGTATCAGCAATAATGGTAGCGTCGCGGAAACCGAGCGAGTTGTAATAATCGAGAATCTTATTTTTGTCTTCCAGGTATTTCTTTTCATTAAATTTTGAAGAAGTCAGGAATTTGAATCGCACATAAGGATCCAGTAATTCTTTTGTTTTTGTAGGAAGCAGGTAGCCATTTTCCTTCACATATTGATTGAAGGAGAGGTGATTACTTTTAGTGGAATCGTAAACATTATAATCCTCTGAAGGAAATAAAGTGAACCTGCTTTTTTCTTTGGTTCCCTTCATTTGTTTTTTCAACTTCAGGTCAGGGATCTTGTCATTGCCGGCAAAATAAATATTGTTGATCCTGACCTTTCCATTTTTATTGACAGTGAAAAGAATATTAACCGCATTGTTGGCTTTTGTGTCCTTCATTTCAGTGATCACCACATCTACATTTCTAAATCCTTTATCAACAAAAAATTTCTTGATTGTGGAGATGGACGCTACCTTAAATCCTTCTGTAACCCTTGTCACCCGGCCTTTTTTTAGGTCCAGCTTCTTTGTAATATCATCGGCCTCGGTTTTTGAAATGCCTTTAAATTTAAAATTGGAAAGCACCGGCCTGTCTGTTACCTGCAGTTCTATTGAGAGGCTGTCGTCTTTTAATCCGGTCAAATAAATTTCCACATTTGAAACCAGGTTTTGTTTCCAAAGATTATTGATTGCGTTGGCAAAATCATCGCTTCCCGGAAGGGTAATTTTATCACCAATTGCAAGGCCTGAAATTGAAATAATTAAATTCGGATCAAAGGTGGTTCCGCTAACGGTGATATGAGAAAGGATGTATTGTTTTGGATTTTTTGAGTTAAAAATATTTTCAAGTTCTACGTTTACAGAGGAGGGAGTTGTATCACGTTGCGCGACAACAGGAGCCACGGTATCTTTTGAAAAAGGAATCGTGGAAGAAGTATCTTTTTTTACGGGTACCTGTGATGAATCGTTCACTATCTGAGCGGAAACTGTACTTCGGGCAGTAAAAGTGATAACTATCAAGAGGAGGATCTTGTAGATCTTGGGCATTAAATCGATTTTAATAGGGCGGCAAGATAATTTCAATTATTAAAAGTTTTTGTTAAATCAGTCCCGTAAAATACCTGAAGACGCGGATTTGGCAATCTGCTGAAGGCGTGTTTCTGAATGCCTCACAACTGCTCACTTGTCTTTCCGAATCTTCTCTCACGGTTTTGATAACTCAACAGGGCTTCATACAAATTTTCTTTTCTGAAATCAGGCCATAAGGTTTCGGTAAAATAAAGTTCTGCATAAGCAAGCTGGTATAATAAAAAGTTACTGATCCTGTATTCCCCGCTGGTCCGGATCATCAATTCAGGATCGGGAATGCCGGCAGTACACAGGTGCTGTTTAAAAACTTCATTATTTATTTCTTCAGGATCAATTTTTCCATTCCGGATTTCCATTCCGATATTTTTTACGGCATTCAAAATCTCCCAGCGGCTGCTGTAACTCAGGGCCATGATCAGGTTTAGGCCCGTATTTGTTTTGGTTTCTTCACACGCTTCATCCAGTTCTTTTCTTGCATTTCCGGGCAGCATATCGATGTTGCCAATCACATGAAGACGGATGTTATTTTTATTAAGTGTTGTCACTTCGGTTCGGATGGTTTTCACGAGCAATTCCATCAATCCTGTTACCTCTTCTTTTGGACGGTCCCAATTTTCAGTACTGAAGGCATAAAGGGTTAAATAATCGATTTGCAACTCGGCGCAACCCTCTACAATGTTTCTTACGCTTTCTACTCCACTATAATGACCAAATAATCGGTCTTTGCCCTTTTCCTTTGCCCAGCGGCCATTTCCATCCATAATGATGGCTATGTGACTTGGAAGTTTTTCGGGAATCAGTTTTTCTTTTAAACTCATGTGTTGTTAAAAAAGGAAGTCAGGCATTCAGCAGCCTGACCAAAACAAAAGTAAGAAATAGTTTAAACAGAAAGGGTGTAAAATTTATGGTTTCGCTGTAGGACAACGATAAGAAGTAATATTAAATGAAACGCCGAATTCAGCAATGATATACTGGTCTTTTTGTTTGCTGAATCCTCTTTGGCGGCCTTCAATTCCAATAGGAGTGCCTACTTCGACAGATCGATCCTGCATTATGGCCGCCAGTGATTTGCCCCCGTTAGGTGAAGGAAATTTCTCTGCCCCGATATAAGTTTTACTGACATCATCAATATAATCTGTGGTAGTAAAACGGTGGGTAACTTCAAACGAAAGATTCACTTTATCGTTGACAGCGTATTTTAAGCCAAAGCCAATCGGAAAACACATTGCCATGCTGCCATAAGCTTTCCTGCCTTTGTAAAATCCTTCGCCTTCAGTATTTAAAGGACGCAAATACACTTTTTTATTTCCGTAAAAAGCGTAAGGGTCATAACTGAAAAAGCCAATGCCAAGGCTGGCATACGGAGTAAAGGCATGATCAGGATCAGTTGGAATAAATTTGAAAAAATTAAAATCTCCTTGTAGCGCTATTTCAAAAATATTGGTATTAAAGCTTAAATTTCTTCTCAGTTCATATTGATTGTCGCTGTAAATATCGCTATAACCGAGCAGGGCATAACGTGCGGAAAGCCTTACCGAGGTGTAATTACCAAATTGTTTTCTTACAAAAGCTCCAAGTGCTATTTTCGGCCGGTTGATATGATCGCGGTTGTTCAGGTCGCCAAAGTAATGAGCTAATCCGGCAGTAATTCCAAACTCACCTTCCTGTACATACTCATTCATCTGGGCATGTCCGTGCACGGCAAAGGCCAGGGTTATAATTGTAAGCGAAATAAATTTTTTCATAATTCCGGATCAAAAATACTCGTATCTGGGTACGAATAAACAACATTTTAGTATCAATAAAGTTAAAGTTAATAATTTCTCTTATCAAGTCCCCATGACAGCTTTTCTCTGAGCGTTTGTAAAAAATTGTTTTCATTTAATCTTACAAGGTTAATGCCGAAAACTTCCTTCCTGATGGCAAGCAGTACTTCTTTGGTAACAATTTCCCTGCGACTGTCCAGGGTACACAAAAATCCATCAGTTCTTCCTTCTATTTCAAATGAAATGATAGAATCGTCGGGAATAACCAACGGGCGGATATTCAGGTTATGTGGCGAAACAGGTGTGATCACAAAACTGGCAGAATCAGGAAAAACAACAGGACCGTTGCAGCTTAATGAATAGCCGGTAGATCCTGTTGGAGTAGCAACTATCAACCCATCCGCCCAATAAGTATTCAGAAATTCGCCATTCAGATACGTATGAATTTTGATCATCGGGGACGTATCTTTTTTGTGAATGGTAAATTCATTCAACGCAAAATTTAAACCTTTGAATAAAGGCATATTGGCATCAAGATGAGCCACAGATCTTTTATCCAGTTTGAAGGTACGCTTTACCAGGGCTTCCAGTGCCGAGTGAATTTCATCCCGACGGATGCTGGCCAGGAATCCAAGCCTTCCGTAATTAATTCCCAATACCGGAATTCCTTTATCGCCTACAAAAGTGATGGCGTCCAGCAATGTGCCATCACCGCCAAGGCTGATGATAAAATCAATATCATCCAGGTCGTCAGAAGAGTTAAAAGTTGAATATTTTGCTGCGATATTTATCGAGGAATAAAACTGGTTAAAAAAATCCTGGTAAATGACGGGCTCAATATTGTAGTTTAAAAATTCCTTCAGCAAGACTTTCAGGCCTTCCAATTGTTCCGACTCTAATCCACGACTATAAATCGCTATGCGCATAATTATTTTGTTACTATGTTAATCGTGTGAGTGAATGTTCATTGTATGTAAAAATAATTCCTTTTGGATAAAATATCCTTACTATTTAATGAAACGCGAAGGAGGTGCTATCAGATCTGGAGGTAATTCATCAGGTTGTTATAGTTCAAACTGATTTCGTTGGCAAATAATTCTTCCCCGGAATAATACGAAACAGAGTATTCGTATCTTTCGAAAGTGGCTATGATGGTAGAAATTTCTTTTTTATTGATTTGTAAGGTCACTTCTAAAAGGTCGGGTAGGGGGTGTGGAGTAACGTTGAGGTGCAGAATGCTAGCGCCGTCGCTTTCTACAATACTGTTCAGTTCTGAAATGGCAAACCGGGTTCTTTCCATTTCTAAAACCACTATTGCTCCAAATTCTGAAGAACCGGAAAAATTACCTAAAGCGTTAATCAAAGCACCTGATGAAATGGTTGCAAGCAGTTCATTTTTTTCATTGATCACGGGGATCACATTGGTGTGGTATAGATTATGAACGTTTACTGCTTTTAAAAAGTAAAAATTGGCATTAACGGCAGCGGCAGCGATAAATTTCGATTGAAACACTTCCAGGGTCAGGCTTTTACTTTCTTCTTCCGCCAAATCTTCTTCACTGATCAGGCCCAGGAAATTTTCATCAGCAACAACAGGAAGATGAGTTGCTTTGGAATCATTCATTAGTTGTAAAGCACTGCCAACCGTATCATTCAAATGCAGTAAAGGGTAGATGTTATCGGCAAGTTGCAGGGTAGTCATTTTTTTTAATTTAGGGTTAACTGCAAGATTCTTTAACTATAAAGACAATAAAAATCAAAGAATTGTTGCAGCCGGAATTTTTAATTTTGAAAGAAATGCTGCAAGGATCCTGTTAAACTCGTGTGGCACCTCCATCATAGGTGCGTGGCCACATTTATCAATGAAATGTAATTCGCTGTTGGGGATCAGTTTATTAAATTCTTTTGCAACAAAAGGAGGGGTGATGGTATCATTGTTTCCCCAGATAAGGCAGGTAGGTTGTTTGATCTGGTTCAGCTCATTGCCAAGATTATTTCTTATTGCTGATTTAGCCAGCGATATGATTTTAATTACTTTGATACGGTTATTGGTTATTTCAAAGCATTCATCCACCAGCTCGTCAGTGGCCATTGCCGGATCATAAAAAGTGAGTTGGGTTTTTTTGCGGATGTATTCTTTATCGCCACGCTTTGGATAACTGTCGCCCATGCCATTTTCAAAAAGCCCGGAACTGCCCGTCAGGGTGAGTGATTTCACTCTTTCCGGGTTTTTTAATACGTAAACCAAAGCCACATGGCCCCCAAGTGAATTACCGAGCAAATGGATCTGCTCGTAGTTTCGTGCTTCAATGAATCTTTTTACAAATTTTTGCAGACCTCCTACAGTTGTGTGCAAAAGATCAAGATCGAAAAGCGGCAGCATCGGAACAATCACCTTATGGCTTTTTTTAAAATACTCAACAAGATGAGAAAAATTGCTGAGTGCCCCAAATAGCCCGTGCAGCAATACCAGCGGTTCTCCCTCCCCTTCTTCTAAATATTTAAATTTCCCGTCTTGTTTTATTTGATATTCCATTTGTAAGTAAATACAGCAATTTTTTATGCCGGTTAATTATTGCTAAAATAAATGTTTCTATTCAAAAAAATGCCTAAATAATATTTTTTAGCTATTTTACGGTGATAACTGACGGCCTAAAGTTTCAAAAAAAGATTGCAGCTCCGTAAATAAATTTTTAAAGACCGGGATTATTTTTCCAAGATTATTGATCACCTCTGGTCCCCACGGTGCAATAAAGTTGTGAACTGTGGAAGCAGCTACAGTTGCTGGTTTGATTAAAAACGTTTTTTCTGCAAAAAATAAAACGACACTGAAAATAATAGTGTAAATACATATAAAAAGCAGGATACCGCCGAGACGGTCCAGCCAACCGAGCATGGCGATACTGAGCGTTTTTCGAATGATCCTTGCCCCAAGATTCACCAACAGTACCACAACAATAAAAACCAAGGCGAAGGAAATGACAGGCAGCCATTTGTCAGCCATCCCAGCAGAAGATTCCAAATGATGGGCAACCAAAGCCGAAAGTTTTAAAGCTGCTGCAAGTCCAATGATAAAAGCAATGAATGAAAAAAGACCTACTACAAATCCTTTGGTAAATCCTTTATAAACAGCAAGCAGAAGGATGATTAAATAGGCGATGTCTATCAACATTTTCCTTGAAAATTGATCATTAATTAGTTATTGCCGTTCGGAATTGCCTGTTGACCTAAATTTAAAATCTAATCTTTTATCCTTATTTATTCAGCAAATCTTTCACAATTCCCGCAATCGTTTTCCCATCGGCTTTTCCGGCAAGTTGTTTATTGGCCATTCCCATTACTTTTCCCATATCTGCGGGCGAGGAAGCACCGGTTTCGGCAATGATGTTTGAAATAATTGTGATTAATTCTGCTTCATCCATTTGTTTTGGTAAAAATTTTTCAATCACCTCTATTTCTTCCTTTTCCTTTTCTGCAAGGTCGGGGCGATTTTGCTTTTCATAAATCTCCAAGGAATCCTTTCTCTGCTTTACCAGTTTTTGCAGAAGTTTCAATTCGTCCTGCTCCTTTATTTCACCACCGGCTCCCTCTGCGGTTTTGGCAATAATGATAGCTGATTTGATGGCACGAAGTGAACGTAAAGCCTTTTCATCTTTAGCCAGCATAGCCGTTTTCAGGTCGGCCATTACTTTTTGTTCTAATGACATAGTATTTATTTTAGAATGAACTAACTTTATTGATTCGCCTTTTCTTTTTCCACAAACTTGTCATGAAATTCCTTTGCGAATTTTTTTATTTCCTGTGCAAGATCAGCATGTTGGGTAGCTCTTTGAAAAGTGTCGCCCATGGTCACAAAAACCTGGTAATAAAAATCGGCCATTTCATCTGTCATCATATCTTTTGTCCACAGATCGATTCTAAGTGCAGATTTTTCTATTCCATCCCAAAATGCAAGGAACATTGCCTTGGCCTTTTGTGGAGTATTGGCACTGCTGTCAGATGCGTTCCAGGTAATGCCTTGTGGTACTTTTTGCGGATCCAGCTGGACCTTAATATTAATATTTGATTCTGTCATAATTGGCTGCAAATTTAGTACTATTGATGTTTAATGTTACAAAGGCTCAACAGCATAAATAAAGTATAATTTAATTTCGCTCCTGGAAATATGTTTAATAATGGATCGACAATCTTTAATAACCCATTTAACCTTTTTTTAACCATGTAACAAATACATTTGCCAACTTAATCATATTTATGAAGAAAATTGTTTTTGTAGTTACCAGTTGTTTGTTTTTTTCTATGGCCTTTTCACAGGACACGTCGCATGCTACAAATAACAACAGGATTAATTTTGCCAATAGGTCCGGCGATCATTTTATGCTCCAGCTTTCATCCGATCATTGGAGCGGAATGCCAGACAGCATCAGCAGCCATCAAAGTGGTTTTTCCCGCGGGTTTAATGCTTATGTTATGCTGAACAAACCTTTTAAAGGCTCTCCCAAATTCAGTCTTGGTATTGGAGTAGGAATCAGCACCAGCAATATCTTTTTTAAGAAAATGGATGTTGATGTAAAAGCAGCTCCCGGCTTAATGCCTTTTACTGCCCTAGATTCAGCAAATCATTATAAAAAATATAAATTAGCCACCAGTTATCTTGAAATTCCCCTGGAATTCCGGTATACTTCCAAACCCAATAACCCCAATAAAAGCGTGAAAGCGGCACTGGGTTTAAAAGTGGGTACTTTGGTTAATGCTCATACAAAAGGAAAAACGCTGCAGGATAAGTATGGTACTACCCTCAACGCCTATGTTGAAAAGGAAAACAGTAAACGCTTTTTAAATACTACGCATTTTATGGCAACCGCCAGGGTTGGCTACGGTATTTTTTCACTCTTTGGTTCTTACCAGTTGAATAAACTTTTAAAAGACGGAGCAGGCCCCGCAATTAAATTATACCAGGTAGGAATTACTTTGAGTGGATTGTAAAATTAGCTGCTCCTAGAAATGAGGGCTTCCATTGACTATTCTTCCTGACTCATTGCACTCTTTATTGGGGTAGTGCTCCATTTAGAGCACTTACCCCCCGCAAAGCCCGAACAAGAACCGAAGAAAAACCTGTACCAAATAATAACTATTGACTTCCAAAATCAATTCTTATTTTTCCTCTAACAAGGCAGGATGAATTATTTTTGCCTTCTAAAAACTTTCTATTGGTCGAAAAAAAAATCAATTATAACAATCCCGTTACCGCTGTTCTTGTCTCGGTAATTCAGAATGGGCAGACGGAACATTTGGTAAAAGAATTCCTGGAGGAATTAAAATTCCTTGCGGAAACGGCAGGAGCTGAAACCCTCAAAACCTTTACTCAAAAACTGGATCACCCAGATAGCCGCACCTTTGTAGGAAAAGGGAAATTAGAAGAAATAAAAAATTATACCCAAAGAAAGCACGTTGATCTCGTCATTTTTGACGACGAACTAACCGGCTCCCAGATCTCCAATATTGAAAAAGAATTAAAGGTTACAACGATAGACAGAAGTGATCTGATCCTTGATATTTTCGCTTCACGCGCTAAAACTGCCCAAGCCAAAGTGCAGGTAGAGCTGGCGCAATATCAATACATTCTGCCGCGGTTGAAAGGAATGTGGAAACACCTTGAAAGGCAGGGTGGTGGCATCGGAAGCCGTGGCCCGGGGGAAACAGAAATAGAAACGGACCGCCGGATCGTAAAGGACAAGATCAGTTTGCTGCGCAAAAGATTATTGGAAATTGACAAACAATCTTTTACCCAAAGAAAAGAACGTGGCGAATTTATAAGGGTGGCTTTGGTGGGCTATACGAATGTGGGCAAATCGACGATCATGAATTTGCTGAGCAAGAGTGATGTTTTCGCTGAAAATAAATTGTTTGCCACCCTGGATACAACCACGCGCAAAGTAGTTCTTGGCCATACGCCGTTTCTTCTCAGCGATACCGTTGGATTTATCAGAAAGCTTCCTCATCATTTGATCGAAAGTTTTAAAAGCACCTTAGATGAAGTTCGCGAAGCAGATGTTTTGTTGCACGTCGTTGATATTTCCCATCCTAAATATGAAGAGCAATTAGCAGTGGTAAATAAAACGTTGCAGGAACTGAAGAGCTTTGAAAAGCCTGTCATTACTGTGTTTAACAAAATGGATGAATACGAAAAAAACACTTTTGACCAATGGCTGGAACCTGAAGTGAAGCAACAATTGCTGGAAGAATTGAAACAAAGATGGCAGGAACAAACGAATGGAAACTGTGTGTTTATTTCGGCTACTGAAAAAACAAATCTTGATGAATTAAGGCAAATAGTTTTGAACCAGGTGAGAAAATTATACCAGCAAAAATATCCTTACAAAGCAGAATTTTTTTATTGATGGATAAGAATGAAGGCTGGATAAAAATCGCTGCCCATATTGATGAAATTGATTTTAGAGAAAACAATATTGCCTGCCTCAGCATTCATGGAAAATCAATTTGCCTTATTAAAACACTGAACGGATTAAAAGCCTGTTCTTCCAAATGCCCCCATGCTGGCGGCGATCTGTCTGCCGGATTTTTAGATAAAAGAGAAAATATTATTTGCCCCGTGCACAATTATCGCTTCAGTCTCAATAATGGCCGCGACACAGACGGCGAAGGATATTTTTTGAAAGTATTCCAGGTGAAAGAAAATGAAGACGGAATATTTTTAGCAATAGGTTGAGAACTTAAAAGCATTAAACTTTCATTTCTACTGAATGGTAACCCGACTGCTTCTTCAACAGTACCTTCTTGTATATTTCTCCATTATTTCGGCGTTATATCTGCGCTTTTTCTTCGATCTATGGATCGAAGATGTATCGAAGGGGTATCGAAGATGTATCGAAGAAAATCCTTACCTGGATATAAGAGCTCTGAAGGATGATCTTCAAATGATTTGAAGATTGCAGGTATAATCTGAATATTTCCAATGTTAAGCCGGATATCTATTTCATAAAGATATTCAACGGAAAAGATTACACTTCCCTACATTTATAAAAGAATAATCATAAAAAATAAATTGAACAAGGAGGCTGTTAAAAACATTTTGACACCCTCTTTTCTTTTAGAAACGTGGTTCAAAAAGTTTTTGTTCTAAAAATCAACGACATCTTTCATTAAACCAACAAATTCACCTAATTTCTATTTAGGATTATCATAACGCAAATTCTTCTTTATAAACTAATATAAAACCTACAATTTAGTAACTTCGCAAACCTGTCAAATTGGCTCCGAAAGTTTTCTGCATCAAATTTGACAACTAACATTTATCTTTTTAAAATAACAATTTATATATGGCCGGGCTTCTCTCAATAATATTCGGTGGCAATAAAAGTGAAAAAGACGTAAAAAAGATCAGGCCGCTGGTAGGGCAAATCAATTCATTTTTTGACCAATATCAATCAATCTCTAACGACGAACTTCGTGGTAAAACAAAGATTTTCAAAGAGCGGATAAAAGATTATCTGAAAGAAATTGACAACCAGGTAGAATCTAAAAAAGCGGAAGCTGAACAGCTTGATTCCTCTGATATCGCTGGCCGGGATGCAATTTATCGCCAGATTGACGAGATGCGCAAAGACCGCGATAAAAAACTGGAAGAAGTGCTTTTGGAAATTTTACCGGAAGCGTTTGCCGTCGTAAAAGAAACAGCGCGACGTTTTAAAGACAATACCACTCTTGAATCTACTGCCACTGAACTGGATAAAACTTTTGCGGTAAAGAAGGATTACATAGAAATCGTTGACGATAAAGCCATTTATAAAAATTCATGGAAAGCCGGAGGAAATATCATTACCTGGAACATGGTTCACTATGATGTGCAGTTGATTGGTGGTATCGTGCTGCACCAGGGTAAAATTGCCGAAATGGCAACGGGTGAAGGTAAAACCCTGGTTTCTACTTTGCCTGCCTATCTGAATGCACTTGCCGGTCATGGAGTACATATCGTTACAGTGAATGATTACCTCGCCCGTCGTGATAGCGAATGGAACGGAACATTATTTGAATGGTTGGGCCTTACCGTTGATTGCATTGATAAACATCAGCCTAACAGTGAAGAACGCCGTAAAGCGTATGCAAGCGATATTATTTATGGTACCAATAACGAATTTGGTTTTGATTATTTGCGCGATAATATGGTTCATTCTCCTGAAGAAATGGTACAGGGGAAACATCATTTTGCCATGGTAGATGAGGTAGATAGTGTATTGATCGATGATGCAAGAACCCCATTAATCATTTCAGGCCCGATTCCACGTGGCGATCAGCAGGAATATGACCAATTGAAGCCCCGGGTAGAAAAAATTGTAGAGGCACAAAGAAAAGTTACGAATGCTTTCCTTATTGAAGCAAAGAAAAAAATAGCTGAAGGAAATGACGATCCTAAAGATGGAGGATTGGCGCTTTACCGTGCCCACCGTGGCCTTCCAAAAAATAATGCTTTGATAAAATACCTCAGTGAGCCGGGTATGAAAGTGAAATTGCAGAAGTCTGAAAATTATTATCTGGGTGAGCAGCAAAAAAATATGCACAT
>Ga0164242_10007051_pt1 | contig 12314 bp, 10 predicted proteins | sample OricomgcompostMG_FD_108783 | JGI IMG/M metagenome (GOLD analysis project Ga0164242, IMG submission 108783) | Miracle-Growth compost microbial communities from Emeryville, California, USA - Original compost - Miracle growth compost (MG) ... | reverse complement strand
TCACTGTCCTTCTTTCTTTGCCATTTTTCTCTTTATTACCTTTCAACGCTGTGACCACCCGGTCATCAGAAAACCCGTAAAATCTCCTAGTAGGCAGGGAAAATAGTAACATCATAGAACAAGATGGGTTTCCGGGATCCACCGTATTTTCAGCTTGAGTTATCGCAGGACCAAGGCAGACCTGGCGATGTCTAGAAGGAGGGGTGGTGGTTGAAACCTCTCCGAATCGGTGAAACGAGCCACGGCCTATACAAGTGCGTATGGTGGAGGAATGGCATAATCAGGGATTAAATAGCCTGGCCATAGATAGGAGCAGGCTGGTTGTTGTTGTGGTAGATGGGGCTCGGCCGATCCCTTTTACCATATGAGACAGTCTGCTTTACGAAACAAGCTGTCAATTAGATTTCGCCATCCATTGTGATGATAAGGGGCGGGACTGTTGAACCCACAATATCGTGCTCGACAAGGATAAATTGGGAGCCACCCGACCGTAGAATATCTTCCTGTGAATCGCCAGCATCTGGAAACTGTCCATTATCTGATTTCTTATTACTCGAGAGCGAACTAAGTTGGACGCTAGCCGGTTTCTTTGATCCCCCAGCAGACGATCCGTAGCGAGATCGTTTTGCGGAAGCTCGATTCGTGACAAAAAGCCTGAGGGCAGGTAGGCTGCCAACTATGACGGCTAGAAGGATGTCAGCTGAGAATGGATTTGCGCCGGCTGATTCTCGAGAGGCGGAAGTCAGGCGAGTGGAGATCGAATACTCACATATTGAAGCAGCAAGCGTAGACCAGATCATGAGCAGGGTCAGGTTGACGAAGTATTGCGGGACAAGGACTTGTTTTGCCCGAATGATGGCAAATGCGATCATAATGAAGCAGAGACCGAAGAGACCAACGAGACCCGCTTTCTGTTTTGGTGATATATTGGCGTTGTATATCAACCTGAGAGGCATAGCCATGACTGTGAAGTGTCAGCGCGTTTCCAGGTGTTGAACATGTAGCCATGCCACCCACTGCACAGATCGGTGAAGACGTCGATAACGGTGCTGTAGTAGACACTCAGGTTCGATGCCCAAACATCCCGCGGTTTACCGCACTGGTTGAACTTGAAGAAGTTGGAGATATGCCCGCATGATGTGCAGAGCGTGATCAAGCATCCGCCGTAGGCGAGGAAGGTAAATATGGCAAGGATGTACCACGCCCGGCGATAAAAGGGCAATTCTCGAAATAGCTTGAAGTAGAGGGCCAGGAAGCCTGCTTTAACACACCAGAGGACGGTCCAAAAGAGGATAACGATGGGGAACTCGTATCTCAGATATTCCTCGGTATGGAGTATCAGGCCTGTCGATACGGGAATTGCACCTGCGATGACGGCCGTCATGTAATAGAGGCTCGAGAGCTGGATTGTTTCGAGGATGCAGAGTGTCAGCAGCGTCGCAAGGGCTACGAACATCCAGTAATCTTCCAACGTCAGCCGATCCGCGACCTTAATCCGGATTATCGTGCGGAGCGCGACAAAAAGAAATGCTACACCGAAACACGTCCAGATCAGTGCTAGGAGGGAGTCGTGATGTAGAGAGCCAACATTGTCGATGGATGCCATGTTTTCGGCTTCGCTCACCGTTCACGTTGTCGATAGGTGTGTTGCATCTTGCTTAGATGACTACCTAGAGAGGATAGAGGGATCGGTGCTGGTATTCATCATAAAGAAGAGGCAACGGCGACGCATTTGCCACAAAATTCATTTGCCTCAGCTGTTGATAAGGAGCTGTGTTGGAACTGTCGATGAGTGGCTGGTTTCACTAGCGTAGTCACGCTGCTCTAATTAATTCACGGGTGTATTCGCCAGGGGTGCTTCCCAACAAGCTCTCTCGTTCGTCCAGCCCAGCGATACTATCCAGTCACATCCCAAAGGGAGTGCCAGAGGCTAACGGGTTATGGCTGAGGCCCACGGGTCGGGCCATGTTCCTTGGGGTTGGATGGCGCCCCTGGCCAGTCGTGGAAGAAGCGCGGGTATTCTCACTATGATCTGTCAGTTTCTCGCCAATAAGTTTGAAGAGGGGGTATAATATACTTACTGAATATGAGAGACGTGCTGAATACTGGGTACCCGACATTTTTTCCCCCGTAGTATCTCTTCTTCCCAGGTTGAGCATCGACAAATCCTTGTGGTTGCTTGGCAGCCTTTCTTTTGTTCTTTCTTGCCCCCAATTCTTCTAGTCAAACGGCCGAGCAGTGGATTCTGTGCATACTTGGGATTTCCAAACGAATATGGCGTCAAAAACCCTGGTAATTCCTGACGGGGCACAACGGGGCCAATAACGACTCTTGATGGCGACGGCGCCGCGCATGCAGCGGGGCAGCTCAACCAGATCGTCGAACCAATCGCTCCCATTGTTCAGGTCTTGCGTTGTCACATTCTCAGCCTATGGTTTGCTTTCCCAGCCCCTCACGCCACTCTCCCACGATGTCCATACTTGGTTGGCGTGCCTCTTTTCTCCGGCTGCATAGGATACATAGTAATCGACGGAGGTCGATGTCTCAGACTTTCGATCACGGGGATGAGCGCTGACCCGAAGGCGCTCCGGGAAAGGCCCCTATATGTTTGAGACATGCCCCCAGTTCCGGCAACCATCACTCTCAACTTCTCTTGCGTAACTAATGTCAACCCTGCTTGAAGTCGGCTACATTTTCTTACACGAGCATGGGTACGTGGTCCGTCGCTCTCCGATTTGGTCCACGAGACCAAAACCGTTCTCCGACAACATCAAAATAGTCCGCAATTGAGACAGATGTGGCACGAAAAGCGGCTGTGTCCATCTAGAGGCAGCCGGTACTATTCGACTCGCCTGATCAAACCGAGCAGCAATTGAGTGTTAGAGGAGTCTCAATCTCTCAGTTATTAATTCACAGGCATACCTGCCCCGCAGCGTGGCTTTCGCAAGATGTTGTGCTTTGGGGATGGTGCGATTTGTGATTTGGCATGGATTTTAAACCGTTGTTCGCTGATAAACCCAGAAAAGAAATCGGCCCTAGCTAGCGAAAACTGCGGACACGTCACTTGGACGGGGGACCATGTGAGGTGACGAAAACTTGCATGCAGGTGCCTTGGTATGCCTGTTACCAATATTTGGTAAAAGAGGCGACACGAATGCGGTACAGACACGTCAACAAGCTGCGAACCAAGCGTCTTGTTAGGCCCAACGCCAATTCCTCTCTGGGAATTATGGGTTTTAGTTTTCCTGCAGTATAACTCGATCTGTACGGTATTAGGCCGCCACGCTGCCCGCCATTGACCGACAATCCAACAAATTGCCGGAGGCTGGAGGCTCTGAGGATGATAAGACACTGCTTCCCCTCGTTTTTGGCGGGGATTTTTCTTCGTTGCTATGTCTGCTCATTCAGCACGAGAACGAGCGAGCCATGTACCCATTTAAAATCCGTGTTCTTAGCACCGCATGTGCCCTCGCCAGTCTGATCTCACCGACATGGAGCTGGCCGATATGGTGGCCAGGATGGACGGAGCATGACGATCAGCGCAACTTCAAGACCGTCTCCAGCATCTACAACCTCACTGTCTACCCAAATCAACTCCCGATAATTGGAGGTGGCGCAGCAGGTGTGCCCCCTGGCCTCTTCAATCAGGATGTCGTGGGTAGAGTCGACCCGGTTGGCGATTTCGTCGGTTTCCAAGATTCGATCGAGTACTTTTTTGCCCTGGCACCAGTCCCACAGGGAAACGCGGCGTTGGCCGCAATTACGAGTTACAAAATTGTCGAATTCAGCTCTGCCTGCCGGGATGTTGCTGCTTCCGTCGTATATTTGTTCTGCAACGTGGTGAATCCGGGTTGTCCGGATGATGGAAAACCGCTTGCACCCTTAAAGCAGGTGAGTGATGGATCTCCGTGTATAATGACAACATGCCATGACTGTATCAGTTGTTTGACGTTTCTAGGTGGCCTTTTGGAAATTCGACGAGCTAGGAGCGGTCCTCAAATACGACGCCTGGATCCCTAATCTCAACAATTGGGTCCAGGCGACTACAGCCACTTCAGTATCTAATTCGCAGGACCAGATGAAGAGCATCCAACTGCTCTGTGCTGTTGCTCAGCTCAGATGCACTGGGCCGAACACACAGTGGGAGAGTGTCGAGGAATGCGTGTCCGTCTTATCACAAAAACCCTTTGGAGACTACGACGAGGCATGGGGTGACAACATTGTCTGCCGGAACATTCACCTTGTGCTCACTCAAGTACGACCAGATGTAAGTTTGGCGTTCCGTCTTCGTTATTCCCCCCCCCCTCCCGCCACACACACTCTTCATTGGAAAAGACGGCTTCTCATCACTTTCAAACAGGTTCATTGTCCGCATGTAGGGCCCACGGGCGGCGGGAAATGTGTTGACGTCCCATATCCTAATAATTACTTCCTGGACGAAAGTCTCTACGGTGACCCGCTTGGCAAGACGTTTACGTGCGGCAAATAATCCTATCTCGAGGACTATGACACGTTACCACCACTGCAATTCTTTCTCAATGATATTGCTACACTCGTGTAACACACACCTTAACATTTTTCAAGAAAAGATAGATTACGGTACGAGACATTTCCATTTAGTTGTCCTTGGGCACCACTTTTAGCGGCAACGCTGATAGCATGGTTTGCCCCCTGCCACTAGATATAGAACGGGCCACCGCCGGAATATAACTGGGGGTGGAGGTCAATGAAGCGGCGGTATTAGATCACTTAAATACACTACATTCAAGGCTGCAACTGGCTCCACTGAACTAGAAGACTGAAGGTAACTTCATAAACAGGGATACAAAAACGTACACACCCTTTAGCCCTTGGCTAATATGGACCTAGGTAGGTACCTAGGTAGGTAGGTAGTTTTCTAACACCATGATAATGCAACTGAACTTCAAATTATCCGAGGAAATTCGATGATAGTCATCTGGGGAGAAGGTCATAGCGAAGTGGTCGTGAGATATGCGTCCTGGTCTTAATATCCGTCGGCTCATCGCCGTATCATTTGGGCACCCGACGGACAGGAGTTTGTCGCTGATAGGTGGCTTCTAGAAGTTGCGGGGAAATCGCGGGGAAAGATCAACAAAACAAGGAGTATCATCAGCGCGAAACCCCGAAATCTCCTTCAAGGTGGAGGGCGGCGTAGCGGTGACAAAAAAAGGGTCTTTACTTCTAGGGCAGATAAAATGGGCATTGAGGTCCCTCCGGCCCTCCTAATGGAAAGGCACGCCAAATCTGGCCATTCTTTCAACAATGCGCGTTCTAGCACTCCTCGCATTTTGGGCATTGTTTGCCGTCTGCCAGGGATGCAATACGGATGAGGACTGCAGTCTCAACGGCGTCTGCAAAGGCAAAGGACGCTGTTCAAAATGTGTCTGCGACCCGGGTTGGTTCGGTGACGACTGTGGGAGACTCGATCTCGCTCCCGCGACGAGAGGGACGGGATACAACTACACCAATGTGACTCTGCCAGACTACACCAGTAAATATGGCAACTCGTCGTGGGGTGGTCAAATCCTCCAGGACCAAGAGGATAAGAAGCTCTTCCACCTAATTGCCTCGCAATTCGACCACGGCTGCGGCTTGGGCCGGTGGAGACCTTATTCCTTCATCATGAGAGCCGAGTCGAGGACAGGACCGCAGGGTCCATACCACTACGCGCAGAGAGTTACGGGTACTTTCCGGCATAATCCTTACGCTTTCTGGAGCCCCGCCGATAAGAAGTATCTACTTTATACCATCGGCGTTGATGTTGAGGAGAAGGACGGCTGCCAGGCAGTTGATAAGTAAGCCAACGTCACTTTCTTTTCTCTTTCCAGCGGCCGTGTTTCTTAGCATACCCAGACACTTAACACGTCTCGTCCTATTATTACTCCGCCATTCGACGGCAAATCATTAACTCTGAGGGTTAAAGAAAGTTCTGGCCAAACAACATCTCCGTGTCCAGTGCCCCCGACATCCGAGGGCCGTGGACGCCTGCTCAAGTCCTTGTCAATGGCACAAACCCGGCACCCTGGCCAGCCTGGTCTCCTCAGGACAAGACCTCGGAAATCATCCTCGGAAGCGAGGACCTCAACATCTACGCTGCCGACCGGTGGGACGGGGACTACAGGCTAATCAACGCGGCGCCGTGGAACACGTCCGACTACAGCCCCACCTGGACCGAAGACCCTTTCTTGTGGCGCGACAAGCGCGGACACTGGCACGCCCTTGGCCACTGGATGATCGACCTAGTCGAATACGACGGGCGGAAGTACCCGAGGGTAGGCGCACACATGTACTCGCGGACCCTGACGGGGAAGTGGAATTTCAAGCTGCACGAGGCGTTCAATTCCACTGTCAACTTCACCGATGGAACAACTCAGACTCTGAATCGACGCGAGCGCCCCAAGATCTACTTTAGTGATGATGGAGAGATGACGCCGCTTTATTTACTCAATGGCGTGCAGGATATCGGCAGCTCGGCGAGCTATACATTGATACAACCCATAGGGACTCGGTGGGAGAGCTTTGAGAAGGAGCTTGGGATTTGATCTGGTCTTAGGTCTTTGGCTGTCATAGGAAAGATACTACGTACCACTCTACGAAAGGATCGGTACTAGTGCACGCTAATGCTCGCTACCAAGATATACCATTCAAGTTGAGCCCATGAATAAGACGTGCTTCGGTACACACCTGTCGATCATTGCGAGAACTGTTAACACTCCACTCCATCCTAAGGAGGTACCAAAGTGCTTATCTGTTTGTAGGTACGGATACCTGCCATGTAAAGAGCTACCACAATGCTTTACTTCCTCCCCAAAGTGGCATGCTGGAGACTTGGACTAAGCCCTGCCTCCGACAGCGTTGTGGGAAAGATTACCGTTGACCTTGCAGTATACAAGCCCTGGCTAGATAAGACAACAACGGCGATGTCGAGCTCGGAGGAACATTCACACTGATAGGATGTCGTTGCAAAAGTACCACGTTATGCCACGGCCTAGGACTTTGTGGCTACGGAGGAAATTTACTTTTCCTTAGGTTAGAGAAACGCTAGTACGAGACTAACTAAGTGCGGTGCGAACTAGAGGAGAGGGATATTCCGAGTGATGAAGCTTGGAAAAGCCCTAGGTCTCGAAAACTTCTATTCCAACAAGATCTGGGGCATATCCGTTATGCGCACGAAAGACGACAGTGTTATTCCCAGCCTTAAGGCCTTCAACCTCAATTAGCAGCCGGCCAGTCTCAAACCAGTCACCGCCAGAGATTGGATAATCCCACCGCTTTGCAGTACCCTGATTGACGGACACGGTCATGTTGCGTGAGCTAGTGCCCCCGGACCACGCGCTCTCCAGGGCAACATCATAGTTTATGAAGTCGACCCCAACCAACTTTGCCCCGGCACTGCTCACAGTAACATGGTTAAATGTAACGGAAGCGTCCTCAGTGATATATCCAACTTTGTTGTGTGATGGGAGACAACCGCCGTCGGCACACATGGTAACAGCCGCAGAGCCAGCAAGTGTAGCTTCCGCTGCCGTGTAGTACCCAACTGAATTGAGAGTTTTGTTGGACGCCAAAATGTTGGATAGAACGAGAATCTGCATCTCATGACCTGCGAGGGTGGTAGTGTAGGTGCCCGAGACCTTACCAAGATTCTGGCTAGCCCAAACATTTCTTGCTGAAGCGGAGGAAACTCCGAGCACGGCAGCAAGATCGACCGAGATTCTAGAACTGCTGTTTTTCCAGTTCGCAAGCCCAACAACTAGCCGCGAGCCGGACAGGTTCCCGGCCCAGATATCCCACTGTTCCTCCGTGTATCGCCGGACCAGCTGGGCTTGTTGGCCTAGCGGATCTTGGTTTAGCGAAATGACTTCGGTATTCGATACGATGTCAAGTGCTTCAGCTGGTATAAGCGACGGTAAGGTAGGACATCCAAGAATGAGTGGCGACTTGTTGATGGCCCACATGCCGAAGTGGAGGCGCTCCTCCTCCGTGCTGATTTTGTTTAGGCCGACACTGAACCAGGATTTGCGTTAGGAGGAAGAATCGTAACAGTACCATGTGACAACCCGCTGGCATATATACTGACATCAACATGTCCATATCCGGGTAGGCACCAACTCGTGTATGTTTGAAGTAAGGCACTACTTGATTCGTAATGCGCCAGATACTGTTCCAGTCATTCTGGATATCGTTGCTTATTCTCCAAGACGTAGCAATGTCCGCTGCCCTACAGGGTTGACGCATACATTAATTAACCTTCATTACCATGAGATGTAAGAGAATTTTGCCGGGACGACTCACCAAGTGCCAACATCAGTTCCCACCCCCCACTGGCAAACCTGGTAGACGATATCCCGTGAAGTAGTAGAGAGAGCACGAGCCATAGCCTGGAATCGAGTAGGCGAGGCAGACAAATCCGCAGTATAGTCCACCATACTTGTTGGGGAGACTGCGTAACAGTTATCGTATCTGTTTCTTGTAATTAATTAGGGCAGCCATATATGATTACCTATCAACTTACTTGAGAGAGTCAGCCCCCCAGCTATTGAAGGTATTGGCGTCTATTATTTCGTAATCTACATACGCACGCCAGTCTCAGATTATCGAGTTTCCTCGCGACAAGAAAACTGAATCTCACCTAGCGACGCCGGAAGGTCCGTGGACCCGCATTGGTAATAACCTGCACCGGAATACACCCCAAACTTCAAACCTAGGTTGTGGAGGTAGTCACCCAATGCTTTGCCCCCGGAAGGAAAAAGACTTGAGTTCCATACAAGTTGCTTTGAGGCGTCGCGATAGTTGGCATCCCATCCACAATCTGGAGTCACATATTTGTATCCTAGATCTCGGAGGCCAAGGTCTACAAGACCTTGAGCATTGGTTTTGATGATTTTCTCGGAGGGGTTACAGCCATAATAATTGTAGCTGTTCCATCCCATCAACGGCGAGGTTGGTTTAAGGTTGGCAGCAGATGTGCTCTAGGCCAACAGGAGAAACGATAGGACAGGGACAACCATCTCCAATACTTTGTGGTAGATCAACCACGGGAAGTCAAGCTACTGACAAGGTCAGAACTGCAGGAGTGTCAAAGATAGGTCCTTTATATATTACAGGCCGCGAACCTATAGAGGTTTCCCGATGCGACGGCGGCGAAGCACATGATAGGCTCGGCTGGAGCGAAGGTAGCTTTCGGTGGCACAAATATGTATAGGTTTGCGGGGAACCTTAGGGGTTGCGGAGATTCAATACTCCCAATTCACGTATAAGCGCACCGCTTAAATGAAGGCTCAACATGCATTGATCGACAAGGAAATTGGTAACCACTTGCCTCGGTGACCTTGGTTAGAGACATTTGCTTGTTCAATTGGTAAACTGGCAAATACGACGGATGGCCGTTAAAAGGAGAAGTTGTAGCTAGGCCTCCGAGGTTTGACATAAGGGCATGAGGATAGTAATTAGAGGAGAGATGGAGAAGTAAAATCCAATGATTCAAGGAATGAGGAGACCTTAATTCAATGTTTGTTGCCCGCTAGCTCTGTGTGCATTGTACAGCAGTAAATATGGTACAAACAAGCCTCACAACCTTAATACAGCCCGACCGATGATTTCATTTCTTTCCATCCTCTGGTAGATATCGACAATGTCTTCCATGCGATGCACAACTACATCGGGCTTCACAAGCCCTCGCGTAACATAGTCAAGAGCCTCGGCAATGTCAACGAGTGTGCCGACCATGGATCCGCGAATGGCGACGTCACGATGCATCAGCATGCCAGGCGGCACAGCCATACGGACGTCTTCGTGGGGAATACCCACGCAGACGATGCAACCCTGGTATGCGACATACCGCAGTGCTTCGTTGTAGGTGGACTCCACAGGTGCTAGTACTAGCACCGCCTTCGCTCCGGTGCCGCCCGTGACCTCAAGCACCCTCGAGGTAACATCCCCCTCGGTGCGGTAGTCAACAAAGGCCTCCGCTCCGAGCCGCATCGTCGCCTGCCTTTTCTCGTCACCTGCGTCGATGCCCACTACGCGCATTCCCATGGCCACAGCGTATTGCACTGCAAAGCTGCCCAACCCTCCGCCCGCCCCAGCCACGGCGACCCAATCCCCGGACACGGCGCCTGACTTCTTGAGCGCCTTGTAAGCCGTAACGCCACCACAGAGCACTGGTGCAAGGAGAGCATCCTCGTCCATAACGGCTGCGTCGTCTGCAGCGGCGACGGCGAGTGGGGTAGCAGAAGAGGAGGATGTAAGGGCATCCTCCGGTAGCAGGACGAGGTACGATGTGTACACGGCGATGTACTGCTGGTACGTGCCGTTGCATTGCAAACCGTGAAAACCAGTATTGGGGCACATCACCTCGCCATCGGGTAGCAGGCAGATATTGCAAGTTGCACAAGGGTGGCGGATCAAGGGGACGCCAACCCTAGTGCCCTGCGGCGGTACCGTGGATAGATCGGTATCGGCGTGGTATGCCACAATACGGCCCACGCCCTCGTGGCCCGGCACGTCGCAGGTGATCTTTCGGTCCCAGGCCCCGTTGATGCCGGAGAGGTCGGAATGGCAGACGCCTGTGTATGAGAGCCGGACAAGGACTTGACCCGCCTCGAGATTTGGCACCGGGTATGAATGGTCAACCTCCACTACCCATTCCTTCCCCGCCTGCTTCACGACGACGGCGCTTTGCGTCGTCGGTGTCGAAGTGAGAGCAGCCATTTATAAGTATGGTTGGGGAATTTCTGGTTACTTGCTCTATGCCCGGCGCCCGTTTCCTTGCGGGGGGATTTAATCTCATATACAATCACCTAGGTAGGTACCAGTGTGTGGAGTGAGAGTGTGGGGGGTGCGGAGTTTAGGGTGTCCCATGCCATTCCTTTCCTCGGTTCCAGCCAAGGCAGATCCTGTGCAATAAGTAGGTTGCTGGGTCTGGGGCCAGGATATGGCGCAGCCGGCACTCAAGGAGTCCCCGCAACTGAATCGGCACACAATACCAGAAGTGATTTCCCCCAGCATCGACAGAGGGCGAAACGGACGACTACCGGTGCCCAGCAGCCCATCGAAATTGTCGACCAAGCTGCATATAGTGAGACCGATCCCCTATTCTCGAAGTTAACATTGTAAACTTTACTAGCAGTTTGAAATGAGTTTTCAGCTTACCCCAACCAACCCTCGTATAGAGATAAGTCCTGTTCCACGTCGTGGAGTCTCAAGGCACCCCGCATTCAGAACACAACTAGCGGATCTCCACCACGGGAGTTACACAAGGCCTTTCGGGACAATAGTTGTGCCATCTACGCTACGAGACACGTCCTGCTAAAGGTAATATCGGACCTCGAAAGTTCTCACAGGCCTTACTATGCAACTAGGTGCAACATAATGAGCCCCAAATTGCCACCACCGACTCCATCCCCAGTCATAGTCGAGAGGATCATCCAATTCACAGGAGGATATGCAGGTGTTGGAATATTCAAAACCCAAAGTTTCGGAGCTACTTCACCCACTTCTGACTATTTCCAAGCATGCGTACCGGTCATAACGCTCGGCAGTGCCCATGCCAAAAGACTCCAGAGCAAAGCCCTAAAAGACGAGCCTCCTTAGACGATGTATCGAAAGGCCAGAACAATCAGCAATCCAATCGAGACGTCAAGCACCAGAGAAGAGGCTAATCTCTTTGTCTGCCCGACCATCAGAAAGTCCACAGACTTGCACAACAGGAGCACCAGCAGGGCTATCATTCCCTCTGCGGAGGCGGAACAGTCGCCGAGCAAGCTGCGCCCGAAGAGATGTAAGGCGGCAGGGCCGAGGAGCGTAATTAGGAATCCGAGGACGGGAGTCTCGGGAATGAGTAGCGGAAGAAGACTGAGTAAGAGGGTCTCGTCGCCGGTGACGAGGTAGAAGGCGCTGAGGACAAGACTGGTAAACTCGAGGACGACTTGCAGGTAGAGCGCACCAGACGAGATCTGGTCCAGTCGCTGCCAGCCGGGGCACCTGAACCATTCCAGCCCGGCTGGAGGGAACGGGCCATATGCGACGACGACCGCGCATCCGAGAAATGCGACCGTCCGGACGAGGTGGCGCATGAGGAATAGGTGGTTCAGGGGAGGCAGGTGTATACTGTAAAGTGATCGCCCTCCCAGATTTGGTAGAAGTACTGATCCGGTGAACAGCGATATAGCCCAGAGATTTAAGCTTCCGTTCTTTTCGCAACGTTTCTGTTGATCTTGGAGCTGCGGGCGGATTGTTGCTCTGTTGCTCAACCAAGCCTTGGGGAGCGTCTTAACGAAGGATGTGAGCAG
>Ga0164242_10007050_pt1 | contig 12315 bp, 10 predicted proteins | sample OricomgcompostMG_FD_108783 | JGI IMG/M metagenome (GOLD analysis project Ga0164242, IMG submission 108783) | Miracle-Growth compost microbial communities from Emeryville, California, USA - Original compost - Miracle growth compost (MG) ... | reverse complement strand
GTCCGACCGCTTCGTCACGCACGACACGATGGTGCTGGAGCGGCACTATCCCGCAGCGCCGGAGCGCGTCTTCGCCGCGTTCGCCGAACCCGCCGCGAAGGTCGCCTGGTGGTTCAGCGGCGACGACGACATGACCCGCACGGACCACGAGATGGACTTCCGGGTCGGTGGCCGCGAGTACGGACGTGCCACGGTCGGTGACACCGGACCGGTCTTCGTCTTCGACGCCCGCTACGACGACATCGTCGAGAACCGCCGCATCGTCTACAGCTACTTCATGTCCCGTGACGACGTGCGCATCTCGGTGTCGGTCACCTGCATCGAGTTCGCCGCGGACGGCGATGGGACGCGTCTGGTGCTGACCGAGCACGGCGTGTACCTGGACGGCGAGGACCAGCCGGAGTTCCGCAAGGAAGGCATCGGCGAGCAGCTCGACGGTCTGGGACGCATGCTGGCTGCCGCACCATGAACGACGACCGTCGCCGCTGGGTCTCCCTGTACGTGCTGTGTACAGGCATGCTGATGATCGTCCTGGACACGACGATCGTGAACGTCGCGCTGCCGTTCATCCAGAACTCGCTGCACTTCTCCGCGTCCGGGCTCGCCTGGGTCGTCAACGCCTACCTCATCGCGTTCGGCGGATTGCTGCTGCTCGCCGGTCGCCTGGGCGATCTGTACGGACGACGGCGGATGTACCTGTCCGGACTGGTCGTCTTCACCGTCGCGTCGCTCGTCTGCGGGCTCTCGCAGTCGCAGACCATGCTCGTGATCGCCCGGTTCGCGCAGGGCGTCGGCGGCGCGATGACGTCCGCCGTGATCCTCGGCATGATCGTGACGACGTTCCCCGAACCGCGCCTGCAGGCCCGCGCGATCGGCGTGTTCGCGTTCGTCGCGTCGGCCGGCGGCGCGGTCGGCCTGCTCGCCGGCGGACTGCTCGTGCAGTGGGTGGACTGGCACTGGATCTTCTTCGTCAACCTGCCGATCGGCGTCGCGACCTGGCTCGCGAGCGCCCGGTTGCTCGAGCACGACGAACGCCCCGAGCGCCGGGGACGCGCCGACGTGATCGGGGCCGTCCTCGTCACCGCCGCGCTGATGCTCGGGGTGTACGCGATCGTCGACCCGGCGGCCGCGCACGGGTGGACCGCGCCGGAGACGCTCGGTTGCGCGGCGGGGGCGGTCGTCCTGCTCGTCGCGTTCGTCGCTCGCCAGCTGACCGCGACCGAGCCGTTGATGCCACTGCGCTCGCTGTGGTCACGGAACCTGATCGGGGCCAACGTCATCCAGACCGTCGGCGCCGCGGGCATGTTCGGTTCGTTCTTCCTCGGCGCGCTGTACCTGCAGAAGGTGTTGCACTACGACCCGCTGCAGATCGGTCTGGCGTTCCTGCCCGACACGCTGCTGATGGGTGTGCTGTCCGTGCGCTTCTGCGAACCGCTCGTCAGCCGCTTCGGCGCACGGACGGTCATGGTTCCCGGGCTGGTGCTGGTCGCGGGCGGTCTCGCGCTGTTCGCGGTCGCTCCGGTGCATGCCGACTTCGCGGTCGACCTGCTGCCTGCGGTCGTCGTGATGGGTGTGGGTGCCGGACTGACGTTCCCGTCGATGATGACGCTCGCGATGTCCGGCGTCGGCCCGGCCGAAGCGGGTCTCGCCTCCGGACTGATCAACACGACCGGACAGGTCGGCGGAGCCGTCGGCCTCGCCGTGCTCGCAACCGCCGCGAGCGGACATACAGCCAGGCTGGCTGAATCTGGAGTCGGCACCCTGTCGGCACTGACCGGCGGATATCACCTCGCGTTCTGGATCGCGGCCGGCCTCGCGATCGCGGCCGTCGTCGTCGCGCTCGTCGTCGTGCCCGGGACCGTCCCGCAGCCGGTGAGTGCACACGCGGACGAGGAGCCGGACGAGCCGATCGTCGCGGCCGTGTGATCACCGCGCGACGCGCTCGGCGACGCGGCATGATCGGACGATGGCCCGGCTGAGCGCGCTCGAGCTCGTGACCCGTGTCGTCGACGACGGCGCCTTCGTCCGGTGGGACGAGCCGCCGCTGCCGCCGCTCGGCCTGCACGGCGAGCCGGACCCGTCCTACCTCGACCAGCTGGCCACGGCACGTGAGCGGACCGGCCTGGACGAGTCGGTGATCACCGGCGAAGCACGGCTCGGCGGCCGGCGCGTGGCGATCGTCCTGTGCGAGTTCGGATTCCTCGCCGGTTCGATCGGCGTCGCCGCCGCGGAGCGGCTCGTCCGGGCGATCGAGCGCGCGACGGCCGAGGGTCTGCCGCTGTTCGCCGGCCCGGTGTCCGGCGGCACCCGCATGCAGGAGGGCACGGTCGCCTTCCTGCAGATGGTGAAGATCTCGGCCGCGGTGGCTGCGCACAAGGCGGTCGGATTGCCGTACGTCGTCTACCTGCGGCATCCGACCACCGGCGGCGTGTTCGCGTCGTGGGGGTCACTCGGGCACGTGACCGCCGCCGAACCCGGCGCGCTCATCGGCTTCCTCGGCCCGCGCGTGTACGAGGCGCTCTACGGCGAGCCGTTCCCGGACGGCGTGCAGACCGCCGAGAACCTCGCCGCGCACGGCCTGCTCGACGCGGTCGTCTCGCCGGAGGAGCTGCGCGCGATCGCGATCGACGCGCTGGCCGTGCTCGCCGCGACGCGCGAGGAACTGCCGGCGGTCCCCGAGATCGCCGATCCGGAGCTGCCGGACGTCCCCGCCTGGGAGTCGATCGAGCGCTCGCAGCGCCGGGACCGTCCGGGTGTGCGGGCGCTGCTGCGCGTCGCCGCGAACACGGTCACGCCGCTGAACGGGACGGGCCAGGGTGAGCGTGATCCCGGTCTACTGCTGGCGCTCGCCCGGTTCGGCGCCGCACCGTGCGTCCTGCTCGGCCAGGATCGGCGGTACGCCGACCGTCCGATGGGCCCCGCCGGGCTGCGCGAAGCCCGCCGCGGGATGCGCCTGGCCGCCGAGCTGCACCTCCCGCTCGTCACCGTCATCGACACGGCCGGAGCGGCGCTGTCGCAGGCGGCGGAGGAGGGCGGGCTCGCCGGTGAGATCGCGCGGTCGCTGGTCGAGTTGACGACGCTGCGCGCACCCACGATCTGCCTGCTGCTCGGCGAGGGCGCAGGCGGTGGCGCGCTGGCGCTGCTGCCGGCCGATCGGGTGCTCTGCGCGCAGCACGGCTGGCTCTCGCCGCTGCCGCCCGAAGGCGCCTCGGCGATCCGGCACGGCGACACCTCGCACGCGGCGGAGATGGCCGCGGCGCAGGGTGTGCGCAGCGCGGATCTGCTGCGGCACGGCATCGTCGACCGCATCGTCGGCGAGTTCCCGGACGCAGCCGACGAGCCCGCACCGTTCCTGCAACGGCTGGGTGCGGTCCTCGAGTCCGAACTGCTGCAGTTGCTGCGGCGCCCGGTGGACGATCTGCTCCGCCGCCGGCTGACCCGGTACCGCGATCTCGGCCTGGCAGATCTCTGAGACGATTCGTCCTATTTGCCCTGGTATTTCACGGTCGATTCACACCTTCTGGGTAACCCACCAGGCATGACTCCCATTCGCCTGACCCGAACTGCTCGGATCGCCGGCGCGGCCGGAGGCATCGCCGCGCTCACGCTCGGCTTCGCCGTGCCCGCGCTCGCCTGCGATCACCCGACAACCCCGGCGCCCGGGACGTCCGCGGCGCAGGGCTGGCCGCAGCTGAGCCTGGCCCAGCAACAGCAGATCGCCGAGTCCGTCCTCGCGGCACGCTCCGCCGGTCTGGACCGCGTCGCCAGCAAGGTCGCGAACGACCCGCACCTGACCGACGCCCAGAAGACCGACTTCCAGAACAAGATCGACCAGGACAAGGCCGCCATCACCACGGCCGAGAACGCGGTCTCGGCGGCGCAGAGCCCGGACGACATCAAGGCCGCGTTCGTCGCTCTCTGGCAGAGCTCCGCAACGCCGTCCTTCCCGCAGGACCACCACTGGTGGGGACGGCACAAGGTCATCCCGTCCCGGCACCACGACGCCAACGCGGTGACGCTGGCCGACAAGTCCGCGTCGCACTCCGTGCACTGGACGGCCAGCAAGTCCAGCGACAACCACGACAACTGGGGCCACGACAACTGGGGCGGCAACGACTGGAACCATCACGACTGGAATCACCACAGCTGGAGCCATTACGGCTGGGGTGACCATCAGCAGGGTGGTGTCACCCCGTCCGTCGCCTACCAGCACGACGGCTACACCCACGACGGGTACGGCCACCACGACTTCGGTAGCTACCAGCACGACAGCCACGGCGGCTGGGGCCACTGAGTCGGCCACTGAGTCGCTTCCCGCTCGTCATCCTGCAGCCAGGCTGTAGACCCTGACGCTCCGCCCGCCCGCCCCTCGCGGGCGGGCGGAGTCGTGCGCGGGATCAGGCGGCGATCAGTCGGCGCCGAGCATGGCGCGGCAGATCGTGTCGAGCTGCTGGACCTGCTCGGCCGTCAGCCGATCGAACAGCAGCCGGCGCACCTCGCCGACATGACCCGGCGCCGCATCCGCAAGCACCGCGAAGCCGGCGTCGGTCAGCCGCGCGACCTGGCCGCGCCGATCGGTCGGGCAGTCCTCGCGCACGATCCAGCCGCGCTCCTCGAGGCGGGCCACGGCGTGCGACAACCGACTGCGTGATGAGGACGTCCGGTCGGCGAGCTCGCTCATCCGCAACTGGCGCCCGTCCGCCTCGGACAGCCGCACCAGGATCTCGTAGTAGCCGTGCGGCATGTCGGCATCGCGCTGCAACTGCCGGTCCAGTGCGTCGTCGAGCTGGCTCTTCGCCTCGAGGAACGACCGCCACGCCTGCTGTTCGTCCGCGCTCAACCACCGCGTCATACGCCCACGATAGCCACTGCCTCTCAATAGTTGAACTCTCACGTATATCGCGGTACCGTGGCGGCAGTTGCCCGAGGAGGCGCCACCATGTCGATCCACCGCCTGAACCACGCCGTGCTGTACGTCCGCGATGTCGAGCGCAGCGTCGCCTTCTACCGCGACGTCCTCGGCTTCGGCTACGTCGAGGGGATGGCCGGCCTGCGCGGCGCCGCCTTCCTGCGGGCCCCGGGTTCGACCAACGACCACGACCTCGGCCTGTTCGAGATCGGCGCGCAGGCCGCGTCCTCACCCGCCGGGCGCGGTGCGGTCGGGCTGTACCACCTCGCGTGGGAGGTCGACACCCTGCAGGACCTGGACGAGCTCGCCCGACGCCTCGCCGACGCCGGTGCGCTGGTCGGGGCGTCCGACCACAGCACCACCAAGTCGCTCTACGGCCAGGACCCGGACGGCCTCGAGTTCGAGATCGCCTGGATCGTCCCGGCCGCGCTGCTCGACGACGCGGCCTTCGCCGGCCGCACGAGCATCAGGCCTCTCGACCTGCAGCGCGAGATCGCGCGGTACGGGGCCACCACGCCCGGCGGCATCGGCATCAGCCGCACCGCGGCGCAGCCGACGGCCTGAAATCCGGGCGAGGCGGCCGCACCGGCTCTCCTACACTTGACGCCGTGACGACCGCGCCGCGTGCCCTCCTGCTCGAGCAGATCCACCCCGACGCCGAGGAGATCCTGCGGTCGTCGGGCTTCGAGGTCGAGTCGCTGCCGCGGGCGCTGGACGAGGACGAGCTGATCGAGCGCATCGCCGACGTGACCGTCCTCGGCATCCGGTCGAAGACCAACGTCACCGACCGCGTGCTCGAGCACGCGACCAACCTCGTCTCGATCGGGGCGTTCTGCATCGGCACCAACCAGATCGAGCTGGACGCCGCCGCAGAGCGCGGCATCACCGTCTTCAACGCGCCGTTCTCCAACACCCGCTCGGTCGTCGAGCTCGCGATCGCCGAGATCATCGCGATGACGCGCCGGCTCACCGAGAAGAACGCGCTGATGCACGACGGCGTCTGGGACAAGTCCGCCGACGGCGCGCACGAGGTCCGCGGCCGCACGCTCGGCATCGTCGGCTACGGCAACATCGGCACCCAGCTGTCCGTCCTCGCCGAGAACCTCGGCATGAAGGTGCTGTTCTTCGACACCGCCGACAAGCTCGCGCTCGGCAACGCGACGCGCTGCATGACGATGCACGACCTGCTCGCGCAGTCCGACGTCGTCACGCTGCACGTCGACGGGCGCGCGTCCAACAAGAACTTCTTCGGCGAGGACGACTTCGCCGCGATGAAGCCCGGCGCGCTGTTCCTCAACCTCTCGCGCGGATTCGTCGTCGACTACGCCGCGCTGCGGGCCCGCATCGAGTCCGGCGCGATCGCCGGTGCCGCCGTGGACGTGTTCCCGGTCGAGCCGAAGGGCCGTGGCGACGAGTTCAAGTCCGAACTGCGCGGGCTGCCGAACGTCATCCTCACGCCGCACATCGGCGGGTCGACCGAGGAGGCGCAGCAGGACATCGGCCGCTTCGTCGCCGGCAAGCTGCGCGACTTCGTTCTCGACGGCGCCACCGCGATGAGCGTCAACCTGCCGGGCCTGGCGCTGCCGCAGCAGCCCGACACGAACCGGCTCATCATCATCCACCGCAACGTGCCGGGCGTGATGGCGACGATCAACGGCGTCTTCGCCGAGCACAAGGCGAACGTCGAGGCGCAGCTGCTGGCCACGCGCGGCGAGTACGGCTACGTCGTCACCGACACCAGCGCCGCGTTCACCGACGAGATGCTCGCCCAGCTGCGCGCGCTGCCCGAGACCGTCCGCCTGCGCCTGCTCTGACCGCGCGAAACCCCCCGCTCCGCCGGCGTGTCGCCGTAGAAAAGTGGACGTATCGGGGGTTTCGCATGGTTGATCGCTCAAGTTGACGGGCGCGCTGCCGACTGAAGTCGGTGATGACTGCTCCGATCCGTACCCGTCTGTCCCGTTCGTCCCGCTGGATCGCCGCGTCGCTGGCCACCGTTGCCGCGATCGCCGGACTGCTCGCCAGCACGTCCCCTGCCTCCGCCGCGCCGGCCCGTCCGGGCGTTCCGCGGGCTGCGCACGCGTTCGGCGCCGGCATCGAGCCGATGACCCCGTACGTCGCGCAGGACTCCTGCGATCCGCACGTCCAGAAGGGGACGCGCGAACTCGGCGCCCTGCTCGAGAAGACCTACCCCGGCACCACGTACTACTCCGCCTACGCCTGCGGCACCGACGGTTCGGTGAGCGAGCACTACGAGGGACGCGCCATCGACTGGATGGTGTCGGTGACCAACAAGCGCCAGCACGCCGACGCGAAGGCGTTCCTGAAGTGGCTGCTCGCGACCGACAGCCGCGGCGACCGGTTCGCGATGGCCCGCCGCCTCGGCGTCATGTACGTCATCTACGACGACCGGATCTGGGGCGCGTGGGACGGGCGCTGGGACGACTACAACAGCTGCTCGACGAGCAAGAAGTTGCAGCGGCCGGCGTACGCGAACTCCTGCCACCGCACGCACATCCACATCTCGCTGTCGTGGAACGGCGCCGAGGGACGCACCACCTTCTGGACGGGCCACACCTTCCCGACCGACTTCGGACCGTGCCGCGTCGGCGGCCTGAACTGGGCACCCGTGCGCAGTGGCCGCAACCTCGACCCGTGCGGCCGGCTGTCCACAGTGGCGGCGCCGAAGCACGCGTCCGCGACGAAGAAGGCGCTGGTCGAGTACTCCGGTGCCTACCTGAATTGGGGCTCGTCCGGGCCTGCGGTCGAGGCGGTCCAGCGGGCGCTGCACGTCCCGGCGACGGCGCAGTTCGCCGGCCAGACCCGGGCCGCGCTGCTCGCCTTCCAGGCCAAGCACCAGCTGGTGAGGAGCGGGACGGTCACGATCGCCACGTGGCGCGCGCTGCTCGCGGTCACGCACTGACGCGAAACGCCCCGCGCCGGACGTCCGGTGATGTTCACCGCTGCGTCGGTTGCGACGGTTACTCCCCGGTAATACTCTTGGGGTTACTCACGGGTAACACCCACCAGTAGTACCGACACGAGCGACACGATCCGCCCGCCCGAGGCTGTGCCCGGGAACGGACGGCCCGGTTCCAGGGAGCGACGGCGATGAGCCACTTCAAGAGCAACGTCCGCGACATCGAGTTCAACCTGTTCGAGGTCTTCGGCACCGACAAGCTGCTCGGCAACGGCCTGTTCGCCGACGTCGACGAGGACACCGCCCGCGGCATCATCGCCGAGGTCGCCAAGCTGGCCGAGGGCCCGCTCGCCGCGTCCTTCGTCGACGGTGACCGCAACCCGCCGGTGTACGACCCGAACACCTACTCGGTGACGATGCCCGAGTCGATCAAGAAGTCGTACAAGGCGCTGCAGGACAGCGAGTGGTGGCGCCTCGAGACGCTGCCCGAGCTCGGTGGTCAGCTCGTCCCCCGCACGGTCGTGTGGGCCGTCGCCGAGCAGGTGCTGGGCGCGAACCCCGCGCTGCACATGTACATGGCGGGCGCGCCGTTCGCCGGCATCCTCTACCGCAACGGCAACGAGACGCAGAAGAAGATGGCGCTGCGGATGGTCGAGAAGGGCTGGGGCGCCACGATGGTGCTGACCGAGCCCGACGCGGGTTCGGACGTCGGCGCCGGCCGCACCAAGGCGATCGAGCAGCCCGACGGTTCGTGGCACATCGAGGGCGTCAAGCGCTTCATCACCTCGGCCGAGCAGGACCTGACCGAGAACATCGTCCATCTCGTCCTCGCCCGCCCCGAGGGCGCCGGCCCCGGCACCAAGGGCCTGTCGCTGTTCGTCGTGCCGAAGTTCCACTTCGACCCCGAGACCGGCGAGCTGGGCGAGCGCAACGGCGCCTTCGTCACCAACGTCGAGCACAAGATGGGCCTCAAGGCCTCGACGACGTGCGAGCTCCGCTTCGGCGAGATCGACAACATCCCGGCCAAGGGCTGGCTGGTCGGTGACGTCCACGACGGCATCGCGCAGATGTTCCAGGTCATCGAGCACGCCCGCATGATGGTCGGCACGAAGGCCATCGCGACGCTGTCGACCGGCTACCTCAACGCGCTCGAGTACGCGAAGAACCGCGTGCAGTCCGCCGACCTCACCAAGGCCTCGGACAAGACCGCGCCGCGCGTCACGATCATCAACCACCCGGACGTCCGCCGCAGCCTGATGCTGAACAAGGCGTACGCCGAGGGCATGCGCGCGCTGGTCTACTACGCGGCGTCCGTGCAGGACCGCATCATGATCGGCGAGGCAGAGGGCACCGACGTGTCGCTCGACGTCGCGATCAACGACCTCCTGCTGCCGATCGTGAAGGGCGCGGGCTCCGAGCGCTCGTACGACCAGCTCGCGCAGGCGCTGCAGACGTTCGGCGGCTCGGGCTACCTGCAGGACTACCCGCTCGAGCAGTACATCCGCGACGCCAAGATCGACACGCTCTACGAGGGCACGACCGCGATCCAGGCGCAGGACTTCTTCTTCCGCAAGATCGTCCGCAACAAGGGTGCCGCGCTCGGCGCGCTGTCCGGCGAGATCACCCAGTTCCTCGAGTCGATCGCCGACGAGGGCCGGCTCAAGGAGGAGCGCGCCGCGCTGCAGAAGGGCCTCGAGGACTTCGGCGGCATCGTCGCGGCGATGTTCCAGCAGTTGATGAGCGGCCAGGAGGACGTCACCAACGTCTACAAGGTCGGCCAGAACGCCACCCGCCTGCTGCTGTCGGCCGGCGACCTGATGGTCGGCTTCCTGCTGCTGCGCCAGGCGTCGGTCGCACTGGCGAAGCTGGACGAGAACGGGCTGTCGGACGCCGACCGTGCGTTCTACGCCGGCAAGCCGGCCGTCGCGCGCTTCTTCGTGTCGACCGTCCTGCCCGAGCTCGCCGCCCGCCGCCAGGTCGCCGAGGCGATGGACAACGCGCTCATGGACGTTCCGGAGTCCGCGTTCTGATTGCTGCTTTCGATCGCGAGCTGATCGCACCAGCACCACCGACGCCGGCCGCGTCCCGCAGGAGAGATCCGCGGGCGCGGCCGGCGCCGTTTCGTCCGTTTCCCGTCACCGGCCGGTCGTTTGCGGTGGGTAGGGTCGAGGCGTGACTGCTGATCTCGACCGCGACAGCCGCTGGATCGAGCTCGAGGGGGCGGTGAACGTTCGCGACCTCGGTGGCCTGCCGACGGTCGACGGGCGCACGGTCCGTCCGGGCCGGCTGATCCGCTCGGACAACCTGCAGTCGCTGACCGACCGCGACGTCCGACTGCTCGTGGACGAGCTCGGCGTGCGCTCGGTGGCGGACCTGCGTACCGGCGTCGAGGTGTCCGCCGAGGGCCCCAACCCGATGCACGCGCACGATGCCGTGGACGTCCAGCACCTGTCGCTGTTCCCCGAGGCCGGGCGTACCACCGATGTCGCCGCCGGCGACGGCCCGGTCGTGCTGCCGTGGCAGAACCGCCGGCCGGCTGAGGGCGAGCGGCGCGGCGTCACCGGCGTCTACCTGCGCTACCTGGACGACCGCGCCGATTCGATCGTGGACGCGCTGCGCCTGATCGCCAATTCGGACGGTGCCACGATCGTCCACTGCGCGGCGGGCAAGGACCGTACCGGCGTCGTCGTCGCGCTCGCCCTGGCCGAGGTGGGCGTCGAGCGCGAGGCGATCATCGAGGACTACGCGCTGTCCGGTGAGCGCATCGAGGCGATCTTCGCCCGCCTGGAGGCGTCGCCGACCTACGCAGAGGACGTCACGCGCGTGCCGGTCGACAAGCACCGGCCCCAGGCCGACACGATGCGTGCGGTGCTCGACGCCGTCGACCAGGAGTACGGCGGTGCGTCGGCCTGGCTGCGCAGCCACGGCTGGACCGACGCCGACGCGGCGGCCCTGCGCGGCAAGCTGCTCGACTGAGTGCGTTAGCGGTTCGGGCCGATTCAGCGCACCGGGCGGCTGTGCTCGACCGCGCGGGCCATCGTGTGCTTGTGCTCGGTGATCGCGACGCGCAGCTCGTCCGAGCTGATCGCCGCCGCGCCGAACTCGTCCCCGCCCGGCCGTAGCCCGGCCAGGACGAGCGGCAGGTAACGGCGCCACAACTGCGGTGCGACGTCGCCGGCGACGTCGGTGACCGTGCAGAGCATCAGGATGAAGAAGCCGAGGTCGCTCGGGTCGGCGTCGGCGCGGACGGTACCGGCCTGCTGCGCGCGCTCGAGCAGCGCGGTCAGCGGGCCGAGGAGGCGCTCCTGCATCTCCTCGAGCTCGCTGGTGTCGTGCGCGCCCATGAACACCTCGCGCAGGCCGCGGCTGTCGGCCTGCAGCGCGAGCAGCTGCTCGAAGAAGCCGATGATCGCGGCCCAGGTGTCCTCGACGGTCAGGGCCTGCTCGGCGAACCCGACGACGCGCGCGAACTCCTGCTCGGCGATCGCGGAGACCAGCTCGTACTTGTTGCCGAAGTGCCGGTACGCGGTGCCGACGCCGAGGCCCGCGTGCCGGGCGATGTCGTCGAGGCTGGCCTCGAGCCCCCGCGCGGCGAAGACCTCGCGCGCGGCCTCGATGAGCAGCTCCCGGTTGCGCAGCGCGTCCTTGCGCATCGGACGGGAGGCCGCCTCACCCGGCTCGAGCTTCTCGGTCGCCTGCGTCGGTGCCTGCGTCATCGCGGACCTCCCGTCCTCGTCCTCGTAGTGTGCGTCCCTCGTAGTGTGCGTCGTTCGCGCGATCAGAGCGCGACGACGCCCTCGTTCTCGTCGTAGTCCGGCACGCCGGAGCGCAGGATCAGCGCGGCCAGCACGCCGCCGACGGCGAAGATCGCGGCCGACCACCAGAACGCGACGATGTAGCTGTGCACGCTGCCGGACACCGCGACCTGGGCCAGCTGTGCCTTGGTGGTCGCGTGGTGCGAGCCGAGGTAGTTCGACGCGACCATCAGCGCCAGCGTGTTGAGCACGGCGGTGCCGATGGCGCCACCGATCTGCTGCATGACGTTGACCGTCGCTGAGGCGACGCCGGAGTCCTCAGGGCGCACGCCGAGGGTGCCCATGCTGAACGCCGGGGCGAAGACCAGGCCGAGGCCGACGGCCATGACCAGGATCGCGGGAAGGACGGTGCCCGCGTAGTCGGACTGCACGCCGATGCGGGTCAGCAGCACGAGCCCGAGTGCGGCGATGAGCATGCCGGACGGGATCAGCAGGCGCGGCGAGACCCGCGGCGCGAGGACGGTGCTGCCGACACCCGCGACGACGACGATCAGGCCCGTCATCGGCAGGTAGGCCAGGCCCGCCTTCACCGGGCTGAATCCGATCGTCTCCTCCAGGTAGTAGGTCAGGAAGAGGAAGACGCCGAACATGCCGACGGACGCGAGGAACATCGCCATGTAGGCGCCGCCGCGGTTGCGGTCGGTGACGATGCGCAGCGGCAGCAGCGGATTGGC
>Ga0164242_10007049_pt1 | contig 12315 bp, 10 predicted proteins | sample OricomgcompostMG_FD_108783 | JGI IMG/M metagenome (GOLD analysis project Ga0164242, IMG submission 108783) | Miracle-Growth compost microbial communities from Emeryville, California, USA - Original compost - Miracle growth compost (MG) ... | reverse complement strand
TTCGCGCCGAAGTTCGTGCCGTACACGACGGGCTGTGAGGTATGGCGGACCAATCCGAAGTTCGTGCCGCCACCGCCCGCACCGGCACCGATGCCCTCGCAGTGGCAGACGCTGGCGAATACGAGGGCGGTTGCGCCTGCCCCGTCGCTCGATGCGGGCTCGATGGCGTCGGCAGGCGGTGGCGGACTGGCAGACGTCCAACCGTTATCGCAGGCGCAACAGCTTCCCGGCTCGACGGGCTCTGCTGGCGGTCTGGCGCAGGGCAATGGGCCTTCGAGCAAGATGGCCGATTTTTCGCCGTTTGACGGGAAGCCGTCGAATGTGGATGTGAACGTACCAAAGGTCAAGGTCAAACTGAATAACCCTGACGATCAGCAGCAGACTTTTGTGACGCCTGATCCCATCAAGCTTGTAAACGCAGTGCCCTGCGACTGGAAAATCTCGGACCTGAAGGCGGAAGTCAGGCAGCAGGTCGAGAGCAAGTCTTATTGGGGAATGCTGAATGACAGGACACCATGGAAAAGCGGCGACGGCAAAGTGTGGCTTCGCGGTGGCGGCACGCGAGATTCGCATTTCGAATTTGCATACAGCGAGCAGGACAAAACGATTACCTGCACGGTTCGCGCGATGCTGGTGCCGATGGACCTGTTTCCCGTCGATCCGAGAGGTGTGCGCGATACGTCAGTACCTGCGGCCAAAGCAACAGTTCCATACGAATTTTCTGCCCACTCGGAGATGACGCCAGGAATGGTGATGCAGGGCGTAAAAATGGACTACCGGGATGCGGTGGGCTCTGAATTTAACGTCAGGGCGTTAACCAACCGTATCGAGGCAGTGCTGAATCAGGGGAACTACAAGCTGATTCTGGATGGGTGCTCCAAGGGCGCGGCGTGCGGATGCCGGGTGAAGGTCAATTTCAAGGTTGATCTGCGCGTATCAATTAAGGGCGCGCCGATTGATGGGTTCAATCCGCACGTATCGCTGAAGCTGTTTCCGCTCGTACTTCGGGCAGATACAGGGGCATGGGGCGAGAAGCATAAGTGGCAGGATGACCTGAAAGAAATACATGACTACCCAGATGCAAATGTCGAAGCGCATGAATGCGGACACTATTTCAACTTCCCCGATGAGTATTACGACCAGGGCGGTTGGCTTCACGAATCGTACATTGACGATAAAGAACAGATAGATTTCTCGCTTGTCGATGCAAAGGCAGGAACCCACGTATGGCAAGGACATTCACAAACCGATGCAATCTTCGTTGGTGCCAACGTGATGGGTGACGGTGCAAATGCAGCATTGCAGGAAGGGCGCGTGACGGCGGCCATCAAGCCATATTATCTGGAATATGTACGGCGGCAGTTCTCGCTTGCAACGAACAAGTTGTGGAGGGTTGGCTATGGTGCGTGATTCATGGATTAAGCGATTGAGATGCGTCGCCATCTGTTTGTTTATGTTTGCAAGTTATGTACATGCGGAAAATGTAAGCGCGAAGGATCAAGAAATGCAATTTGCCTATACGACGAACGGCGCTGCCGACGGCAGCATCAATAGATATGGAAATAACGAGATCGCGGTTTCCGGGGATGTGATGACGGTCCAGATTGGTGACTCCGACAGCAACAGGAATATCAGTGGAGTTGGAATATACCAGTTAAAGCTCTTAAACCAGAATCTCGAAGACGCGAGGCAGCTTGCGAACTTGCTGTGCTCTCCAAAAGACCCGAATAGAGCCGGGATGGTTCCTATTCTTTATGGAGCGAAATGCGGTGGTGAGATGCGATATGGCTACATCAGCGATTTCAGCCATCCTGTGTCAAGCCAGATCGCTCAGTTGGTAGATTCGCTCACGAATGCAGGGTTTCAGGACGGACGAAAGTTGGTGAAACTAGACCTTTCGCTGGTTTCAATTGACCGCGAAAAGGATGGTTTTCTGGTCTCTTTCAGGTTTATCAATGGCGGCGACTACGAGATTCAATTCAAGAGTCCCGATAGATGGAATACCAGAATGGGTCGGGATATGGATATATTGGCCGTAAACGGCTATCGCGTCGGTAGTCCTGGGAATGACGGCGATCAACTGGGGCTTGCATTGGCGGCTCAGCCTCTTGCCGATCCGACGCAATTCCATGATGGGGAAATCAATCTTGCGCCGCATAGTGTCGTAGTTGTGAAAATAAAAACTGCCCATATCAAAAAATTCACCGCTGGCACATACGATTTGAATATCGGCGCATTCATGAACATAAAGGTTGTCGGTAAACAGTCGAGCCTGTTGCGTGTAGATTTTCATTCAGACTACAAAAATCCAACCCGCATCACCTTCGACCGCGACTACCCCTCAACGCCAGAGGAACGCGAGCAGTGGGAAGCGTATCAACGTACGAAGATGTCGTATTTTCCGGTGAAACCCGGGCAGACCTTTCCCGAAGATGGTCTGTATCGCGCCGTACACATGAGCGGTGGCATTCCAATCCACAGCCTCCAGCTCAAGCCCTTCAAGGCTGGGGACGTTGCGACCACGGACAACGTGAAGATGCTCACCGAATACGCCAGCGGCACGGAGTTCGATGGGCCTGTTCGCTGGTTATGGGCTGGCAGCGCGCCAACGCCCGTCAAGCAATGGTCGCTCGACGTGATCGACGGCACCCAGCAGCGCTGCGAGGCAGGCGATGTCTGTCCACGCAGTGGGCGCTGGCTGGCGCGCGTGCATTCGGGGGACTGGAAGTACCGATACGACCTTGCGGGTATCGTGACCCGCAAGCGGGGGGAGCGCATGCCTGACGCTGACGATGACAGCAGGCATTGCGGTTGGGAATGGCTGGGGGTGTGACATGAGCGAGCGCGCCCACATCTACGAAGGCGACCACACTACCGCGCGCGGGACCGTGGCAGACGGCATCGATGGCACCGGTTACGACGGACGCAGGATGGGCTACATCGGTGCGCCGGTAACCTGCCCCGCCTGCGGCACCACCGGCAGGATCGGCAGGAACGGCGAGCGTTTCGAACAGGACTGGTACGGCAAGGTGCCTGCGCTCGAAGGCGATTTCTGCCTGTGTGCCTGCAACCCGAAACCCCGGCTGCTTGCGACCGTGAAGAACTGGTCGGTTGACTGACCGGAGCCACAATGAGTTTTCGCTGGGATCAGCGCATGCCTGAAGAGTGGCCGACCGTGAAGCCGCCGCCTGTGTGGATCTACATTGTTCTTTACCTGGTTGTTGAGATCGTCGCCGTTGCCATTGTGCTTTCAGGGTGGCAAAAAGGGGTTCCTCTCGCGTCGGAGAAATTTCTCCACGACGCGTTTGTGCTTCCGTTTCCTGCATGGCTGACGTTCTGCTTCGTCCTGCACATGGGCATATATTCCACGCCAGCACTGGAAACTGCTGACCACAACAGGAGGCGGTATTTCCAGGCAACCCGCTGGCAGCGCGAGCTCCGCTCGGGCGTTGCGGTGCTCGACAGCGTGGTGCTGGCACCGGAGCCGGACCTTGCGGTGCGCATGCTCGGGCTGGAAGGAGAGGCACCGGACAATCCGGGGCGGGTGATGGCAATTGAAGACCTGGGGGCGAGGGATACGCCGCGCCTTCAGTGCGTGCTCATCCAGCTCCTGACGCCATTGCAGCCCCGTCTCGCGAAGGCCATCCGCACCGAGTCCTTCGATATCGTCATACAGGCCAAGGGGGTGGAACTGGCGGCCCAGGTGCGGGAAGTCTGGAAGCAGATGGAACTGCCCGGCACACCGCGCGTCAGGTCGCTCGATACTGGCAGGGACCCCGGTTTTGCGGAGTGCTGGTTTGAGGGCGATATCCAGCCGGCCTACCGCTATGCCTCGTACAACGTTGACCGCACGCCGAAGTACCGGCTGCTGCTTGCGTGGCATCTGAACGGGGAAGGAGCGGACGTTGAGCACAAGTACTCCGAGGCGGCAGTGGCACTGCTGCTGGGTTCGCCGGCTCTCATGAGGGAAGGGAAGCCACCGAAGCAGCAGGCGTGGCTGCTGCGCGAGATTACCGGTGGCGCTGACGAAGTGGACCGTTCGCTTTCCCTGCTGCTCGATGCGGGACAGGTGCCACGGGAGCGCATCCACCATTTCTGGCACAGCCGCCTCAAGGGCATAGCCCAGCACGGGACGATGGGTGCGGTACGGGAAAGCGGCCTGAAGCTGGACGACCACGCCCTGGAACAGGCGGTCGGTCCGCAGGCGCCCGTGTCACGCTGGCTGCTCCAGGCACTGGCGGCAAAGATGGCGCACTTCGGGCAGGGGCCACAGCTCATTGCCCTGCCCCACGAACAGGGCGTTGCACTGAACCTGGTTGCCAGGGAACCCGCTCCGATGGACGTGCCATGGAAGAAGGAATACGGCTACGCCCCGGTAGTCGGTCCCGAGTCTGGCGCGTTTTTCTCGCTCTGGGCGTTTGCAATGCTGATATCGCCCAACAAGGAATGGGACACCGCTGAAACCATCATGACGTGCGGGCTCGTGGTGTTCCTGATCGTATGTTTTGTCGTCCGCAATTTCGAAGTCGTCAAGGCGGCGGGCGAAAGGGTCATGGAATTTGTGGCGAGCGTGATTGGATTTTGAGAAGGAGAGCAGCATGGGTAATGCACAAGAAAACATGGCAGCGCTTGAGCAGGACACACCAGCGGAACCGGAAGCGCGCCGGGCCAAAAAGAGAAGTATCTGGCGCATGTACTGCTGGGCGCTCCTGTCCTCGCTCTGTTCCGGGAGCTTGATCGCAATCGGGCGCTTCGGACCCGGCGACCCACTGAATAGTGTCGTCACCTGGATCGGCATCGCTGGACTCATTGCGAACCTGATCCAGAGCGCATGGTTCGAAATTTCCCGGTGGCGGTTCAGGGCCGGACTCGAGCCGTACTTTGAGGCGGTGCGGAACCGCGCATGCATGGGCCATGGCGACCCGGCCACGTTCCGGGATTACCGGAAGTGGTGCAGGGCGCAAGGCTGGCGCTTCTGGTGGAAGGTGCTGCGAAAAAATCACAGGGTGTGATTTCTAACGGATGAGGTTGAACGTGATGAAAGAACATGAGGACCACAATATCAGGAGTCCTGCGTGCTTCACCGAGACACCATTATGGGTATTATCCCGGCCGCGTGAAGACGGGTTGCTGGATATAGCTGCGAGCCTCACCGAGGGTGGACGGGCAGTCGCGTGCTATCTCTCGTTTGTTCACGCGCTGATCGACGTGGCGTACAGGAGTAGCCGGGGGGCGCATTACTCTGTGCGTGAAGCCTGCACGGTCGATCCCGCGGTGTTCGCCAACGCGCAGGAGCCGGGACTGATCGCTCAGTTGCGCCTGGCATGGCCCTCGAAGAATCGCAGGGTCGTACTGGAGCAGGACGGTAACTCGGCAACCTGCGCTCGCCTTCTCTTTCAGGGCAGGATTGCCGGATCGCCGTGGCGCTTCGAAGTTGACGATGGATCGATGGGGTACATCGAACGGTTGTACGAGCGTCCGGGTCTCTTCGCCTGGCGCGAGACCTGTGGCGAAGTTTCGCGATGGAATCTGGCGCGGCAGAAACGGATGCTTGAGCGTGCGCTGGTATCGATGGACGTGACGCAGGCGAGGCTGGAGGACTGCCGGGAAGTTGCGCTGTTCGATCCCGAGTTCGGGCAGTGGCACTTTGTGCCGTATGCCGGGTTGTAAAGGGGGCATGGTGAAGATCACACAGAAGTCCGAGGCGAATGTCATGGCCGAGGGTCTCTCTTACCAGTCGTCTGAGCTGGCGGGGATGACCGGGAACAGCCCTTCAACCGTGCAGTACGCGCTTCGTCGCGCCGCTGCGCGCAGGGCCATGGAGCATCACATGACGGGCCACCTGAATCTGTATCGCCTGCCGCGCCAGGCAGACTGGTTCTGCACATGAAGTGCCGAACAAGGAGCTGAAGTGGGAGTCGGAGTGGCGGCAGTTTCGTGCGCTGTGCGAGTCGATCAGGCGGTGAAGGTCACACCCTGTGATTTCCCTATCATCACGCATCGTGGGGGAGCGGACTTTCCCCGCACGTGCACACGTGCAGCGCAGCATCCACAGGTAAGCCATCTGCGTATTGCTGCGACTTTTCCCGCAACGCAACGTGTGGGGAAACGTGGGGGAATGGATGTTTGGGGCTGTGTGGGGAGCGATAACGTTCCCCATGCATTGCCGGAAAAGCCTTGTGCGCCAAGGGTTTAAGTCTGTTGGGCCGGAGTTGTCCACGGACTTGACAACAAAAACTGTGTGTGGATAGCGCACCCAGATGCTGATAGGTCTTGCAATCGCCTTGCGCGGGGCTCGCGTTCCGCCCGATAATCGCGCTCGATGCGCCTGATCGCGACGCTCCACGCGTCGCGGCTTCTCTTCCCACTCTGCGTCGCGCCGTGCTCAAGAACTCGCGCTTTGCCGGTCTTCTGCGTATTCCCGGTTTTTTGCCGCTTGCCGGCGCCACCCTGATGCTGGGCGTGGCGATGTCGTTCACCGCCCCCTATCTGTCCTTGTTCGGCGTCGAACGTGCCGGCATGACGCCGTTGCGGCTCGGGGTATTCATGACCGCCATCGCGGCGAGCGGCGTGATCGCCAGCACGGTGGCCGGGCGCTGGAGCGACGCCACCGGCAAGCATCGGCCGCTGCTGCTCGCCTCGCTGTGTGCGGCCACGCTCGGCTATCTGTGCTTATGCGTCGTGCGCGACTACCGCTTGCTGCTCGCGGTGGGCATCGCGTTCATCGGCGCGGGCGGCTGCGCGCTCTCGCTCGTGTTCTCGTTCAGCCGCGCGGCGTTGCCGGCCGCCGACGACGCCGAGCGCACTTTCGCGAGCGCCACGCTGCGCACGATTCTCTCGGCGGCCTGGGTATTCGGGCCGGCGGTCGGTGCGCTGGTGCTGGCCGCGACCAGCTTCTACGGGCTGTTCCTGTTCGCGGCGGCGAGCTTCGCTGCCTGCGGGACGATCGTCTGGCGCATGCGCGAGCCGCGTCAGGACGAGCACGCCACGCAGCACCTGATGATGCGGCCCACGGCAGGGGCGGTCGCCGGGGAACGTGCCGAAGACGCCCTGGCGCCGTACGAAGGTCAGCCGCTCACCCAGGCCGAAGCGCAGCCCGCGCTGAAGCCGCGCGCGTACGTGAGCGCGCCCGACGTCTCGCAGAGCGACATCATGCGCGCGGTGGCTGCGCTCACGCTCATCGGTCTTGCCGCCAACGCGACGATGATCGTGCTGCCGCTCTATATCGTGCACGGCCTCGAGGGCACGCGCATCGACGTCTCGATCATGCTCGGGCTGGGCGCATTCATGGAGATCCCCATGATGCTCGCGCTCGGCGCGAAGGCGTCGCGCCTGAACAAGCTGCGCTGGCTGGCCGCCTGTGCCGTCGTGCACTCGGTGTATTTCGTGTCGATGTCGGTGGCGCCCGGCGTGCACGCGCTCATTCCGATGCAGATCCTCAACGCGTTCGTGGTGGCCGTCACATCGTGTCTCGGCATGACCTACGTGCAGGATCTGATGCCCGAATCGCCGGGGCGCGCCACGGCGCTGTTTTTCAACTCCGCGCGGCTGGGCTCGATTCTTTCGGGTGTGCTCTCGGGCCTGCTCGTGCAGGCGTTCGGGTATCGCGGCACGTTCCTCTTCTGCGCCGTGCTCGCGCTTTGTGCGCTCGTGCTGTTCGCGGTACCGGGCGAGCAGTATCCGAAGCTGGCGCGTGCCGTGCGGCGCTACGTGGGGGCGCGGCTTCGCTCGCGCTCGGGGCGCGCTCGCAGCAAGAAGCCGCGTGGCGATATGCTTGGCGATCCTGATTAATCGCCGGAAGACGAAAGACCGTGCAGTTGCCGCGCGGCTTCGAAAGATTCAGTGCATGTACGTGACGCGGCGTGCGCGGTGGCTCAAGCGCAGGCCCGCGTCGAGCAGCGCGATGGCGAACCAGCGCGCCGTCTTGAGCATGCCGCTCACGCTGGGCGTTGGCAGCCAGTCGTTGAGCAGTTGCACGGCGGCTTCGCTGCGCGTCGACTGCAAGAGCGCGATCACCTGCAGCAGCGAGCCTTCGTCTTTCGCCAGCTCCGACGCGCAGCGGCAACGCGTGTCGAGCGGGCGGCACGAGGCGCGGCACAGCGTTGCCATCAGCAGATCGAAGTAACCGATGCCGTCCACGGCAAGCCCGGCCTCGGCGAGCACGCCGCGCCAGCTTTCGGCTTTGCCGTACGCATCGCAGTGCGGACGCAGCCAGGTACGCACGGCGTGCAGCACGGTTTGCTCGGCGCTGTCCGGATGCTGGACGAAGGTTTCGTCGATCAGGGTGTCGTTTCTCGCGAATGGGGCGGTCTGGTTCATGAAGCCTCCTGTCGGCCGGAGTTCATTCGGGGCCGGCCGCGCCGGCATGGGCTCCATGATGCGACAAATTTCCATTAAATGCAAATGATTCTCATTTGATAAATAAGAAGTGCCGAATTGAGCTCATGCCGCGTGCGTGGCGCGCCGAGCCGATCTCGTTGCGCGCCGGAAAGGACTCTTCCAGCCGGGCTGCTTAATTCGGGGGCCGGAAGGGGCTAAAGTGCCGGCCATGCGTGTACCAGCGCCGCTGGCGCATCGTGAGAGTTGGCCCCGATCCACAAGCGGTCGGGGCTTTTTTTTGCGCGGCGCAAACGCGCGCGGGGCGGGGCCGGCACGCTTCCCGGGGCCGTGACGCGATGCATAAGTCATTGAAACGAAAGGAACAGGTAAGGTATTATTCGGGCCGCGCGGCGCGACGTCATGCCGCTCCTGGGAGCCTCCTGGGGGCTGCGAGAGACACTTTCGTGATCAAAAAAGATGTCTGCGCTGCAATTTGTTGTATTTCGCCTTAGTACAGTTCTGAATAAAAACAATGACTTGCGTCAATTTTCGATTCGACCCGTGTTGTTGCGCTGCAAAAGTTCCGTATACCGATTACCCTCGTTAACCCTTGAACGTGTGTTGCATTTCGCCTCGTAGCTGACGAATTCATTACAGCCTGTCCGGTTCGATTTTCACCCCACGTCAATCTTTCAAGTTGCTTGCGCATCAATTCGCGCGCTGACGAAGCTATTCGCTCCGCATTTTTGAGGTCTCGTTGAAATGCAATCCGTTCCATTCCTGAGTCTGTCGATCTGGATTCCCATCCTGTTCGGCGTGGCAGTGCTGCGCGTCGGCTCGGATCGTCATCCGCAGCGCGCGCGCTGGCTGTCGCTGATCGGCGCCGTCGTCAGCCTGCTGGTGACCCTGCCGCTGATCACGGGTTTCGACAATCATGCCGCCGGCATGCAGTTCGTCGAATTCCGCAACTGGCTGCCCGACTTCGGCGTGGCCTGGCGTCTCGGGATCGATGGCATTTCGATGTGGCTCGTCGTGCTCACCGCGTTCACCACGCTCGTGATCGTGATCGCCTCGTGGGTGTCGATCACGGTGCGCGTCGCCCAGTACTTCGGCGCGTTCCTGATTCTCTCGGGCCTGATGGTCGGCACCTTCGTGGCCACCGACGGCATGCTCTTCTTCGTGTTCTTCGAAGCCACGCTGATTCCGCTGTACCTGCTGATCGGCACGTGGGGCCACGCACGCCGCTCCTACGCCGCGGTCAAGTTCTTCTTCTTCTCGTTTGCCGGTTCGCTGCTGATGCTGGTGTCGATGCTGTACCTCTACAGCCAGTCGCACACCTTCGACATGTCCGTATGGCATAAGGTCTCGCTCGGCTTCGTGCCGCAGATTCTCGTCTTCATCGGCTTCTTCGCGGCCTTCGCGGTCAAGGTGCCGATGTGGCCGTTCCACACCTGGCTGCCCGACGTCCACCTCGAAGCGCCCACCGGCGCCACCGTGCTGATGGCGATGCTCAAGCTCGGCGGCTACGGCTTCCTGCGCTTCACGCTGCCGATCACGCCCGACGCCGCGCACTTCTTTGCGCCCGTGATCATCACGCTCTCGCTCGTGGCCGTGGTGTACTCGAGCCTGCTCGCGCTCGCGCAGACCGACATGACCAAGCTGCTCGCGTACTCGACGGTTTCCCACATGGGCCTCGTGACGCTGGGTCTGTTCCTCTTCAACCAGATCGGCACCGAAGGCGCGATCGTGCAGATGATCTCGTACGGCTTCGTCTCGGGCGCGCTGCTGCTCTCGGTCGGCGTGCTGTTCGATCGCACGCACACGCGCACCATCTCGGCCTACGGCGGCGTCGCCAACGTGATGCCGCGCTACGCGACCTTCATGATGCTGTTCTGCATGGCCAACGTGGGCCTGCCGGGCACCTCGGGCTTCGTGGGCGAGTTCATGGTCATCATGGGCGCCGTTCGCGTGAACTTCTGGATCGGCGCGATTGCCGCGACGACCCTCATTCTGAGCGCTGCGTACACCCTGTGGATGTACAAGCGCGTGATCTACGGCGCTGTGGCGAACAAGAGCGTGGCGAAGCTGGCCGATCTCGGCCGCCGCGAAACGCTGGTTCTTGCTTCGCTCGCAGCGCTGGTGCTGGCCGTGGGCCTCTATCCGAAGCCCATGACCGACGCGATCGAGCTCTCGGCGGCGAACCTCGTCAACCAGGCCGGCCGCACGAAGCAACCCGTCGAGGATGCCGCACAAACGGAATCCGTGCGCCCGGGTACGGACGCGAGTGCCGCGCACTCGCCGACGTAAAGCGCGTCGATGACCCGTAATAAGGAATGACGGCGCATTCGCGCGCCGCCCCGTCACGAGACGGCGCGGCGCGCGAGTGCGTCCAGAAGTTTTCGAATTTTGAGATTCGAAAAGAGCCGCTGCGGATCGATGTCAAGTGCGGAGCAGGGCACGATGTGCGTGTGTTCTCGAGGCGCGACAAACCTCGCGAACACATGCGACATAGTGTCTCAATTTCGTTTTGGCAAAGGTCATTTTCTGCATTCATTGATTGTCTTCGATCAAAGCGGCTGTATGATTCGGGCGCGCTCCTTTGTCTGATGTCAGGGGATGTGTCCGGAACTATTCAATGAATGAATTTCAGGCAAACGTGATGAAAAGAACGACCTTGAAAAGGTTATTGCTTCCCGTCAGTGCCGGATTGGCCATGTGTCTTTCCGGATGCAACATGGAAGTCCTCGACCCCAAAGGCAGCGTGGGCATGGCGGAAAAGTCGCTGATCGCGACCTCCACCTGGGCCATGCTGATTGTGGTGATCCCCGTGATCATCCTGACGCTGTGGTTTGCGTACCGCTACCGCGCGTCGAACCGCAACGCCACCTACGCGCCCAAGTGGTCGCACTCGACGGCTATCGAAGTCGTCGTCTGGACCATCCCGACGCTGATCATTCTGTTCCTCGCCGTGCTCACGTGGAAAACCACGCACGAGCTCGACCCCTACAAGCCGCTTGAATCGAACGTCAAGCCGATCAACGTCGAAGTGGTCGCGCTGGACTGGAAGTGGCTCTTCATCTATCCGGACCTCGGCATCGCGACGGTGAACCAGTTGGCGGTGCCGGTCGGTACGCCGGTGAACTTCAGCATCACGTCCGACTCGGTGATGAACTCGTTCTTCATTCCGCAACTGGGCACCCAGGTCTACGCGATGGCCGGCATGCAGACGCGCCTGCACCTGATCGCCGACGAAGCCGGCGACTACGCAGGCCTCTCGGCGAACTTCAGCGGCAAGGGCTTCTCGGACATGAAGTTCCGCACGATCGCAACGAACCAGCAAGACTTCGACGCATGGGTCCAGAAGGTCAAGGCGTCCTCGACGTCGCTTTCGATGGACCAGTACGCGACGGTTGCCAAGCCGAGCGAGAAGGCTCCGGTTGAGTACTTCTCGACGGTCGACCCGAAGCTCTTCAACAACATCATTGCGAAGTACAACAACGGCCACGTCACGAATTTCAGTGACCCGTCGTGCGTGACGAAGGGGTAAGCAGGCATGTTCGGAAAACTCACACTGGATGCCATTCCGTATCACGAGCCGATTATTCTCGGCACGATGGTCGGCATGGCGCTCATCGGCGCCTTCGTGCTTGGAGGCATCACTTACCTCGGTAAGTGGAAATATCTTTGGACCGAGTGGCTGACGAGCGTCGACCACAAGCGTCTGGGCGTGATGTACATCGTCGTCGCCCTCATCATGCTCGTGCGCGGCTTTGCCGACGCCATCATGATGCGTACCCAGCTCGCGCTCGCGTACAACGCGCCGGGCTATCTGCCGCCGCACCACTACGACCAGATCTTCACGGCGCACGGCGTGATCATGATCTTCTTCATGGCCATGGCCTTCATGGTCGGCCTGATGAACATCGTGGTGCCGCTGCAGATCGGCGCGCGCGACGTGGCGTTCCCGTTCCTGAACTCGCTGTCGTTCTGGATGAC
>Ga0164242_10007048_pt1 | contig 12316 bp, 13 predicted proteins | sample OricomgcompostMG_FD_108783 | JGI IMG/M metagenome (GOLD analysis project Ga0164242, IMG submission 108783) | Miracle-Growth compost microbial communities from Emeryville, California, USA - Original compost - Miracle growth compost (MG) ... | reverse complement strand
TCGCGTCGAGGTCGGGACCGCACGGGATGGACCCCGCGATGTCGTCGGGCCGGACGAACGCGCTCGCCGACCGGAAGGCCTCGGTCGTCGGGAGGTTCGAGTTGACGGGCCAGCCGAGGCCGAACCAGCGGAACTGGTCGTGGGCGCGGGCGACCGCGCGGTCGCGGTCCGTGTCCCAGCAGATCGGGATCTGGCCGATCGCCCGGGTGGGCTCGAGGCCCAGGCCCGCGCGCTCGTCGTTCCAGGAGCTCACGAGGTCGCCGTCGGGCTCGGTCGCGACGAGGTGGTCCGCCAGCGGCGCGAACCGCTCGACCGACACGTCGCCCGAGACGGCGACCGCGATCTCGACCGGGTCGTCGGGCAGGTCCCACACGCGCGCCGAGTCGACCTGGAAGTGCTCCCCCTCCCACGAGACGTCGTCGCCCGTGAGCAGCCGGCGGACGATCTCGATCGCCTCGGCCAGCAGGTCGTGGCGCTCGCCCACCGCGGGCCAGCGCTCGCCGACGACGTGCTCGTTGAGGTTCTCGCCCGCGCCGAGCCCGAGGGTGAACCGGCCGTCGGAGAGCACGCCCAGCGTCCCGGCCTTCTGCGCGACGACGGCCGGGTGGTACCGGACGCTCGGGCAGGTCACGTACGTCATGAGGTCCACGCGCGACGTCGCCTGCGCGACCGCCCCCAGCAACGTCCAGGCGTACGGCGCATGGCCCTGCGTGTCGAGCCACGGGAAGAAGTGGTCGCTCGACACCTCGAAGTCGAAACCCACGTCCTCGGCGACCTGCGCGTAGCGCACGAGCTCCTTGGGGCCGGACTGCTCGGTCATGAGGGTGTAGCCGAAACGGGTCATGTCTCGATCGTGGGGCGGCGCGACCGGATACGCACCTGGCGCGCCTCAGTCGTCGACGGCGACCTCGATGCCGGTGTCCTCCCAGCCCTGCTCGCCGGCCCGCTGGAGCCGGACGAGCGCCCCGGGCTCCTGCCAGTTCTGGGCGAGCAGCTCGTCGAGCCGGGCGGGGGCCTCGTCTGCCGTGGCCTCGAACGTCGACCCGATCTGGTGGGCCGACTGCATCCCGCCCGACAGGACGGCGCGGTACGTGAAGGTGTCACTCATCCCTCGACGCTACGAACACCCTGAGCCCTGCGCACCCGGACGGGCGTCGGCATGCGTAACCAGGCGCGCTGCCTACCGTGGAGGGATGACGACGACGTCGGACGGCGAGGCGGGCCTGCGCACCATCACGACCACGGTCCCGGCGCGGCTGGACCGCCTGCCGTGGGCGCGGTGGCACTGGATGATCGTCGTAGGCCTGGGCACGGTATGGGTGCTCGACGGGCTCGAGGTCACGATCGTCGGCAACCTGTCGGCGGCGCTGAAGTCCTCGTCCCACGGCCTCGGGCTGACGAGCAGCGACATCGGCCTCGCCGGTGCCGTGTACGTCGCCGGCGCGTGCGTGGGCGCGCTGCTGTTCGGACAGCTCACCGACCGGTTCGGGCGCAAGAAGCTGTTCATGATCACGCTCGCCGTCTACCTCGTCGGCACGGTCGCGACCGCGTTCTCCGTCAGCCCCCTCATGTACTTCGCGTGCCGCGTCGTCACGGGGGCCGGCATCGGCGGCGAGTACGCGGCCGTGAACTCCGCCGTCGACGAGCTCATCCCCGCGCGCTACCGGGGCCGGACCGACATCGCGATCAACGGCTCCTACTGGCTGGGCGCGGCGGGCGGCGCGCTCGTGACGATCCCGCTGCTCGACCCGCACCTGGTCCCGGCCGGTCTCGGCTGGCGCGTGTGCTTCGCGCTGGGCGCGACGCTCGGGCTCGTCATCCTCTTCGTCCGGCGCAACGTCCCGGAGAGCCCCCGCTGGCTCTTCATCCACGGACGCGAGAAGGAGGGCGAGCAGATCGTCGGCGACATCGAGGACACGGTCGAGGAGCAGACCGGTGACGAGCTCGACCAGGTCGGCGACGACGACTCCCTGACGATCAAGCAGCGCCGTACGATCGGGCTCGGCCGGATCGCGCGCACCGTCTTCTCGGACTACCCGCGGCGCACCGTCCTGTGCCTCGCGCTGTTCGTCGGGCAGGCGTTCCTCTACAACGCGTTCTTCTTCACCTACGGCGACACCCTCCAGACGTTCCTCGGCGTGGGCCAGACCGGCGTCTACCTGGCCCTGTTCGCGGTCAGCAACTTCGTGGGGGCGCTCGTCCTGGGGCCGCTCTTCGACAAGGTCGGCCGGGTGAAGATGATCTCCGCGACCTACCTCGTCTCCGGCGTCCTGCTGGCCGTCGCGGGCGTGATGCTGGGCGACCTGACGGCTCTCACGCTGACGCTCTTCGGGATGGCGATCTTCTTCGTCGCGTCGGCGGGCGCGAGCTCCGCCTACCTCACCGCGAGCGAGGTCTTCCCCCTCGAGACGCGGGCCCTGTGCATCGCGTTCTTCTACGCCGTCGGGACGGCGATCGGTGGGATCACCGGTCCCCTCTTCTTCGGGCGTCTCATCGACTCCGCGAGCGGCCGGCACGACATCACGGGCATCGCCATCGGCTACTACGTCGGGGCGGTGCTCATGGTCGTGGGCGGGGTGGTCGCCATCTTCCTCGGCGTGGGGGCCGAGCAGAAGTCGCTCGAGGACGTCGCCACGCCCCTGACGGCGCAGGACGCGGACGACGGCGACTCCGGGGTGCAGGGCACGGCGGAGCAGGGCACGGGTGGTCCTTCTGCGAACGACGACGACCCGTCCTAGGTTGGAGGAGGTCGAGAAGCAGGCCGCACCCTTTCCTCTGCGAGGAGCTGCGCGATGCCCGACGAGACCCCCTTCCCCGCCCAGCAGCAGGAGCCCCCCGGGCTCACCGGCGCCATGTCGCCCGAGCCCGACCACGGCGAGCAGAGCTACGTCGGCCACGGCCGCCTCGACGGTCGCCGCGCACTCGTCACCGGCGGCGACTCCGGGATCGGCCGCGCGGTCGCGATCGCGTTCGCTCGCGAGGGCGCCGACGTCGCGATCGCGTACATGCCCGAGGAGCAGGAGGACGCCGAGGCGACCGCGCACTGGGTGCGCGAGGCCGGGCGGACCGTGGTGCTGCTCCCCGGCGACCTGCGCGACGAGCGATCGGCCCGCGACATCGTGGGCCAGGCGGCCGAGGAGCTCGGCGGGCTCGACGTGGTGGTCAACAACGCGGGCTTCCAGCAGGCCCGGCGCGAGTCGATCGACGACCTGACCACCCCCGAGCTCGACCGGGTGCTCAAGACCAACCTGTACGCGCTGTTCTGGATCACGCACGAGGCCCTGCGTCACCTCAAGGCCGGCAGCGCGATCATCAACGTGTCGTCGATCCAGGCGTACGAGCCGTCGCCCGCGCTCGTCGACTACGCCGCGACCAAGGCCGCGATCAACAACGTCACCGTGAACCTCGCCGCTCAGCTCGGCCCACGGGGCATCCGGGTCAACGCCGTGGCTCCCGGGCCGATCTGGACGCCGCTGCAGCCGGCGACGCAGCCGTCCGACCACGTCGAGAAGTTCGGGGCCGACACGCCCCTGGGACGCGCGTGCCAGCCGGCGGAGGTCGCCCCGGCGTTCGTCTTCCTGGCTTCCGAGGGCGACGCCAGCTACGTCTCCGGGACGGTCCTGGGCGTGACCGGCGGCAAGCCCGTCTTCTGACGGGCCCCGCCCTGCCCGCACCTGCACCGACGAGAGAAGGAGGAGCACCATGACCGAGGACCGCACCGACCCGCGCGACGCCATCCCCGCCGCCCCGCCCGCACAGGACGGGGACCGCCTCACGACCGCGCAGGGGGCCCGGGTCGACGACACGGACCACTCGCTCACCGCCGGGCCACGCGGCCCGGTGCTGCTCGAGGACCACCACCTGCGCGAGAAGCTCACGCACTTCGACCACGAACGGATCCCGGAGCGCGTCGTGCACGCGCGAGGGGCGGGGGCGCACGGCGTCTTCCGCGCATACGGGAACGCCGCGACCGTGACCAAGGCCGGCTTCCTCGCCGAGGAGGGCCGCGAGACCGAGGTCTTCGTCCGGTTCTCGACGGTGGCCGGCTCGCGCGGCTCGGCGGACACGGCACGCGACGTGCGCGGCTTCGCGGTGAAGTTCTACACGGCCGAGGGCACCTTCGACCTCGTCGGCAACAACTTCCCGGTGTTCTTCATCCAGGACGCCATCAAGTTCCCCGACATCATCCACGCCGCCAAGCCGCATGCGGACCGCGAGATCCCCCAGGCCCAGACCGCGCACGACACCTTCTGGGACTTCGTGTCCGCGCACACCGAGGCCACGCACATGGTGATGTGGGCCATGTCGGACCGGGCGATCCCGCGCAGCTATCGGACCATGGAGGGCTTCGGCGTCCACACGTTCCGCTTCGAGGCGGCCGACGGGTCCACGAGCCTGGTGAAGTTCCACTGGAAGCCGGTGCTGGGCGTGCACTCGCTCGTGTGGGAGGAGGCGCAGCTCGCCCAGGGCGCCGACCCGGACTTCCACCGCCGCGACCTTGCCGACGCGATCGAGTCCGGCGCGTACCCCCAGTGGGAGCTGGGCCTGCAGGTCATGCCCGACGACCCGTCGGAGACCTTCGAGGGCATCGACCTGCTCGACCCGACGAAGATCGTGCCCGAGGAGCTGTGCCCCGTGCAGAAGGTCGGGACGCTGACCCTCACGGCCAACCCGACGAACTACTTCGCCGAGACCGAGCAGGTGGCCTTCCACCTCGGCCACCTCGTCCCGGGCATCCAGGTGACCAACGACCCGCTCCTGCAGGGCCGCCTCTTCTCCTACCTCGACACGCAGCTCACGCGGCTCGGCGGCCCGAACTTCTCGCAGCTGCCGATCAACCGCCCCCACGCCCCCGTGAACGACCTGCTGCGCGACGGCATGCACCAGAGCGCGATCCACGAGGGGATCACGACGTACGTGCCCAACGGCCTCGACGACGACCGCCCGACGCGCTCGCCGCAGGACGCGTTCGTCACCTACCCGACGCCCGTCGAGGGTGACAAGGGCCGCTGGCAGCCGGTGTCGTTCGAGGACCACACGACCCAGGCCCGGCTCTTCCTGGTCTCGCTGTCGCCGGTCGAGCGGGCGCACCTGCAGGACGCGTTCGTGTTCGAGCTCGGCAAGTGCACGGACGAGGGCGTGCGGGCCCGCGAGGTCGCACTCCTGGCCCGCGTCGACGGCGCCCTCGCGGCAGCCGTCGCGGCCGAGCTCGGCCTGCCGGCCTCGGAACCGCAGGACGTGCCCGACGTCACCCCCTCCCCCGCGCTGTCGCAGCGTCCGGCGGAGCCCGGGCGGGTCGACGGCCGGGTCGTCGGCGTGCTCGCGACCGACGGCGCCGACCTCGAGGTCGCGGGTGCGCTGGTCGACGCGCTCGACCCCGAGCACGTCGTCGTCCGGGTCGTCGCGGACCACGGCGGGACGGTGTCCGGGGCGGGCGGGGCCGGCCTCGCCGTCGACCGGACCCTGCCCACCACCCGGTCGATCGAGTACGACGCCGTCGTGGTCCCGCCGGGCGTGGCGGGCACCGCGCTCGCCGCCGACGGCCGCGTCGCCGTCCTGCTGCAGGAGGCGTACCGGCACGGCAAGGCGATCGCCGCCGTCGGCGACGGGACCGACGTGCTCGCCGCCGCGGGCGTGCCGCTCGACGCCCCGGGCGTGCTGACGACCGACGGCGCCGGCGCGCTCGCAGCGCCGCTGCGCGAGGCGCTGGGGCTGCACCGCTCGTGGGAGCGGCTCGCCCGGCTCGCGGACGTCACGGACGCACCGGCCCCGCAGCCGGCGGGCTAGGACCGCGTCGCGGACGACGACGCGGTGCCACCGCAGGCACGCTCCACCACGTCTGCGGCGAGATCGCGCACCGGGACGTTCCGCTCCATCGACAGCCGCCGGAGGCGGTCGAAAGCCGCCTCCGGCGAGGTCTGCCACGCCGCCGCGAGGATTCCCTTCGCCTGCTCGATCGTGGCGCGGGTCTCGACCGACCGCCGGATCCGCTCGTCGGCGAGCTGCGCCGCGGCGGTCGCGACCTGCGCGGTCACGTCGACGACCGTCCCGGTGAGCCGACCGGGGCCCTCGACGTCGGACTCGGCGCGGCCGGTCACCACGACATGGCGGGTGACCCCGTTCGCCGCGAGGATCCGGTGGACCGAGACGAACGAGCCTCGCTCGAGCCAGGCCTCGACCAGGGCCGTACGGAACCGCTCCCGGTCGCCCGGATGCTAGTGCGCGAGCACCAGGCGGGTCGTGGGGACGACCTCCCCCGGCTCGAAGCCGTGGATCCGGTAGGTCTCGTCGGACCACCACCACGCGCCCGTCGCCACCTCGAGGGAGAAGCGGCCCGACCTGGCGGGGACAGCAGGCCCACCGGAAGCGGGACGGACGACGAGATCGTCGTCCTCTGCGGGGATCGAGCCGTGCGCGAGACTCATGTCTTCGACCTCGAAGTGCTCCGTGCGTGGGGCCGTGACTTGGCCGCGCGCACGACGGTACGGACCGAACGACGGCGTAGCAACCGCAGACCTCCTCAGGACCGTTCGCTCAACCGTTGCGGGTGTGCCGCGTCCTCTCCGAGGGCGCCCCGCAGCCACCCGGAGGACGACGGGTCGGCCACGGCGCGCGCGGCCTCCAGGACGTCGTCCGCGACCGTCCGGACGCGGACGTTCCGCTGCTGCGACGCCTCGCGCAGGACGTCGAAGGCCTCCTCGGCGACCAGCCCTCGAGCGAGCGTCAGCACACCCTTCGCCTGGTCGATCGCGCTGCGCGACGCCAACGCCTGCTCGAGCTGGACGTCGGCGCGCCGCCGGGCGAGCTCGTTCACGACCGCGTCGAGGAGCACGACCGTCCCCCGGACCGGACGGCACCCGTCCAGGGTTTCCCCGACGGCCTCGAGGCTCAGCGCTACGGCGCGGGTGCGTCCGTCGAACCCGACCAGCCGGCTCACGCACGCCGCCGGGCCGTGGCCGGTCGCCACCCGCTCGATCAGGGCCGCGACCTGCGCTCGTTCGTCGCTGCGCTGGTGGGCGAGGAGCAGAGCGAGCGTCGGGACGACCTCCCCTCGCGTCAGGGCGTGCACCGTGAACATGCCGTCCGACCACCAGCACCGTCCGGTCCGGGTGTCGACCTCGAACCACCCCGACGTGAGCTCCGGGCTCGGGTGCACGTCGCGCGACGGCCCTGCGCCGAGGACGGAGCGCACGCGCTCGCCGGGCACGTCGAACGCAGCCTCACTCGTCATCGTTCGTCCTTCTCGCCCGCGCCGCGGCGGGTGCCACGCCCCCTGGCAGATTGGCTGCTCAACCTGCGGGAACCTCCGGGCTCGGCCCGGGACCGCAAAGCCTACCGGCAGACGCCCACACGCAGGTCACGGGCCTGCGCGTGCACCGATCCCGAGCGGCGCTACGATCCGTGGCATGGGCACGGAGCAACCGGAGGTCGAGCACGAGCAGGCGCTCGCGGTCGGGACCAGCCCGAGCGTCGGCAGGTTCCGCCTCGACCTCGCAGACGACAGCTGGTGGTGGTCGGACGAGATCTACGCGATGCACGGCTTCGAGCGAGGCGAGGTCGTCCCGTCGACCGAGCTCATGGCGACCCACAAGCATCCCGACGACCGCAAGGACGTCGATCACGTGGTGCGCAACGCCGTCAGCGACCGGGAGCCGTTCAGCTCGGTGCACCGCATCGTGGACGCCCACGGCGCGGTCCGCACCGTCGCCGTGGTGGGCCGCGCGGAGCTCGACGACGCAGGCGACCCCACCGCCGTGACCGGGTACTTCGTGGACCTCACCGCCGCCCAGCAGAGCGCCGGCCAGGCGCAGGCGACCGAGGCCATCCGTGCCGCGGCGGCGAGCCGCGGCACCATCGAGCAGGCGAAAGGCATCGTCATGGCGGCACGGGGCGGGGACGCCGACGCGGCGTTCGACGTGCTGCGCGAGACCGGTTCTCGCCGGGAGACCCGGCTGCGCGTCGTCGCCGAAGAGCTCGTCGCTGCCGTCGCCCACCGCTCCGCCGACGACGGGCCGCTCACCGCCGACGAGCTCGACCGGCTCCTGGCCGAGGCGGGCTGACCCGCCTGCCTCAGATCGTCGCCACCGACCCGCCGTCGACCCGCCAGTTCGACCCGAGGACGAAGCTCGCGCGCTCCGAGCACAGCCAGGCGATCACCGCGGCGACCTCCTCCGGCTCGCCGCGCCGTCGTGCCTCGATACCCGGACGCTCCTCGGCCAGGAACGAGGCGACGGCCTCGTCGAACGACTCGCCGCGCTCGTCCGCCCGCTCACGCATCATCGCGTCGGTCATCGGCGTCGCCACGAACGCCGGCGAGACCGCGTTCACGAGCACGCCGTCGCCGCCGTACGCCTTCGCCAGGCCCTTGGCGAGCGCGAGCACGCCGGCCTTGGACGCGCAGTAGGGCAGCTCGTCGGCGTACGGCTGGACGGCGTCCTCCGAGGCGAGCAGCACGATCCGGCCCCGGCCGCGTTCGCGCATCGCCGGCAGGAACGTCCGGACCGTGCGCGCCGCCGCGACCAGATCCGTCTCGAGCGTGGACCGCCAGCCGTCGTCGTCGATCTCGAGGAAGTCGCCCGTCGCGCCGGTCACACCGGCCGCGTGCACGAGGATCTCGGGGTCCCCGAACGCCTCGCGGGCACGGCGTGCGAGTTCTTCGACGTCCGCGAGGACGGTGAGGTCCGCGGGCACGCCCACCACCGCGTCGGACGAGCCCGCGGCGCGCAGCCTCGCCACGGCGTCGCCGAGCGCGTCACCGTCCCTGTCGGTCAGCACGACTCTCGCGCCCTCCGCGAGCAGCTCGCGGGCGGCCGCGAAACCGATCCCCGAGTCCCCTCCGGTGACGAGCGCGACGCGCCCTTCGATGCCCAGGTCCATGTGTCGTCCTTCCGTCGGGCCCGCCGTCACGGCCGGGCGATCAGCTCTCGCGGTCAGTCTCGAAGACCTGCCCGTAGCGGGCCTCCGCCTCGCCGAGGACGGCGTCGTCCAGCACGGCCACGGGGTGGACGGCCACGAGCAGCGGCTCGCAGTCCGGTCCGCGCCCGGAGACCTCACCCGTGAGCAGCCACGCGTGCCTGCCCTCGACGGCCAGGGACGTGGACCGCGAGAGCTGCCGTGCCACCCAGTGCTCGACGGGGCGGTCCCACCACGGCTCGGGATCCAAAGGGTTGCCGCTCAGCCCCGGCAGCACGCAGCCGCTCTCGTGGTCGCAGCTCACCGTGCACCGGTCGACCGCGGGCCCGTCGCTCACCCGGACGTACAACGGTGCGTGCGTGCGCTCGACGGCTCGCACGACCTCGCCGAGCGCCGCGAGCCGCCGCAGCCCTTCCAGCCCCGTGGGGTGCGGCGACGCTGCCCCACGGTCTTGCGCCGCGTCGCGGGGCTCGGCCGCCCGTGGTGCGGCCGGCCCCCCGACGTCGACGGCCATCAGCCCGCCCGGCGGGTGATGCGCCGGGCCAGTCGTGCCCCGTTGTCGTGCCGGCTCCCGGGCCGGACGGCGTCCAGAGCCTCGGTGGCGGCGGCCGGGCCGTCGCCCGGACCGCGCTTCGCGAGCCGGGCGAGCACCTGGCGCGCGGCGTCCGCGACCGGGACCTCGGCGGTCTCCGCGGCGTGGCTGAGCGCCTGTCCGGCCTCTGTCGCGTCCAGGCCGGCGAGCACCATGAGCGCACCCACGGCCCGCTCGACGACGGCGCCCGTCGCCATGGCGCGGGTCACGGCCCGGTCGGCCTCCCGCTCGACGGCGTCGTGCACGACGGACGAGACGTCCACCGCGTACCCGCCGATCTCACCCACGACACCCGTGCCGGAGCTCCGACGGGGGTCGCCGATGACGAGGACGGTGCGCGCACGCCCCCGAGCGTCGACGATCCGGTGCGCCGCCGCGAACAGCCGCCCGCGGCGGGCCGCGTCGAGGGTCGAAGGTGCGACCTTGGCGTCGTCGGGGTGGACGCGCGAGCGCAGCTCGGCCAGGCCTCCGAACGCGTCGAGCGGCGCGCGGCCGTGAATAGCCTCCAGCTCGGGCGACCACAGGCACGCCCCGGACTCGAGGTCGACACGGTAGCGGCCCGCGAGCAGCGACGTCCCTGCGCCGAGGGCGGCCGCGGCGTCGGCGGGCGTGATGGTCCCGGCGCCCGCGACGTCGGCACGAGGGGTGCGGGCGGCAGGCGTGGACCTTGCGGAGGTGGTGGTGGTCATCGTCAGCTCCATACAGCGGGCTGGAAAGGGGCCACTTCTCGACTCCTGCGACCACGCTACCCCGACGAGAGCGGGTCGGCACCGCCAGGACCACGCGAAACGGTCACGGGACCGGGTACGGTCGTGGCCGTGACGCCGACGCCCACGCCCTCCACCTCGTCGAGCCCCGACGTGCCGACCCACCTGGTCGTCATGGGGGTGTCCGGGACCGGGAAGACGACCGTCGGGCGCCTGCTCGCCGACGCCCTGGGGTGGACCTTCGCGGAGGGCGACGACTTCCACCCGGCCGCCAACGTCGCCCGCATGCAGGCCGGCGTGCCGCTCGACGACGCAGCCCGCCTTCCCTGGCTCGGCGCGATCCGCGACTGGACCGCGGGCCGCGACGCGGCGGGGGTCAGCACCGTGGTCACCTGCTCGGCCCTGCGCGTCGCCTACCGGGACGTGCTGCGCGAGGCGCCCGGGCGGACCCGCTTCGTGCACCTCGTCGGCGACGCAGCGCTCGTCGGCACGCGCATGACCCTGCGGACCGATCACTTCATGCCGCCGTCGCTCCTGCCCTCGCAGCTCGCGACCCTCGAGCCGCTCGGCCCCGAGGAGGACGGCGTCGTCGTGCCTGTCGACGGCCCGCCCGCCCAGGTCGCCGACGCCGCACTGCGTGCGCTCGGCCTGGGAACCGGACTGGGTCGTGTCACCGCCGACGGCGCAGCACCGGTCCCAGCACCACGAGACCGACCCCGAGCGCACTGAGGGCGAGGCCTCGAGGATCCGTGCGGGGCGAGTCGTCGTCCAGGCACGGGCTGTAGCCGAGGTCGTCGGACCGGAACTCCTTCACCGTCATGACCGTGTCGCCTTCGACGACCACGTCGCCGGTGCGCAGGGCAGCATGAGGAACAGGCCCCGAGCCGAAGGAGCACGGATTCTCCACCCAGACGTCAGCGGCGCGCTCGCGCCAGCCTGCCGCGGGCGCGACGGTCTCCACGAAGCCCTGCGGCACCTTCCCGAGCTCGACGTCCCCGTCCCAGCCGGGCGGCGTCGGACCGACGCGCTCGATCTGCCACAGGACCGGAGGCTCGGTGTCCTGCGGGTCCGTGGCACGGCCACGCGCGTGCACGGTGACGGCGGTCATCTCGGCCGCCGTGCGCGGGCCCACCACGACGACCGTGCCGCCGTCGGCGGCGCCGCGGAACCCGACACCCACGAGCAGGGGTCGCCGAACGCACTGACCGAGGGCCACAGCCACCACACGAGTCCCGCGACGACCGACAGGACGCCGCCGACCACGAGAAGCACGCCCGCGCTCCCACGTCGAGGCGCTGCGTCGCCCGCGGTCGCCGACAACGGCGGGAGCGACGACCAGAACTGCTCCGACGGCATGGCAGCAGCGTGGCAGCAGGTCGCCGCGCCCGGGAGGCTCTGGCGGTCACGACTCGGCCACGACCCGTAACGATCCGGGCACGTGGAGCGCTCAGGCCTCGGGGACCCGCACCGCCCAGGTCGCCACCGCGACGGCGGACGCGACGTTGAGGGAGTCCACCCCGCCGGCCATGGGGATCTTGACGGTCAGGTCGCAGGTGGCGATGGTCCTCGGCTTGAGGCCGTCGCCCTCGGTCCCGAAGACGAGCGCGAGCCGCTCGGGCGGGTCGGCGGCGACGTCGTCGAGGCTGACGGAGTCGTCCTCGAGCGCGAGCGCCGCGACCTCGAAGCCGAGCTCGTGCAGCAGGTCGATGCCCCCGACGCGTTCGGCGCCGGTCGCGGCGTGCGGCCAGTCGTGGATCCGTGTCCACGGCACCTGGAAGACGGTCCCCATCGAGACGCGGACGGCCCGGCGGTACAGCGGGTCGGCCGAGCGGGGCGTGAGCAGCACGGCGTCGACGCCCATCGCGGCGCACGCCCGCATCGCCGCGCCGATGTTGGTGTGGTCGACGACGTCCTCGAGCACGACGACGCGCTGTGCCCCCGCACCACCGCGTGCGCCGCGAAGGAGGTCGGCGACGTCGGGCAGCTCGGGCCGGTGCATGGCCGCGAGCGCCCCACGGTGCAGGTGGAAGCCGGTGATCTGCTCGAGGAGCGGCTCGTCGGCGACGAACACGGGGACCGCGGGGTCGTGCTCCCCCGCGTCGGC
>Ga0164242_10007047_pt1 | contig 12317 bp, 9 predicted proteins | sample OricomgcompostMG_FD_108783 | JGI IMG/M metagenome (GOLD analysis project Ga0164242, IMG submission 108783) | Miracle-Growth compost microbial communities from Emeryville, California, USA - Original compost - Miracle growth compost (MG) ... | reverse complement strand
GCAGCGGCCCGACGGCGGCCCCGGGACCGGCGACGAGTGGGCCTTCCGCAGCTTCCCGGTGGGCGGGGACCACTGCGTCAGCGTGGCCGTGTACGACGCCGGCTGGGGCCTGCCGTGCGGCCCGGACGTCGTGGCCCCGCTGGGCGCGGACCGCGGGGACGGCGGGGACGGCTGGGACGGCGGGGACACCCTCCGGGGGAGGCCGGACGAGGAGCCGGCGGCGCCGTACCGGACGCCGTACGAGCCGTGACCTCACGGATCCGTACGCGCGCCGGCGTCCGGTCCCTGCCGGCGCAGCTGCGACATCGCCGCGTTGTAGCCGGCCTGGAAGCGGCTGGTGGCCTCCAGCTCCTCGGTGATCTCCGATATGTGCCGACGGCAGGTGCGCACCGACATGCCCAGGCGGCGGGCGACCATCTCGTCCTTGTAGCCCTTGGCCATCAGCCGCAGGATGGACTGCTTGACGTCGTCGCCGGGGGTCGGCATCCGCGAGGTGTCCGGCACGAACGGCGTGGCGCCGTCCCACAGGTGCTCGAAGACGTTGCAGACGAACGCCACCAGCGCCGGCTCGCGCACCACGATGGCGCCGCTGATGGCGGCGCCGTCGCGGTCCTGCCGGTCGGGCTCCGGGTGCATGGGCAGGAACACCGTCTCCCGGTCGTAGATGAGAATGCGCTCGATGACCTGCTCGGCGGTGCGCACCTGGGCCCCGGCCTCGGTCACGTCCCGCACGTACGCGCGTGTGGCGAGGTCACTGCGGGCGGTGTGCTGGTAGACGGTGCGCACCGAGATGCCCCGCTCGCGCATGCGCAGGGCCGAACGGCGGGCCGCCGTCAGGGCGTCGCGGGGGCGGGAGCCGCCCGGCGCGACGGAGTCCATGGCGTGCCGGCAGCGGGAGCTGAAGTGGTCGAGCATGGACTGCACGGTGGTGCGGTCGGAGATGACGTCGAACGCCTCCAGGCGGTTGCGCAGCCTGCGGCCCTCGAAATAGACCGGCGTCAGCGACATCAGCCGGCCGCGCACGTCGGTGACCGCCTGCTGCAGGTCGCGGATCTGGGACTCGGCGGAACTGACCAGATCAGTCGTGGCCACGTCGGGCGCGACGGGCACGAGCACCTCGGGATCGCCCGGCATCGGCTGCAACAAACGCAACAGCAGCAACACCCTTTCCGCGCGGTCGATCTCCGCCGGCGAGAGGCCGAGCCGTAGGGCTATCTCCTTTCTCAGGAAACGTCCCAATTCCACGGCTTGTCCATAAGCGGCCGCGCTGACGTCGTCGAGCTCCTCGAATTCCGAGGACGAATGGTTCATCTCCCGCACCCGTAAGTCACAGTAGGGGTGCGGAGTAGTTGCCGTGCAACTTGGAGCCATCGTCCGACCCTTGGGATCGGCTGCCTTCGTTCGAGATGGTGTTCCCGACGGCGGGAGAGACCGGCGACGGACCCACGGTTAACCAGGTTTATTGCCATTCCTCCCGTTCCGTTCAGGCGCATCCGACTCACAGGGGGAAACATGCAGTCCACATCTAACATGATCAATATCGTCGCTCGCAGCGCAACACTGGGTGCACTCCTTGGTGTTCTGTTTACCCTCGTCTTGCTCATCGGGCACCAGGTCCACAGCAACCAGGCCACGGCTCAACCCCGTGCGACCGTCACCGGCCCGGCCCACCGCCAGCCCGACGGCGACGACCAGTGGGTCTGAACCACCATACTTCCACGGTGGTCGGGAGTTGACCTCCCCCGGCCGCCGCGGCCTTCACAGGCGCCTCCCGTCCATCTCCAGGGAGGCGCCTGTTTCTTTGTCGCGCCGAAAAGCGGCGTCACGTGGTACGGCTGGTGCGGTTGTTCCTTTTCCCGCATAACCGGTGGCGGATCGCCGCCAGTGGCGGGCGAGCAGCTCCGACGCCGTCACGCGGGCTCGTGCAGCCTCCACACCCCCGGGCGGACCTCCACCGCGGGATCGGAACGGAGCGGCCCGTCGGCCAGCCGGTGCAGGCAGCGGCGGGCGTACGCCTCCAACTGCCGGTCACGCGACCCGGCTGCCAGATCGCGGCAGGCCGTGAAGCGGGCCGCCGCCACGGACCGCTCACCCCGGGCCAGGGCGAGCAGCGCGCCGGCGCGCAGGGCGTCCGCGCGGGCCCGGGAGCGCTCCGGCAGCACGCCCAGCGCATGGTCGAGCAGTGCCGCGGCCGCGTCGCAGGCCCCCGCGTCGAGCCGCACGTCGGCGAGGCCGACCAGCGCGCGCCCGTACTCGTCGTCGGCCAGGCCGCGGGCAGCGTCCGCCGCGGCCCGGTACAGCTCCTCGCAGCGTGCCAACTGCCGCTGCTGCCAGGCGAGGTCGCCCAGCGAGCACAGCATCCGCGCCTGCCCGGCCCGGTCCCCGGCGCGGCGGGCGGCGTCCAGGCCGAGGGTGTGCGCGGTACGCCACAGCGGCCACGCCGCCTGCGGCGCCAGGGCCCCCGACAGCGCGTCCGCCAGGCGCAGCGCCGGCCCCCAGGCCCCGTACCGGTGCGCCGAACGCAGTACGCCGACATGGCCCGCGAGGTCGAGGTCCGCGATGGCCGCCACCGGACCGGACGCGGCCAGCGCCCCGGCGTACAGTTCGGCGACCCGCCCCGCCGACGCGCCGGCCGAGTCCGCCGGCTCGCACCGGCCGAGCAGTTCACCGGCGAGCAGCCGCATCAGCGGGTGGAACCGGAACCGCCCGGCTGTCTCCGCCTCCAGCAGCCGCGCGTCGACAAGGTCCTCCGCCCGTCGGCCGGCCGCGTCCGGCCCCGAGCCCAGCGCGGCCGCCGCCTGCCCGCTTCCGAAGGGCGCCTCCGGCAGCAGTGCCAGCAGCCGGAAGGCCCGCTGCCGGCTGCCGGGCGCCGCGCGGTACGCGCTCAGCAGCCCGCCGCGCACGTCGAACGCGCCCAGCCGCAGCACGTCCAGCCGGCTCCGGGGAGGGCGCAGCCGGGTCACCAGGGTCTGCGGCGTCCAGTGCGGGCGGGCCGCGAGCTGCGCGGCCGCACTCCGCAGCGCCAGCGGGAGCCCCCCGCACAGCTCGGCCACTTCCGCCAGGTCGGCGGGGCCGGCGCCCGACTCCGCCAGGTCGGCGAGGCCGTCCGCCGGCCCGGCGTGGCCCCCCGGGCTGCCGTGGCGCTGCGTGGCGAGGCCCGACGCCGTCACCAGCAGGGCGCGGGCAGCCCCGGGCGCGAGGGGGGCCAAGGACACCGTGCGGACGGCCGGAAGGGAGGCCGGGGTGCGGCGGAGGGTGGCCAGGATCCGGCAGCTGTCGGCGGTCGCCAGGAGGGGACGCAGCTGGGACTCGGAGCGGGCGCCGTCCAGGACGAGGAGCAGCCGGCGGCCGGCCAGCGCCGCGTGCAGGGCGGCGCGCAGGTCCTCGACGCCCTCGGGGAGCGGACCGGTGGCGCCCGCGTGCCGCAGCAGGCGGGTCAGGGCGAGCTCGGGCGCGAGGGGACGGCCGGGCTCGGGCTCCAGATCGAGGAGGACCCGCCCGTCCGGGAAGGCGGGTGCGGCCCGGTGGGCGGCCTCGACGGCCAGGGCGGTCTTGCCCACACCGGGCATACCGGTCACGGCCACGCAGGCGCCGGGTGGCGCGGAGGTCAACAGGTCGACCACCCGCGCCAGTTCGCTCTCCCGTCCGGTGAAGGCCGGATCGGCCGCGGGCAGCAGGACGGGCCGGGTCGGCGCCGCGGCCACCGCGAGCGGCGCCGGCGGCGCCGGGTCGGCGGCGAGCAGATCGGCGTCACCGGCGAGGACGCGCCCGTGCAGGCGCTGGAGCGCCGGGCACGGCTCGATCCCCAACTCCTCGACCAGGGACCGGCGTAGCCGGGCGAACGTGCTGAGCGCCTCCGCCTGCCGGCCGGTGCGGAACAGCGCGAGCATCAGATGCCCGTGGAACTCCTCGCGCAGCGGGTACCGCTGCGTCACCGACCGCAGTTCGGCGATCAGGTCGCGGTGCCGGCCCAGTTCCAGATCGGCCCGTATGCGCTGTTCCAGGGCGGCCACGGCCGCCTCGTCCAGCCGTGCCGCCTCCTCGTCCAGGGCCGGTCCGCGCGGGGTGTCCGACAGGAGCGGGCCGCGCCACAGCTCCAGCGCCCGCCGCTGCAGGGCCGACGCGCCCGCGAAGTCGCCCGCCTCCAGCGCGCGCCGGCCGCCCGCGTGCAGCACTTCGAACCGGGCCAGGTCCAGCTGGTCCGGGGCCAGCCGCAGGACGTAGCCGGGCGGCCGGGTCAGCAGCGCGTCCCGGCCGAACCCGTCCTCCGCGGCGTTGAGGAGCTTGCGCAACTGCGACACGTACACCTGGAGCGTCGTCGTCGCCGTGCGCGGGGGACCGTCCTGCCACAGCTCGTCGATGAGCGATCCCAGGGAGACCACCTCGCCGTGGCGCACCAGCAGCGCGCCGAGGACGACGCGGAGCTTCGCGGCCCGCGGCGCGTAGGACAGGCCCGGGCCCGCGCTGCCCTCGACCTCCATCGGCCCGAGGATCCGGAACTTCATCGGGGTACCCGGGTCACAGGTCCTGCACGACGCGGGTGCGGGCCTGGGCCACCACGCGCTGCCGCTGCGTCACCGTCACCGCGACCGGCACGGAGGGGCGGCCGTCGTCGTCCTTGTCCACCGGGCCGGGCGTCGCCGCGCAGCGCAGCGGCAGCTCGGGCAGGGCCTGGCCGCGGAAGCGCACGTCCCACCCGGCCACCAGGGCCCGGTCGGCGTCGTAGCCGCAGGCCCGGACCGCGGTGAGGACGGACGTCTGCCGCAGCGCCTCCAGCAGCAGGCCGTGAAGGGCGCCGTGCGCGGCGCCGGCCGGCACCGGCCGCCCGGGCCGGGGAACGACCCATGTGGTCAGCCGGCCCTGCGGCGACAGGCTCGGCTCGCCCAGCAGAACGCCGGCGGGGGAGCGGCGGCCGACCTCCGCCGGGTCGACCGGCCGGTCCGCGCCGTCCGGGACCTCGTCGGCGGTCTGCGGTGCGCGCAGTGCGCGGCGACCGAACTCGATGCGGCCACGGTGCGGCGCGGGGGCCGGGAAGACCATCGCGGCCTCGCCGGCGCAGCACGCCACGTCGCCGATGCGGACCTCGACCCCGAGCGCCAGCGCGTGCGGCACCCGGCCGGAGGCCGGCTCCGGACGGGCCGTCAGGTACGTCGTCAGCCGCGGCGGCGCGTCCGCGGCCCGCCAGGCCGGGACGTCGGTCAGCGCCAGCGCCAGCCGGGAGAAGAGGCCGGGCCGCTCCCCGCGCACCCCGAAGTACCGGTGCCCCACGAACTCGCCGACCTCGCGCAGCTCCTCGATGACGTGGCCCGCGTCGTGGAAGCGGACCGGGCCGCCGTCGGACGGCGGGTGCCCGGCCGGCAGGGAGCCGGCCAGGACGAAGTGCTCCTCGCCGCTGCTGGGTGCGTCCAGCAGGTAGTGCTCCCAGGACGTCGGACGGTGGATCAGGTGTCGGGTGCCGCGCTCCGGTGCCCGTTGCGTGGTGCTCGTCGGCTCGACGGTCATGGGCCTCTCCTCGGCGCGACGGGAGCGCTCTCTGCTCGCAGAGCTCGGGGAGGGTCCGACCCGTGCGGCGCGCAGCCCCCCAACGGACCCGCCTCCGTGGACAGCCCGCGTCCTCCAGCGTGGCGGGCCGTGCACAGGCGGTGCCAGCCGGGAGCGGTGGCAGCAAGCTGCGCCGCAGGTAGTTGGACCGGCCGGATCGGACAGGGGGACCCGCGCCGAGCATAGGGGGGTGAGCGCTGTGGCCCTTTCCGGGAACGCGCGTTTTCAATGGACGGTCCGCACGCCCCGAACCCCCTACGGACGGGTGACCCATGACCGTGACCGAGGACACCGAGGGGTCCGCCGCCCCCGCCGCCGCGGCCCCGGCCGGACTCCCGCTCCCGCGTGGCCCTGCTCGACTCCCCGGCCCCGCCGGCCGCGGACTGGGTGCGGGGCGTCCACCGCCTGCCCGGCGCCTGGACGGCGACCTGACCGCGCGCACCCCACCGCAACCCACCCGAGGAGTGAGCCATGACCCCCGACCACGACGAAGAGCCCGAGGCCCCCGCGCTGTACCTGGCCGGTTCCGAGGAGGAGGACCCCGCCGAGGCGCACATCGTCCGCGGCATCGACTGAGCCGACCGCCCGTGTGAGCACCTTCGGGGCCGTCGCCGCCCCGCGCCGCGAACGCGGCACCGGACGGCCCGGGTCTGCGAGGACCGGGGCCGCCCCGTGCCGCGTTCGCGTGGGTTCGGGGGCGGCCCGCTCCGGCACGCGAACGCCCCGCGATGCCCGGTGGGCACGGCGGGGCGGTCTGTGCGGGCCGGCGGTTCCCGGGGGAGTCAGGCCGCCGGGGTGCGGAAGCGGTTGATCGCCGGCAGGTGGCGCTCGCGCAGCACGCCGTCCTCGACGCCCAGGCCCTCCCGGGGGGCGAGGCCCAGGATGCCGACCTTGCCGAAGTGCCGGTTCAGCTGCACCTCGCGCACCGCCTCGCCGGTCCGTTCCAGCGGGAAGACGGTGGACAGCGTCGGGTGGATGCGGCCCTTGGCGATGAGCCGGTTGGCTTCCCACGCCTCGCGGTAGTTCGCGAAGTGCGAGCCGATGATCCGCTTGAGCGACATCCACAGGTACCGGTTGTCGAACTGGTGCTGGAAGCCCGAGGTCGACGCGCAGGTCACCACGGACCCGCCGCGCCGGGCCACGAACACCGACGCGCCGAAGGTCTCCCGGCCCGGGTGCTCGAAGACGATGTCCGCGTCCTCCCCGCCGGTCAGCTCCCGGATGTCCGTGCCCAGCCGCTTCCACTCCTTCGGGTCCTGGTGCTGCTCGTCCTTCCAGAAGCGGTAGCCGCGCTCGCTGCGGTCGATGATCGCCTCGGCGCCCATCGCCCGGCACAGCTCGGCCTTCTGCGGGCTGGAGACCACGCAGATCGGAAACGCCCCGCCGGCCAGCGCGTACTGCGTCGCGTAGGAGCCGAGTCCGCCGCCGGCGCCCCAGATGAGGACGTTGTCGCCCTGCTTCATGCCGGCGCCGTTGCGGGAGACCAACTGCCGGTAGGCGGTGGAGTTGACCAGACCGGAACAGGCGGCCTCCTCCCAGGTGAGGTGACCGGGCTTGGGCATCAGCTGGTTGGCCTTCACCAGCGCCAGCTCCGCGAGGCCGCCGAAGTTGGTCTCGAAGCCCCAGATGCGCTGCTCGGGGTCGAGCATCGTGTCGTCGTGCCCGTCGGCCGACTCCAGCTCGACGCTCAGGCAGTGCGCCACGACCCGGTCGCCGGCGCGCCACTTGCGCACCCCGGGACCGGTCCGCAGCACGATGCCCGACAGGTCCGAGCCCAGTACGTGGTAGGGAAGGTCATGGCGGGCCCCCGCCGGGCCGGAGCGGCCGTACCGCTCCAGGAAGCCGAACGTGGGCAGCGGCTCGAAGATCGAGCTCCACACCGTGTTGTAGTTGACGGAGCTGGCCATCACGGCGACCAGCACCTCGCCGGCCTCCGGCTCCGGTGTCGCCACCTCCCGGACGTGCAGCGACTTCGACGGGTCCTTGTCGGCACTGGCCATTCCCTGGAACATGTCCTGCTCCTCCTTGAGCAGGACGGCGGCCCGGTAGGACTCCGGCACCGGCAGGGCGGCGAAGTCCCGCGGCCCGGCCTCCGGGCACAGCGCGGCCTGGACGATCTCTCTCATGGCACCCTCGTGTGGGTCGGTGGGAGGGAGCTGCCCCGGGCGGGACGCCCCCGGGCGGCGCCGGGCCGTCGCGTCAGGCCCGCTCCTCCAGCACGAACGCCGACGGCATGAGCGCCCCCGGCAGCAGCTGTGCCAGCTCGGTGCGCAGTGCGGCCACGAAGCCGTTCGCCGCGGCCCGGGCCGGGTCGTTGCCGTACGCGGTGAACGGAAGGTCCAGCCGGCCGGCCGGCGTGTAGGCGGCCACCGCCCCGTCCGCTCCGGCGTCACCGGCGGCGCGGGTGAACACGACGTCTAGGTGGTCGGGTTCGCCCGACCTTCCCCAGGTGACCGCGGCGCGGTAGCCGCGTTCGGCGGCGACCCGGGCGAACTCCTCCGGATCGATGCCGTCGGCACCCGCCGCGTCCAGCGCCGCGATCGCCTCGGCGGCCGGGGCGCCGGCCGCCACCAGCCGCGCCGCCGCGGTCTCGTGCCGGACCCGCGCGTTGGGCACCGATACCACCCGCAGCGCGTCGGGGGCCTCCTCGGCCAGCCGCTTGCCGATCTCGTCGGCGCCGTGGACGTCGCGGCCCCATTCCAGCGTGGCGGCGTCGCGCGGCTCGGCGGCCGAGCTGGGGGAGCGGTACAGCACCGCGTCGTACCGGTGGCGGCTCAGCTCGTTGTGGTGGGCGGCGCGCTTGACCCGCACGGCCAGCGGCCCGGCCTCCGGGGTGCGGGCGCGGACGGCGGCGAAGAAGTCCGGGTCGATGAGGAGTTCGCGCTCGTCGGCGCAGCTGGTCCGTACCGCCTCCGCCGCTGCCGCGGGCCCGTCGCAGTCCAGCAGCGAGCGCCCCAGCACCGCGGTGCGGAAGCTCGGCAGCAGCCGCAGGTTGCGGATGTCGCCGGCGAACACCGCGCCGCCGGGCCGCACCAGGCGCAGCGCGCCGCGGACGACGTCGGCCAGGTAGTCGGCGTTGGGGAAGTACTGCGCCACGGAGTTGACGACGACCAGGTCGAACGGCTCCTCGTCCAGCCCGGTGAGGTCGTCGGCCTCCCGCACCAGCAGCGACACCCGCTCCGCCAGCTCCGGCAGCACCGCGATCTGCTCGGTCAGCCGGGCGATCGCGGTGGGGGAGAAGTCGGTGGCGAGGTAGCGCTCGCAGTGCGGGGCGACCGAGGCCATCAGCAGTCCGGTGCCGACCCCGATCTCCAGCACCCGGCGCGGACGGTGCTCCAGGATGCGGGCCACGGTGGCGTCGCGCCACTCCCGCATCTCGGTCAGCGGTATCGGCAGGTTGGTGTAACTGCTGTGCCAGCCGACGAAGTTGTCGCCGAAGCCGCCGGACTGCGGCAGCTCGCCGTACACCCACTCGTAGATGCGCTGCCACTCGTCGACGCGCCTGCTCTCCACCTCGGCGGCCCGCTCGCCGCCGGCCGCCGGCCGCACGTGCGCGACCAGCCGGGGCCCGGCCGGGCCGGCCTCGGCCGCGACGTGGACGGCGGCCACCGAGGGCAGCGCGGCGATGACCCGTTCGACCTCGTCGAACGCGACGGCGGTGCCGTCGACGACGGCCGTGCGGGCGGGATCGGGGTACGGCATGGTGATCTCCTGCTCTGCGGTGGCCGGGCGGCACGCGGGGCCGCGGCGGCGGGGCGGGGGTCAGGCGCTCAGCAGCGCGGTAACGGCGTCGGCGACCCCGGGGTGGCCGAGCAGCCCGGTGTGCGGGACGTCGAAGCGCAACTCGCGCTCCGCGGCGAACGGCCCGTCGGGCAGGTCGTTGGCCCGGATCACGGTGACCCCGGCCGGGGCTGCCTCGACCGGCAGGGCGCTGGCCGCCAGGACGTAGCGCAGGTAGGCGCGGAACCACGCCACCAACTCCTCGGCCCGGTCCGCCCGCAGCCCGATCCGCTCGAACGCGGCCGCGCCGGCATCGGAGTAGATGCGCAGCAGTTCGGCGGTGAGCCCGGCCAGCCCGGCGTGGGTGCGGACCGCCTCGGCGGCGTTCTTGCGGGCCTGTTCGACGTCCTCCTCGCCCAGCACCGGGCGCAGCGCCTCGATCACGGGGGTGAACCCGTAGCGCAGCACGGTCGGGCCGGTGATCTGCGTGGGGTCGAACAGCACGACCCGCGGCCGGCGCTGCCAGCCGGCGATCCGTTCGGCCAGCGCCAGCGCGAAGGTGCTGGAGGCGCAGTAGCCGAAGACGGCGGCCACCACGGGCGCGCCGGGGGCCAGCGCGCCGGCCCACCGGTCGACGTAGTCCGCGCCGCTCATCCCGGCCTCGGCGCCGGGCTCCGGGACGACCGTCTCCCACAGGGCGTGGTCGGTCGCCAACCGCGGGACGAGTGTGCCGAACCCGGTGTCGGGGCGGCCGGTGTTGGCGAAGTCCACCGCGACGATCGCGCCGTCGGCGCCGGGACCGCTCGCGGTGGTCCGCCAGGACAGGGGGTCGGCCATGGTCCTCTGCTTCCTGCGGGGCGTACGGGACGGGGTTGGGGCGGGTCAAGAGGCGGTCACCGTAGCGCCGGGCCCGGCAGCGGCCACACCCCAGAACACCCCCTTTGCCCGGTCGCGGGACCGCCGCAGAACGCACCGCGAGCCCCAACCACCCCCTGAATCCCGGATAGGGGTGCCGCCACGGCCGTTCCCGAAGGGACTCGCGGCGGCCCGACGGGCTATACATAGGGGAGGTAAGTGACCATGCGTGCGGGGGGCGTTGATCATCCGCCACCGGCGGCACCCCGGCACCCCGTCCCCCCACAGCGATCTGGAGACGCGCCCATGAATGGAGCCCCCAGGCCGGCCGAGGCCGCCCCTGACCAGGAAACCGCGTCGGGGGTGACACCGCCGGCGGCCGGCGGGCAGGCTCCCGCTCTGGAGTTCAGCAAGCTCTACAAGAAGTTCGGCGAGAACACCGCCGTCGACCACATCGACCTGGTGGTGCCGCCCGGCTCGTTCTTCGGCCTCGTCGGCCCGAACGGCGCCGGCAAGACCACCTCGCTGTCCATGGCCACCGGCCTGCTGCGCCCCGACGGCGGCAGCGCGAGGATCTTCGGCCACGACGTGTGGGAGGACCCGCTGCGGGCCAAGGAGCTCATCGGCGTGCTGCCCGACGGCATGGCGCTGCCCGACCGGCTCACCGGCCGGGAGGTCCTCACCTACCTCGGGCTGCTGCGCGGCATGCCGCGCGACGTGGTCGACGAGCGGGCCGACGAGCTGATGCGGGTGCTGGAACTGGACGCCGCGGAGACCACGGTCGTCGTCGACTACTCCACCGGCATGCGCAAGAAGATCACCCTGGCCACCGCCCTGCTGCACGGCCCGAAGCTGCTGGTCCTCGACGAGCCCTTCGAGGCCGTCGACCCGGTCTCGGCCAGCACCATCCGCACCATCCTCCAGCGGTTCGTCCGCGGCGGCGGCTCGGTCATCTTCTCCAGCCACGTCATGGCGCTGGTCGAGCAGCTGTGCGACCACGTCGCCGTCATCGCCAAGGGCCGGGTCGAGGCGTTCGGCGCGCTGGACGAGGTGCGCGGCGACCAGTCCCTCGAGGACGCCTTCGTCCACATCGTCGGCGCCCGCACCGGCGGCGAGGAAGGGCTGTCATGGTTGGCGTCCTGATCGAGATGCGGGCCGCCATCCAGCGCAAGAACGCCCAGGGCAAGAAGCTGTGGGGCGTCCTCGCACTGGTGATCGTGGTCCTCGCGCTGGCCGGCAGCACCTTCGTCACCGGGCTGGCCCATTACCACCACCACGGCGCCGGCGCGGACGTGCTGGCCGCGCTGTCGTTCGGCTGGCTGCTCGGCTGGATCACCGGCCCGGTCCTCACCGGTGACGACGCGACTTTGCGGCTGGACTACTTCAAGCTGCTGCCGGTGCCGGCCCGCAAACTCGCCAACGCGATACTCGGCGCCAACTTCGCCAACGTCTCCCTGGTCTTCAGCCTCATCGCCTTCGCGAGCATGGTGGCCTACGGAGCCCGGTTCAGCCTCTCGGCCGCCCTCGTCGGGGTGCTCGCGGTCGTGCTGAACCTGGTGCTGGCCGTCGTGGCCTCCACCGTGGGCGTGGGGGTCCTGGGCCCCACGATCTCCTCCCGCCGGGGCCGTGACTTCGGCTCCATGCTCGTCGCCCTCGTCATCACCCTGATGTCGCTGGCGTCGGCCGTGGTCCCGTTCCTCGCCAAGAAGCTGACCAACGGGCACTCCCCGGTACTGTCCGGCATCGTCCGCGGCCTGCCCTCGGGCTGGGGCGCCGACGCCGTGCAGTCCGCCGCCGACGGGCACTGGGGCATGGTGGCGCTGCCGCTGGCCGGCCTCGCGGCGCTCATCGCCGCCCTCGTGCTGGTCTGGCCGCCCATCCTGGCGCGCCGGCTGACGATGTCGGCCAAGGGCAAGTCCAAGCCGAAGGCGCCCGCGCACGAGCGCAGGCCGGCCCGGCCGATCCTGCCCAGCACGCCGACGGGGGCCGTCATCGGCAAGGAACTGCGCATGTACTCGCGGTCCATGCTGCGCAGCGTCCAGCTGATGATCGCCTTCCTCGTCGGCGTCCTGGCCTGTGTCATCCCGTCGTTCAACGGCACCAAGATCATGCTGCCGTTCGCCGGGCTGCTGTTCACCGTCATCGCCGCCGGCTGCTTCACCAACCTGTACGGCGACGACGGCTCCGCCCTGTGGCTGACG
>Ga0164242_10007046_pt1 | contig 12317 bp, 9 predicted proteins | sample OricomgcompostMG_FD_108783 | JGI IMG/M metagenome (GOLD analysis project Ga0164242, IMG submission 108783) | Miracle-Growth compost microbial communities from Emeryville, California, USA - Original compost - Miracle growth compost (MG) ... | reverse complement strand
GTGCGGGCGCGGGCCGACTTGACCGTCTCGACGAAGGCCTGCACCTGCGGGTGCGACTTCGCCCATTCCGCGGCGGAGGCCTCGTCCGACGGCACGTTGCCGGAGATCTTGGCGATCTTGAGCTGTGTCGCCGGCTTGTTGAGGCAGGCGACGAACTTGCCGGCGAGGCCCATCTTGGTCTTGTCGCCGGTGTTCGGCACGTTGAACGTCTCGCCGCCGAGAGGCGACACGACCGTCTGCGACGCGGTCCGCGTCGGGATCGGGACGCTCGCGAAGTGCAGGCCCTTCGTCGCATTGAGCACCGGCAGCTGCCACGGCCCGTTGATCATCATGGCGGCCTTGCCCGCGACGAACTGGTTGTTCACGTCCTGCTGCGACCAGTTGACCGAGCTCTTCGACATCGAGCCGTCGTTCTGCAGGTCCACGTCGAGTTGCAGCGCCTGCGCGGCTTCGGGCGTCGCGATGTTCTTCTCGTCGCCGCCGTTCGTCCAGAAGAACGGCAGGAACTGCCACGTCCCCTCGTAGGTGTTGATGTTGCTCATCGCGAAGCCGTACACGCCCTTCGAGGCGTCGGTCAGCTTCGCGGCATCCGCCTTCAGCTCGTCCCACGTCTTGGGCGGGGTGACTCCCGCAGCCTTGAGCATGTCGACGTTGTAGTAGAGCGCGATCGAGTTGATGACGGGCGCGAGGCCGTAGAGCTGGCCCTTGTAGGTGCCGGCCTTCACCACGCCCGGCACGTCGCCCTTCGGCGCCGAGACGCCGTAGTTCTTGAGCGGCGTCAGCGCGCCGGTCGCGGCGATCTGCTGCACGTCCGGGTTGTCGAGCATGAGCACGTCGGGCAGAGTGCGCGAGGATGCCTGCTGCAGCACCTTCTGGATGAGGGACGCGCCTGCCACGTGCACCGCGTCCACCTTGGCGCCGACCTCGGTGCCGCACTCCTTGTAGACCGCGTTGTAGCCGCTCATGCTCGGGTCGGACGAGTAGTAGTCCTCCACCGTCAGCTTCTGCTCGCCTCCGGCGCTGGCCGATGAGCCGGCCGAGCATGCGGCGAGCGACAGTGACACCGCCGCCGCCGCGGCGACGCCTGCGATGATGCGTGATTTCTTCACGAGTGAGCTCCCTTGCGTCTTCTCAGAAGGATTCCCGCGGCCGGGACGCGGCGCGGTCAAGCGCTTGACCATGCGGCCCAAAAAAGAGGCCACGGGTTCGTCGCTGAACCACGGGCAAGCGCTTGAGGGCATTCAAGCAACCCCGCGAAGGGAGGTCAAGCGCTTTACCAAACTGTGCTCGACCGCGTGCCATACTGACCAGCGAAGGGGGGGCCGGCGTGGTCACGATGCAGGAGGTCGCGGATCGCGCCAAGGTCTCGATCTCCACCGTCTCGTTCGTGATCAACGGCACAAAGCCCGTCACGCCGGAGACGCGCGACCGGGTGCTGCGCGCGATCGAGGAGCTCGGCTACCGACGCAACACCGCCGCCCGCACGCTGGCGAGCCGGCGCTCGCGCATCCTGGCCCTGATCTACCCGCTGCTCGATCACCGCCACCATCACGCCTTCATCGAGGCGGCCGCGACCGCGGCCAAGGAGCACGGCTACAACCTCGTGCTCTGGCCCCTGCACAGCGACGACGTGAGCACCGAGATCACCTCGCTCATCCAGGCCGGCTTCGCCGACGGGGTCCTGCTCATGGAGGTGCAGCTCGATGACGAGCGGGTCACCCGATTGCAGGAGGCCGGCGCGCCGTTCGCGCTCATCGGCCGCACCCGCGAGCTCGACGGCATCGACTACGTCGACATCGACTTCGAGCGCTCGACCGAGGCGGCGGTCGACCAGCTCGCGGGACTCGGGCACCGCGACTTCAGCCTCATCATCGAAGACCTGAGCGGCACTTCGCTCGCCGGCTACGCCCCACCCGTGCGGACCGAGCAGGCCTTCCGAAGTGCCATCGCCGAACGCGGGCTGAGGGGTGCCGTGTTCCGCGTTCCGCACGAGCCCCACACCGTGTCCGCCGTCGCCGACACGGTGCTCCGGGAGGCTCCCGGCACCACGGCGATCATCTCGATGCACGACGAGGCGAGCCTTGTTCTCGTCCACTCCCTCCCGCGTCACGGGCTGCGGGTGCCCGACGACGTCTCGATCGTCGCCGTCGCCGCGTCGACGCTCGCGACCGACCTGATGGACCCGCCGCTCACGACGTATGAGGGCCTCGGCCATGAGCTCGGGCGCACGGCGGCCGAGGCGCTGATCTCCCGGCTCGCGGGCCGCACCACTCCGCTCGTCCAGGTGCTCGTCCCGTGCGCCCTGCACGAAGGCGGCACGGTCGGCCCCGCGCCCGCGCGAGCTTGACACGGCGCCCGCGGGATTCCTAGCCTGAGATCGGGTCGCGAAACTTCCTTCACAAGTCGCGAAACCTTTCCTTTCCTCCTCGACGTATGACAGCGAGGTCATAGCCATGCCCGCAGCGCCCTCCCGCACGGGCGCGCCTCGCGCCACCCCCTCGGCTCCGCAGCGGCGTTTTCGCGCCGGAAGCGTCGACGCGGATCAGCAAAGATAAGAAGAGCTTCGACAGAAAGGGCGCGATGATGCGCAGTCAGGACTGGTACGGCGGCGAGGGGCGGGACCCCTTCATCCATCGGGCGTGGATGCGGCGGGGAACCCCTGATCACGCCTTTGACGGGCGCCCGCAGATCGTGATCGCGAACACCGCGAGCGATCTCACCCCGTGCAACATGCACCTGAACGAGGTCGCCGAGTACGTCAAGCAGGGCGTCTGGGAAGCGGGCGGCGTGCCGCTCGTCATGCCGGTCTCCTCGCTCGGCGAGACGCTCGTGAAGCCCACCGCGATGCTGTGGCGCAACATGGCGGCGATGTCGATCGAGGAGATGCTGCGCGCGAACCCGATCGACGCGGCCGTGCTGCTGGGCGGGTGCGACAAGACCATCCCGGCGTTGCTGATGGGTGCGGCATCCGTCGACATCCCGGCCCTCGTGGTGCCGGGCGGCCCCATGCTCAACGGCTACTTCCGCGGCGAACGCTCGGGCTGCGGCACCGGCGTGTGGGCGCTGTCGGAGGAGGTGCGCGCAGGCAACCTCAGCGAGCAGGAGTTCGAACGCTTCGACAAGCAGATGGTGCGCTCGAAGGGCCACTGCAACACCATGGGCACCGCGTCGACGATGGGGCTCATGGCCGAGGCGCTCGGCATGACGATCCCGGGCGTCGCCGGCACCCCCGCCCCCGACAGCCGGCTGCTCGAGGCCGCGCACGCCTCGGGGCGGCTCGCCGTCGAGATGGCGCTCGAGGACCGCCGCATCTCCCAGGTGATCACCAAGGAGTCCTTCCACAACGCGATCGTCGCCCTCGCCGCGATCGGCGGGTCGACCAACGCCGTGGTGCACCTGCTCGCGATCGCCGGCCGCCTCGGCATCGACCTGACGCTCGACGACTTCGACCGCATCGGCGGCAAGGTGCCGCTGCTCGTGAACCTGCAGCCGTCGGGCACGTACCTGATGGAGGACCTGTTCCAGGCGGGCGGATTCCTCGCCGTGCTCGACCAGGTCGTCGACCTCCTCGACCCGGCCGCGCAGACCGTGCTCGGCAAGCCGCTCACCTCGTTCCTCGGCGACCACCCGGTGTGGAACCGCGACGTCATCTCGCTGCGCGAGGACCCGCTCAAGGACGAGGCCGGCATCGCCGTGCTGAAGGGGAATCTCGCCCCCCGCGGGGCGGTGATCAAGCCGTCGGCCGCCTCTCCCGAGCTGCTCACGCACACCGGCCGCGCGGTCGTGTTCGACTCCATCGAGGACTTCCACGCGCGCATCGACGACCCCGACCTCGATGTCGACGCGGACTCCGTCATCGTGCTGCGTGGCTGCGGGCCGAAGGGCTACCCGGGCATGCCGGAGGTCGCGAACACCCCGCTGCCCCCCAAGCTGCTGAAGCAGGGCGTCCGCGACATGGTGCGCATCTCCGACGGGCGTATGTCGGGAACGGCATATGGCACGGTCGTGCTGCACGTCTCGCCCGAGGCCGCGTCGCCCGGCAGCGTGCTCGGCCTCGTGCAGGACGGCGACCTGATCTCGCTCGATGTGCCGAACCGGAAGCTCGAACTGCTCGTCCCCGAGGAGGAGCTCGCGGCGCGCAGGCCCGCCTTCCGGCTGGTCTCGGACTTCGCCAAGGCGGACCGCGGCTGGCAGAAGCTCTACATCGAGCACGTCCAGGGTGCCGACACCGGCGCAGACCTCGACTTCCTCGTGGGGTCGAGCGGATCGACCGTCACGAGGGAGTCCCACTGATGACTGACCCGATGACTGACACGGATGCCGCAGCCGAGCGGCCCGCGCTCGCACTCGCCCGCGTCGAGAGCGACGGGGACGTGCTCTGGGCCGTGCGCCGGGGCGAGGAGTATTCCCCGCTCGGCATGACCCTCGCGGAGCTGCTTCGCCTGCCGGCGGACGAGGCCCGCGCGGCGGTGGAGCGAGCTGAGGGTGCAGGAATCCGCCCCTCCCGCGTTCTCGCGCCGATCGAGCCGCAGCAGGAGGTATGGGCCGCCGGCGTCACCTACCTGCGCAGCCGCGACGGGCGCATGGAGGAGGCGAGCGACGGCACGCCGTATGACAGGGTCTACGGCGCGGAGCGCCCTGAGCTGTTCTTCAAGTCGACCGGTGCGCGCGTGGTCGGCGACGGCGAGCCCGTCGGCAAGCGGGCCGACTCGACGTGGGACGTTCCCGAGTCCGAGCTCGGCATCGTGCTCTCCGCGAGCGGCCGGATCTTCGGTTACGTGGCCGGCAACGACTCCTCGAGCCGGTCGATCGAGGGCGAGAACCTGCTCTACCTTCCCCAGGCCAAGGTTTTCACCGCATCGTGCGCGCTGGGGCCCGAGATCGTGCCGGCCTGGTCGGTCGCACCGCCGTTCGGCATCCGCCTGCTCATCGAGCGCGACGGGGCGCCGGTCTACGACGAGCGGACCTCGACGGACCAGCTCGCCCGGCGGCTCGAGGACCTCGCCGACTGGCTGTTCCGCGGGCTCGATTTCCCCGAGGGCGTGGTCGTGCTCACGGGGACCGGTCTCGTGCCGCCCGCCGAGTTCACCCTGCACGACGGCGACGAGGTCACGGTCGACATCGAGGGCGTCGGCCGCCTCACGAACCCGGTCGTCACCGTAGGCCGCATCTAGTTCCCGTTCCGGACAGTTGCGCCCGCTGCCGCGGCATCAGCTGTCCGGAACGGGCACAAGTCGGGGCGGGTCAGCCCGCGAAGGCGTGCAGCGGCGCGCCGTTCACACCCGGCCGCACCGCGAAGACGGCCCCCGCCTCGGGGTCCTCGTCGTCGGCGAGGTGCTGCCGCGACGTCGTGATGTAGAGCGTGTCGAGGGATGCCCCGCCGAAGGCCGCCGCGCTCGTGTGCGTCGCGCCGGGCACCTCGATCTCCTCGGTCACCGCGCCCGAATCGGGGTCGAGGCGGCGCACCGCTCCCCCACCCCAGAACGCGACCCACAGGCCGCCCTCGGCGTCGACCGTCATTCCGTCGGGCGAGCCGCTGAGCCCGCTCATGTCGGCGAACGGCCGGCGGTCGTGGAACACGCCCTCGGTGACGTCGTAGTCGAACACGTCGACGCGCTTCGTCGGGGTGTCGATGTAGAACGCCCGCGTGCCGTCGAGGCTCCACTGCAGCCCGTTCGAGATCGTGACGCCGTCGAAGGCCACGGATGCCGTCCCGTCGGCCTCCACCCGATAGAGCGCTCCGGCACCCGGGGTCTCGTCATACGCCATCGCGCCGCAGAAGAACCGCCCGGCCGGGTCGCACCCGCCCTCGTTGAGTCGAATCGCCGGGTCGTCGAGCACGGAGGCCAGCTCGCGCGTCGCCCGGAACCCCTGATCGAACAGCGTGAAGCCGTGCTCGGTGGCCACGATGAAGCCGCCCCCGGCGCGCGGCCGCACGACGGCGGCCACCTTCGAGCCGACGTCGTAGCGCGCGGGCGACTCGAGCGACGACAGGTCGACGACCGCCCCCGCGAGCATGTCCACCACCAGCATCCGTTCACCCACAGGGTCCCAGCAGGGGCCCTCGCCGTGCCACGTCACCGGTGCCGTGATCTGCTGCGCCTTCACAACCGAAACGCTACCGCCCGAGGTGAGCCGAACGCGAAAGCGGGCCTCGAATGGTGTTCTGTCAGCGACGCGGCCGCGCTGTGCTTCCCCGCACCACGAGCTGCGTCGCGAGGTCGACCCGCAGCTGCTGCTGATCCGGCGCGTCACGCAGCCGCAGCGCGAGCCGCGTCGCCTGCTCCGCCATGTCCGCGGTCGGCTGGCGCACGGTGGTCAGAGGCGGCCCGACCCAGGCGGCGACCGGCAGGTCGTCGAAACCGACGACGGACAGCTCGTCGGGAATGGGGACCCCCTTCGCACGGGCGGCCTCGTACACGCCGAGCGCCTGCAGGTCGCTCTCCGCGAAGATCGCGGTGGGCGGCTCGGGCAGCGAGAGCAGCGCGAGCCCCTGCGCCAGTCCGCTCTCGAGATCGAAGTCGCCGCTGCGCAGGTACTCGGGCGGCACGCTGAGTCCCGCCGCATCGAGCGCGGAGCGGAAGCCCGAAAGCCGCGCCCGCGACATCAGCATGTCGTCGGGGCCGGCGATCACCGCCACGCGGGTGTGCCCCAGCTCGAGCAGATGGCGCGCCGCGAGCGTGCCGCCTGACCAGTTGGCAGCGCCGATCGCGGGCACGTCGGGCGGCGGGTCGCCGGCCGGGTCGATGATCACGAAGGGGATGTTGCGCACGCGCAGCTGCCGGCGCGACTCCTCCGGCAGACCGGACAGCACGAGCACGACGCCGACCGGCCGCCGTTCGAGCGCGCCCTCGATCCACTCGGGCGCGGGCGCGTGGCGGTCGCCGCTCTCCGTCACGACGACCGACAGCCCGTGCTCGCGCGCGACGCGCTCGACGCCGCGGATGATCTCGAGCGACCACTCCGTGCCGAGGTGGCCGAACACGACCTCGATCAGCGATGAGGATTGCGCGGTGCCGCGCCGGTTGTAGCCGTGCTCGTGCAGGAGCGCCTCGATGCGGGCCCGCGTCCCTTCCGAGACGCCGGCCCGCCCGTTGAGCACCTTCGAGACGGTCGACAGCGAGGTGCCGGCGTCTTCCGCGATGCGCGACAGCGTCGCGCGCTCGCCCCCGACGCTCTCGGCGGCCTCGCCCGCGCCGCCCGGCGCTTCCGCAGGCATGGTCAGACCTCTGGCGCGTCCTGCAGGGGCAGCGGCTCAGGCCGCTCGACGGTGCTCGACAGCTCGACCACGCGCTTCTCGGCCGACGCCCTGAGGATCGACTCCATGATGTCGAGCACGTGGAATGCGAGCTCGCCCGACGCGCGATGGGGCCGCCCTGCGGCGATCGCGGCGGCCATGTCGGCGAGGCCGTAGCCGCGCCCCGCGTCACGGTAGCCGGCCGATTCCGGCACGGGCGCCCACTCCCCCGTCGCCGACGTGAACACCTCGACGGGGTCCGAGAAGCGGTTCGGGTCGGGCACGGCGAGCGTCCCGAGCGAGCCGTAGACCTCGAACAGCGGCGAGCGCGTCGCCCACACCTCGAAGCTCACCGTCACGGTCGAGGCGACGCCGGAGGCGTGCTCGAGCAGCGCCGTGATGTGCGTGTCGACGTCGACGGGCAGCACCTGGCCGGCGTTCGGCCCCGTGGCGATCGTGCGCTCGCGCGACGAGCGTCCCGCGATGCCGGAGACGCGCACCACGGGCCCGAGCAGGTGCACGAGACTCGTCAGGTAGTACGGCCCCATGTCGTAGAGCGGGCCGCCGCCGGGCTGGTAGTAGAAGGCGGGGGCTGGATGCCACCGCTCATGCCCCGGAGCCGACCAGTGCACCGACGCGCCGAGCACCTCGCCGATGGTCCCGTCGTCGACGACCTTGCGCGCGGTCTGGATGCCGGTGCCGAGCACCGTGTCCGGCGCGCTGCCCACACGCAGCCCGCCGCGCTGCGCGGCGATCAGCGGAGCCGCCTCGGCGGTCGAGAGCCCGAGCGGCTTCTCGGCGAAGACGTGCTTCCCGGCGGCGAGCGCACGCAGCCCGATCTCGACGTGCGCCGCCGGGATCGTGAGGTTGATCACCGCATCGATGTCGTCGGAGGCGAGCAGCTCGTCCACGCTGCGTGCGACGACGCCCTGCTCGACGGCGACCTCAGCCGCGCGGGCCTCGTTGAGGTCGGCGACGGCGACGAGGCGCAGGTTCGGCAGCCGCTTGAGGCTCTCGAAGTACTGCGCCGAGATCACGCCGACGCCGATCACGCCGACGCGCATCGCGCCGGTCGCGGCATCCGTGCTCACTTGTCGCCCTCGCTCTCGGCCCCGCGCGCCGCCCACAGCAGCCCGCGCTCGATGATCGTGCGCACGTTCGGGTCGTTCACGACCTCGAGCTTGTGGCCGGGCGCCGAGACGAAGATGCGGCCCTTGCCCCACTGGCGCGTCCAGATGGCGGGCGCCGTCACGGGCCGGTTCCAGGCGTCCCACGGGCGCACCGCCTGCGTCGTGGTGGCCAGCACGTCGTTGTACTCGTCGGAGAGCACCCAGTACTGCTCGGTCACGAGGTCGAAGTCCTCGATGCCCTGCGTGATGGGGTGGGTCTTGCCGAGCTCGGTGATGTGCACGGTGTACGGGAGGTAGTTGTCGGACTGCTCGCCGGTGCGCAGCCGCGGCTCGATGCCGGCGTGGTGGGCGAACTGGCCGCCGATCATGTGCAGGTAGTCGGCGTTGTTGCGGTACGAGTCGGCGATGCCGCCGTGCCACCCCGCCATCCCGGTGCCGTTCAGCACGGCGCGGCGCAGACCCGCGAACTCGCCGTTCTCGATCGTGCTCATGGTGTTGATCTGCACGATGAGATCGACGGTGTCCATGTAGTCGTAGTCCGCGTAGACCCGCGTCCCCTCAGAGACGCGCACGGAGAATCCGTTGTCTTTGAGGAACGGGATGAACGAGTCGGTCGTCTCGACCGGCTCGTGGCCGTCCCAGCCGCCGCGGACGATGAGCGCGTTGCGCTGCGCCATATTTGTGCTCTCTTTTCCTGTCGCTAGTTCTTGTTGCTGAATGCCGCGTCGAATGCGGTGGCGGATGCCTCGATCGCGTGCTCGCGCACGAAGGCGAGCGCCTCGGGCGCACCCTTCAGCCGGTCCATGCCGGCGTCCTCCCACTCGACCGAGAGCGGACCCTCGTAACCGATCGCGTTGAGCATGCGGAAGGCGTCCTCCCACGGCACGTCGCCGTGGCCGGTGTTGATGAAGTCCCAGCCACGGCGCGGGTCGGCCCACGCGAGGTGCGAGGAGAGCCGGCCGTTGCGCCCGTTGAGCCGCTTCTTCGTGTCCTTGCAGTGCACGTGGAAGATGCGGTCCTGGAAGTCCCAGAGGAAGCCGACGGGGTCGAGGTCCTGCCACACCATGTGCGAGGGGTCCCAGTTGAGGCCGAACGACTCGCGGTGGCCGATCGCCTCAAGGGTCGCCTTCGTCGTCCAGTAGTCGTAGGCGATCTCGCTCGGGTGCGGCTCGAGCGCGAACTTCACGCCGACCTCGTCGAAGACATCCATGATGGGGTTCCAGCGCTCGGCGAAGTCGCGGTAGCCGGCATCCACCAGTTCCTGCGACGCGGGCGGGAACATCGCGACGTACTTCCAGATCGACGAGCCGGTGAAGCCGGTGACGATCTTCGCCCCGAGTCGCGCGGCCGCGCGGGCGGTGTTCTTGATCTCCTCCGCGGCCCGCTGCCGGATGCCCTCGGGGTCGCCGTCGCCCCAGATCGAGTCGGGCAGGATGTCGCGGTGCCGCTGGTCGATCGGGTCGTCGCACACCGCCTGGCCCTTGAGGTGGTTCGAGATCGCGTAGACCTTGAGGCCGTTCTTCTCGAGGATCTCGAGGCGGTTCGCGACGTAGTCGTCGTCGGTCGCGGCGCGGTTCGGGTCGAGGTGGTCGCCCCACGAGGCGATCTCGAGGCCGTCGTAGCCCCACTCGCCCGCGAGGCGCGCCACCTCCTCGAAAGGCAGGTCGGCCCACTGGCCGGTGAACAGGGTGACGGGTCGTGCCATTGCGCGCTCCTTTGCGTTCGTTGCTGATGCCTGGGCTCAGGCGACCGGAGTGAAGACGCCGTTCGCAGCGGCCGAGCGCTCGACGGCGTCGAGCACCTGCTGCACCTGCAGGCCGTCGTCGAAGGAGGGCCTCGGCTGCCGCCCCTCGGCGATGTCGAAGACGAGGTCCCGCAGCTGGTGCGAGAACGGGTGCTCGTAGCCGAGGCCGTGCCCGGTCGGCCACCATGCGGCGGCGTACGGGTGCTCCGGCTCGGTGACGAGGATGCGGGTGAAGCCCTGCTCGCCGGCGGGCGCCGTGCCGTCGTAGAACTCGAGCTCGTTGAGCCGCTCGAGGTCGAAGACGACGGCGCCGCGCGAGCCGAAGATCTCGATCTTGAGCCCGTTCTTGCGGCCGGTGGCGTAGCGCGTGGCCTCGAACGAGGCGACCGCGCCGCCCGAGAGCTGGCCGGTGAACCAGGCGGCGTCATCGACGGTGACCTGGCCGCGCTCGTCGGAGGCGGTGCCCGAGAGCCCCACGGTCTCGCCTAGCAGCGGCCGCTCGGTGACGAAGGTGCGCAGGTGGCCGGAGACCTGCTCGACCGTCTGCCCCGTGATGAACTGCACGGCGTCGACGGCGTGGGCGCCGATGTCGCCGAGGGAGCCCGAACCCGCGAGCTTCTTGTCGAGACGCCACGTCATCGGGCCGTTCTCGTCGACGAGCCAGTCCTGCAGGTAGGCGGCGCGCGCCTGGCGCACCTCGCCGATCCGGCCGGACTGCACGAGGTCGCGCGCGTAGCTGAGGGCGGGCACGCGGCGGTACGAGAACCCGACCATCGAACGGATGCCGCGCGAGGCGGCCTCACGCGCGGCATCCGCCATCGCCTTCGCCTCCTCGACGGTGTTCGCGAGCGGCTTCTCGCACAGCACGTGCTTGCCCGCCTCAAGCGCGGCGATCGCGATCTCGGCGTGGCTGTCGCCCGGCGAGCAGATGTCGACGAGGTCGATGTCGTCGCGCGCGACGACCTCGCGCCAGTCGGTGGACGCCTCGGCCCAGCCGAGCTTCTCGGCAGCGGCCCGCGTCTTGTCGGCGTTGCGCCCGACGATGACGGTCATCTCGGGGAACAGGGGCAGGTCGAAGAACCGGGGCGCGACCCGGAAGGCCTGGCTGTGGGCGGCACCCATGAAGCCGGTGCCGATCATGGCGACGCGCAGTGGCGTGGTTGCAGTCATCGGACTCCTTCGTCTCTGCAGAGAAAGCTATCGCATTCTGGCGCGATAGTTTCGCCGAGACGTGTCACGCGACGGCAGACGGGCCCGTCGGTCAGCGCGCGGACGGCGGCGCCGTGCTCTCGCGCACGACGAGACTCGTCGCGAGGTCGACCCGCGCCGCTCGCACGGCGCCGTCCTGCGCGTCGAGCGCGAGCAGCGCCGCCTGCTCGCCCATCTCGGCGAGCGGCTGGCGCACGGTGGTGAGCGGGGGCCCCGACCAGCGGGCGATCTCGAGGTCGTCGTAGCCGACCACCGACAGGTCGCGGGGCACCGTGAGTCCCAGCATCCGCGCCGCCTCGAGCACGCCGAGTGCCATCAGGTCATTGCCGGCGAAGATCGCGGTGGGCGGGTCGGGAAGCTGCAGCAGCTCGCGGCCGAGGCGCAGGCCGTCCTCGCGCAGGAAGTTGCCCCAGCGCAGCGCGTCGGCCCGGAACGGCACCCCCGCCTCGTCGAGTGCGGCACGGAAGCCGGACACCCGGGCGCGCGAGCACATCATGTCCTGAGGGCCGCCGATCACGCCGATCGAGCGGTGCCCGAGCTCGAGCAGGTGGCGCGCCGCCTGCACTCCGCCCGACCAGTTCGCGCTGCCGACCGACGGCACGTCGGGCGCCGGGTCCCCGGCCGGGTCGAGCACGACGAACGGGATGCCGCGCAGCGCGAGGCGCTCCTTCGCGGCCGCGGGCAGGTCGCTGAACACGAGCACGACGCCGGAGGGCCGCCGCCGCACCACCTGGTTCAGCCATTCGGGCCCCGGCGTGTGCCGGTTCCCGGTCTCGCTGAGAACGACGCTCATGCCGCGCGCGACCGCAGCACTCTGCACGCCGCGGATGATCTCGATCGCGAACGACGAATCGACCCGCTCGAAGACGAGCTCGATGAACGGCTGCCGCCGCCGCTCCGCGGGCGGGCTGTAGCCGTGGCTGCGCAGCGCCTGCTCGACCCGCTCCCGGGTCGCTGCCGACACCCCCGAGCGCCCGTTCAGCACCTTCGACACGGT
>Ga0164242_10007045_pt1 | contig 12317 bp, 9 predicted proteins | sample OricomgcompostMG_FD_108783 | JGI IMG/M metagenome (GOLD analysis project Ga0164242, IMG submission 108783) | Miracle-Growth compost microbial communities from Emeryville, California, USA - Original compost - Miracle growth compost (MG) ... | reverse complement strand
CAGGCCTCGCACCGCAACAGCATGGCGCCCATTCCGGTCGTCATCCACAACCAGCGTCCTTCCAGGGCGCAGCAGGCTGGGAAGTTCGTATCGGCCCAGGCGCGAGAGCACGCCAAGCGGGTTTTCGCCCAGAAGGCTGCCGGCATGGCAGCCAAGCGGGCGGGTACAGCTGCTGCGGGCGCCGCTTCCGGCGGTACCACGCTTGCAGTGACCGCTGCCGTAACGGCCGCAAGTGCCGCCCACCAGGCGCACCGCAACAGCCAGCAACGCAACACCGACCCAGGAAATGAGGCTTAGGTATGTCGCCAGATCCTGAGATGGAGGAGCTGCCCGGGCGCACAACCAGTAACTTCCTACCGTTCACCCGAACGGACTGGTGGTTCAACGGTGCGGCCGCAGCGGTCGCGATCATCGCGGCCAACACGACCAACGCGCTCGGCTTCTTCGCCGTCATCGCAGTCTGGTCCTTCCTCATGTGGAAGAACGAGAACTGCCGCAACTACATGACGGTTCCGTTGATGGTCCGCGGGCTCAAGCGCAACGTCTGGGCTCCAGGCGACGCCACCGTCCGTAACCGGGCCGAGCGCAAGCGAGGCCGTCGCAAGGCGGACGACGACAAATCGGTGATTCCGTTCGTCGTCACGTCCGTCCCGTCTGATCTCGGTGGTGGAACCATCGGAATCATGCACCGCAAGCAGGCACACACCGACAGCTTTGTCGTAACCGGCGGAGGCAGCAAAATCGCTGCCGTCGGTCTCAGGGGCCAGAAGGCCTTCTACGACAGCATGGTCGAGATGACCAGGCGGCTCGTCGGCAGCAACCGGGGTTACTCGGTGGGGGTGTCCTTCGTGTTTCGGCGCGATCCACTCAATACCCACGCCCTCACACGGGACCTGGCAGAGTACCTGCACCCCGACGCGATGTACCCGGAGGCCCTGACCATTCCTGAAGAGGAGTGGACGGATGACCAGTATCGCTGGTTCGTCATCGGCAACAACTTGCGCGAGCTGAGGGACGAAGTGCTCCCGCGGTTCACCCAGGAAGTTTGGATGGCCACCGTGGTGACCATCAGGCGGACCGGTGTACTGGCCAAGGCCAAGGGGTCCATCAACTCCAAGTACGTCGGTCGGCTGCCCATCAACCGCATGGCGAAGACCGTCGTGACGGGGCTCCGTGCCGCCGGTGTCACCGGTGTCAAGGTCCTGGACCTGGCCGATACGCACCGTTTCGTGCGGGGCGCATGGGACACCGAGACCATCGATGAGTTCTACGCTCTCATGGAGTCAGATCCTGAGGCGGCGAGCCGTGATGGGTTTCGGGAACACTGGCCTAGCCGGCAGATGGAGGTCCGCAAGGGCCTCTCCATCACCGACGGCACCATCACCACGGTGCTGCGGGTAACCGCTACGAGGCAAGAGGTGCTTCCCAGCTTTTACCGGGAATTCCTCGGCTCGTTGCCCGACGTACCGCACTTTGCAGCCTCTCTGGTCGGCGAAGCCGTCCGAGCGAAGCTGGAACTTGCGGGTCTCGAACGGGTGACTACCATCATGGAGGCCCTCGGCCAGAGACTCGGGCTCACCAAGACGCTCAGCGCGCAAGCACGCGAGGAGCGCCTGAACAAGCGCAAGCGCGATGTTTTCGAGAGTGAGTTCAGCCAATCCTTCAGTTTGCTGGTCGCTCTCAACGCTGCCAGTGAGGACGAGCTGAATGACTACATCGAGAAGATCCAGACACTGGCGACCACCATGTCCATGGACACGAGCCGTGTCAACATGCCGGCACTTCAGTACGCCGCGAAGTGGAGCGCCACCACGGGCATCCCGATGCTCTAGAAACTGTCCAAGACGACTCTGCATCAGCAGAGACAAGGAGGTGCGATTGCCCCGGAATACTAGATGCGCCGCTATTTTTAGCGAGCACAACTAGTATTTCCGGGGCAGTTACACATTTCAGTTATCGTATGAAACGTTCATGCCGTAACCGAGATGCGTACACGCAGCTCGCCGAACCTTCACAATTCGGGAAGACAAACATCACAAACACCACCGACTCCCTTGGAAGGGGGAAAATCATGGCAATCAACGGCAAGGCCTTCAAGGGTACGCCGCGTAACGCCGTCCAGATGCAGCCCTACATCGCCCCCGCACATCCGGGAAGCGGCAAGGGTATGCCCTGGGGACGCGACATGCGTACCGGTGAGAAGTTCTGCGTGGACGTCCACGAGCTGCGAGCCAATGGGACCCTGAACGGTCTCATCATGCGCATCGACGGACAGCGTGGCGCAGGCAAGAGCGCGATGATGAAAAGCTTGGCGCTCCGCATGCTGGGTACTCAGGCCGGGCTCGACCCCGTCACCCGGCTCCCGCTGCCACTGCACGCCCGTATCGTGGACCAGAAGCCCGAGGACGGCGCTCCGGAGTATGGAGAGCTGACCGAGGCGCTCCGGACCAAGGTCATCAAGCCGGTCGAAGAGGGCAAGATTAACCCGCTCGACGCGACCATGGGCGACGAAGTCTCCCTGCTCGAGCTGGCGATCAACCTGTCCGAGACGGTCCTTGGCCGTCCGCTGCAGCGTCATGAGCCCCTGGCTCACCAGATCGCCGTCAGCAAGATGTTCCACGACTACCATGGGGAGTCTTCTCCGGACGTACTTGAGGGCCTCTTGCGCACACTCGACGAGGACGACAAGGACCACTACTACCGGGCCCACGACGAGCAGCTGATGCGAAAGCTCAAGGAACGGGGCAACCTGGACCCAGAGCTGATCGTCAGGCTGGACGCCGTCCTGCACCGGCCGCACAACATCCCCATGGATGTCCTCCGTGCCGACGCCGCTCAGATGGCAACCAGCATGGGACGGCTCCTCAGGGGTGACTTCGGTGGCATCTTCGGCGGTGGTATCTCCATGCGTGAGATGCTCAGCCAACAAATCGCCACGATCGACCGGACGGGCATGAACCAGAAGGCAAAGGTCATCTTCGACGCGCTGATGTGGCGGTGGCAGACGTGGGCACTGGATCACAACGACCAGACGCTCATCCCCCACCTGAACATCGGCGATGAGGAGGCAGACTCCTACCAGAGTCTGATGTACCTGCGCTTCTACGACGAGTTCCAGCGCAAGGCGCGTGCGTTCCACACGTGGGACATGCGTGCCGTCCAGGTCAGCAGCCAGCTGGCACGAGCCGGTTCGGAAGGATCGGAAATCCGCGAGCTGGCCAAGTCCATCGACCGGGGTGTCGCCATCCGGGTCATCGGCAAGCAGCTGGAGAACGACGAGGAGATCCTGCATGACATCACCCGCCTCGGCGTATCCGACCTGGACGCCTGGATGTGCACCCAGCTGGACACCGGCTGCTTCGGGCTGAAGCTCGGCGACCTGCCGATGATGTTCTTCCAATACCTGCTCACCGAGCCGGAGAAGGAGATCGTCAAGAGCAACAAGGCCGCCCAGCGGATGAACGAGCGGACCGACGTCCATCGGCTCGCGACAATCGAGGAGCGGCTCGAGAAGCTTGCCGCCATCCGTGCGGAGCAACAGGCCGCCGAGCAACCGACCACCGAGGACGCCTCGGAGGAAGAGGTGGCCGCTCTCGACGGAGTGCCGCGCAAGCGTCTCCGCTTCAAGAAGCTGCGCCGGCGGTCGCGATGAAGCGACTGACCAGCAAGCTGGGACCGCTCGTCGTCGTGCTGCTCATAGCAGTGGCGGTCTACACCGTGATCCATTCCAGGCACAGTAATCATGACGGCCAGACTGCCGCTCCGAAAGGATCGGTTACCTCGTCTGCCGCCGATCAGGCAACACCGAGCTCGGACCCACCCGCGCTCGAGGCCAGCAAAGCCAGCCTGAATGACCGTGTCAAAGCCTTCGCGGCACTGTATTTCTCGCTGTCACCAGCGAGAAGTGCGGCGGAGATCAAGCAGGCCGTGACGCCCTACGCCACCCGGCATTTCCTGCAGACTGCTCAGTTCGGTTTCGGCTCGTCCGAAGCTGATCAGGACATGCTGCGGGAAGGGGCGTCACGGCAAGTGACCGCTGTCAGCGCTTTGGTGGGGGAGTTTACCGACCCCAACACGGCGACCGGCAGCGTCACGCTGCATGTCGTCCAGTACGACGGTGACGGTAGCGTCGTCACGTCGTTCAACTATCAGCAGCCCATGACGTGGGTGAAACAGGGTAAGACCTGGCTCATCGACAACGCCCCCACCACCTAGAGGAGGTGAGAGAAGTGGGACGTCTTGCTATGCGTATCGGTGTCGGTTTCATCGTGCTAGTCATGATGCTGCCGGTCACCATCGCACTTTTCGGCTTCAACAAGACCCAGGTAGAGCAGAGCCTCTGCATGCCGACGACAGAGCTAGGCGCTGCCCCTGCGGGTAACGTCTCACTCTCTGCCGCCGATGCCAACGACACGCTGTTTCAGGCAATCGCCCAGGTGGCCAACGGAAATAGCCATCTGCAGCTGTCGATGCTCGTCGGCTCCTACCTGGAAAGTGGCTGGAACTCGCATGCGGTTGGCGCCGGTTCGTACGGTGCCTTCCAGATCCAGGATCCTGGTGTTGTCCACCCGGACATCACCGTCGATCAAGCCTTGGATCCGGCGTACGCGACAAACTACATGGCGCCGGCGTACCAGTCCGCACTGAAGACCGTCTCCGACGGTCTGTGGGCCTCGGACCCGGCTCACGCCGCCGAGGAAGTCGCCTATCACGCCGAGCGGCCACGTGTGGAGTACTACGTGAACCAAGGCTGGAGCAAGGTGCGGGAAGCGTACCGCAAGTCGCTGACCGCCGCGGGGCAGAACAACGGCACGAGCGTCAACACCGGTATCGGCAGCGCCACTACGGTGGCCTACACCAGCAGCGATCCGGACGCGGTGCAACTCTGCAACGCGCAGGCTGAAATGGCCAGTAAGACCAGCGTCGCTATCAATTGGGCGCTGAGCCAGGTCGGCTCCAACTACACCTGGGGCAACCCTCCGGATGGAGCCGGCTTTGTGGCGATGGCCTACCAGCAGGCCGGCATTACCTTGCCGACCAACCTCAAAGATCTGGCGAACTGGGCCGGGGATCCGTCAGCCAACCTGACGAGTACCTGGATACCAGCCTCTCAGATTGAGTCGGGCGAAGCCTCACTCCAGGCGGGAGACATTCCGTTCTGGTCTGATGGCCAAAAGGATCCGACACGTGACAACGTCACCCGCACGGGCCTCGCGCTCGGCACGGGTGATACCATCCCGAACACCGGTGGTGGTACCAGCTTCAAGGTAGCGACCTGGAATCTTGAGACCGGGTCCGGCTACCAGTCACGCGTCGACCGGGCAGCAACGCTCATCCCGCAGTCCGGGCTCGACATCGTCGGCTTCCAAGAGATTGAGCACCCCCAGATTTACCGGGCGCTCGTTTCTGCGTTCAAGGGTAGTAAGTACGCGATTTATCCGTCGCACCCAGCGGCGGTCTATCGTAACAGCTTGGCAGCCCGATCGATCCTCTACAACACGGATCGGTTCGAGCTTCTACCCCAGACGGACGAAATCCAGTACAACCGCATGGACGACCCTCAGCAGCCCGCCCACGCTCCGGTCATCCGGCTGCGCGACAAGGCGACGGGGCAAGTCATCATCGTGGCTAACACCCACAGTCCGGCTTACGCCCGCTACGCCAAGCAGCGCTATGAGGCCGGCCTCACCTACGTCCAAAAGCTCCAGCAGCTCACGAGCGAGGGTCTGCCGATAATCTTCACCGGCGACTTCAACTCCGGCTACTGGTTGCGGACGAGTGGCAACACCACCTACCAGAACGATCGCAAGAACCTGACGTACTGTCAGCTCACCGCCAATGGGCTGATGAACGACGCCAGGGATGTGGCCAAAGGCCTGTCCGGACAATGCCCCAGTCAGAAGGGGAGCGGTTCGAACACGGTCGACCACATCTATGTGTCTCCGGGTGTCGACGTCAGCCAGACGTCCGAGATCCAGAACACCTTGTCCGATCACAACGCCATCGTGGCGGACGTGTCAGTCCCGGCTGGCGCCAGCTCCAGCAACGTCGTTTCCGACGACGCCTCGCTGAAGATCGCGACCTACAACGTACTGGGTTCCAGCCACACCGCCAAGTCCGGTCCGAAATCCGGTCCGGAGCGCATCAAGAAGGCGGTGCAGCTCATCACAAGCAACCACCTCGCGGTGGTGGGGCTCCAGGAGTTCGAGGGCAACCAGCGGAGGCAACTCCTGAAGATGCTGGGCAGCCAGTACCAGATCTACCCGCGCAGCGCTAATTACGGCAGCAAGGGGATATGGTCGGTCAACTCGATCATCTGGGACACGTCGCAGGTGCAGTTCGTGAAGGGCAGCCAGCTGCCGATGCCGTACTACTTCGGGGGCGCCCACAAGGACATCCCTCTGGTACTGCTGAAACAGCTGTCGTCGGGCAAGAGCTTCTACGTGGCCAACACCCACGACCCGGCTCACAACGAATATGCCCGGCTGCGCTACCTCGACGCCACACAGCACGCGTCCGACATGGCAAAGCTGGTCGCACAGGGAACCCCGGTGTTCTTTACTGGGGATTTCAACTCCGGCTACGCCGTCTCCCGCGGGGACAACCCCACATGGCAAGGCGCCCGCAGCAACCTGACCTGGTGCATCATGACCGGGCCTGGAGAAATGCACGACGGCTACGATGCCCTAAAGGGTCGTACCGGCGCCTGTCCCATCGCGACCAGCAAGGAACTCGGTACCGGCCGCATCGACCACGTCTTCGTCTCCGACGGCATCGCGGTCCGCGGCTACCATGTCATCGACCATGACACGGGGTCTGACCACCCTGTCGTCTACATCGATGCCGCGCTGGGAGCTACCAGTGGTGGCGGTGCATCAAACCAGTACGTCGGTCCCAACCCTGCCCAGGACAATAAGATCGATGTGATGCCCGTCAAGCAGCAATACTTCGCTGGCGTGCTCCGCATCTCGCTGACAAACTGGACCGGCGAGGTAGATACTGTTCTGGCGAATTCGGCCGACCAGGGAGGACCGTGGCAGAAGCCACTGCACGCGTCCTACACCATCACGGACGGCTACGGCTGGAGTAATTCATCCATCCGCGGCTACAGTTTCCACGACGGTGTCGACCTGGGCGTTCCGACCGGCACTCCGGTGTACGCAGCACATAGCGGCACCATCTACAAGGCAGGCTACGGATCCGCGTCCGGCAACCAGATCATCATCGACAATGATGGTGCGATGGGAACCGGTTTCGGGACCAAGTACGAACACCTGTCTGGGTTTGCACCCGGCATCAGTGTCGGGGCGCAAGTCACCGCTGGCCAACTGATCGGCTACAGCGGCCAAACCGGCAGCGCTACCGGTCCACACCTCCACTTCAGTGTCTGTACAGACACTGGGCGGTGCGTGCTGGGCAGCGGCGCAAAGGGAACGGCCACCGTCAATCCGATCGCCTTCATGGCAGGAAAGGGCATCAAGCTCTGACCCGTCCCCGGGTGGCCGGAGCCAAGCGCTTCACTCGTAAGCCATACGAGCAGAAGCCGCGGCTCCGGCCCCACCCTAAAACTTCTGACTTGAGAACCTCGAGTTCTCGTCAAGCAACCCCGCCGGATCGGCATTTCCCTCGAAAGAGGTTGAGATAAAGATCCGGCAGTAACCCGAACGCTCGAAAATCATTCGAGCGCTCAGGCTACGAAAGGGAATATTTTATATGACTTTTACAGGATCTGCGCTATAATCCCGGGCGCTAGGTAGGTTGAACCTTAACGAGAGAGGTGGCATACAAAGCATGCCAAGCAAATACCTGCATGCGGGTACGAAGAACCCGCGCATCTTCATCCTGCACGAGGAGGGAGAGGAGCCGATCGAGCCGACCGACAAGCAGTTGATCGCTTGGCGTGAAGCCATCCTGCCAATCCGCATGCTGTTCCTGGCCCGTCAGCGGAAGACAGCCCTCGACAAGCACATCGACGATCTGCGCAAGCGGATCTGGAAAGCCCGTGGCAACAGCAAGGTGCCCGGTTTCATCGGCCACTACGGCAAGCACTGGCTCCGCGTTCTGTTCGTCGTCAGCGAACCGCGACCGCTGCTCGTGCAAGCCGGAAGCTTTGTCGACCATGTCGGCGAGCAGCTGCCGAATGTCGCGCGCAGCGTCACGGTCGAACTGAGTGCCGCCGAGTATCTGGAATTTGCCGAATGGCACCACGAGAAGTATGAGCAGCTGGCACACCTTCTGGTGCTCGATGCTGACGTCGACAACGACGCCGCTGAACGGCTAGCCCTTGGCGGCGAGCTCAAGCCCTTCCCAGAAGGGATGTTCCAGATGAGCAGGGAAGAGCGCCGCCTCGAGGTCTCAGTCGTCGAGGATCCCACGGCTCCCGTCCGTCGCCGCAAGACGATCAGAAGGAGACGATAAACCTAGCGCGGCCGCTTTCACCACTATGTACGCTCATGCGTACGGTGAAAGCGGCCCGATCCACGTCTGTTCATGTTTGGCAATAAAGCTGACCGATGTTATAATTTAGCTAAAGAATAAACCAGCGCCGAGGAAGCGCTTTTTGTATGGCCCAGCTTACCCAGGATCCAACCAAGATCCGCAACATTGCTATTATTGCCCACGTCGACCACGGTAAAACCACACTAGTCGATGGTCTGCTCAAGCAGTCGCACACGTTCCGCGATAACCAGGCCGAGATGAGCCAGGAGCTCATCATGGACAGTGGCGACCAGGAGCGCGAACGCGGCATCACCATCACCGCCAAGGTGACGGCGGTACAGCACGGCGACTACCGCATCAACATCATCGACACACCCGGTCACGCCGATTTCTCCGGCGAGGTAGAGCGGACGCTCAACATGGCCGACGGTTGTCTGCTGATCGTCGATGCCCAGGAAGGCCCGATGCCACAGACCAAGTTCGTGCTCGAAAAAGCGCTCGAAGCTGAGCTGAAACCCATCGTACTCATCAACAAGATCGACAAGCCGGGCGCCCGGGTCAAGGAAGTCGAAGACGAATTGGCCGATTTATTCCTCGAGCTGGCCGTTCATGAAGATCAGCTGCATTACCCGGTGTATTACGCAGTCGGCCGCGCCGGCAAAGCCTGGAAAGAAATGCCGAGTGACGCTGAAGCTGAGGGCGATTTGTCGGTAATCTTTGACGCTATCATCAGTGATGTACCGGCACCGACCATCGAGCTCGACAAGCCGTTCCAGATGCTCGTCACCGCTTTGACCTGGGATAACTTTAAGGGTAAATATGCCATCGGCCGCATTACCCGCGGTGCCGTCAAAGCCGGCGACCAAGTGACGCTCTGCAAAAAGGATGGCACATTCAAGAAGGGTAAAGTCGAACTGGTATTCATGAGTCACGGCGTCAGCAAGTTCGAAGTGGATGGCGGTGTCGCCGGTGATATTGTGCAGCTGACCGGTATTACCGAAGCTCAGATCGGCGAAACGATTGCCGACGCCGACCAGCCTGAAGCCTTGCCGGTCATGGAAGTGGAAGCGCCGACCCTGCAGATCTACCTTGGCCCGAACACCAGTCCGATGAAAGGACAGGAAGGCGAATTCACTACCGCCCGCCAGATCGCCGAACGTTTGCAAAAGGAACTCGAAACCAACGTAGGCCTGCGTGTCGAAGACGAAGGCATTGGCTTCAAAGTGTCCGGCCGCGGCGAACTACACCTCTCTGTTTTGATTGAAACCATGCGCCGCGAAGGCTTCGAGTTCGAAGTCGGCCGTCCTCAAGTCGTGACACACGAAGAAGATGGCCAGATCATGGAACCCGTCGAAGAATTGATCATCGAAGTCCCGGCCGAACACGTCGGCACGGTGCAGATGGAGCTCGGCCAGCGCCGCGCCACGCTCAAAGAGCAGTTTACTCCCGCCGGCAAAGATGTTACGAAGCTCGTCTACGAACTACCTACCCGCGCCCTTATCGGCCTGCGCAACGACCTACTGACCAAGACCAAGGGTACCGTCGTGATGAACAGCCTAGTTACCGGCAGCCAGCCGGTCGGCGCCTCACTGCAACAGTTGCGTAACGGTGTACTTATCTCATTCGAAACCGGCGTTACTACGCCATACTCCCTGCAGAATGCCGAAGCTCGCGGCACCATCTTTGTCGGCCCGGCCGTCAAAGTCTACGCCGGCCAGATCATCGGTCTCAACACCCGCCAGGAAGACATGGAAATCAACGTTTGCAAAGCCAAGCACCTGACCAATATGCGCTCCAGCAGTTCCGACGGCGTCGTCCAGCTGACCCCACCGACCATTTTGAGTTTAGAGCAATGCCTCGATTTCATCGAAAACGACGAACTCCTCGAAGTCACGCCAAAGAATCTGCGCCTGCGCAAGCGCGAGCTCGACCCCAACAAGCGCAAACGCCAAGGCAAATAAAAGTATGGAAACTGGCAGTTGGTTCTTATCGAAAGAGGAATACGACGCCGGTGAAAGAGAGCGCCTTGAGGTTGCGCAGCTGGCTATCGGCGGCATATACGCACTGATACATAAGCTGCAACCGTCACGCCGAAGTTACATGGGCCTAGGAACGTTTACCCGCATCAATGAGGTCGTGCCACTACCGGGAGAACTGGTTAAGGTTCAGCTTAGCTACCTGGATACCGATTTTATGGAGATAAGGAGAACGGCAAATGGACTTCAGTTCCAGGATAATTTGTTGCAAGTACCTACCGGACTTTTTGGCAGACAAAAATTCCTTCATACGAGTGGTTATTTTGCCGGTGCCCCTAATCCACTTGGCGATGAGCTGCGTGCGTATGATGAACTTGATATACCAAGTGCCCACAGCACTGCTTTTGACCGGTTACTAATTGGTACCGGTAAATAATCAAAGATTTACATATCTGTCGTATCAGTTTAATTAAGACACGCTAACAGGCGAATAATGACCCGCTTAGTTGTAGCTTACGGAATAAGTTACTTGTGGTAAAAAGTTATGCCCCGTCATTACCTTGAAAGCAAAGTCTTCTAAGGATGTATCCCATTCTGCCTGTGCTTGCATAACTTCTTCGGGACTTTTGTACTGGTCTGTAGATAGAATATCGGCATCTTCGGCTATTCGTATGCCGTCGAGCTTGGTTCGTGTGCCGACTTGATATGGGCTAGAATCTATTTGAGAAAAGGCGTGCAGCTCGCCACTATGAGTGAGCGCTAAGCCGGTAATCTTGTAAGTGGAAAGATAATCGAGATTAGAATTCCTGTAATGTACTGCGCTCCGAATTTCCTGGTTATGAACTCGGAAGACCCATAAAGGTAGCGAGACGTCACCTTGCGGATACTGGGAAGCCACACCTCTATCGCGCAAGAAAGAGGCGATATCAGATGCAGTTTGGCGCATATGAGATATAGCCTGTCTCTGACAGTCCGGCACGATACTAGAGGCCTCGCTAATGGCAGCACGAGCTAGGAGGGCTTCTCGTTGCTGGTTCGCATGTTCTTCGAATCGTCGTTGAAGATTGGGAAATTTACCACCTTGCTCAGTCATTTATAAAACTCCTCTGTTTACTAAAGTGTAAAAGGGAAATATCGATTTGTAAATGCTAAAATATTATGCTCATGTATAGATATTGTTCGTGAGATAAAAACAATTTTCTCACCTGAATCCGAAGTTATTTTTATGCCTTCAAATCAACGCCGTGGCTACGCCTGCAGAAGCAGTCGCCCACCATATGCGCCTCCTCAAACGCCAGAATAATCAACAGTAACCAGCTTACAGCGCGCAGCACTATGGTGCCCCAGAGATACTACCGGAAGAAGCCGGCCTTTTGACGGGACACCAAGACAGTATTCATCGCCGAAATGGCAAACTTCAACCGAGAGTCTAACTTGCCCGCGCGGCCGTTCTTTTTAGGCAGGTGGACCTCTAGATCAACATTCGGACCAGCATTCATCCGAGCCGCGTAAGACAATAAATGGGAGCCGAGTCGAATAACCACTAACGGCGCGACATTGCGCTGTTTCGCAAATTCGACGACATCATCCGGAATTATAAATTCCTTCGTATAGCCTTGTTCCTCTGCATTTTCTATCGAAATGCCAGGAATGGAGGGAGTATAGACGTCTTTGAATAGGTGACGGGGTGAAATCTCGAGCTTTTGCTTTTGGTACCGGCCATATCCCACTATAAGGCAGCCTGCTTGGCCTATCTCAAAGCCAACCGTACCAGCCGCCGGATATGACGCCACCAAGTTATCGGCCGACACACCAAAATGTGCCGCACTTTCGTCCACCTCGGCAGTAGGGCGAGCCACGAATTTCTCCATATGACAATATTATATAATTTTGTGCTTGTAT
>Ga0164242_10007044_pt1 | contig 12318 bp, 15 predicted proteins | sample OricomgcompostMG_FD_108783 | JGI IMG/M metagenome (GOLD analysis project Ga0164242, IMG submission 108783) | Miracle-Growth compost microbial communities from Emeryville, California, USA - Original compost - Miracle growth compost (MG) ... | reverse complement strand
GCAACGCAATGCGTGGCAGGACGGTCGCCCGCGACGGTTCGCTGGCGTGCTCCGCGGGAACCGGCGCGACCGGCGTCGGGGTATTGCCCCGGGTCGGCGTCAGCCGGCGGGCGGTCCCGTTGAAGGCCTCGATGATCGATGCCGACATGACCCTGTACTTGCCTTCGTTGACCACCGACACGGCATACATGACCACGAAGAAAGCCAGCAGCAACGTCAGCAGATCGGCATAGGGGATCGCCCACGCTTCATGGTTGATGTGCTCCTCGTGGCGCTTGCGCCTCATGACAGGTAGCCCTGCAGCTTGGATTCGATCTGGCGCGGATTGTCGCCCTCGGCGATCGAGACCAGGCCCTCGATCAGGATCTCGCGCATGTGCGACTGCTTGCGGATCAACGATTTCAGGCGGGCCGACATCGGCAACATCAGCAGGTTGGCCAGCGAGACGCCGTAGATGGTGGAGACGAAGGCGGCCGCGATGCCGTGGCCGAGCTCGCTGGGATCGGCCAGGTGCTGCATCACGGCCATCAGCCCCAGCACCGCGCCGATGATGCCCATGGTCGGCGAGTAGACGCCGGCATGCTCGAACACCCTGGCCGCGGCCATGTCGACCTGCTCGCGCGTGTCCAGTTCCACCTCCAGGGCATTGCGGATCGCGTCGGGTTCGCTGCCGTCCACCAGCAGCTGGAGCCCCTTGCGCACGAAGGCATCGGACTCCGCGTCGATCTGCGATTCCAGCCCGAGCAACCCTTGCCGCCTGGAAATCTCGCTCCACCCGACGACCCGGCTGACCAGGTCGTCGGGACGGTGCTGCGGCGGCTTGTAGATTATCGCGGTCATTCGCGCGGCGCGGCGCAGCACCCGTCCCGAGTTCTGCAGCATGACCGCCGCCAGCGTCCCCAGGAACACGATGACGAACGCGCCGGGATTCCACAGCGCATCGACCGACGACCCCTTGAGCACGGTACCGACGATGATGACCAGGAAGGCCAGGATCGTCCCGATGATACTGATCAGGTCCATGTCAGGCCGTCGCTCCCAGGGCAGGCAGCAACGGGCCGCCATCGGCGACCAGCCCGGCCATGTCCAGCACCAGGGCCAGCCGGCCGTCGCCCGTCACCGTGGCGCCCGCCACCCCGTGCACGCCATCGAACAGCGGCCCCAGCGGCTTCACCATGACGTCCTCGCGGCCAAGCACCTCGTGCACCAGGCAGCCCACGCGAAGATGCCCGACATGGACCAGCACCACGTGGCGCGCCGGTTCGCCGGCCGCGCCCGCCCAGGCCGAGAGATCCCCCATCGGCAGTGCCCGTCCGCGATGCGCAACGACCGCGCGACCGTCCAGCATGCCATCCCTGCCGGCAGCCAGTTCGAACACCTCCTCGACCTGGCCCATCGGCACGGCCAGCATGCGCCGGCCCACACGTACCATCAGCACGCGCATGATGGCCAGGGTCAACGGCACGGTCAGTTCCAGTTCGCTGCCATGCCCGGGGCGCGAGCGCACCTGCAGCGTGCCGCCCAGTTCGGCAACGCGTGTCTTCACCACGTCCATGCCCACGCCGCGGCCCGAAATGTCGGAAACGGCGCTGGCCGTGCTGAAGCCGGGACGGAAAATCAGTTCCAGGCACTCGGTCTCGCCCAGGCGTGAAGCCTGCGCCTCGTCGATCACGCCCTTCTCGATCGCCTTGCGCTTGAGCACTTCCGCATCCATGCCGCGGCCATCGTCGGCCACCACGATCACGATCCGCTCGCCGCGCTGGCTGGCCGCCATGCGCACGCAGCCCTTGGCGGGCTTGCCGGCTCGCTCGCGCTCGGCGGGCGACTCCAGTCCGTGGTCGACCGCATTGCGCAGCAGATGGATCAGCGGATCGGCCAGCGCTTCGACCAGGCTGCGGTCCAGGTCGGTATCCTCGCCTTCCAGCACCAGTTCGATGTCCTTGCCGAGCTGCCGCGCCAGGTCGCGCACGATGCGCGGAAAGCGCTGGAACAGGCGCCGCACCGGCTGCATGCGCATGCCGAGCACCGCCCCCTGCAACTCGTCGACGACGCGATCGAGCTCGGCCGCCGTCGTCGCCAGCGATTCGCCGTCGCTGCGCGCCGCCAGGCTGAGCAGCCGGTTGCGCACCAGCACCAGCTCGCCGGCGCGGTTGACCAGCGCATCGAGCCGCGCGGTATCCACGCGTACCGTGCTCTCCGCGGCCACCGGGGGACGCGGCGCAGGCGCCGCCGGCTGGGCGCGAGCGGCGGGCGCCGGAGCGGCGTCCGTCGCCGGCACGGCGCCAGCACCCGGATGGCCGCCCTTGCCGTGCAACTCGTCGAGCAGGTTCTCGAACTCGTCGTCGCTGATCGCGCCCTTGCCGTCACCGGGCTGGGCGCCGGGCACGGCGGCCGGTTGGCCGGGTGCGCCACCGCGGCCATAGAGATGGTCCAGCAGCGCCTCGAATTCGCTGTCGTCGATGCTGTCGTTCGGCGCACCCGGTGCGCCGCCCTGCCCGTGGATCTGGTCGAGCAAGGCCTCGAATTCGTCGTCGCCGATGCCGTCTCCGGCGGGACTTTCCGCGACGGCTATCGGGGCCGGCGCCTTTGGCGGCGGCAGCAGGCGCTGCAGCAGGCCATCGGGCGCATCCGGCATCGAGGTGCCCTGGGCCAGCGCATCCATCATCACGTTGAGGAGATCGAGCGCCTCCAGCAGCGCATCCATCTGCGCCGGGTCCAGCACCACGGTGCCGTTGCGCGCCTCGTTCAGCAGATCCTCGGCGTGGTGGCACAGGTGCACCATGGGCTCCAGCGCCAGGAATCCGGCGCCCCCTTTCACGGTGTGGAAAGCGCGAAACACGGCGTTGAGCAACCCGGCATCGTCCGGTGCCTGTTCCAGCGCCACCAGTTGCTCGCTCAGGCGTTGCACCAGCTCCCCGGCCTCGACCAGGAAGTCGTCGCGCAATTCGCTGTCCTGCATGGGCTCCATGAACGTCTCCGCGTTCAGAAGCCGAATTCGCTGAGCAGGCGGTCGGCCTCGTCCTGGCTGGAAACCTTGGCGGCCGCCACCGGTGCCTCGCCTCCGGCCAGTACGCCGGTGAGCCGCACCAGTTCCAGCAACGACGATTCCACGCTGCCGATGAAATTGGCGACCTTCTTGATGCGTTGCCCGGACAAGTCCTGCCACGACTGCGCCAGGACCATGTCCGACAGGCCGTCGCGGCAATGGCCGGCGAACTCGCCGGCCCGCCGCGCCAGCGCGACGGTCGCGTCGTCCTTGCCGCCGTCCGCCAGCACCACGGCGGCGTCGGCCTGCAGCGCCTCGGCCTGCGGGCGCATCCGCTCGGCGAAGTCCAGGCTGCGATGGGCCGCCTTGGCGCTCATGTCCAGCACGTCGTGCAAGTGCCGGCGCGCATCGGCCACGCTGTCGGGCACGCCTTCCTGGGCAAGATCGTTGCCAAGGCGGCGGACGGCATCGTGGAGATCGCGCGCCAACACGCCCAGGGCGCGGAACAGGTGCTGCTCGCGCTCGCGCACGAGCACGTCCAGCGCCTGTTCGAAGGCGGGGCCATCCTGCGTCTGCAGCAACTGCTGCAGCTCGGGCGGAAGGGAGTGGTCCAGCAGTGAGGTGGATACGGCGTTCATGCAGTCGCTCCTTGGGCGGCGAGTCGCTCGAAGATCTTGCCGAGCTTTTCCTTCAGCGTGACCGCAGTGAAGGGTTTGACGATGTAGCCATTCACGCCGGCCTGGGCCGCGGCGATGATCTGGTCACGGTTGTTCTCCGCGGTGACCATCAGCACCGGCAAGGCTTTCAGTGCCAGCTCGGCACGGATCGCGCGCAGCAGGTCGATGCCGGTCATGTTCGGCATGTTCCAGTCGGTGACGACCAGGTCGAAAGGCATGCTGCGCAGCATGTCGATGGCGTTGTCGCCGTCGTCCGCCTCCTGGATGAGCGTGTTGCTGAATCCCAGCTCGACCAGCAGGTTGCGCACGATGCGCCGCATGGTGGAGAAGTCGTCATCCACCAGGATTTTCATGTTCTTGTCCAAACAGCTTCTCCGTTGCAAGGGGTGGGGAACCGCCAGAGGCGTTGTGGTTCTAGCTGCGTCGCGCTTGCTTGCGGGGCGCGCCGTCCGCCTCGCGTTCACGCCCGCTGGCCAGCCGCGCACGCAGGCGGATCAATGCCTGCCCATGGATCTGGCATACCCGCGATTCGGTCACCCCGAGCACGGCGCCAATTTCCTTGAGGTTCAATTCCTGCTCGTAGTACAGCGACATCACCAGTTGCTTCCGCTCGGGCAGGCTGCCGATCGCATCGACCAGCGCCGAACGCATGCCTTCCTGTTCCACGCGTTCGTACGGCGCGAGTCCGTCCTGGTCCACCACGTCCAGCGAAATGCCGCCCTCGGCATCGTCGGGCGCGGCCAGGCTCAGCAGCCGCGCACTCGCCGCATCGGCGAGGATCTGGTGGTATTCCATGGCGTTGATGCCGAGCCGCCGGATCACCTCGGCGTCCTCGGCGTCGGCGCCGGTCTCGTGCTCGATCTGGCGAACCACCTCGGCCACCTCGCGTGCCTTGCGATGCACCGAACGCGGGGTCCAGTCGGTGCGGCGCAATTCGTCCAGCATCGCGCCGCGGATGCGGATGCCGGCATAGGTCTCGAAACTGGCGGAACGGTCGGTGGCGTAATTGCGCGCGGCTTCGAGCAGGCCGATCATGCCGGCCTGCACCAGGTCGTCCACGTCCACGCTCGACGGCAGGCGGCCCATCAGGTGATAGGCGATACGGCGCACCAGAGGGGCGTGCCGACGCACCAGCTCATCGGTACTTTCGCGTTGCAGTTGCAGATATTCGGAAGCCACACTCATCTCACCACCCCGCCAGCGACACGCCTTGTCCGCCAAAAAACGCAATGCGGCCGAGCGACGGGGAACCAGGTTCTTCCCATGTATCGGCCACACCCGCCAATTGCTTGAATGCCATCGCCGAGCGGCTGGACGGCCATGCGTCGACGACCGCGCTCTGCCGCCGGATGGCCTGGCGCAGGTACTCGTCGTGAGGCACCATGCCGGCGAAATCGATGAGCACGTCGAGGAAGCGGTCGCTGACGCGGGCCAGCTTGGCGTGGAGCTGCCGCGCTTCGCCGGCATTGCGAACCATGTTCGCCACCATGCGGAAGCGGCGCACGCCAAAATCGCGGCTGAGCACCTTGATCAACGCATAGGCATCGGTCAGCGAGGCCGGTTCGTCGCACACCACCAGCACCACGTCGTCGGCCGCGGAGGCGAACATCGCCACGTGATCGGATACGCCCGCCGCCGTGTCCACCACCAGGAACTCCGGCGGCGTCTCCAGCGTGTCGAAGGCGCGGATCACCGCCGCATGCTCGTCCATGCGCAACTGGGCCAGGCGGCGCGTCCCCGACCCCGCCGGCACCACCTTGAGGCCGTGCGGCGCGGGCATCAGCAGCTCATCCAGGCTGCAACTGCCGTCGAGCAGGTGGCCGATGTGGTGCGTGGGCGTGAGGCCGAGCAACACGTCGACGTTGGCCAGTCCCAGGTCGGCGTCGAGCAGCACCACGCTGCGGCCGTCGATGGCCAGCGCCATGGACAGGTTCACGGCGACCGTCGATTTGCCCACGCCACCCTTGCCGCCGGCGATGGCGATCGTCCGGCAGCGTCGTTGCGGCGGCGCCCCGGGGGATGCGCCAGCTACCGTGTCCGCATGCGGTGGCCGCACCGGGAACAGATTCGTCAAACCCCATGCCTGATTCATCATTGCCTGCCTCACAGGGCCATACCGAATCGTTCAGCCATGAGGTCGCTGTCCACGTCGGCGGCCTGGTGCTTCATCACCCGGGCGGCGCGGCACACCAGCGCGCGTGTATCGGCCGAAGCGATGTCCTCGGGCACGCGTTGCCCGTCGGTCACGTAGTCCAGCGGCAGTCCGTGCCGGATCAGCATCGACAACGCGCCGCCGAGGCTGGGGGCCTCGTCCAGCTTGGTGAGGATGCACGACTGCGGCTGCAGCGCCCGGTAGGCACGAACGGCGTCGTCCAGCGCCAGCGCCTGCGCATTCGCTCCCAGCACCAGGCAGGTGCGCAGGTCGCCGGCATCGCGCAACAGCGCGACCTGCTGCTGGAGACGGGCGTCGTGGCCCGCCACGCCCGCCGTGTCGATCAGCACCGTGTGCCGGCCGCGCAATACGTCCAGCACCTCGCGCAAGCTGGCTGCGTCGTAAGCGGGGAACACGCGCACGCCGAGCAGGCGCGCATAGTGCTCCAGCTGGGCGGCGGCACCGATACGGTAATCGTCGGTGCTGACCAGGGCCACCTGGCCGGCGCCGTGGCGAAGCACGGCGCGTGCCGCCAGCTTGGCGATGGTGGTGGTCTTGCCCACGCCGGTGGGGCCGATCAGCACCGTGGTGCCGGCATCGGCGACGTCGCGCCCGGTCACGCACAGGCGCCGGCTGAGCACGCCCAGCGGCAGATAGCGGGCCTGGTCCGGGTTGAGCTTTTCAGGCAGGTCGTCGGCCAGCTGGCGCGCAACGTCCGGCTCGATGCCGAGGCGGGTCATGTCGCGCAGGACGCGCGCACGCATCGGGTGGCGGCGCTCCATGTCGTTCCAGGCCAGGCTGGAAAGCTGCGATTCCAGCAACTCGCGCAGGCTACCCAGTTCGGCGCGCATGCGCGCGGTATCCTGCGCGGCCTGCTCGATCACCGGGTGCAACGCCGCGGATTCGTCCGCCGCCGTGGCTGACGTGGTGTTTCGATCGCGCCCCCCGGACGCCTGCGGATGCATCGCCGGGTGAGCCGGCGCGACCGGCGCAGGCACCGAGGCCCGCGCGGGTGATCGATGGACCGTCGGACGCGACCGCGCCGGGGCCAGCGACGCCGGGGCCGGCGCGGGCCTGGGCACGAACGGCCTGGCGGTTTTTTCGCCGCGCGCAGGCTAGACCGGCAGCGGCGCGCCATGCCGTGCCGCCTCGCGCACCAGCGCCTCGTCATAGTCGATGGCGGCGATGACCTCGATCCCTTCGTCGATGCGGCGGGTCGACATGATGACCGCATCCGCCCCCTGCTACTCGCGCACCAGGCTCATGGCCTGGCGCATGTCCGGTGCCACGAATCGCTTCATCTTCATGCCATCTCCCCCCGTGCCGGGAGACGAGCCGCGGACATCGGCCGCGCCCGGCGGACCGCACGCCGCCGTGTCGTCCGTCCGGCGCATGCCATGGCATGGGTGCCTGTGCTCTCGCTGCTCATCTCTCGCCTCTTCATGTTCACCGTCCCAGCGCCTTCACCAGTCGCACGCGCCGGTTGTCGGGCACCTCGTTGTAGGCCAGCACATGCAGGTTCTGTGCCGCGTGCCTGGTGAAGCGGGCCAGCCAGGAGCGCAGTTGCGGCGGCACCAGCAGAACCGCCGGTTCACCGCTCATCTCCTGCCCTCGCGCCGCATCCGCCACGCCCTGCTGGAGCCGGTCGGCCAGCCCCGGCTCTACCGCCGCGCCGGCCACGCCGCCTCCCGAGAGGGAGTTGAGCAAGATCTGTTCCAACTCCGGCGCCAGCGTGATGACGGGGATCTCGGTGGCCAGACCCGCGATTTCCTACACGATCTGGCGGCCCAGCGCCACCCGCACCGCCGCGGTCAGCGTGCCGGGTTCCTGACTCTGCCCCGCGTGCTCCGCCAAGGATTCGACGATGGTGCGCATGTTGCGGATCGGCACCCGCTCGGCCAGCAGGTTCTGCAGCACCTTCACCACCACGCCCAGCGGCAGGCGCTTGGGCACCAGGTCCTCGACCAGCTTGGGCGCGGTCTGCGCCAGCCGGTCCAGCAACTACTGCACGTCCTGGTGGCCGAGCAGTTCGTGCGCGTGTTCCTGCAGGATGTGCGAGAGATGCGTGGCGATCACCGTGGCCGGATCGACCACGGTATAGCCGTAGCTCTGCGCCAGGTCGCGCTGGCCGCTCTCGATCCACACGGCCTCCAGCCCGAACGCCGGGTCCTGCGTGGCGATGCCCTGCAGGGTGCCGTGCACGCGGCCGGGATTGATCGCCAGCAGGCGATCGGTATGCACCTCGGCCTCGCCCATCGGCACGCCCATCAGGATGATGCGGTAGGTATTCGGCCCCAGGTCGAGGTTGTCGCGGATGTGCACCGACGGCATCAGGAAGCCTAGATCCTGCGACAGCTTGCGCCGTACCGACTTGATCCGGCCCATCAGTTCGCCACCCTGGTTCGTGTCCACCAGCGGAATCAGCCGGTAGCCCACTTCGAGCCCGACCGGATCGACGCTGACCACGTCGTCCCAGCTCAGCTCCGTGCGCTCCGCCGGTGCCGCAACGACAGGCTGCGCCGCGGCCTGCGCCAGCTTTTCGCGTTGCTCGTGCTGGCGCCGGTGCAGCAGCCACGCGCCGCCGCCGCAGGTCGCGCCCAGCAGCAGGAAGGCCAGGTTCGGCATCCCCGGGATCAGGCCCACCACGCCAAGCACCGTGCCGGCCACGGCCAGTGCGCGCGGCTGGCCGAATACCTGCCCCAGCACCTGCTTGCCCATGTCCTGGGACTTGGACACGCGGGTGACGATCACCGCGGTCGCGATCGACAGCATCAGCGCCGGCACCTGCGCCACCAGGCCGTCGCCGATGGTGAGCAGCGTGTATGTCTTCGCCGACTCGCTCGCGGAAAGGCCGTGCTGCATCACGCCCACGATGAAGCCGCCGACGATGTTGATGAGCAGGATCAGGATGCCCGCGGTGGCGTCGCCGCGCACGAACTTCGAGGCGCCGTCCATCGAGCCGTAGAAGTCCGCTTCCTCGCGCACCTCCTGGCGCCGCTCGCGGGCCTGCTCCTGCGTGAGCAGGCCCGCGTTGAGATCGGCGTCGATCGCCATCTGCTTGCCGGGCATCGCGTCCAGCGTGAAGCGTGCGGTCACTTCCGACACGCGGGTGGCACCCTTGGTCACCACCACGAAGTTGATGATGGTGAGGATGCCGAACACCACCAGGCCCACCGCGAAGTTGCCGCCGATGACGAACTCGCCGAACGCCTCGATCACCTTGCCCGCTGCGCCTGGACCGTCGTGGCCGTGCAGCAGCACCACGCGGGTGGAGGCGATGTTCAGCGCCAGCCGCAGCAGCGTGGCGCCCAGCACCACGGTGGGGAACGCGGCGAATTCCAGCGGCCGCAACACGTAGATCACCGCCAGCAGGATCACCAGCGACAGCGCGATGTTGAAGCTGAACAGCATGTCCAGCAGGAACGGCGGCAGCGGCAGCATCACCATCGCCAGCACGGCCAGCAGCACCGCCGGCGCCGCCGCGCCGCGGCGGCTCATCTGCTTGAGGGTGTGGAGTGCGCTTGCGCTGCTCACGGGTCGGTCGCCTTCAGGATTCGCGGTAGGGGCCGAGCAGGTCCGGATCGACCTGCGGCGAGGGAGGCTCGGGTGGCACCGCGCCCTGCGCGGCGGCCTGCTTCAACTGGTAGACATAGGCCAGCACCTGGGCCACGGCCACGTACAGCGCGGCAGGCACCTCGCGGCCCAGTTCGGTGGTGGCGTACAGCGCGCGCGCCAGCGGCGGGGCCTCCACCAGCGGAATGCGATGACCGCTCGCGACCGTGCGGATCTGCTGCGCCAGCACGTCCATGCCCTTGGCGATCACGCGGGGCGCGCCCATGCGGCTGTCGTCGTAACGCAAGGCCACCGCGAAATGCGTGGGGTTGGTGATCACCACGTCGGCCGTGGGCAGGTCCTGCATCATCCGTTTGCGCGACATCTGGTGCTGCACCTGGCGAATGCGTCCCTTCAGCTCGGGATTGCCGTCGGTTTCCTTGGATTCGTCGCGCAGTTCCTGCTTGGTCATGCGCAGGCGGCGGTTGTGGTCGAAGCGCTGGTAAATCGCATCGATGCCGCCGATCACGCAAAGCAGCGCGCCGAACAGCAGCGCCGCGCGCCCCAGCAAGGTCATCGATACGGCAATGCCCTCGCCGACGTTGCCGCGCCCGGTGGCCATCATCGTGGTGCTGGCATGGCGCAGCAGCAGGAGCAGCGCCGTGCCGATGAACGCCAGCTTGAGCAGCGACTTGCCCAGCTCCACCACCCCGCGCATCGAGAACATGCGGCCCAGGCCCGCCACGGGATCGAGATGATCGAACTTCGGCGCCAGCGCCTCGGTGCTGAAATTCAATCCGCCCAGCAGCAGCGGCGCCGCCAGGGCTGCCAGCAGGGTCGCCAGCGCCACCGGCGCGAACAGCAGCAAGGCCTCGCGGCCGGCCGAGCCGAGCACGTGCAGCGGCAACCGGCCCGACAGCAGCGCGGCGCGGTCGTAGCTGAGGCCCAGCCGGTAGATGTTCTGCGCGTGCGTCCACGCATGCGCGCTTCCCGCCATCAGGGCCGCAATGCCGGCGACCGACACCAGCGCCCCGGACAGATCGCGCGAGCGGGGGACCTCACCCTTCTCGCGCGCCTCGCGCAGGCGTTTTTCGGATGGCTGTTCGTTGCGTTCCTGGTCGTCCTGCTCCGACATCGGCTCAGCCTCCCGCCAGTTCGCGCATCAATGCCCAGGCCTTGTCCTCGATCGCGCCGAACGCGCCCGGCAGGCTGCGCAGCGACAGCCACAGCGCGAGAAAGCCCAGGCAAAGCGTGATCGGGAAACCCACCGCAAACAGGTTCATCGACGGCGCCGCGCGGCTGATCGCGGCAAAGCCCATGTTCACCACCAGCAAGGCCGTCAGCGCGGGCAAGGCCACCCGCACCGCGCCGAGGAACAGCTCGCCACCGAACATCGCCACCGCATGCAAGCCCGCCGGCGACACCTGGCCCGCGCCCGGCGGCAGGCCATGGAAGCTTTCGGCCAGCAGGGAAATCAGCCGCAGATGGCCGTCCATCGCCAGGAACAGCAAGGTCACCAGCAGCAGGTAGAACTGGCCCAGCGTCGGCGAGCCGTCGCCGCGCGTCGGATCGACGGACTGGGCAAAACCCAGCCCCATGCTCTGGGCGATGGCCTGGCCGCCGTAAGCCGCCGCCTGGAAGCTCAGCCACAACACGAAACCGATCATGCCGCCGATCAGTATCTGCTCCACCAGGGTGACGACACCGGCCATCGACAGCGGATCGACACTGGCGGGCGCCAGCGGCACCAGCACCAGGGTCAGCAGCACGATCACCGCGATGCGCACCTGCGCCGGCGCCGTCGTCGCACCGAACACGGGCGCGACCAGACACAGCCCGCTCACCCGGGCCATCACCCACATGACCCGCCCGGCCCATGCCGGTAACTGCGACAGGTCGATCGCGTTCAACGGGCGACTCCGGGCAGGCTCTCGATCACGTGTCGGGTGAACTGCACCAGGGTGCGCAGCATCCACGGCCCCGCGATCACGCCCACCACCGCCATCGCGATCAGCTTGGGGATGAAACTGAGCGTCATTTCATTGATCTGCGTGGCCGCCTGGATCACGCCGATCAGCAAGCCGACGGCCAGTGCGGTCAGCAGCAGCGGCGCGGCCACGAGCATCGCCACGTACAGCGCATGCTGGCCGAACGTGATGACCGATTCGGGCGTCATGGCAGCCTCGCTTTTACTTCCTCTCCCCTCCGGGGAGAGCGCCGCCCTGAGCCGGTCGAAGGGGATTGAGGTGAGGGGGCGGGGCTTGCGGTGGGCTCCGGCGGAGCGATCGCATGGATCACTCTCGCGGCGAGCACCCGCCCCTCACCCCGGCCCTCTCCCCGAAGGGGAGAGGGAGAAATGCTGGTGTACGTCATGTGTAGAAACTCCCCGCCAGCGTGCCCAGCAGCAGCGACCAGCCGTCGACCATCACGAACAGCATTAGCTTGAACGGCAGCGAGATGGTGACCGGCGAAACCATCATCATGCCCATCGACATCAGCACGCTGGCCACCACCAGGTCGATGATGAGGAACGGGATGAACAGCAGGAAGCCCATCTGGAACGCGGTCTTCAGCTCGCTGGTGACGAACGCGGGCATCGCCACGCGGAACGGCACGTCGGCGCGGCTGGCGTAGGGTTTCCCGCCGGCCAGCCGGGTGAACAATTGCAGGTCGGCGTCGCGCGTCTGGTCGAGCATGAAGTGCTTGAACGGCGCCGCCGCCGCCGGTATCGCCTGCTCCGCGGTCAGCTGGCCGCTCATGTACGGCTTCACGCCGTCCTGGTAGGCCCGGTTGAACACCGGCGACATCACGAACAGGGTGAGGAACAACGCCAGCCCCAGCAGCACCTGGTTGGGCGGCGTGCTCTGCGTGCCCAGCGCCTGGCGCAGGAAGCCGAGCACGATGATGATCCGGGTGAACGAGGTCATCAGCAGCAACAGCGCCGGCAGCAG
>Ga0164242_10007043_pt1 | contig 12318 bp, 14 predicted proteins | sample OricomgcompostMG_FD_108783 | JGI IMG/M metagenome (GOLD analysis project Ga0164242, IMG submission 108783) | Miracle-Growth compost microbial communities from Emeryville, California, USA - Original compost - Miracle growth compost (MG) ... | reverse complement strand
TACCTTTGCTAGTTACTGTAATGTATGTGTCACCGACGAGCAATATAATTAACGGCCCTTCTTAGAACTGCGTTACACCGAGATAGACTTCAGCATGTCGGCATGAGGCGTAATAAATCCTTTGAACCTTTTTTTGTGTACTGTCTGGCATGCACTGCATCCGTCACGGACTTTGTCTTCTGCTCGAGTTGGTCAGGGGACCATCTCGGGCATGAAGCACAGGAGATGGATGTGGACCGAAAAACATAAGCCTTCACTCGAATATAAATACACATATGTCTGCCCCGTTCCCAGGAGTCCTCACTCTACCATCTCAAGACAATCCTCCCGACAAATAGTACGCAGACGAACACTCTCAGCACTCGCACGCGCTTTCATACCCGTGTGTATACAAACTATTGATCATTTAGAATGTTGCTGATGCCTCGCTTAGAAACAACTCATTCATCAAGATGTTCACAAAGGCTCTGGTCTTCGGCGTGGCTGTCTTGGGTCTTCTGCCGGTCCTGGCGTTGGCGGGCGTCCCCAAAGAGCGAGCGGCTCAGGATGAATGGCAATGCTGCTCTTGCACTAACGGGGCTACACGGGATGCTTGTAATGACGTGGGATTCGGGATGTGTGACAACGGGGATACTTGTGGCCTTTGGCTGGGCCACGGCCATGACTACAACAACTTTGTCAATGCTTGTGCAGGACATGGCGCTGTATTCAACGGCTGTCACTAAGATGTCCTTCAGTGATAACAAGACAGCCATAGTGGCTGGTCGCATCTCATTCTTATTAGCTACATTCGGTCTCTACCCTTATATTTATGGTCCTGCGCAGGGAACTTCCTGGAAACTAAACAACTACTGTAACTAACTGCTTTGCCTAAAGGTCTATCATCTTCATTTTGCAGGCCTTACTTCACCAGCCAGGACAAAAAATAGAAGCCTTTCTAACCTAACTGGCAACTAACGTAAAAAACTCGGCGAATTAGGTTGAGCGGCCGCGGAGCCTTCTAGATTCCCTGAAGCGCCAGTGGGAACGGTGCCGGAGCAATGCGACAAGTCTACCATTGAGGATAGTATAGTGTATTTTCGATCTAATATGTAAAAAATCTTTTGTTATTTTCCATAGATTAGCATATTTTATGAGCTATTAGTCGGTACCTTCTACCTTTACAACCACCAACCTCGATTGCACAACTACAACAGACCAAATAGATTGAAATTACTTAGAATAATACACATCGGATTCATATTTATCTTCCTAACAGGTTTGCGTATTGTGTAGCTGCTACAGGGCTGCATAACTTGCCCCGAATTACATCACCGACCCCTTGCGACCTCACCTCCACGACTACGGCGACAACAGCTATTCCCCAGGCCACTACTGCGACTTATTCCGGGTATCGGCCTGTTTTCTCACTTTTATCAATAGTCATGCTCGATATAGCCTCCATAATGAATCGGTCCGACCGTTCTGTGGTTTGTCATTGCCTCGTTGCAAGGTCCCGTCAGATTCTGCTGCAACCGGGATACTACCTCTTAGTAGAGGTAAGCGTGGTGACAGTCGCTTAACTACACCTATTCCATAAGGAAGTGAGACTGTTACCCCTCAAAAACAATTCACCATATTTGCACCGGCAAGTTCGGATGTCTTCCCACGTCAAATCGTCATTTGCCGTCAAGATGATCACCGTCGCCACTTCGTCTGAACTGGGTTTGGGTCTTGAGGTCGATAACTAATACCACTCAAGTGGGCTAGGGTTCGGTTACTAACCAACTTGTCAACCTCATTAATCTACCGCCCCCCCGGAGTTGAAAATGTTATTGCCGTCCGTCCCCTGACATAACATGACTGATGGATTTGCAGGCCATTGACTATATCTAGCTAGCGGCGGGGAAACTTACGTCTACGTACAGTAAGCTTATATCAGTTCACCACGATGATCTTTCCTCGATAGCCGATGAACAGGTCAAGGGTCATAGAAGATTATGTCCGGATGTTCGTTATAAAATCATCGGCCCATGCCCCGCGCTGAGAATCAGCCGAGGACCTAGGATACTCAAAGCGTGTGAATCCACCAAACCGGTCATAATTAAACCCAACATGGAAGAACTTAAGGCGCCTCCAGGGGTGGACATTAGCCAACCCTCGATTGCAAGAATGGCAGGTACTAGCCCAGATTCTGCCTCAAATTTTGCTAACGGGAAGAACCTCAGTACGATTACTATCTTGGTGGTGCCCATAATTTTGAGGCCGACAGGGTTGCTGCGGAGCAGGTGATACAACTAATACCCGATATGAGAGAGATCGCCGTCGAAAATCGTGCGTTTCTCCGCCGTGCTGTGCGTTACATGTGCAAGAGCGGCATAGACCAGTTCATCGACATCGGCTCCGGCCTGCCAAGCATTGATAACACTCACGAAGTGGCAGCAAGGCTGAATCCCGATGCTCATATCGTATATGTCGACATCGACGAGACAGCGGTTGCCCATGGACAGGAAATGCTCCGCGGAAATGACAATGCAGTATGCATTCGAGGCTCAGCTCTAAACGTCGATGCAATTTTGGACCATCCCGAAACTCGAAAACTTATCAACTTCGAAAGACCAGTGGGAGTCTTGATTCTTGCTCTGCTGCATTTCTTTACCGTGGAGCAGGGCCAAGAGGTCCTAGGCAAATTGACCAAGAGTCTTCCGCGTGGAAGCTACATCGGACTCAGCCACGCAGCAGCAGACGAACACGACCCAGTAGCGCTGGGGAAGATGATGGATATATATGCTAAGGCACAGATACCGATATATGTCAGACCTATTCGTGAGATAGATTCTATTGTTAATGGGTTTGAGCAGGACAACCCAGGAATGGTTAAGGGCAACGAGTGGCGGAGGGAAGAAGCTGAAGCTGGTGAGCCAGAGCTACCTAAAATAGACTCTTGGTACGTTGGTGTTCTGAGGGTTTAGGGCTTACTACGCGGTAAAATGCTCGCCAGCCTGGGAGCTTATTCCAGGCGCCGGTTCGAGTTGCTGTAAAAGAAATAAGGTTACAGCGATGCAATCTTAGATCCTATACAAGGTCTCCTTATGTTATTTGTCTCCTGCTTTGAATCTTTGAAGATCTCTGGTGATTTTAGAAACCGGAACAGCCCGAGTTTGCCAGATCCGTACTGTACGATCTTGGAGAGAGAGCCCTTGCGAGGAAAGTGATGGTTTTGAAACTCGGCGGCCAATCGCCCGTCCTCCACGTGGACGGTAGTCGCCCGCCAAGTGACTTGTAACTCTCCCCGCAACCTCAGGTATGGAATCCCGACGCCTTTCCTGTTGTCTGGTCCTCCAACCACCCACCATCACAACCTTCGCCCCTCGTTCTGCCCACTCCTCCGTGCACAGAGTGGATTACGCAAAGACAGTAATGGAGGTGCAGCACTTCAATTTTACAAGCATGGATTTGAGGGGGGCCTTGCTCTTGTCCGGTGCAGCAGCCTGCCTCCTCTATGTGGTTCTTGGCGGGATCCGAAGGGTCTGGTTTAGCCCGCTCTCCAAATTCCCTGGCCCTAAGTTTGCTGCCTTGACTTTGTGGAATGAGTTCTATTGGGACGTCGTCAAACGAGGAACTTTCATCTGGAAGATCGAGGAAATGCACGATAAATACGGTAAAAAAAACCTACCTCCCGCGTGTGCGGCTCAAGATTCATGCCCTTAACAGAACTTACCACAGGTCCCATAGTCCGCATCAATCCATACGAACTTCATATCATTGATCCTGATTTTTTTAATGAATTGTACGCCTCCAATAGGCAGTTAGACAAGTATAAATGGTGGACAAACCTTGCCGGCGCCGATGGCAGTGGTTTCTCCACAGTCCCGCACGTTCTTCATCGACTTCGGCGAGGCGCTCTCAGTCCCTTCTTTTCGGTTCGCTCGGTTACCCAGCTAGAGCCCATGATTACCTCCAAAGTTGAGAAGCTCTCGGCGCGATTACAGGGTCTGGCTAAGACGGGGGAGGTTGCGCGGGTTGACGCCGCCTTCATGGCCTTGACTATGGACATCATTTGCGACTACGCGTTTGCAAACGACAGAAAGTACCTCGACGAACCGGATTTCAAACTGCTATGGAAGCAGACTATTGTTGGTGCATTTGAAGGCGGTGCATTGGGTAGGCAGTTCCCGTGGATGCTTCCACTGATGAAGCGTCTCCCACTCTCGGCTGTCTTTGCCATGAATCAAGCCGTAGGCCACCTGCTTAAGTGGCAAGCTGGAGTGAAGGACCAAGTGAGACCAATATTGGAAGGGACAGATGAGCTTTCTCAGTCGAGAGCTGCGTCACGGACCGTGTTCCACGCCATACGAGATAGCGATCTGCCACCCGAAGAGAAGACGCTGCAGCGCCTGTGTGACGAGGGCGAGATAGTGACAGGCGCCGGATCCGAAACAACTGCCCAAACTCTCTCCCGGGTGCTCTTCTACCTCTGGCATGCTCCGGAAACTCTCATCAAGCTTCGAAAAGAGATTGATGAGGCTATGCCAGACTCTTCTACCATTCCTACTTGGGTTGAGTTGCAGAAACTTCCATATTTGGTAAGTTCATTCAGGATTTGGCTCCAGTATCACTTTCTCCCTAACCGTATCCACAGAGCGCTGTCGTTCGGGAAGGACTTCGCTTATCCTACGGGGTTACGACTCGTTTACCACGAATTGCCCACGAGGACATCCAGTACATGGATTACACTATTCCGGCCGGCGTGCGTACTTTCCTTTCCACCCGCACTTCCCCGCATCGTGGCTGCTTGCTCTCCTGGTTGGCTTACTAGGATATACTTGTAGACACCTGTGTCAGAAACGACGTATTTCGTCTTGATGCATCCCTCTATTTTTCCAGAGCCGACTTCTTTCCGACCTGAGCGGTGGCTTGAATCATGCAATGATGGAAAGCAGCTTGATAGGTATCTAGTCTGCTTTGGAAAGGGTTCTCGGCAGTGTCTAGGTATGAAGTACGTATTATTTGTTTCCGTAGCGCCAACCTGCGCGAATTTGGTAATGCTAACATGCGAGGTAGTCTCGCATACGCAGAGTTATATCTCACTATTTCGATGGTAGTTCGGAGATTTCACTGGGACATGTACGAAACCGGGCTGAATGACATCGTTTGCAAACATGACTTTTTCGTTGCAGTTGGAGATCTACAGAGTAAGGGGGTTCGCGCCACATTTCAGATCCGAAGTTGACTGGCATAATCATCAAACCGACATTGGACTCATAGTAAGTTATGGTTCGCCACCAAAGGAATGGACGTAGGAAATAAAGCCAATTGATTTAATGCGATGACCGGATCGCACGCTGTGGAAACGACAGGGACGCTCTATCTGTCTACTCGAGCTAAGCTTCCAGAGAGGAAATACAAATCGACAATCCTTAGATTTTCATCCGCCCCTTGGACCGCCTGTCTAACCCGATACCAAAGCACACACCCAGTCACAAATGGAAATCAGTTGCAGGTGCAAACACCTTTGTCCGAGCACTGCCCGCCATTCTTGCCAATGTAGTCGCAGTGAGCTTCGCAGCAAAGGCCCTTGAACGGATCAAGAAGGCTGCAGCAAACACTTCGCTTCTCCACGGAGCTCTCCTCAGATCTCTCCTCCACGTTGTTGGCGACGTCGGACATGTCGTCGATCATCTGGAATACGGGCTTAAAGACCTCGTTCAGAGTCTCGTCGCCGTCAATGACCTCACCGCTCCGCTTGCTCTTAGGATAGCAGGCGCAGATATCGTAGCCGGGGCACCCGTCTCGGGGTAAGCAGCGGCCGCCGGAGGGGTTTCCGTCACGCTTGCAAGTCCAGTTGCAAAGGTCGTTGCCGCCGAATGTGCAAGTCACGGAGTTGTGACAGAAGGCGGAGGCCATAGAGGCATAGGCGATGGCAACGGCTAGGATGAGCTTCATTTTCAGAAGGTAGTTTTGAGATCTGCCACTCATTAATACGCCTGATTTGATAAATCTGGGGAGAGTTCGGGTGTGTACTCTTTCTATGGTTCAAGTTGAAGGTGAGATGGTTGTTTTGGATGTGTATAATGTGTGAGTTCGTAGGTGGGTTGGATTGTTGATGAGGTGTGATGAGATAGGATAGGTTTCAAAGGCGGACGAGGACCTGTATTTATATTTGAGTCCTAGCCTAGTATCTGTATCTTCCACGCCATCTGTTTCGGCCTGTTGTCTAACTCCTCGCATCGATTACTATTCCGCTGAGTAGCTCCACGGTTAGCCAAGGGGAAAGCATCTATTATTGGAATAGTTTCATGGGAGAAAGACTTTCCGATCTTGGCGCGAGGTTATTCTTCAAGTTGATCATCTCTATGTTTGGAGTGGCAAAGTTGTAGACAGTCACGATTTCCCCTAGGAGGCCCACGATCTATTCTCAGAGTGAAGCTAGACAAAAACTATAGGCCAATCAATCTATGATAATTACGGTAGAGAAGTATGAACAATATGAAGTAATAGGATAGACTCGGAGGGTCTTTGATGCATGATTATCGTACAAGGCACGGTAAATGAACGTAAGAGCCAAAAGAAACACCACAGATCAGCTCGTGGATAGGCCGTTCGATTTCCCACTGCCTACTCAGCACATCACGTAATGAAACATCTTTTTCGAATAACGAATCAGGTTTGAGAGAGATACACAGTCTACAGCCTATGCTGATGAATCGATATTCGCACATGGCTGCTTCAACCGTTGGTTAACAGGCGAGATACCTGTGCGGGAGGGTTTCACATGACGAGTAAGCCAGGTCATGAATTCCACGGCTTATTGCAGATCAATCCGTAGTTGTACACTATGCTTTGTGTAGGGTCACCCGTTAAGGTAATGGGTTCCTTGGCCCTGGGACACAATCTTGTTTGCTAGCTATCGGTTTGTAGGGCTAACGATAGACCTGATGGTGTTACCCCTATCCTGACGGAGGCTGGTCCTTGCCAGTGGGCCATCCCCGCCCGCCGATCACCAAATGTAGCTGGGTCAGCCCCAAAAGCTTGGCGTTATTGCCGACGCTAACTGGAGCCCAAAGGCACTCCAAGACGTCACCGGCAGTTCTGTCCTAAAAATATCAACGATCTACCTTGGCTATGCTCCCGTTCTTTCTTTGCCTGTCTTACATGTTTCATCCATGAACTCGCCAAATTTGGAAACACTCAACATCAAACTATTAGCTACCGAATTTACTTACTACCGTCTTGGTAAGGCGTCTTTCTGGACTGCGGTGCTCCCCACTGGCAGGCGAGTTGAGGGGTGTCAATTGAGGGTACGCCGATGAGCCCTCGTCGGTAGCAATACCGTGAAGTGATTATGCTTTGGAGGAAATCAGCCTCGATGTGTCTTTGCAGCTCTTAAGCTTCAAAATTTCGTGGCAGTGCGTCCACTCTTTGACCCCGTCCATGCAAAAGGTGGTGCTCTAGGACCTTGTCTATTATCTGCCGATGCCTGGTCACGGGATGCATGCTCCTCCTGGATGGATGTCGATTGGCGAAGCCCAAATGCTTACGGCGGAAACCCTCTCACCTTCGCATGCTTTTCCCCGCGTCACTAGATGGCCTGAAAATTAACCACACTACCGTGCCTCCACATTAGTTCTGTGCGACATCACTGTTATTGATACGCGGCACAATACTACTCTTTACAAGTTAAATTATTTCACGATGGAATCTAGAAGCGAGGAGAACAACACTGGCCCGCCCGAAAGTCCAGTTGAGAATAAGCTTTTGGAAGAGTTCCTGAAAGTTTTGAAGCTAAAGGATGATGCCGATCTCCGGACAGAAGGGTACGGTCTGTCCGCCGCTGGCATGGAGCTGGGCTTGAACAACGCCGTCGCAGTTCGAATGCCCGAGACCAAACCCTGGAAAGCCCCTGTGGATGGCCTTAGGAACATGGGTCTTTGCACTGTTTGCCAAAAACTATTCTCAAGCGACGATCGAGTAACGCAGTCAGCCCTCGTGAACAAGGGTCCTCCGATTGGCTTTGTCCCCGAAAAGCTCGACCTGCTTGGAGGTCAGCATCACACATTTGTTGGAGACTGTAACGCCGCTGCACAGAAGGGCTGTCCGATTTGTTTCATCATGATGGAATGGGCGCTCGATTGTGGTACCAACAACAGTTTAGCGACACAGCAGGGTAGGTTCTCCAGCTATACCTTCCGCCCAGGCGGAGACGACCCCTGGGCAAAGATCCACGCCAAAAATGGCTGGATCTTGGAGATGTCACTTCGAAGCCTTGCGGCTGCTCGTGGGATCCCTGTCCCTGTGGCAGTCTCAAAGTACCACACTGACTTTATTGCATTGCCTGTTGAGAGTAAGTCAATTGTCGGCTTTTGACTTCCATGTCGTATCGCTGATGATTGCTGGCAAGACAACAGCCCCCTCATCACAAACCGGATGACATCCTCTACCACTGCTTCCGAGGAGAGCTGGTCCAAAGTTGATCCTTGGCTTCATACATGCCTAAAAACTCACGAACAGTGCAAACAAACGGCTGAACAACTCGCTTTTCATCCCACTCGCTTGATTGATGTGGGTGGAGATAAACCCGTGGTTCGCCTGGCCTTGAAAGAAGACGTTGCGAATGACCAGCGCTATGTCGCACTGAGCCATTGCTGGGGTAAAAAACCCATGGTTACCCTAGCCGACTCCAATTTGCCTCTGAAAAGTTTGAACGGGGACCCTTTGGATAATGCTCTAGTATTGGACGATTTTGGTGTTGGCGTACCGTTCCATAAGCTTCCACAGACTTTCCAAGATGCTGTTGAGGTCACAAGGCGTCTCCAGGTACGGTACCTATGGATTGACGCTCTCTGCATCTTTCAGAACTCGCGCGACGACTGGCTCGCCGAAGCACCCCAGATGAACCAGGTGTACAGCAGCGCATTTTGCGTCCTCGCTGCCACGGGCTCTATGGATGGCGCTGGCGGCCTTTTCCACGAGCGGTCTCCTTCCGTGATCAACACCATCACGTTACCGTCGTCTATTTCTGAGCAAGAAAGTTTTGTGTTTCTGCCTCTAGATTTCTGGAAGTTAAATGTCGGTGATGCACCGCTCAACCAGCGGGCTTGGGTGCTTCAGGAGCGAGTGCTACCGCCTCGCATCATCCACTTTGGCAAAACTCAGATCCTTTGGGAGTGTAACACACACAATTGTTGCGAAACGTTTCCAAACGGTCTACCGGAGGTCCTACAGGAAAGTGGGCGTTTCAAGAGCCTGGAATCCGATATGAGCCGAGATGCTTTCAGAACGGAAGTTAACACATCTTTAGCCAAGGCGGATACGCCTATCAAGGACACTATTAACTCTACTGACTTTGACGGCTTCTACTTGTGGAGTCGCCTAGTGGAGAAGTACTGCCGGACTGGTATAACGAACGAGAGAGACAAACTCATCGCCGTATCCGGATTATCTGGCCGCTTTGAATCCAAACTCAATGACACGTGCCTCTCTGGGCTATGGAAAAGTATTCTAGCCTCCCAACTCCTCTGGACTGCGGAAGACTTTGACGAATCGGTGTGGTTCTTCGCGACCAAAGAGGTTAGTGCGCAAAACCGTCGCAAAATATATGGTTCGCGTACGAAGAATTGGCGTGCTCCGACATGGTCGTGGGCATCTATGAATGGGCCTGTTTGTATGGCTTACCCCTCCGGCGAGCAACCTCTATTCAGTCTCAGAGATGTTATGTACACGAACGGGACGGAACCCGAAGGCAATGGCTTGAAGACAGCACTTGGACTCAGCATCACTGCGGCGCTTTTCCCTGGTATCCTAAGGTACAACCCTCAAAACAACCGTTGGTTTGTTGCCGCCAACCGGCAAGGGATTTGCTCAGAAACCTTAGAAGGGACGGCATGGTCTGGTATCCAAATCTTACCCCAGAAGGTTGAAAAGCTATTCCCTGACCTCGCGAACGCGGTTCTGTGTTGCGCTTTCCCAGATGATGCGGAGGACGTCGACTTTGAGAATCCAACACCTGTTCTCTGTCTTCCAGTTATCCAGAGGCATCGCCGGAAAGCACTGCGTGGAGATGGAACCGGCATAACCGACCAACACATTTCGGGTTTGATTGTGGATCAGTATCACCAAGTTGGAGTATACCGCCGACTGGGGGTATTCGATGTAATGCCGATTCCACAAACGAATAGCTTACTTACTGGCTCGGAAAGCCGTTTAAGACGCCATGAGAGTCAAACCAGCACTCTGTTCATGCCTGATGGATCATTATTGCTTATATAGCGGTGTATCCTCCTGACCTAATTGAACTGCGTTCGCCTTGCAGATTTCTCCGGTGGATGTCATCCGTGGGGTTGCTTCAGGTTGGGAACAGGGGACGCTTGTGTGTCTGCACAACTTCGAGTAGGTAAATCAGTTTCATTGTCCTGGTGGGTTGGGAAAGTCATACTCGTTCCTAATATTCCTCGCCGTATAGGTCGCTGTCCGCTCGTAGTAGCCCCCGGGCGTCGCTTAGCAGGCCCGGCGTACTACGCCCTCGGGGAGTCGGGGCTGACTTCAACGGCCGATGGCTCGTGGCGGAAAGGGTTCAATCTTGGCGTACCTTGCTATCGATGGGACTCCGCAGGAGCGCCGATGGGGCCAAATTTTGGTGTACCGTATTTTGCCGCCAGAAGAAATCTTGATTGAACTTTAATCATGAAGGCGTCGTCTTGGTACCTAGTACTTACTGTACATCGGATGGAAATACCGAATGCTACTCTAGCCGTGGCTTTTAGGCCGATAAATATGGACCCTTTCGTAACGCTACCCACACCACCCCTCTTCCATGATCACAGAGGCGGGGAGGGCGTGATGAACAATCTCCGTAGGGAATTGCTTTGGATCCCGGTATCACTCACTATACCTTAACTTAAAATCGGCCAGTTTTCACACCAGAGAATAACACAAAACAATGTCGGCGGCCGACGGAGCTGAACGCCTCAAAACACGCAAGTCGATCCCGAAGCCGGTCCCCGCATACCTTGGCAAAGCTGGAACGCCTCTAACCGTCGACAAGACCCAGTACGCGGCGATCCAAGAAGCTCCACGACGTCTACATGAAGAATTTACACTCCCCATCCGATCTGGCAAGGCATGGAGAGCCCCGGCTGGCTCGATTGTGCGGATCAGCACACCGGAAGGACCGCAGGTCGGTATGTTCCTCGCCCCGTCTCCGTACAGCGATTTCCAGGAAGCCATATTTGGTTTACTGTTGATCGCGGTATACTAACCGCCCTAACTACTTCAGGCGACCTAAATATATGGAACGCACACAACCCCCGTGAGCGTTTTTGGGCCAGCCGTACGAAGCAGCTACACGCGTCGCATGTCACGACACACGATCGACTATGGTCATGCCTTCCATATATGCGGCCGCTAGCTACTATTCTTGCAGATAGCTTGGCATGGTACGGCGTCGATGAGCATGGTGGCCGTGTGCACGACCTACTAGGCACGAGGTGCGACCCGTACATCAACAATGTGCTAGCGGGCACCGAGTACGACTACCATTGTCACTCTAACTTGACCCGAGCGGTCATGCCTTTTGGGTTGCGCGAGTCCGACGTTCACGATGTTATCAACCTATTCCAGGTCACGGGGCTAGACGAACAGGGCAGATATTTCATGAACCCCTGCCCGGCTCAGGCTGGGGACTATATCGAGTTTCTTGCCGAGCAGGATTTGCTTATGGCACTGAGTATGTGAACACTTAGTTGAAGAACTGAAGGCGTGACGGCATCTTGCTAACAAGCTGTTTATTGTAAAAGGCACCTGTCCTGGGGGCGATCTATCGCTCTGGGGATTTGGAAGTGATAGCGAGAAGGAGATGGAAAAGTGTTGCCGGCCCCTAAAAGTCGAGGTATTCCAACTTGGGGATGAGACTTTGCTTGAAGCGTGCGGTTGGTCGCCGGCCGAACCGTCGAAGTATAAAGGCCTTCATGGGATGGTGGTTTGGGGAGGTGAACCCGAGCAAAAGGCCAGCCAAAGGGGTTCTGGCCCGTAGTTTAATAATTCCCTGGCGATGAATGGTAATGCCGAATATCTGAGTTGTGGGCGTAAGGTTATGTCTCTTAAATGATTTCGCCAACGACTTGTGACTACCTGATAGTAGCTTATGACGCGGCGCAGAAACGGCCAGAGCCCACAGTAAGCAAGATGTAAGGAGATAGACGAGGGTAGGCGGCGAGTCTGCCCATAAGTCCGTACGATTGTGGAATATTGAAGATCGGCACAGATATCTGGAGCGTCGGCTTGCACTTAACAGGGGCAGCTTCCGATACCTGACGGAGCCCAACGACGTGAAGGGAATAT
>Ga0164242_10007042_pt1 | contig 12320 bp, 5 predicted proteins | sample OricomgcompostMG_FD_108783 | JGI IMG/M metagenome (GOLD analysis project Ga0164242, IMG submission 108783) | Miracle-Growth compost microbial communities from Emeryville, California, USA - Original compost - Miracle growth compost (MG) ... | reverse complement strand
GATGAAGCCCAGCAGCAGCGTGGTGGACAGGGACACGGAGAACTTCCCAAGGCTCGCGGTCAGGTACGGCTAACCTAACTCCCCCGTTCCGGCGGCACGCAAACCGGCCTCAGCCGACGGCCCTGTGACCCCCGCCACGCGGCGCGCCAGGCCCCGGATTCCGGGGCGCGCGCGGGACCCGTCCGCCGATCGCATACCGTCCAGGCATGAACGATCGCGCGCAGGACCGGCACGCCTGGGAGCAGCCTGGCGCCCACGAGGAGGCGCCCGGCGTCTACCGGATCCCGCTGCCGCTGCCCGGCGACCACCTCAAGGCGGTCAACGTCTACGCGATCGCCGACGGCGAGCAGGTCGTGCTCATCGACGGCGGCTGGGCGATGGGCGACGCGCAGGAACTGCTGGCCCGCTCGTTGGGCGAGATCGGCTACGGCCTGGACTCGATCCGCGAGTTCCTGGTCACGCACATCCACCGCGACCACTACACGCAGGCGATCGCGATCCGCCGCGCGTTCGGCGGCACCGTCTCGCTCGGCGAGGGAGAGCGGCTCTGCCTGGACGCGATGCGCACCGTGACCGTCCACCCGGACGTCGCGCGGCTGGCCGAGGCGGGCGCGACCAAGCTGTCTGAGCTGCTCGCGAGCTGGCACGGCGAGCGGGACCTCACCGACTGGGAGTACCCGGACCGCTGGCTGGCCGACCAGATCGAGCTGCCGCTGAAGTCGCGCACGCTGCGGGTGATCTCCACGCCCGGCCACACCCGCGGGCATGTCGTCTTCCACGACGTCGACGCGAACGTGCTGTTCGCCGGCGATCACGTGCTGCCGCACATCACTCCGTCCATCGGCATCGAGCTGACCCGCCCGCCGTCGCCGCTGCGCGAGTACATGACCTCGCTGCAGCTGATGCAGCAGCTGCCGGACGCGACGCTGCTGCCCGCGCACGGACCGGCCGGCATGAAACTGCACGCCCGGGTGGACGAGCTGCTCGAGCACCACGAGCACCGGCTGCAGCTGACCGCCGAGGCCGTCGACCGCGGCGCCGTGACCGGCTTCGAGGTCGCGAACGCGCTCGGCTGGACCCGCCGCGAGCGGCACTACGACGAGCTGGACGAGTTCAACCAGGTGCTCGCCGTGAACGAGACGATGGCGCACCTGGTCGTGCTCGTCGAGCGCGGCTGGCTGACCCGCACCGTCGTCGACGGCGTCGCCCACTTCGCCCGCGCGTGATCACGCACTATTCATCGGGTGACCACCACGCGATGAGCGCGACCGGTCACTCCCTTCCGTGCGGACGAGAACGGTGCTCGACGCCATAGTCCGACGGTAGGTAGTCGGTCGTTCCCGCGAAGTTCGCCTGGGCGCGTCCGGCCAGCACCTGGCCGAACATCCGCAGCGGGACCGTGCAGGTGATCGTGCCGCTCGGGTCGGTCGTCGCGGTGCAGAAGTCACCCAGGCGCGTGCTCAGCGTCACCTGCTCCCCCGCGATCGGCGTGCCGTCGTCGGCGCGGACGAGGTGCGCGGTGACCCTGCGGTGAAACAGGAAGTCCAGCAGGGCGCCGAGCGAGGTGATCCGGTCGACGGTGACGCGCGTCGCCGCGCGCGCGATCGTCACCGGCACGGTCGTGCTGCTCGCGAAGTCCTCGGCGTCGCCGGGATAGGACACGGTCAGCTGGTGCGTCCCGGCGTGCAGGCCGGACACGGTGATGCTGGTCGTCCCGTTCGCGTCGAGCACGCCGGAGCCGAGCTGCGTGCCGTCCTCGCTCACCGTCACCGTCGTGCCGGGTTCGGCCGGCGTCGTGCTGACGGCGAGCGTCACCGGCTGGCCGTACACCGGTTGGTCCGGTTGCACGGTGACGCCGAGCTTGACGGTCTTGCGCTGCAGCGCGACGTTCAGCCCGGTCCACTCGGGCAGCACGTGCACCACCTGCGAGTAGCCGGTGACGTATCGGTCCTTCGTGAACTTGACGCGGTACCAGCCGATCGGTGTGTCCCATCCGAACGCTCCGGTGGCGTCGGTGAGCTGCGGGTTGGTCTGCCCGTAGTCGGCCGCGTTCCATGTGGTCCACGGGCCGTCCTTGCTCGGCGCGGTCTCGATCGTCGCGGTCACGCCGTCCAGCGGTTGACCGGTGGTGGCGTCGGTGACGATGCCGCTCGGGTCGATGATCGGCGTGATGGTCGCGCCCGGTCCCGGTGCCGGGCAGGTCATGCCGGGCGGGCAGTTGCGCGGCGGCGGCGGCTTGCAGCGCGAGTCCCGCAGCACCTTCTCGACGTCGGCGCGCGTGTCGTCGACCTCGCCCTGCATCCAGTCGCCGAACGTCGCCGAGACGGCGTTGCTGACCGCGTAGTTGATCAGCCCCTGCAGCACCTCGTCCAGGCCGATCTTCAGCGTGGCTAGGGCAACCGTCGACGTCTCGCCGATACCGCTGAGGAACAGCGGCACCGGGGCGAGCGCCTGCATCGCGTAGATCAGCGTGACCTGCACGCCGGCGACCTCGACCTCGTCGAGCAGCAGCTTCTTCTGCTCGGGCGTCAGGCACGTCGCCGCGTAGATCTGGTCCTGCAGGTCGTGTAGCTGGTCGTAGTACTTGCTCGGCGGCGTGTAGAAGGACTTGATCAGCCCCCACGCGGTCTGCGCGCCGCTGGTGATCAAGCCCTCGGCGCCCTGCAGCAGGTTCAGCCCGATGTCGAGCACGACGCCGAGCGCCTTGGTCACGGTGCTGTCCGGCGTCATCGCGGCCAGCCGCGACATGCCGAGCGTGCGCAGCGCGGTGCGCACCGATCCGTTCGCCGCGGCGATCTCGTCGGCGGGGACGTACAGCGTCAGGTGCATGGACACCGAGCCGTCGCCGGACTTGGACTGGCTGTGCGACGCGTACAGCGAGCCGCCGGCCACGTCCACCGGATCGCCGACCGGCTGCGCGCTCTCGGCGACCGACACGTCGTAGTCCATGTTCACGCCCGAGCCCGGGATGGCGACGGTCCCGGTCGAGTGCGCCGCGTTCACCAGCGCCTGCCCGGATCCGGCGCCGCTCTGGTCGGTGGCGTAGTCGTAGCTCGTCGAGGACGTCGTGCTCTGCGAGCCGGCGAACGGTCCCGGCAGCGAGGACAGTTCCTGCTGCTGCGTGGGAGCCGGGGCCGGTGCCAGGATCGGCTTGACTTTGTAGTCGACGTCGACGCCGGAACCGCCGGCGAACTCGTCCGCGATCGGCACGTCCGCCGTGCAGCTCGTCGCGTCGCACGTCATCGGCGCCCAGTTGACGCCGACCCACGCGATCGGGTTCTCGATGCGGCTGGTGTCGGTGAACTGCGCGATCACGCGCACCGGCAGCGACGGGCGGTAGACGAGCGTGAAGTACGCGACGCCGTTGGCCGGGTTGTAGCTGTGGAAGCGGCCGTCCGGCTGGCCGACCGCGATGCTCGTCGGCAGCAGATAGTCCGGGTCGAAGATCACGTCCGCGCTGTCGGTGAGCTGTTGGCCCTGGTAATCGGACTCGGCGGTGAGCTGGTACGTCTGCCCCGGGTGGCCGTCGGGCAGCGTCACCTGCGCCTGCCACAGCCCGCCCGGGCCGGCGCTGCCGGTGCCGACCGTGTCGCCGTGGCCGTCGACGACGGTCACCGTGTTCCCGGCGGGAGCCGTGCCGTTGACCGTGAACGTGGCCGCGGTGGCGTGTTCGGGCGCGGTCAGAGACACCGCGATCAGCGGGACGGTCGCGCTGCCGACGGCGTGCAGGGTGCCGCCGGCGTCGACCAGCCAGACCGGCGCCGACAGCGACGCGACCGTCGTGGAGTCCCCGACCCTGACCGCGTAGCGCACCACGTGGTGCGCGCCGGAGGCCAAATCGCCCAGCGGCACGGTGACGGCGGAGTCGACCGCGGACGCGTCGACCGGCGTGCCGTCCACGGTCACGCTGCCGGCGGCGAAGCTGGTGCCGTCCGGGATGCCGAGGCGGATGCCCGCACCGGGCACGTTCCGCGTGGCGGTGAACTCGGCACGAACCTGCAGCAGCTGGCCCGGCTCGATGGTGTCCGGCGTGGCGACCACGCTGCTGTCGCCGCTGACGTAGGACACGCCGCTGAGCAGCAGGTCACCGAGGTCCAGCGTCTGCCCGGCGGACACGGTCACGTCGGCCCAGGCCGAGTTCCCGTTCGCCGCGTTGATGTGCACGCGCCACTTGCCCGCGGCCGGCAGGCCCTGGTGCAGCGTGCTGGAGTCGCCGAACGCACTGAAGTAGCCGCCGTTCGCGCGCGCCGTGTCGTCCAGCGGCTCACCGGCGAACGTCCAGGTGCCGGTGTACGGCGTGCCGTCCGGTCCGAGCACCGTGCCGGTGAGGCCGGCGGCCTGGTCCAGGCGCAGCGTGAGCGTGATGTCCGACTGGTCGTCGTCGAACGCCTGCGTGACACAGCCGGTCGGCATCCCGGCCTGCAGTCCGCTCGCGCAGAACTTCAGCGGCGACGGCGCATCGGACGGGACGGTGGTGGTCGGGCCGACCGGGTAGCTGCGCCCGGACGCGTCGTACAGCGCCGTGCCGAAGTGGATGTTGGTCGTCCAGTCCAGCGTCTGCGGCGACGGGCTGCTGCCGAAGTCGGTGGTGATCAGGTTCAGGTGCACCGTGCGCGTCGTGAACCGTGGCAGGGCGAAGTCCGACTGAGCCGAGCCGTCGGCGGGGAGGGTCACCGAGTGCCCGGCGGGCAGCCCGTAGCCGGACGGGCTCGGCGCGAGGACGCCGACGGTGCCGTCACCGGCGATCGCGGCGATCGTGTACGTGCCGCTGGAATCGGTCACGCCGGTGAAGGTCCACGCGCGGTTGTCCACCCGCTCGCTGAGCTGCACCGCCATGCCCGGCACCGCGGTCCCGTTCGCGGTCACCGTTCCGGTGAGCGTGCTCGTCGGCAACAGCTGCTCGGTGATCGTCACGTCGATCGTGGGGTCCTGCGGGGTCAGGCTCTGCGAGTAGTGCAGCACGATCGGCTTGGTGCGGTCATTGACGTCCACCGTGATCGTGAGCGGACGGTCCTGGACCGCGGTGAGGGTGGCGTCGGTCTGGCCGTCCGGCACGACGACCCGCTGGTCGACGCCGTAGCCGAACGATTCGGTCACCGTGAAACCACCCGCCGCGACGCCGTCGGCGGGCGTGACGTGCACGGTGAGCGTGCCGCGGACGAGCCGCACGTCGTGCGTGATGCTGGCCCCGTCGCCGACGTCCAGCACGGCCGTGTCGGGGAACAGCCCGTCGCCGCCGTAGCTGACCTTGACGGTCACCGACCCGGCGAGCACGCCGAGGCTGTAGTTGCCGTTGTCGTCCGTGGTGGCCGGGTAGCTCCAGTCGCGGCCGTCCACGTGCTCGGTGACCGTCACCGTCGCGTCCGACTGTGGGTGCGGCGCATTGACCCCGTCGTCGGTCGTGACCGTGCCGCTGATCGTCGCTGATGGCAGCGCGGCGTGCGTGACGGTCAGGTCGTTCTCGCCCTCGACGAGGGTGAGCGATCCCTGGGCCGTGAAGCGAACCGGATCGGTCGGCTCGCGCAGCGTGGAGGTGACCGTGACATGGTCGCCGACGGGCAGGTCGTCGAACGTGACCGTGCGCTGGTAGCAGGTGGTCTGCTGCTGGCCGAGCTGGGTCCCCGCGTCGTCGGCCACGGTGACCGTGACGGCGCTCGAGCAGAACCGCGGGTTGTCCGCCTTGACGATCGTCACGACCAGGCTCGCGTGCAGCTGCGGCGTGATCTGGACGGACGTGGTCCAGCCGGCGGTCACGTCCACCGTCGCTGCCGCCACGTCCTGCTCGGTCTTGGTGTCCATCCGGATGGCGTAGCCGGTCCCGGCCGCAATGGGCACGGTGTACGTGCCCGGGCCGTCGACGTCGACGTAGTTGCCGTCGACGTCCAGCGTGGAGCCGGCGAGCGACCCGGCCGGCGGCGCGATCACCGTGACCGCGACCGCGCCGCTGACCTGCACCGGCAGGCCTGGCGCGGCGGTGCTGACGGTGTGCGCCGCACCGCCGTCGGAGAGCTCGCCGGTGACCGAGTCGAGTACGGCCGCGCCCTCGGGGATCGTCCAGCTGCCGGTGTAGCTGCCCGGGTGTGCCGGGTCCTCGGTCAGCGCCGCCACCGCGCTGCCGTACTGGGGGACGCCGCTGCCGTCGTCCGGCAACGTGTAGGCGATCCGCGCGTCGGCCTGGCGGTTCGGCTCGCCGACGACGCGCAGCTCGACCGATCCGCCCAGCGCGGCGATGTTCGTGCCGTCGGGGGTGTCGGGCAGATACGGCACGGTCACGCTGGCCTTGCTGATCACGAGCGCGGGCGTGGTGACGGACGCGGTCTTCGTCCACGGCCCCGCGGTGCCCGTCGGGTCGAGCAGGTCGACGCGGTAGGTGTACGCGGTGGATGCGAGCAGGCCGCTGTCGGTGTAGCCGGTCTTGTCGGCCGGGACGTCGGCGACGGCCGTGAAGCCGGTGCCGTCGTCGCGCATCACCCGGTAGCCGGAGATCGCCGACCCGGCCGCGTCCCACGACAGCGTGGCGACGCCGCCCTGATCCGCCTTCACCAGCAAGGGATCCTGGCCGGGCGTGACACCGGCGGACAGCGTGGACGCGGCCACGGTCAGCGCGTCCGACGTGTTGCCGGCGGCGTCCTTCGCGACGACCGCAAACGTGTACGTGGTGCCGGCGGCCAGGCCGGTCACGTCGTGCCCGAGCGTGTTCGCGCCGAGCGTCGCGATCGTCGTGCCGTCCTGGGTGAGCACGTAGGACGCGACGGCGTTGTCGTCCGCGGCGGCCGGCCAGGCGAGGTGCACGGACGTGGTCGTGGCCTGCGAGACGGTCACCGCCGCGTCCGCCGGCCAGGTCGGCGCGGTGGTGTCGTGCGCGTGCGCGACAAGAAGCGAGTCGTGCCAGGTGGTGGCGGTGTCGATCTCGCCGACGTACGCGATGGACGAGCCGTCGGCGTCGAGCACGGGCTGGCCGCCGTCGCCGACCTGCTGCGGGACGCCGCCGAGCGTGTCGAGGTAGACGACCGGGGCACCGGTGTTGTCGTCCCATCCGGACTGGGCGACATGCGTGCCGTCGGCGGCGAAGCTGGTCGCTTCCGGCCCGCCGAAGTCGACCAGCGCGTTCGGTTCGCTAGCGCTCCACTCGAGCGTCAGCGGCGAGCCGCCGAACGGGTCGCTGCCGTCGAGCAGCAGGTGCGAGCCGTCGGCGTCGAACCCGAGCGGTGCCGCCGTGACGAAGTCGAAGTCGGCGAGGGTGGTCTGGTTCGCCACGTCGAAGATCTCGGTCTGGTCGCCGTCACCGTTGCCGCCGGACACCGCGAGCGTGCCGCCGTCCGGGCTGAGCGCGAGGCCGCTGAACCCGACCATCTCGAACGGGATGGACGTGCTCCCGCCGCCCTGCCAGTCGACGATCTGGGCGTAGCGCTCCAGATAGCCGTCCGGGTTGTAGGTCAGCGCGACCAGCCGGCTGCCGTCCGCGCTCAGCGCGAGCATCGGAACCACCGGTTCGCCGGACGGGCCGATCGCCATCGGCGCCGCGGTCGCGGCGAGCCGTGAGGGCCCGCTTGAGGAGGCCGGCGAGTCGATCGGGTAGTCGGTCGGAACCGCCACCGAGCTGTCCGTCGTGCGGTCGTAGACGTACGCATGCGGATCGGCGCCGGTGACGCCGGGCGCGAGGTCAGTGCCCGTCGCCGCGTACGCCAGGTAGCGGCCGTCCGCGCTGATCGTGACCGACGTCGGCTCGGGGTCGCCCGCCGGGGCGGTGCCGCCGGACTGGTGGGTCACCAGCGTGGTCTTGCCGGTCAGCGTGTCCGTCAGGAACACCTGGTCGCCGGGCAGCGGTCCGCCGTCACCCAGCGAGGTGCCGTCGGCGGCGACCGGATCGCCGTTGGAGTCGTAGCCGGCGATCACCGCGCCCACGTACGCGACGTACCGGCCGTCGCCGCTGATCACGGGGTTGGCCGCGTCGCCGTCGACCTGGATGCCGACCCCGGTCGTACCGGCGGGCAGCGTGCTGACCTCGGACGAGTCGAAGCTGCCGGCGACCGGATCGGCGCCGGTCCACGCGGTGACCGACTGGCTTGTGGTGTGGCCGCTCTCGTCGCGGGCGGTGTACGTGAACACGTGCTTGCTGCCGGGCGTCAGCCCGCTGACGGTGAAGTCGTCGCTGCCGTCGTAGTCGGCCACCGGGGTGCCGTTGTCGGCGAGCGTTGTGCCGGTCACGAACAGGTCATCGGATGCCTCCGGCAGCGACAGCTCGACCGAGTCGTTCTCGATGTCCTCGGCGGACACGGTGCGGCTGCCGAACGTGGGCGCCTGCGAATCGTCCAGCGTCGCGAGGTAGAGCGTGGTCTTGCCGGACGCGGGCGGGTTGGGCAGGTCGGTCGAGTTCGACCGGAACACCACGTGCAGCCCGTCGGCGGACAGCATCGGCAGCGAGCGGGCAAGCGCCGGGCTGCTGCCGTAGCCGGTGGTGGGCGAGTCGTAGTCGCTGTCGTCGACCGAGATGCCGACGTACGGATAGGTGAAGTCGGGGAACTGGCCGACGTCGACGAGGTAGCCGTCCTGGTCGTCGTACTTCAGCGAGTAGCCGACGAGCTCGCCGTCGCTGGACAGGCTGGGCCGGCCGACGATCGAGTAACCGTTGATGCCGACGTGCTGCGGCGCCGACCCGGACTGGCGCCACTGCCACGACACCAGGTAGTCCGGCGGCACCCAGCCGCTCGGCGGCGAACTCGGCGCGGAGGACGCCGGAGCGACGAGCACCCGGGTCCCGTTGCCGTCGAGCGCCACGGGCGTGCCGCGGTCGGCCTCGGTGTCCGGCATGGTCGTGGCGGTGCCCGCGCCCGAGCCGTCCAGCGACGCGAGCACCACGCGTGCACCGTCCGCGACGGTCGCGGTGCCGTCGTCGACGACCGCGGCGAGCGTCGAACCGTCGCCGCTGAGCGTCAGCTGGTCGACGACCGTCCGCGTGCTGTCGGCCGAGGGTGTGACGTCGACCGGGCGCGGCGTGGCACCCGCGGTCTGCCAGTCGTCGACGTACGCGCTGCCGGTGCCGGAGTCGCCGGCGTTGCCCGCGAACGCGACGCGCGATCCGTCCGCGCTGATCGCGATCGAGCTCGCTCCGGACGTCGCGCCCGCGGGCAGCGGCAGCCGCGTCAGCGTGACCGTGCCGTCGGCGGCGACGTGCGCGACGTACGCCTGCGGGGTGCCGCTCACCAGCTCGGCGCCGGACGCGTCCAGGTCGGTGGCCGCGGAGGTGAACGCGACGTCGCTGCCGTCAGCGTCGATCGCGACCGAGTCGCTGTCGCCGGTCGCGGGCGTGCCGCCGGCAGCCGCGGTCAACAGTGTGGAGACGCCGGTCGACTCGTCGTACAGGTACGCCTGCCGACCGCTAGCGGTGCTGTTCGTGTACGCGACGCGCGTGCCGGCCGCGTCCACGGCCATGGTCGAGTCCTGGTCGACCGTGGCGACGGTGACGTACGACGGACGCGTCCCCCTCGCGTGCGCGGACGGCTCGGTGACCGCGGCGAGGCCACCGGCCACGACCACTAGCGCGGAACCGGACGCGATCACACGGCGGGACGGAACAAGACGGGCAAAGAACGCAGAAAACGGCATATCAAATATGGCCCAAGTTGCCAGGGCCACCCTCCCGGTCGACGATCTTCCCCTGGCTGCCCCGCAGGCGGTATACGTCATTCGACGTAGGTTGCGCCGACGTCCCGTCCGCCGCTGGTCATGCCGCGGCGCGGGACGCGGGAGGGACGCGATGGACGCATTGTTGGAACGACGGCTGCGCGCCGTCATGGACGTGGCGTACGGCGACGACGAGGGCGACCGGTGGCCGGCACTGCTTGCCGTGCTGCACCGGGCCGTGCCGTGCGACAGCATTTCGCTGCTGGAACTCGATTCCGCCGGCCGGCTGATCGCGCACCGCGAGCACCCGCGACTGGACGTGCCCGACGAGGTGGCCTACGCGGAGGGCTACCGGCTGCACCTGGCCGACTGCCCGCCGTGCGCCAACCCGGGTGCGGTCGGCGACCGCTACGGCGTCGCGACGCTGTCGGACGTGTACGCCGACCCGGCGCAGCACGCGCGCAACCCGCGGGCGGCGTACTTCCGCGCGTACGCGACCAATCACGCCGTGCAGGTCGAGATCGCCGCCACGGCCCGGGTCGTCTTCTGCCGCGCCGACCGTGACTTCGACCCGCAGGAGCGGCTGCTGATCGGCGTGCTGCGCCCGCACCTGGAGGCCGTGTACCAGGACGGGCTGCGGCGGCGCGGTGCGTTGACCGCGCGGCAGCGGCAGATCCTCTCGCTGGTCGCGCACGGTTACACGAACGCCGACATCGCGACGCGGCTCGGGCTGTCTGTCGGCACCGTGCGCAAGCACCTGGACAACGTGTACGCCACCATGGGCGTTACCAGCCGCGCGGCCGCCGTCGCCCGCTTCGCCCACGCCTAAACGATCAGCGCTCTCTGATCGACGCCTGGCGGTCAGACCGCGGCGACGACCTTCGCCACGCGCTCGGCGATCTCGTCCGCGTGCGCCTGGGTGCCCGCCTCGACCATCACGCGCACCAGCTGCTCGGTGCCCGACGGGCGCAGCAGGATCCGTCCGCTGTCGCCGAGCTCGGCCCGCGCGGCCTCGACCGCGGCGTCCACGGCGGGCGCCTGCGCGACGGTGGCCTTGTCGCTCACCGGCACGTTGATCAACACCTGTGGCAGCCGCTGGACGACGGACGCGAGCGCGGCCAGCGACTCGCCTGTGACCGAGATCCGCGACATCACGTGCAGCGCGGTGAGCAGGCCGTCGCCGGTCGTCGCCGCGTCGGTGAACACGACGTGCCCGCTCTGCTCGCCGCCGAGGTTCAGTCCGTTGGCGCGCAACGCGTCCAGCACGTAGCGGTCGCCGACGGCGGTCGTCAGCACCGCGATGCCCGCGTCGCGCATCGCGTGGTGGAAGCCCAGGTTGCTCATCACCGTCGCGACCACGGTGTTCTCGGCAAGCTGACCCGCCTCGCGCAGCGACAGCGCGCACATCGCGAGGATCTGGTCGCCGTCGACGAGTTCACCGGTGCCGTCGACGGCCAGGCAGCGGTCGGCGTCGCCGTCGTGCGCGATGCCGAGATCCGCGCCGTGCTGCCGCACCGCCTCGACCAGGACGTCCAGGTGCGTGGACCCGACGCCGGCGTTGATGTTCAGCCCGTCCGGCTCGGCGGCGACGGCCGTGACCCGCGCGCCCGCGCGCCGGTACAGCTCGGGTGCCACGAGCGACGCCGCGCCGTGCGCGCAGTCGACGACCACGTGCACGCCGTCCAGCCGTTGCGGGACGGCGGCCAGCAGGTGCTCGAGGTAGCGCTCGGACGCGTCCTCGGCGTCGCGGACGCGTCCGACCAGCTCACCGGTCGGGCGGATCGACGGGCCGACACCGACGGCGGCCTCGATCTCGGCCTCGATGTCGTCGGGCAGCTTGTGCCCGCCGCGCGCGAACAGCTTGATCCCGTTGTCGGGCATGGGGTTGTGCGACGCGGACAGCACGACACCGAGGTCCGCGCCGTAGGACGCGGTCAGGAACGCGACGGCCGGCGTGGGCAGTACGCCGACGCGCAGCACGTCCGCGCCGGCGGAGGTGAGCCCGGCGACGACCGCGGCCTCCAGCATCTCGCCGGAGGCGCGCGGGTCACGGCCGACGACGGCTACCGGCCGGTGCGTGGCGTCGTGCGCAACGAGAACGCGCGCGGCAGCACCGGCCACGGCCATCGCCAGCTCGGGCGTCAGGTCGGCGTTCGCGAGTCCGCGAACGCCGTCGGTCCCGAACAGCCGCCGCAAGGGCTTAGCGCTTGGAGTACTGGGGCGCCTTGCGGGCCTTCTTCAGGCCGTACTTCTTGCGCTCCTTGACCCGCGGGTCACGGGTGAGGAAGCCGGCCTTCTTCAGCGCGGGGCGGTCCTCGGGCTCGAGCGTGATCAGCGCGCGGGCGATGCCGAGACGCAGCGCGCCGGCCTGGCCGGTGACGCCGCCGCCGGACAGCGTCGCGATGACGTCGAACTGGCCGTCCTTCTCGAGCGTCACGAACGGCTCACGGATGAGCTGCTGGTGCACCTTGTTCGGGAAGTAGCTCTCCAGGCTGCGGCCGTTGAGCTTGAACTCGCCGGTGCCCGGGACGAGGCGGACGCGGACGACGGCTTCCTTGCGGCGGCCGACGGTAGGGGCGGGGCTGGTCACTGGGACACCTGCTTGATCTCGAACGGCTGGGGCTTCTGCGCGGCGTGCGGGTGCTCGGGGCCGGCGTAGACCTTCAGCTTCTTCAGCTGGGCCCGGCCGATGCTGT
>Ga0164242_10007041_pt1 | contig 12320 bp, 9 predicted proteins | sample OricomgcompostMG_FD_108783 | JGI IMG/M metagenome (GOLD analysis project Ga0164242, IMG submission 108783) | Miracle-Growth compost microbial communities from Emeryville, California, USA - Original compost - Miracle growth compost (MG) ... | reverse complement strand
GCCGAGCATGGCCGCGGCATCCGCGGTGTCAGCCACCCGCGGGATTACGACGGGGATGCCGCGGCAATGCTGACGATGCTGCTGGAAGCGTCGGGCCACCAGGTGCTGCTCGAGCATCGCTCAAGCCGGGCTCTCGAACGGGCGCGCGAAGCAGCGCCGCAGGTCTGCCTGCTCGATATCGGCTTGCCCGACATGGATGGCCTCGAACTGGCGCGGCGCCTGCGTGCGCAACCCGAAACCGCAAGCGCGGTACTGGTCGCGGTCACCGGCTACGGCCAGGAACGCGACCGCCAACGGGCGCGGGCCGCGGGATTCGACCATCACCTGGTCAAGCCGATCGACATGGCAAAGCTGGCGTCGATACTGTCCGACGTCGGCGATCGCTGAAGACGTCTTCAGTGCTTCAGTGCTTCAGGCTCGCGCACCGGGCAGGTTAGCCGGCGTTCAGCAGCGCTTCCAGCGATGCCCATGCCACTGGCTTCGTCAAGTGGTGGTCAAAGCCGCAGAGGCGCGTGCGCTCGCGGTCGCTGTCCTGGCCCCAGCCGGTCAGCGCCACGATGCGCACGTTACGGAACCGCGCATCGGCCCGCAGGCGTCGCGCCACCTCGTAGCCGTCCATGACCGGCATGCCGAGGTCAAGCAGCACGACATGCGCGCGCGTGGCTTCGAGCGCGGTCATAGCAAGGCGACCGTCGTAGACCGCGTGCACCTCCGCGCCCTCCGCCTCCAGCAGCATGGCAAGCGAGTCGGCTGCGTCGCGATTGTCGTCCACGACGAGAATCCGTTGTCCGGACAGCGACGCGTTCGCCCCGGCACGCGGACTTGCCGCTGGCGCCTGCGCCTCGGTGCGCAGCAGCGGAAGGCGAACGATGAACTCGCTGCCGCGCCCCATGCCTTCGCTATGAACTTCCATCGTACCGCCGTGCATGGCGACCAGCCGGCGTGCCATTGCCAGGCCAATGCCCATGCCGCCGTAGCCGCGGCTGCGGGCACGCTGGCCCTGGGTAAACATCTCGAACACGTAGGGCAGCTCGCTTTCCAGTATGCCGATGCCGTTGTCCTGCACGGAAATCGCGACATGGTCGCCGTCGCAGCGCGCAGCCAGCCGGATCCGGCCCCGGGGGTCGGTGTATTTGGCGGCATTGTTGAGCAGGTTGACCAGGACCTGCGTGAGGCGCATGCGATCCCCATCGAGCAGTACCGGTTCGTCCGGCAGCTCCACGGTCAACGCATGGCGTCCCTGGTCGATCAGCGGCTGACTGGTTTCGATCGTACTGCGTACGAGTTCGGCCAGCGCCAGCGGTTGCCGGTTCAGGTCGATCTTGCCACTGGTGATGCGCGAAATTTCGAGCAGGTCGTCGACCAGTTTGACGACCTGCGATACCTGGCGTGCGACCATGTTGACCACGCGCTCCTGCTCGGCCGGTCGGCCGGAGCGCTGCAGCAACTGCACGCCATTGCTGATCGGCGCCAGCGGATTGCGCAATTCGTGGGCGAGCGTCGCCAGGAATTCATCCTTGCGCCGGTCCGCTTCCTTCAGCGCCCCTTCGGCCTGCACCGCATCTGTGATGTCGATCATCAGGCCGACGTGGCCGCGGTACTCGCCGTTGACGGAAAGCCAGGGCGCCGCATGGCTCTCGAACCAGCGGTAAGTACCGCCGCTGATCTTCACGCGGCTGCGCGCCTGCAGCAGCGTCCGCTCGCGCAATGCCCGATTGACCGCCGTCAAGTAGCCGGGGGCGTCATCCGGGTGCAGAATCGAATGCCAGCCTTTTACCAGCAGTTGTTCCGGCGTCTGGCCGATGATCTCCAGGTAGCGCTGGTTGACGTAGACGGTATTGCCATGCAGGTCGATTTGCCAGATCAGGCCAGGAGAAGCGTCGGCCAGCGCCCGGAACCGGCCCTCGCTCTCGCGCAGCATTTCCTCCATCGTCGTCCGTTCGATCAGGTCGGCTGCTTGCCGTGCCAGGATGTCGAGCAACTGCAAGTCGTGTTCCGGCGGCGCATGGGGTTTGTCCCAGCACGTTGAAATCATGCCGAGCAGCTTGCCGGCGCGCGAATGCAAAGGCGTGGACTGGACCGCCCGGATGCCTGTCTTGCGGTAGATGGCGAGGTCTTCGGTGCCGGCCATGAATGGGCAGTGCTCGATGTCGGGAACGATGACGCGCCGGCCCGCGGCAAATGCGGCGCCACAAATTGTCGCCGAGTCCATCCGTACCCGCGCCCAGTGTTCGGCCGCTTCCGGAATGAAGCCGCGATGACCGAGCAGCCGGAGTTCCGGCATGCCGTCATGACCGGTAGCTAACATTTGCATGCTCGCAAATTGCGAGTCCATCAGGCGCGCCGCCGCGTCGATGATTTTGCCGTACAGGCTGTCGATGTTCTGTTCGCCGATCAATTCGTTGCTGATCGCATGCAAAAGGCGGCTCTTGAAAAGCTCTTGCCGGTGGCACTCTTCGATGTCCTCCATGGATTGACGGCGCAGCTTTTCGTCGTCATTGCGGCTTGCCATGTCGAATAGTCTCCTCGGCTCTGTCTTTTGATGTTGGCTGAATTCCGTCGCCTGCGCGGCATCGGGCGGTTCGCCAGCATACAGGCAATCTGCCCGGGCGCCATGGCGTCACGGAAATAATACGCCCCGGCAATCGCCATTTTCCACGCGTCCCGACCGGCACTGCATGCTTTCGCCTGTTGGCTGGCGGCGGCCGGATTGCCCGCATGTCATTCACGATGCGCATATTGGGTATCAGCCTTTGAAATTGGAATAACAGCGCGGGAATCATTACGATGGCTCTATTGAATTTCAACTTATGGAGCCCTGCAATGACAACCCAAGCCCAAGACTATTCCTTGCTGAATAACGGTGGCGTGAACACCGCGCCGTTGACCTTTGGCGCCATCCTCGATGCACTGTTTGCGGTCCAATGGCGTGAAGATATGGACGCGGCAGTCGGCGGCGACAAGTCCGACGGCGCGTTCATGTTCGGGTTGTGATGTTCCGGCGGTAATTCAATACCGCCTTCCAGGCGTCGCCCGACGGCCTGCCTTTCCGAGGCGGGCCGTTTTCGTTTCTGGCGGCGCTGTTCCGGGAGTGCACGATAGGCGCCGCCGGCTGCAGTCACGCGCGGAGAAGGCGAGGCTGACGGGCACAAAAACGGAAAGAACTCGGGCAGGGAAAAAGTGCGGAATTCGGTGAGCTGAGCTATCCAAGAGCCCAGCGCACCTGTCCGTCACCATGCCTATCGGTGGCATGTGCAGCGGATACGAGGAAGATAGCGGGGAATTGTTACCGGAGTATGAACGGCCGGCGTTTGCTACCGCCCATTTGATATGGCGAATGATAGGGCAAATCGGCGCCCAAAAAAAAGCCCGCCGACCTTGCGGTAGCGGGCGAATCCAATTCAAGGAGAGTTGGAGGAGACGGAATAACTATACTGCGCCGCACCATCCCTGTCTGCTTTCTTTACGTGATGTTGCATATTCACGATGAATATATCGGGTTCGACACAAAACTGTCGCCGAGGCAGCTGCACCCGATATGAACCGCCGGGAAATACGGCCAGTACTACCAGCCCATTCCGAAGCCGATACCGCCGCCGTGGCCGCCTGTCCAGCCGCCGATGCCGAAGCCGGCGCCTCCCCATCCGTATCCGGAAGGGCCCGGGTCGATCGGCCGGCCGTCCATATCGGTCATCGCGCGCGTCTGCTGGACGCCGGGCGGCACCGGGGCGGCACAGCCGCCGAGCATGACAAGCATTGCCAGCACCAGGAAAATTCGTGTCATGGTGATCACCTCCTGCGCTGAGAGCGCCGGCAAGGACGGATGTTCCTGGGATAGTGAATGCGGGCCAGCGCGCCGCGCATTGCAATCACCCGGAGCCGGCCGGCAACCGGCATCGTTGTTCCGCTGCGACATCTCGCTGCACACTGATGCCGCGCAAGCCAGTAACAGGACGCCGGCCTATGCTTGAATTGAACATCTCCTCTGGTTGGGTTTCCCCGCACGGCGCAAGCCCTGCGGGATTTTTATCGCGGTCCGGGTCCGGGCGCGGCGCTGGCTTCCGCCACGCGCGGCGAAAAAAAAAGCCCGCTGACCTTGCGGTAGCGGGCGAATCCAATTCAAGAGAGTTGGAGGAGACAGGTACAACTATATTGCTCCGCGCCATTCCTGTCTGCTTTCTTTGCGTGATGTCCTATATTCACATTTCGTATAATCCGGTCGTACCCGTGTACGATGCAGGCCGGCGTGGCCGGCTCCGATGCGGCGATGCGTCATCCCGGCTTTTGCACCGGCCCGGAGCAAGCGGTCCCCCTGTCGCGGGCCTCTCCTTTGGCGCCGGGAAATCGGCTCTACGGCCGCCGCGATGCTGATCAAGGAGCGCGGGCGATTCTCGAAACGTGGCAATGTCGCGCGGCAGATGGCCGTTACCTGCCGGCCCATTTTCGTCGCCGTTCCGACGTGATTGGTATCGGTATCGTCCGCCTTCCGTGCCGCAACGCATGCCGTAGCATGAAGACAGTTCCGATCAATGCAACCAGGTAATCCACAACGAGGGTAGCTTCCATGGCGACCTCCGACAATGTTGACGATGCACTTGTCCATGCAAGGCATGTACCAGCGCCGGCGACGCCTTGATTTTCATCAATCCTGAAATTCCCTTTCAAATCAGCAAGTTGATTGCTGTTATTCCGGGTTGTACACAGATTTGCCCACCGTGAATGTGCACAAGCGCTCGCGCCCGTCGCTGCGACGCCATCGCCGCTGACCGGCGGCACGCCGGGCGCGCCGCAGCCGCAGCAGGCATCACCGGCCGTCGCGGTTTTTCAATCGACGTTGGCAAGCAGGCGGTGCGCCAATGCTTTCGCTTCTTCCAGCGCTTCCTCGGCGCTGTCGGTCGCATTGGCGACCGTATGCTGCGCTCCGCGATCGCCGGCCCCGTTTTCCTGGGAAAGCAGGACCACGCCCTGGTACCTGCCGTCGGCCAATTCCTGGATATCGGCCTGGGCCACCCATTGCGCCTTCGTATATTTCACTGCAGCCATGTTCGCCTCCTTTGCAGATGTAGTGCTGGGACTGGCGAAGCAGTCGGGCGTTCGCGCAGGCGCACGCCGACGGGCGCGATTATTTGGTGGTGAACGACCAGGAACGGGTAACCGGCGTGCTGTTGATGACCGTGTCGTTCTGCCCGTACAGCACCATGGTGCCGCTGAACTGGACGTCATAGGTCGTCGCCGGCTGCAGCGGATCGAGCGGAATGATGGCCGCTTCGGAGGCGCTGGCATGCGAGTCCGGCTGGCCGCTCCAGATGTTCTGCACCGCGAGCGGCGAACCGCCATGCGGCGCGACGGTGAAGCTGGTGACGTTCAGCGTATAAATGATGTCGGCCTGTACGCTTATCGGAAAGCCGACCATGTTCTTCGACGGAACCGGGTCGGGAATTTCGCTGTCGCTGGAAAAGCTGGCCGAAACATTGGTTTGCCCTGCACTCGGATAGCTCACCACGTCGCCGAAACTCAGGCCGGAATCGAGTCCGACTGCGCCGAAGTCGGCGGTGAAATAGGTCTCCCCGGTGGCCGAAGTGGCGGCTCCGACCCCGGCCTCCTTGAACATCGGTTCCAGCACCACGAAGCGGTGGTAGATCGCGGTAAGCAGCGCGCTCGCCGCGTTGGCGCCGGATGTGCTGGTCGTCTCGGAAATCACTTCGCCTACCGCGTAGTTGTCGGCGGGCAGCGCGTATCCGGCCTGCTCGAGCCGACTTGTCTGGGTCGAGCTGCAGTGCGAATCGGTGGGGTCGTCGGTCAGGCAGATGCCGGTGAAATACTGCTTGCCTTCAGTCTCGTAGTGACTGATGACGTCGCTATAGGCCTGGTAGTCGGAATGCGCCTGCGCCGCCGAGTCGAGCTTCGCATTGCGGGTGACGGCCTGCAGCCCGAGGCTGGTGCGGACCTGATTGAAATACGCCAGCGCATCGATCGCGGTCTGGCTTTGGGCCTGGGCAACCGGACTCGCGGACGTAGCGCCGCCGCCGTTGCTGCCACTGCCACTGCCACTGGAAGAATCATTGCCGCCGCCGCAGCCCGCCAGGATAAGCGCGGCCGACAGTGCGAGCGCGAAGTGCGGCAAGCCTTTCCCCATCATGTGTCCCCCATTGAAAAGTATCGCGGTCGCCATGGTGGCCGCAAAGTTCCCTTTGGACGGGAATTTTTACAGTCGGTTGCACGCGCATTGGAAAATCGTACCGGGTCGCCCGGGAACACGATCTGAGCATGCCCAAAGGTGATGTATTCAATGGAAATCAGCGTGGCGGAAACAACACTTCCACCTTCAGGCCGCCGCCACCGGCATCGCCCAGCCGCACCCGTGCCCGGTGCGAAGCGGCGATATCGCGCACGATCGCCAGGCCGAGGCCGCTGCCGCCGGCATTGACGCTCTGCGCAGCGGGCGAGCGATAGAACGGCGCAAACACGCGCTCGCGCTCGGACACGGGAATGCCGGGGCCGCTGTCTTCGATCTCCAGCAGCACCTGGGCGCCTTCGCGTATGCATAGCCGCACGCGCCCCCCGGCCGGCGTGTAGCGGATCGCATTGTCGACCAGGTTCGCAATCAGTTCATGCAGCAGCAGTTCGTTGCCGATGACCTGGGCATCTTCATCGCCGTCGAGCGACAGGTCGATGCGCTTCTTCACTGCTTCCTGCGCCAGCTCCAGTCCGACCTGGCGTGCGATTGCCGCCAGCCGCAACAACTGCCAGTCGCCTTCGTCGATCCCGTGGCCGGCGCGCGCCAGTGTCAGCAACCGGTTTGCGAGGTGCACGGTGGAATCGGTGGTGCGCGCGATGCCTTCGACGATTTCCCGCAATGCCTGCGGATCGTTTTCGCGCAGTGCCAGTTCGGCCTGCGTCTTCAGCACGGTGAGCGGGGTGCGCAACTGGTGCGAGGCGTCGGCGATGAAGCGGCGCTGGCCGGCGAGCAGCGTCTGCAGCCGCCCCATGTAGCCATTCATTGCGGCAACCAGCGGCCGCACTTCCTTGTGCACCAGCGCCGGATCGAAATTCGACAAGTCGGTCGGCGCGCGCGCTTCCACGTCCTGGCGCAGCCGCATCAGCGGGCGCAGCACGAAGCGCACCGCGAACCACGCCAGCAGCGCCGCCGCACACACCAGCACCGCCTGCCGCCACAGCGTATCGAACAGGATCTTGCGCGACAGCTCACGTCGCGCCTCGCGCGATTCGCCGACCTGGATCAGCGCGATGCCGCGCATCGTCTCGTCGTACACCGGCTGGTAGAGCGCGGCGATGCGCACCGCTTCGCCGCGATAGACCGCCGAATAGAAGTAGACCAGCGCCGGGTACAGATCGGACCGCTTCGTGCCTTTCGGCAGCGGTGGCAGATCCCGGTAGCCGGACACGAAATCGCCGTGGATGCCGGTGACCTTGTAGTACATCCGGCCCAGCGTGTCGGTCTCGAAGCTGTCGAGCGCGACATACGGGACATCGGCGACCACCTTGCCATTGACGACGGAAACACGCTCGGCCAGCGCCCGGGTGGAAGCCAGCAGCGAGCGGTCGTAGGCCTGGTCGGCCGCTTCCAGTGCATTGTGATAGACCGAGACCGCGTCCAGCGCGACCAGCAGCAGCAGCGGAATCAGCAGCCAGCGCAACAGTTGCCCGCGCAGGCTGCCGAGCGGCCTGGCCGCGGCGGCCTGCACATGCTGCATCATTGCCGCTCTTCCAGCAGGTAGCCGAGACCGCGCAGCGTGGTGATCGCGACGCGGCCGCTGTCGGCCCGCTCGAGCTTCTTGCGCAGCCGGTGCACGTAGATTTCGATCGCATCCGGATTGGCGTCGTCGTCCAGCGAAAATACTTCGTCGAACAGCTTCTCCTTCGATACCGCGCGCCCGGCGCGCGTGAGCAGCGCTTCCAGCACCGCGTGCTCGCGCGGCGTCAGCGCCAGCGGGGCGCCGCCGTAGCTGAACATGCGCGACACCGTATCGAAGCTGAGCGCGCCGCACTGCAGGGTGACCGCTTCATGTCCCTGCGAGCGACGCAGCAGCGCCTTCACGCGCGCTTCCAGTTCGGCCAGCTCGAACGGCTTGGCCAGGTAATCGTCGGCACCCAGGTTCAGGCCCTGCACCCGTTCATTGAGGCCGCCGCGCGCAGTCAGCACCAGTACCGGCGCCTTGTTGCCGCGCGCGCGCATGCGCTTGAGCACTTCCAGCCCGTCCATCTTCGGCAGCGTCAGGTCGAGGATCACCAGCGCGTACTCCTGGGTATGCAGCAGCGCGTCGGCGTCGGCACCGTTCGTTGCACACTCGACGCTCAGGCGGGCATCCTGCAGCGCCTTGGCAATCCAGCGCGACAGTTCGGCATGGTCTTCGACAAGCAGGATACGCATCGAATTTTCGGGGATTGAAAGCTGGTTGAAAGCGGCCGCGCGTAATGTGACAGCAAAACAAGTACTCAGGAGACTGGCGGTGGTTCGCAGCCCTTTTTTTCATCATACCGGGATTCATTGCTTTTGCAATTGCGCAAGCGGCATGCGCGCACGCCGGCAACTTTCCTGACCACGACAGCCGTCGTTCCATCCGTATCCTGCCAGGAGACATCGCCATGCAAACGCCTTTTCGTACGTTGCTGCGCGCCATTGCGTGGCTCGCGCTGCTGGTGCTGGGCTGCGCTGCGGCAAGCGCCGGCGCCAGCGAATGCATCGTGCCATCCAAGCCGGGCGGCGGTTTCGATCTGACCTGCAAGCTGGTCGGCAAGGGCCTGCAGGACATCGGCCAGCCGGCACCGCGCATCAGCTACCTGCCGGGCGGCATCGGCTCGGTCGCCTGGACATCGATCGTGTCGGAGCGACGCGCCGAACCCGACACGCTGGTCGCCTTTTCCGGCGGCTCGCTGCTCAACATCGCGCTCGGCAAGTTCGGCAATGCCTCCGACGACGATGTGCGCTGGGTCGCCGCGGTCGGCATCGACTACGGAATGATCGCGGTACGCAAGGATTCGCCAATCCGCAATTTGCACGATTTCGTCGCGGCGCTCAAGCACAACCCGGAAAAGATGACGATCGGCGCCGGCGGCACCATTGGCAGCCAGGACTGGCTGAAGGTGGCGCTGCTCGCAAAGCAGGACGGCGTCGATTCGCGCCGCTTGCGCTTCGTCGCGTTCGAAGGCGGCGGCGAATCGTTCACCGCGCTGATGGCCGGCTACGTGCAGGCGGTGTCGGGCGACGTATCGGAAGCCGAACAACATGCGATGGCCGGCAAGATCCGCGTACTGGCAGTGCTGTCGGACGCCCGGCTGCCGGGCGCGATGGCGGACGTGCCGACCGCGCGCGAGCAGGGCTACGACGTGACCTGGCCGATCATTCGCGGCGTCTACCTGGGCCCGAAGGTGGCGGAGGCCGATTACCGCCGCTGGGTCGCGACCTTCGACAGGATGATGGCGCAGCCGACGTTCGCGAAGGAGCGCGCGGCGCACGGCCTGCATCCGTTCGCGCTGACCGGCGATGCATTGACCGCCTATGTCAAGCGCACCGTGACCAACTACGGCAAGCAGGCCAGGGAACTGGGACTGCTGCGCCAGTAGAAGAGGGACGGGCGCGGCGACAACAAGACGACGCAGCGGCGCCCGGCAATTCATATCCACAACCAGGAGTAGACAGCATGTTTTCGAAGCACGTGATCGCAACAGCGTTTGCCACGGCGGTCGCCGCGGCGTCCTGCGGGGCGGCGGCACAGGTGCCGGCCGGCTATCCGGCCGACTATCAGAAGGTGATCGACGGCGCGAAGAAGGAAGGCACCCTCGTGATCTATGCGGCCACCGATGCCAAGGCGGCGGAACCGCTGGTCAAGGACTTCAACAAGATGTACCCCGACGTCAAGGTCGAGTACAACGACATGAACTCGACCGAGATCTACAACCGCTTCATTTCCGAAGTCGCCGCCGGCGGCGCCACCGCGGACGTGCTATGGTCGTCGGCGATGGACCTGCAGATCAAGCTGGTGCACGACGGCTATGCGATGAAGTATGCGTCGCGCGAGGCGGCCGCGCTGCCGGCCTGGGCAAAGATGGACGACATGGCCTACGGCACCACGTTCGAGCCGGCCGTGTTCATCTACAACAAGCGCCAGGTCAGCGAAGCGGAAGTGCCGAAGACGCACGAGCAGCTGGCCAAGCTGCTCGACAGCCAGACTGCGCGCTTCAAGAACAAGGTCATCACCTATGACGTGGAGAAGTCCGGCGTGGGCTTCATGTTCATCACCAACGACATGAAGATCGACAAGGACTTCTGGAACCTGGCGAAGGCGCTCGGCAAGGCCAGCGTGCAGGTGCAGTCGTCGACCGGCGCGATGATGGAACGGGTGTCGTCTGGCGAAGACCTGCTTGGCTACAACATCCTCGGTTCGTACGCGCTGGTGCGCGCGAAGAAAGACCCGAACCTGGGCGTGGTAGTGCCGCAGGATTACACCCAGGTGCTGTCGCGCGTGCAATTCATCAGCAAGACCGCCAAGCACCCGAACGCCGCCAAGCTGTGGGTCGACTACCTGCTGTCCAAGCGCGGCCAGACCGTGATCGCCAACGAAGCGAAGCTGTTCTCGCTGCGTCCTGACGTGACCGGCGAGACCACCTCGGCCGAACTGATCGAAAAGATCGGCAAGGGCATCAAGCCGCTGCAGGTCAACGCATCGCTGCTCGAGTACCTCGATCAGAGCAAGCGCCTGGCGTTCCTGAACCAGTGGAAACAGGCAATGAAGAAGTAAGTCATCCCGCTCCCTCTCCCCGATCCTTTCCCGTTCGCGGGAGAGGGAGCCTGCGTTCAATACCGAGATCTCCATGCAAACCGTGACCCTTTCTCCAAGCGCGCCATTGCGGCGCCGCCCGTGGCTGCTGCGCGTGAACTGGTGGCGCGGCCTGGTCGTCCTGCTGACCACGCTGGCGATCTTCGTGCCGCTGGCCCTGATCTTTTACCAGAGCTTCCTGTCCGCGCCCTTCTTCATGCCGATGAAGAGCTTCGGGCTGGACGCCTACCGCTTCATCTTTGCCGATTCCGATTTCTGGATCGCGTTCCGCAACGGCATGACGCTGGCATTCGGACTGGCCGCGATCGCGGTGCCGCTGGGCGCGATGCTGGCGTTCCTGATGGTGCGCACCGATTTGCCGGGCAAGTCGTGGATCGCGCCGCTGCTGCTGGTACCGATCTTCGTGTCGCCGATGGTGATCGGCTTCGGCTACGTGGTGTCGATGGGCCCGGTCGGCTTCTACACGCTGTGGGTCAAGCACCTGACCGGCATCACCCCGTGGAACATCTATTCGTTTTCCAGCATCGTGGCGATCGCCGGCCTGACCCACGTGCCGCACGTCTACCTGTACACCTCGTCGGCACTGAAGAGCCTCGGTTCCGATGTCGAGGAAGCGGCGCGCGTGTCCGGCGCCTCGCCACTGCAGGTCGCGCTGCACGTGTCGCTGCCGATGGTGATGCCGGCGCTTGCGTATGCGGCGGTGCTGGTGTTCTTCCTCGGCTTCGAAGTGTTCGGCCTGGTGCTGGTGCTGGGCGATCCGGAAGGCCACCTGGTGCTGTCGACCTACCTGTACAAGCTGACCAACAAGCTCGGCACGCCGTCCTACCACCTGATGGCGGCGGTCGCGGTCTGCCTGGTGGCGGTGACGATGCCGCTGGTGATGGCGCAGCGCTGGCTGCTGAAGTCGGCCAACAAGTACGTGTCGATCAAGGGCAAGGGCGCGCGCCAGAAAGCGCTGCCGCTGGGCAAGTGGAAATGGGTGGCGTTCGCCTTCCTGTTCGCCTGGCTGGCGTTCACCGTGGTAATGCCGATTTCCGGCATCGTGCTGCGCTCGTTCGTCTCGTTCTGGGGCGAGGGCGTGAAGCTGACCGATGCGCTGACCTTCCAGCATTACACCGACATCCTCGAGCGTCCGGAACTGATCCGCGGCATCATCAACACCGTCGTGATCGGCGTGGTCGGCGGCGCCATCGCGGTCGCCTGCTATTCGGCGATCGCGCTGGCCGGGCACCGGAAGCCGGACGGCCTGACCCGCGTGCTCGACTACAGCGTGCTGGTACCGCGCGCAGTGCCGGGCCTGCTGGCCGGCCTGTCGTTCCTGTGGGTGTTCCTGTTCGTACCGAGCACGCTCGAACACTTCTTCAGCCAGTTCGACAACGGCTTCGCGCACTGGATCGTCGACAGCCTGATCCCGCAGATGCGCGCGCTGCGTTCGACCATCTTCTCGGTCTGGCTCGCGTACTCGGTGGTGTGGATGGCGTATGGGCTGCGGCTGATCTCGACCTCGCTGCTGCAGGTCGG
>Ga0164242_10007039_pt1 | contig 12323 bp, 10 predicted proteins | sample OricomgcompostMG_FD_108783 | JGI IMG/M metagenome (GOLD analysis project Ga0164242, IMG submission 108783) | Miracle-Growth compost microbial communities from Emeryville, California, USA - Original compost - Miracle growth compost (MG) ... | reverse complement strand
GTGCGATGCCAGAAGCCGCGGCCGTCGGGCAGATCGTCACCGGTGAAGATCTCCCGCCACGGATCATTCGGCCAGCGCGACCCGCGCTCCAGCACGGTGTTGGCGATACCCGCCTCGGCCAGCCGCAACGCCGCGACCGCGGCGCCGAATCCGGATCCGATCACGATGGCTTCGGTATGCGCCGGAGGATCCGGCTGCGGGACGAAGATCTCGGAAACCCAGTTGCGGAACATCCCGTTCCACGCCGGATCGGCGGTGGCTGTTCCGGTCTCGCGCAACGCGCCCGTGGCACCCAGCAAAACCGCAGCACCGGCCGCCTGTAAAAAGGCACGTCTCCGCACCGGCCACCTCCCTCATCACGCATGGCCGCGCGCGAGATTACCGCCGAACTTCCTATCTCTCAACAGGATCGGCGCCGACGACCGCGCTGTTACATGCGCGATCGCTATATCACGTAGTAGAGGGTCTCAGGCGCGCAGACGTTCGCGACGCAGCCGGTCGACCTCGGGCAGGTCGAGCGGTTCCAGTTCGCGACCGCCGAGGGCCCGCGTGAGCAGGTGGTCGGCCAGTTCAGGGTTGCGGGCAAGTGCCGGGCCGTGCATGTAGGTGCCGATCACCGAGCCCTGCACCACTCCCTCGAGGCCGTCGCCCACACCGTTGCCGACGCCCTTGGTGACCCGGCCCAGTCCGGTCGCGTCCGCGCCGAGAGACGTTCCGCCCCGGTGATTTTCGAATCCGGTGAGCGGCTGGGTCAGGCCGGCGAGCAACGGTGTGGTGGCGACCTCGCCGATGGACCGGACCCGCTGCGGAGCGGTGGTCACGTCGAACAGGCCGACACCGTCCACGCGCTCGCCCGCGGAGGTTTCGTACCAGTTGCCCAGCACCTGGATCGCGGCGCAGATGGCAAGTACCGGAACACCTTTCGCGGCCGCGCGCTGCAGGCCGGGATAGCGCTGCAGATGCCGGGTCGCCAACCGCTGCGCGGAGTCCTCCGCGCCGCCGAGGGTGTAGATGTCCAGCGTCTCCGGCACCGGGTCGTTCAGCGTGATCTCCACGATCTCCGCATCGATGCCGCGCATGCGCAACCGCTGCCGCAAGACCAGCGCGTTGCCGCCGTCACCGTAGGTCCCCATCACATCGGGCAGCACCAGCCCGATCCGTACCGTCGATTCAGCCATCAGTGCTGTCTCCTCTCGGGCATTCGCGGCTCGCTCCGTGGTTACGCAGGCTGCCGCCTCCGCTCGCGTCGCTCATGCCCGAGTGTCCAGATCGCGATTCAGATCCCGGAAGGCGGTGTAGTTGGCGAGCACCTCGACCCGTCCGGGCGGACAGGATGCGATGGCACGCAACGGATTCGGCACGGTGGTGTGCTCGACGCCGGCGTAGGTCAGCCGCACGCCCAGGTCGGTGGCGCGCTCGCCCGCAGCGACCACCTGGGTGCCCTCGAAGTGCTCGAAGCGCACATCCCACAGCCAGGACAGATCCTCGCCGTCGGGCACCTGGCCGTTGACCGCGATCACCAGACCCGTCGCCTCGGGATCGATCATGGACAGCGCCTCCTGCCAGCCGGCCGGATTCTTGGCCAGCAGCAGCCGTGCGGAGTGCTCGCCGACCTGCACGGTGCGGTAGCGGCCGGCGATCTCGCGAACGGTTCCGGCGGCTTGCGCCGCGGTGTCGGCATGTCCGCCCAGCGCGACCGCCGCGGCCACCGCCTGCGCGGCGTTGCCGCGGTTGGCGCGGCCCGGAAGAGCAAGGTGCAAAGGCAATTTCAGCCCGTCGGGCCCGCACAGATACTCCGCGTCGACCCACCACTGCGGTTCCGGCCGCCGGAAGTCGGCACCGGTGCTGCGCCAATCGGTGCCCTCCCAGACGATCGGCTCGCCGCTGCGCGGACAGCTGGTGGCGTCGACCGCCCAGCCACTGCCCGCCGACACCCAGACCACATTGGGGTGGTCGTAGGCGATCGAGGTGATCAGCACGTCGTCACAGTTGGCGATCAGCACGGTGTCGGGATGCCGGGCCATGCCCTCGCGCAGTTTGCGCTCGATCATGTTGATCTCGCCGACCCGGTCGAGCTGATCGCGGCTCAGATTCAGCAGCACCACCGCGGCGGGGTTCAGCGCATCGGCCACGTGCGGCAGATGCAGTTCGTCGACCTCGATGGCGGCCAGCGGCGCGGTGCGGTCGACGCTGAGCGCGGCGACGATTCCGGCATCCATATTGGCACCGTCGGCCTGGGTGACGACGCGGCCCAGTTCGGCCAGCGCGGCCGCGGTCATCCGGGTCGTCGTCGACTTGCCGTTGGTGCCGGTGACCAGCACCGTCCGCCGGTTGCGGCCCAGCTGGGTCATGATGTCGGGGGCGATCTGCAGGGCGATCAGCCCGCCGATCATCGACCCCTTACCGCGTCCGGCCTTCTGCGAGGCCCACGACGCCGCTGCCGCCGCCCGCAGCGCCAGCCGTCCGCGCACCGAGATGTCTGCCACCACGCGAGTGTATTGGTGGCGAGACACCCGCGCGCGAGCGGCCGATGTGATCTGCGACCGACAGGCAAGAGCCGGTCAGTAGAGCATCCGCCGGTAATTCTCCGGCGAGTAGTAGTCCCGCAGTTCCGCCAGCGATTCGGTGGTGTTGCGCTGGACTTCCTTCACCAGCACCGCATGGCTGGGGAGCGGGTCCTCCGGCCAGCGTTCGGGCCGCCACAGCTCGCTGCGCAGCAGCGCCTTGGCGCAGTGGTAGAAGATCTGCTCGATCGCCACCTCGACCGCGAGGATCGGCCGGTGGCCCTTGACCACCATCTCGTCGAAGTAGGGCGCGTCGCGCAGCAGCCGTGCCCGGCCGTTGACCCGCAGCGTCTCGTTGCGTCCGGGAATCAGGAAGAGCACGCCGACGTGCGGGTTGGACAGGATGTTGAAGTATCCGTCGCCCCGGCGATTGCCCGGCCGCTCGGGAATGGCCAGGGTGCGGTCGTCGATCACGTGCACGAATCCGGCCGGATCGCCCTTGGGCGAGGCATCGCAACAACCCTCGGCATCGCTGGTGGCGAGGACGGCGAACGGCGCGGTCGCGATCCACTCCCGATCGCGCGGATGCAGGCGCGTCCGTTCCTTCGTCGCAGCGCGCGGCGCCGGCTCACCGAGCAGTTCCCGAAGTTCGGCGGCGCTGGTGATCTCGCTCATCACCCCATTGAACGCGCGAGATCGGCCGCCCGCCACCTACATCGGGACGTCGAACATGTTCGGCCGGCCCGCGGCATAGCGCGCGCGGTCGGCCTGGCGCAGCGGCTCCAGCTGCGGCGCCCGATACAGCTCGAACAGCCGGCAGCGGGCGGCATTCGAACCGGCGACGTCCAGCAGCGCGTTCACCGCGGTGCGAGCCGCCTCGCAAGCGCCTTCCATCGTCGCGAGATCGATGTTCGTGCGTACGTAATCGCCCGCGAGGAAAAGGTTTTCCAGGGCTCCGTGCGCATTCGGGCGCGCCGCCCACGAACCGGCGGTGTTGATCAGCAGCGGGTCGGCGTTGGCGTTGCGGTTCTGCGCGGCGTCCCAGCTCACGCCGGTATCCAGGAACCACGACACCAGGTCCGAATCCTGCAGTGCGGCAGCGCCTTCCAGATGCTTCTGCAACTGCGCCCAGACCTCGCGGGCGATTTCGTCGTGGGTGCATTCGATCGCCGGCTTGCCGTACAGGATGCCGGGTGTATTCCAGTCCGAGATGTCGACCGACAGGCAGTCCCGAACCGAACCGTCACCTGATTCGGAAAGCTTTGTGCGCGACCAGAACTGGTTCTGCGCGATGGAGGTGAGCGACCACGGCGAGTCGACGTAGGCGGTATGGCCGCGGGCGATCTGGGTGGGGCGGCGCAGATAGAACTGCATTCCGCTCATCCAGTTCACGACCAGGCCGTCCATGGCCGCCAATTCCGGCTGCACGGCCAGAATGTCCGGCGTCCACAGTCCACGGGCGACCTCGACCGGTACCGCGAGCACGAAGTAGTCGGCGTCGACCGCCCGATCGCCACCGCTGCCGCCGGCCACCCGGGCACCCGAGATGCGCCGATCGCGCACGTCGAGCCCGCGCAGTTCGGCGGTTTCGAACCGCACCCCCAGGCCGCGCAGATGGGCCACCCACGGGTCGATCCAGGCCTCGTTGGTCGGCCCGTTCAGCAGCCGGTCCAGCGGTCCGTCGTTACCGGTCTCCAGCGGATTGCCGAGGAACTGCTCCCCCATGGAACCGATGGTCCGGGTACTGGCGTGATCATCTTTCGCCGCGACCAGCAATGTGGTGAGAGTGCGCGACATCAGCATGCGGAATTCCTGCGAGCGGCCGCGAGCGCCCACGAAATCGCGCCAGGCGAGTTTCTCCCACTCGCCGAAACGGCGATCGTCGCAACTGGTGTTGAAAACCAGCAACCGATTGGCGAAATACGCCGCATCGGTCATCGGCATCCTCATCGAGGTGGAGATCACCGAGGCGACCGTCTGGCGGAAATCGTCCGGAGTGGCCCACGGCTTTCCGGCGCGGCCCATCGGCAGGATGGTGTCGTCGGCGCCGGCGCGGGAGAAACGCGCCTCGGCGGCCGGGACCAGATTGTCCCAGACACCGTTGGCATTGCCCGCGAACGGAATTCGCCGCATGGTGTCGGGAATGTGGTGATAGAAACCGGGGAAGAAACGGAAACCGTGTTCGCCCGGCAGATCGGGCCGGCCGTCGCGGCCACTGCCCGCCACCGGAATGCTGCGCGCCTTACCGCCCAGCGCCCGGCGTTCGTACACCGTGACGTCGAATCCGCGTTCGGCCAATTCGTGCGCCGCGGTCAGTCCGGCGACGCCACCGCCGAAAATCGCGACCCGCCGACCGGGATCGGCATTCGCACGAATCGGGCGCACCATGGCGCCCGCGGTTATCACACCCGCGCCGGCCACCCCGCGAAGTACCGTCCTTCGCGAGACGGCCCCGTATTTTTCTGCCATCTATCGGGACCTCCACACCGCGGGTAACTGTATGCGGTGCGGCCGGGCCCCGTATCGATTGGGGTGACAATTCGCGCCGGGCACCAATTCGGTGGGAAGAATCCCCGGAATCGGCGCCCGGTGCGAATCAGTAGCCGTGCGGACCCGGATAGTGGCCCTGCGGGCCCGGGTACTGGGTCTGCGGCCCCGGGAAGGGTGGCTGCGGGACGTGGTATCCGAAATCGTCGGCGACCATGGCCGCCAATTCCAGCAGCGCCCGCCGGGTGGGCTTGCTGACCAGTTCCAGGTCGATCTCCGCGCCCTCGGCGAGATGATCGTCGAACGGCACCACCTGCACCGCGCGGGTGCGGTCGAGGAACAGTTTGCGCAACTGGTCCAGGTCCACGGTCGAGGCGCCGCGGCGGGAGGCATTGACCACCACCACGGTCCGCTCCACCAGCTTGCTGTAACCGTGGTGCTCGAGCCAGTCCAGAGTCGCCGAGGCACTGCGCGCGCCGTCGATGGCCGGGGAGGTGACCAGGATCAGCGAGCTCGCCATATCCAGTACGCCGGCCATCGCCGAATGCATCAGGCCGGTACCGCAGTCGGTGAGAATGATGTTGTAGAACTGCTGCAGAATGCCGATCGCGCGCCGGTAGTCGGCCTCGCTGAAGGCCTCCGAGACCGCCGGATCCTGTTCGCTGGCAAGCACTTCCAGTCGGCTCGGTGCCTGGGAGGTATGCGCCCGCACATCCGAGTAGCGGCTGATGTGCTGGTCCTCGAGCAGGTTGCGGACCGTCGAGCGGGTCTGGCGCGGCACCCGGTGGGCCAGGGTCCCCAGGTCGGGGTTGGCGTCGATGGCGATCACCCGGTCACCGCGCAGCGAGGCGAAGGTCGAACCCAAACCGACTGTGGTCGTGGTCTTTCCGACGCCGCCCTTGAGCGACAGGATCGCGATCCGGTAGTCGCCGCGCACCGGCTGATTCACCCGATCCACCAGTTCGCGGTAGATCAGATCGGCCGACGATTCGCCCGGATTGATGGCGCCACCGGTCACCTTGTGCACGGCGCGACGCCAGCCGCTGCGCGGTGACCGCCGCGCCCGCTTGAGCAGGTTCAGGTCGTTGACCGAATTTCCCGGCTGCACGGGCTGGGTCATGTGCTGCGGCTGGAACGTCGATTGCGGCTGCTGCTGATATCCCTGCGGCAGTTGCTGTTGCGGTCCCGGACCGCCCTGCCAGCCGCCCTGCTGCTGCGGCGGTTGCTGCTGCGGCGGCATGTGCTGCGGCGGCGGAGCCGAGGGCAGCGGCGGTGGCGCCCAGCTGAAGATCTGGCCGCCGGCATCGGCGTCCGCGCCCTGCTGCTCGGGAACGGGCGGCGGTCCCTGCCGATCGTCGAAGACCCGGCGGACCATGCCGTCGGCGCCGATCTCCTGGCGGATCTCGCCGTACGGCGTTTCCTGCCGGACCTCGCCGTACCCGGATCCCGGCTCACCGGCGGCGGGCCGGAAGCCGCCCTGCTCACCGGGATTGCCCTGCGCGGCGAAACCGCCCGGGTCGCCCGGATTGCCGTGCGGCGCGAATCCGCCTGGCTCACCGGGGTTTCCGGGCGGCGGGAAACCACCCTGCTCGCCCGGAGGCGCGAAACCGTTCTGCTCACCCGGAAATCCGCCCGGGGCGAAGCCGCCCGGTTCACCGGGATTCCCGGGCGGCGGGAAACCACCCTGCTCGCCGGGGAAAGCGGTCGGCGCGAAACCCTCCGGGCCGGGCCCGCCCGCCCACGGCGGCGGGAATCCGTTCGGATCTCCCGGCGGGGCGAACGGACCGGAATGGTCGTTCATCGGGAAGCCCGGCGGGGCGAAACCTTGATTCGGCGGATACGGATTCGCTCCCGGCGGCGCGAACGGCCCCGGTGCGAATCCCCCCTGCTCGGGCGGAGCGAAGCCGTCGGGCCCGAACTGCGGGCCGGGCGCAAACGTGGTCTGTTCGATACCGTCGGGCACCGGCGGAATGATCCCGGAGGCCGCGTGTTCGAATTCCGCGGATTCCTCGGCGGGTGCGCCGGTCGGTTCGGATTCGGACGTCACGCTCGCCGTCCCGTCGGATGCCGTTGTGTCCGCGTCGGATTCGTCCTGCGACGGCAGCGAGGTCGGATTGTCCTGTTCGGCAGCTGAATCGCCCATCCCCTGCCCCTGCAACCAAGGCGGTGAAGTGGAGTTGTCGTTAGTCGTCACGTTTCCCCCATCTGCTCGACAGAGTTCGAGCAGAGAGCTCGCGGCCAATGCGCCACAACGCTAGCACGCTGGCCGAATACGAGTCCCCCGGTGAACAGAGGCCGCACCCCGTACCGGACGAGTTGCCCCAGAACACCGCCCACCGCCTTCCCGGCGGTGGGCGGTCCCGGCTGTCGAGCAGGGTGTACGGATCAGCGCGCGCGCAGTGCGCGGTTCACCGCGGAGACGACCGCGCGCAGCGAGGCGGTCGTGATGGAGGTGGCGATACCCACGCCCCAGGTCACCTTGTCCCCGATCGCGCATTCGACATAGGCGGCGGCCTGCGCGTCGTCACCGGAGGACATCGCGTGCTCGGAGTAGTCGAGCACTCGCACGTCGTAGCCGATGGTCGCCAGCGCGTCGACGAACGAGGCCAGCGGGCCGTTGCCGGAACCGACGATCTCCTGTTCGGCCCCGTCCACCTTCACCACCGCGGTGATGGTGTCGGTGCCGGAATCGGTTTCGGCGGCGGTCATCTTCTGCCGGATGCGCTCCAGCGGCAGCACCGGGTTCAGGTACTCCTCGGCGAAGACGTCCCACATCTCCTTCGGCGTGACCTCGCCGCCCTCGCCGTCGGTGATCTTCTGAATCGCCTGCGAGAACTCGATCTGCAGCCGCCGCGGCAACACCAGTCCGTGGTCGGTCTTCATGATGTAGGCGACGCCGCCCTTGCCGGACTGCGAGTTCACCCGGATCACGGCCTCGTAGGTGCGGCCCACATCCTTGGGGTCGATCGGCAGGTACGGAACCTCCCAGACGATGTCGTCGACATCGGAATCGGAGGCGTCCGCCGTGTCCTTCATGGCGTCCAGGCCCTTGTTGATGGCGTCCTGGTGGCTGCCGGAGAAGGCGGTGTAGACCAGATCGCCGCCGTAGGGGTGGCGCTCGTGCACGGGCAACTGGTTGCAGTATTCGACCGTGCGGCGGATCTCGTCGATATCGGAGAAGTCGATCTGCGGATCCACACCGCGGGAGAACAGGTTCATCCCCAGGGTGACCAGGCAGACGTTTCCGGTCCGCTCACCGTTGCCGAACAGGCAGCCCTCGATGCGGTCGGCGCCGGCCTGATAGCCCAGTTCGGCGGCCGCGACCGCGGTGCCGCGGTCGTTGTGCGGGTGCAACGACAGCACGATCGAATCGCGGCGGGCCAGGTTGCGGCTCATCCACTCGATGGAATCGGCGTACACGTTCGGCGTCGCCATCTCGACCGTCGCCGGCAGGTTGATGATCAGCGGCTTCTCCGGAGTCGGCGCGATGATCTCGGACACCGCGTCACACACCTCACGGGCGTACTCCAGTTCGGTGCCGGTGTAGGACTCCGGGCTGTACTCGTAGCGCCAGTTGGTGTCCGGGTAGCGCTGCTCGATCTCCAGGCACAGCTTCGCGGCGTCGGTCGCGATCTTCTTCACCGCGTCGCGGTCGGCACGGAACACCACGCGACGCTGCAGGATCGAGGTGGAGTTGTAGAAATGGACGATCACATTGGCGGCGCCCTGGCACGCCTCGAAGGTGCGCTCGATCAGCTCGGGACGACACTGGGTCAGCACCTGGATGCTGACGTCGTCCGGGATCGCGCCGTCCTCGATGATCTCGCGGACGAAATCGAAGTCGGTCTGGCTGGCCGACGGGAAACCGACCTCGATCTCCTTGTAGCCCATCCGCACCAGCAGGTCGAACATGCGGCGCTTGCGGGCGGGGCTCATCGGGTCGATCAGGGCCTGATTGCCGTCGCGCAGGTCGACCGCGCACCAGCCGGGCGCCCGGTCCACGACCCGGTCCGGCCAGGTGCGGTCGAAAGGAATCCGCGCAGCGTCGAATGCCGGGCTGCCGCCCGGGACCTCCTCGGCGAAGGGCCGGTACCGGAAGGTCGGCATCGAGGAGTTCTTCTGCTTGTTCCACGCGGGCTGATCGGCGGGCGCGGGTTTGGACGGCGCGGTGATGGTGCGCGTGCCGGATACGAAGGCGTCAGCGGGTGACATGGCGTTTCTCCGAGGTGTGGGTGGGTGTCCCAAGTATTGGGGTCGACCGGCACAGCTGAAACCCCGCGACGGGAGCCGGTCCGATTCAGACCCCGTCGCGGCGGCCGAGGAGGAGTGCCCGCTGCATGATGTCGGCCAGTTTACAGGTCGGGCCGCGGCGTGGAAAAGGAGCCTCGCCACACCGCCACGTAGCCTGGCCGGATGAGTTACGACCACGTGCTGCTTCCCGCGGGCATCGCCACCTCGCCCGATGCGGTGGAGACCTACCTGGCCGCGCAGCAGGGACGGCCGCAGACCGAGACCGTGGCGGCGATCGCGGCCGAGGTGAACCGGCGCAACGACGCCCTGCCGGAGGAAGAGGCGTTCCTCAGTGTCGCCACGGGCGGCGAGGGCACCGGCGGCGCGCTGTACGTCGCCGCCCGCTACGACGCCATCGGCCACGTGCGTAACCTCCTGTTCGAGCTCGCGACCCCGCGTGACTACGCGCTCTACGATCCGCAACTGAACTGGCTGATCGATCCGACCGATCGCATCGACGTCACCGTCACCCACGGCGGTGCGGGTGAGTTCCCCTATCTGACCGAGCGCCTCGCGCATCAGTGGATCACCGAACTCGGGGAACCGAATCCGTATCTGATCGTGGAGCGCGCCGACCACGTCTATATCCAGACCTATCGCGACGAGCCCGGCCTGTACACGCTGGAATACCGTGACGGCGGTCCCGATCGGCATTTCGCGGTCCGGTTGGAGGACGGCGGGCAGGTGGCCGCACTCGTCTGGGACTGGACCACCGGAGACCGGAGCCGTCTCGACGCGATCGGCTGGGAGGCGGTGACGTTCTGATCGGTGACGTTCCGATCGGTGACGTTCCGATCGGAGCCCGCCCCGAGTTCAGAGCGTTCGCCGTCCCGACAGCGCGCGGCCCAAGGTCAGTTCGTCGGCGAATTCCAGGTCGCCGCCCATCGGCAGGCCGGAGGCGAGCCGGGTAACCGACAGGCCCGGGAAATCCCGCAGCATGCGCACCAGATAGGTGGCCGTCGCCTCGCCCTCGGTATTGGGATCGGTGGCGATGATCACCTCGGTGACATCGACACCGTCCTCCTGATTTCCGATGCGCGCCAACAGTTCTCGAATGCGTAGCTGGTCCGGGCCGACCCCCGAGAGCGGGTCCAGCGCACCGCCGAGCACGTGGTAGCGGCCGCGGAACTCGCGGGTGCGCTCGATGGCCTGGACGTCCTTGGGCTCCTCGACGACGCAGATCATGGTCCGGTCCCGGCGCGGGTCGGCGCAGATGCGGCACAGTTCGCCGTCGGAGACGGTGCCGCAGACCGCGCAGAACCGCACACCGTCGCGCACCTTCTGCAGTGCCGACTGCAGCCGGTCGATCTCCGGCGGCTCGACCGACAGCAGATGGAAGGCGATGCGCTGCGCGCTCTTGGGACCGACTCCGGGCAGTTTGCCCAGCTCGTCGATCAGATCCTGGACCGGACCCTCATACACGGATATGTCCTATCGGGCCGCTCAGAACGGCAGGCCGGGCATGGAACCGCCGCCCATGCCACCGGCGAGCGGGCCCAATTTCTCGGCGGCGAGCTGCTGCGCGTTGGCCATCGCGTTGTTGACCGCGCCGACGATCAGATCCTGCAGCGTCTCCACGTCCTCGGGGTCGACCACCTTCGGATCGATCTGCAGCGACTGCACCTCGCCGCTGGCCTTGATCGTCACCTTCACCAGACCGCCGCCGGCCTCACCCGCCACATCGGTCGCGGCGATTTCGGCCTGCGCGGCCATCACCGCCTGCTGCATCTGCTGCGCCTGTGCGAGCAGTGCCTGCATATCGAGCTGTCCACCAGGCTCCACGGTGATGTCCTCTCTGCGGGATGCGGATGTGCACCAGCGTAGTCACGTTCGGATCCAGCCCGGTACCGGCCCGGCCGGGCACCTTTACCATCGGAACCGGGCCGGGAGTCGGCACACGGGTCGGGCCAATCCGGTGGAGGCCGGTCATGTATCGGGACCAAGATCAACATATGTCTTCCGCACTCGCGCACACCACATCCGCACATCCGGCGCGCCGCGCCCGGCGGAGTTCGGCACTGACGACCGTCGTCGCGCTCGCCGTGCTGGGCGTCGGCTCCGCCGTCCTGGCGCCGGCCGCCTCGGCGGATACCGATTACGGTGGTGGCTGCGTTCTCTACACCGACAATCCGGCGGCGACGGTCGACGCGCTGCACAACCACTGTTCGGCCGAACAGCAGGATCAGATCTTCCGGGACGCGCCCCGTGGCGATGTGCCGACCGGGGTGACCAACGGCTGGGTGACCCGCCCGCCGGTGATGGAGGCGGTGGCGCCGCCGTTCTGGATCGGCAAGAACTTCTACACCGGACCCGACGGCGGAACCCTGACCAACCGGATCACCGGGGCCGGGGTCGAAGGTTTCCCCGCCGACGTCTATTCCGGGCCCGCGCGGTTGGACGGCCAACCGGCCTGGCTTCTGGACTACACCCCCTCGATCACGCCCCAGATCCTCGACGAGATTCGCCAGGTGACCCCCGGCGTCTGGTTCGGTTACTCCTGGTGGCGAGGGTTTTTCCAGACCACGCTGCTGCTGACCTTCGCCCTCACCGAGCAGTAGGGCTTGACTCTCCCGTTGCTGGAGGGTGTTCGCTTGTCCACATGGCCGCGACAGTCTCCATTGGCGAGTTCTCCCGCCTCACCTATCTCAGCGTGAAAACGCTGCGGTACTACCACGAGATCGAGTTGCTCGAGCCGGCATCGGTCGATCCCGGCTCGGGGTATCGGCGGTATTCGACCGCGCAGGTGGAACAGGCACACCTGATTCGGCGCCTGCGCGATCTGGATATGCCCATGCCGCAGATCCGCGCGGTCCTCGCGGCGCCGGATCGTGCCGCCCGCGATGCCGCGCTGGCCGCACATCTGGAGCGAATGGAAGCGGAGCTGCTGCGGACGCGTGATGTGGTGGCCTCGCTGCGGGCGCTGCTGTCCCCCGGTGCGCCGATCGACGTGCAGTACCGCCTGGTTCCGGAGTTCGCCGCGGTGACGATTCGCGCACTGGTGTCGCGGGAGGAGATCGGCGACTGGTGCGGGGCGGTCTTCCC
>Ga0164242_10007038_pt1 | contig 12326 bp, 10 predicted proteins | sample OricomgcompostMG_FD_108783 | JGI IMG/M metagenome (GOLD analysis project Ga0164242, IMG submission 108783) | Miracle-Growth compost microbial communities from Emeryville, California, USA - Original compost - Miracle growth compost (MG) ... | reverse complement strand
TTCCGAACACGCGAGCGCGGCGGTGATCGCCTGCCCCGTCAGCACGTCGAGCCGCCCCTGTGCTGAACCCGTCGGCGGTGCGACGCTATCCACCACCATCGCGTGGAACGCCACCAACTCGCTCTCGAACGCCTCCGCAACATCGCGGATCAGCTCAACGGACTCGCCGTCGCCGTCACGCGAGACGATGCGCAACTCGGTTGGCGCATTCAGCAGATATGGCACGGTGAACTCCAGCTCGAGCGACCCAGTGGTGTGGTGCACCGTGACCGTCTCGCGATATCGCGGGTAGTTCTCGAGGTAATGCCAGTGCAGGTGGATGCGCGCAGCATCCGAGATGGTCCCGCTCACCTCCAGCGACCCAGGCCGGTCGTCTTTTGCCCACCAGGTGGCCGATTCGACGTTGCGGATGCCGCCGAACAGGTGCCGAACGACGGCGATGTCATGGATCAGGCTGCCGAGGATCACGTTGGCGTACAGATCGGCGAACGCACCAGGTGCATCTGGACCGATCGCGTTCCTGACGACGTCGTTCGACGCCTCGATCACGGCGGTCAGTGCGGCCGCATCCACGTCGCCGGCCGGCGGACGCAGGTTCGCATACTCCAACTGAGACTGGCCGCTGGGGTGCAGAACCTCGACGTTGACGTAGCGGATGAGGGATGCATCAGGTAGCCGTGCACCGAGACGCCGAACGGCAGCGTCGTACTCCTTCATATAGCCAAGCAGAAGCATGGGACGCTGTGCATCGGCTTCTGCCCGCTGCAGTTCATCGATCTCGGCGATCGAATATGCCAGCGGCTTCTCGCAGAACACGGCGACACCGCGCTTGACGCACTCCGCTGCGGCCGCGCCGTGCGATCCGCTGGTCAGCAGCAGAACGCCATCGAGTTCTTCACCGTCGAGCATCTGCGTCAGGCTGCCGTACTGGTGCTCGGCGTTCACGCCGAACTGAGCGCCAACGGATGCCGCGGCACCGGCAGACAGGTCGGCTACCGCCGCGATCTCGAACAGGTCCCATCGCCGCTGCAGTAGCGGCAGGTGCACGGATTGCGCAACGGCGCCGAGACCCGCGACGCCGACGCGAATCTTCTTACTGGCGTTGGGGCGGGTCTCTACAGCCACGTTCGCAGTGCCTCTCGGTTGGTGCGGTGATCACGCACGATTTGGTCTGGGTCGTCTTCCTTGCGCGGAATGGTGTCTTGCTCGACGATGAGCCAGCCGTCGAAGTCGCTTGCCATGACCTCGTTCATGACCCCGGTCAGATCGAGATCGCCCTCACCGAACGGCACGAACGCGCGGCCGGCCCACACGGCGCGCATGTCACCCTTGCCCTTCACGACGGCATCCAGCACAGACACTTGCGCGTCTTTGAGGTGCAGATGGTTGATGCGTTCACGCCAGCGACGCCACCCGGTCAGCGGGTCCCCTCCGCCGAGCAGCAGGTGACCTGTGTCGAAGGTCAGAGAAACATCGGTGCGCGCAAGCAGCTGGTCGATCTCGTCAGGCGTCTCGACATAGGTGCATGCGTGGTGGTGAAACGTCGGCTCCAAACCGCGAGCGCGCACCTTTTCAGCAGCTCGCGTGACGTTCTCGGCATACGGCCCCCACTGCTCATCGGTCAGGGCGAACTCGGCGCCGCCGCCCGGGTTCGCCCTGCGGATGGCTGACCCGCTGCACGCGAGCGTCGGCAGCGGCAGCCGCGACGGATGCCCATCGGCGGCTTCGACGAAGACGTCGAGCGCTGCGTCAAGGCCGGCGAGCGCGCTCTCAAACGCGTCGGCTTGCGAAAACGGAAGGTCGATCCAACCTCCGGCAAGCTCGAGTCCGTGCCTGTGCAGCCTGTCACGCAGTTCCGCGTCGCGACCGAGGAACCCGACTGGGCCCATGTCGACGCCGACGTAACCGGTCTGCTCCAACACAGCGCAGACGGTTTCAGGCCCGGCCAGTTCGACACCCTCTTCTGGCGCAAGCTCGAACACGCCGAAGCTCACCGGGGCACCCGCGACGGCGATCCTGCCCGTGTTGTCTGGTCCGTCGGTGCCCATCACGTCGCTGGTCATCGCTCGTTCTCCTTCGTGCTCCCAAACAACGGCCGCTGGGCGACACGCTGCTCCTCGTATTCACGCCGCGCTTTCTGCGTCGACTCAAGCGTTGCCACCTCGGCGACCGGCACGTCCCACCAGCCGTTACCCTCTGGTGAGAACAACAGCGGGTCGCTGTTCACGTGGATCAGCGTGGCCGAGCTTGACGCCTTCGCTGCCGCGACGGCATCGGACAGCCGCGCGATCACATCCGGTGCAGGTTCGACCTTGATCACGTCGATGCCGAGGCTCGCCGCGTTTGCCGCGAGGTCGACCGGCAGCCGCCCGCCCGCGTCGAAGTCGTTGTTCTCGTCGTCGCGGTAGCGGTAGCGCGTGCCGTAGCGCTGCGACCCGACGGAGTCGCTGAGCGCACCGATCGAGGCGAACCCGTCGTTCTGGATGAGCACGATGATCACCTTGATGCCCTCCGCCACGGCCGTGACGATCTCGGTGTGCATCATCAGATACGACCCGTCGCCGACCATGATGATCACATCCCGGTCCGGTGCGGCACGCTTCACACCCAGACCGCCCGCGATCTCGTATCCCATGCACGAGTACGCGTATTCGACGTGGTAGCCGAGGTCGTCTCGCACCCGCCACAGCTTGTGCAGGTCGCCGGGCAGCGAGCCGGCCGCGCACACGACGACATCCCGCGGATCGCTTGCAGCATTGACGGCGCCGATGATCTCGGTCTGCGCAGGGAACTCGCGTCCACTCGGCACGAACGCAGAGTCAACGAGGTCCGTCCACTCGCGCTTGTCGCGCGAGATGCGTTCACGGTACTCGTCTGCCACCGCATAGTCACCGACCGCGCCGGCCAGCGCGTGCAGCGTCTCGCGCGCATCCGCCACGACCTGCACATCTCCGCCATGCTTCGCGGCATCCAGAGACGCGACATTGATGTTCACGAAACGCACGCCGGGGTTCTGGAACGCCGAACGCGACGCGGTGGTGAAGTCGCTGTACCGTGTGCCGATTCCGATCACGACGTCAGCCTCGGCCGCGACACGGTTGGCGACGGACGTTCCCGTCGATCCGACGGCGCCCAGCGACTGTTCGTGATCCCACGGCAGCGCACCGACGCCGGCCTGCGATGTACCGACCGGGATGCCGGTCCGCTCGGCGAATCGAGCCAAGGAGGCTGCAGCATCCGAGTACAGCACGCCACCGCCTGCCACGATCAGCGGATGCTGCGAAGCGCGGATAGCGCTGGCGGCGCGCTCGATGGCTGAGCGTTCCGGCAGCGGCCGCCGGATGTGCCACTCACGATCGCTCAGGAATTCTTCTGGAACATCAAGCGCCTCGGCCTGCACGTCTTCTGGAAGTGCGATCGTGACCGCGCCGGTCTCGGCAGGATCGGTCAGCACGCGCATGGCGCCAAGCGCCGCCGAGAACAGTTGTTCCGGCCGGTTCACCCGATCGAAGAACCGCGACAACGGTTTGAACGCATCGTTGACCGACACACTCGGGTCGTGTGGAAGCTCGAGCTGCTGCAGCACGGGATCGGCAACGCGAGTGGCGAATGTGTCTGCTGGCAGAAGCAGCACTGGCAGTCGGTTGGTGGTTGCGAGCGCAGCACCGGTGAGCATGTTGGTCGCACCCGGGCCGACGGACGACGCACACGCGAATGTCGACCGGCGTCGTCGCATCCGCGCGTGTCCGACCGCCTCATGCACCATCGCCTGCTCGTTGCGCGCCTGGTGGTACGGCATGAGCCCCGGCTGGTCGACCGAGAACTGCTTGAGCGCTTGGCCGACTCCAGCCACGTTGCCGTGTCCGAAGATGCCAATGATGCCAGGGATCGTGCGCTCCCGCGCGTCGCCGTCGACCGTCCACTGGTGAGCAAGGAATTCGACGAGCGCTTGTGCAACCGTCATCCGTCGTGTCGTCATCAATCGAGTCCAATCTCGTGCACCTCGAGCGGCCGGGGTCCGTACGGCAGCCGAGGATCGATGTCCTGCCCGTGCCAGGATGCGCGTACCCAGGAGTGCGCAGGGTCGTCTGTGATGTTCCAGACGCGTTCCGGGTTCGGCCCTGCCATGACGTTCAGGTAGTAGAGGTCGTAGCCGGGGGCCGCTGCCGCCGGTCCGTGGAATCCGTGCGGAACGAGCGCGATGTCTCCTGTGCGCACCAGCGCGTTGGTCTGGATGTCACGGTCGTCGGACGCGTACGTCGCGAACAGGCCGAACGCATCCGACCCGGGTCCGCCGGGGATTGCGCCCCTGGTGACGTCCGTCTCGAAGTAGTAGATCTCCTCGAGCGTCGACTCGACACCTGGCACGTGCGTGTCGTGCTTGTGCGCCGGATATGACGACCAGTTCTCGGCAGGCGTGATCACCTCGCACACGATGAACCGGTCAGCGTCGAGCGCGTCTGGTGTGCCGAAGTTGTGTACTTGCCTACTTGAGCGGCCTGCCCCTCGCAGCTCGACTTGGACATCTTCTCGCGCAATGTATCTGGTCGGCTTACGGGCGGATGCCGGTGCCTCAGCGACTGCGACCCGCCCGGACCGGCCCACAGCGGACAGCTCCGCCGCCACCCCGACTCCCAGGTAGAGCACGTCGCTTGGCCCGTCGAAGACCGACGTGCGCCCCGCGAGCTCGAACACGCCTGTCGCGCCATCCACCTCGCGCGTGCGCACGGCGAACGAGCCGTGCAGCGGGATCACGATGCGTTCGATATCGCCCGCCGGCAAGGTGCGCGTCTCGCCTGCTGCGACGGATGCAACCCGGATGCCGGTGTGCCTCCATGCTGAATCAGCCGAGGCTGTGTTCCACTGGCCGTCACCAGGGTCGACAACCGCATCCCAGAGATCATCCGCCAGCGAGCCCGCAGGAAAGAACCAGTCGTTGATGCTCACGGAGCCTCCTCTACACCGGGGTGCACCAGCTCGGCTGCCCGGTCGACGCCGGCTGCAACGTCGTCGTCCGCCGGATAGAGAATGGTGCGGCCGACCACGAGACCGTGCACACCTGGCAGCGCGAGCGCATCCGCCCACGACGCATATGTTTCGTCAGGGCTGCCGTCTGGGTCGCCGCCGAGCAGCAGGGTGGGGAGCGTAGCCGCCTCCATCACCCGCTCCATGTCTGCGACGACCGGCAGCTTCAGCCACGAGAACGCGGAGCTGGCGCCGAGGCCGGCTGCGATCGCGATTGACGTGATCACGGCGTCGGTGCTCAGATTGTTGCGGATGCTGCCGTCGACCCACTCGCTCATGAACGGTTCAAGCATGATCGGCAGCTGCGCGCGTGCCGCCCGCGTTACGGCACGCGCCGACTTCTCGAGGGTGCGTGCGGTTGCCGGGTCGCTCAGGTTGATTCTGATCAACAGCTTGGCGAAGTCGAGTCTGGCGTCGCGGATGCCTGCGATGTCGTAACCGGTGTATCTGTCGTCCATTTCGAACGCTGACCCGCGCAGTCCGCCACGGTTCATCGATCCGACGGCGATCTTGTTCTCGAGTGCGCCGAGGATGGCGAGGTCTTCCAGCACATCCGGGGTTCCGAGCACGCCGTCGACCCCTGGGCGTTCAAGTGCCGTGACGAGTCTTTGAAGCAGATCGTAACGATTGGCCATGGCCATGCTGTCTGAGCGCACCCCGAGCGCTCCACGCGCCGGGTGGTCCGCAGCGATGATGAACAGCCTGCCGTCTCCTGCCGAGACCGGGCGCCGCCGGCGCGCCTGCATGACGGAGCCGATCGCATCCGGTGTCGTGGCACGGATGCGACGGATCTTCGCCAGGTCGAGGCGCTGGCCTTGCCGTTCGAGTTCGGCTGTTTCCGGCTCGCTTCTTTGCAATTCAGGCACCGATCCTGCTCCCCGCGTTCAGAGCATCGTCGACTTCCGCCGTTGTCGGCATCGCTGTCGAGCACTCGAGCCTGCCCGCGACGATCGCGCCTGCGACATTCGCGAACCTGATGGTGTGCTCAAGGGGCCACCCCGCAAGCAGTCCGTGGCACAGGGCACCGCCGAATCCATCGCCGGCGCCGAGGCCGTTGACGACCTCCACGGGATGCGTGCCGATCTCGACCGTTTCTTCTCGGGTCTTGGCTAGGACGCCAAGCGGGCCACGCTTGACGACCGCGAGCTCCACGCCGCGCTCGAGCAGCGCGTCCGCCGCTCTGAACGCATCCGACTCGCCGACGGCGATCTCGCACTCCTCACGGTTGCCCACGGCGACGGTCACGTGTTCGAGGGCTCGGCCAACTTCGCGTCTGGCGCTGGCTTCGTCAGACCAGAACATCGGGCGGTAGTCGAGGTCGAGCACCGTGATCGGCGCGCGCTCTCGCGCTGCCCATGCTGCGTGGTGGGCGGAGCGGCTCGGCTCTTCGCTGAGCCCGGTGACCGTCGCCCAGAAGATGCGCGCGGTGCGGATGGCGTCAAGATCGAGTTCGTCTGCGTTGATGACGAGGTCCGGCGCCTTCGGTTTGCGGTAGAAGTAGAGCGGAAAGTTGTCTGGCGGGAAGATTTCACAGAAGGTGATCGGGGTGTCGAGGCCAGCGACCGTGCTGACGAATCGGTTGTCGACGCCGAGGCGGGCGATCTCGTTGCGCACGAAGCGGCCGAACGGATCTGCACCGGTGCGGGTGATGACTGCTGTGCGACGGCCATGCCGTGCTGCCGCGATCGCAACGTTGGTCGCGCTGCCCCCGAGGTATTTCCCGAATGTCGTGACCTCGTCGAGTCCAATGCCTGATTGCAGTGGGTAAAGGTCGACCCCGGCGCGCCCGACGGTGATCACATCGAACGGTGTCGATCCTGCGTTGTTTCTGGCGGCTGCCTGCGCTGCTGATTGCTGTGTGGCTGATGCCTGATCGCTCATTCTGCGCGGCCTTCTTGTCGTGGGCGGTCACTGATTCTCAGGCTACACGACTCGCGTGCACTTTGTCATGACATATTGACAACCAACCCTCTCGCCACGCCCCTCACCCACACCCCCTCCTCCCCGCCCCACACCCCCTCCCTCTCCTCCGTGAGATCGGTCAAATGGTCCTTCCCACGCGCTCGGAAGGACCATTTGACCAATCTCACGGGATGGGTTGTGGATAACTTTCGCGGGGAGATCCCGAAACAAGGCATCCTGTCGTCGTGAAGCCACGCATACCGCTGCCACCGTCATTCGCTACCGGCCCGTTCGCCAGCAGGGATGCTCGCGCTGCGGGCTTTGGACCGAAAAGGTTGCGCGGGTCCGACCTGCAGCAGCCATTTCACGGCATCCGGATTCCGGGCACATCCGAACCCGATCTCCTGCTGCTGTGTCTGGCATGCACGCGACGACTGCCGGGTTACGCCTTCTTCTGCGGGCCAACATCGGCGCGACTTCTTGGCGTTCCTCTGCCGAGCCGTCTCGAACTCGGCAACAGCCTGCACGTCGCTGTACCGGCACCGTGCCCACCGCCGTCCGGTCGCGGCATCTCTGGCCACACCGTCACGGCCGCAGACGCTGACACCGTAATTTTCCAAAGCCTTCGCATCAGTTCGCCTGAGCGCACCTGGTTCGATCTCGGTGCGATTCTGAACCTTCGCGAGCTCGTTGCGGCATCCGACTTCATGATCAACTGGCGCGCACCGCTGACCAGCCGACCGAAGCTGGCGGCAGCGTTCGCGCGGTACTCGGGCAGACGCGGCCGACGGATGCTGCGGCGCGCGCTCGATCTCATGAACGACCGCGCCGAGTCTCCGCCGGAATCGCACACACGCGTCATCCTCGCGGAGGCGCACATCGATGGGATCGCCGTCAATTACCCGATCACGACCTCGGGCGGATTTCGATACCGAGCCGACCTCGCGCTGCCGGAGTACCGCGTTCTGCTCGAATATCAGGGCGACTATCACCGCGATGCGCAGCAATTCCGAGCCGACATGACCAGGCGCGGACGCCTGGAGGCCGACGGATGGTACGTCTTCCTCGTCAATGCTGCCGATCTCCACAATCCGGAGGAACTGGTCGCTCGCTTGCGTCGGGTGCTTGCCACGCGCCCCCACCGCTGACATCGGTCAAATGGTCCTTCCCAGCGCGTGGGAAGGACCATTTGACCAATCTCACGGGAGGTGCGGGTGGATGCGCGAGGAAGGGTGGGCGGGGCGACGGGCGGATGCGGGCGGGGCGGATGCGCGCAGCGCTAGAGCAAGCGACGCTCCAGCGCCCAGGCGGTGAGCTCATGACGACTCGAAAGCTGCAACTTGCGCAGCACCGCAGACACGTGTGTCTCCACGGTCTTGATCGAGATGAAGAGCTCCGCGGCTACCTCTTTATACGAGTACCCGCGGGCGATCAGCCGCATCACCTCGCGCTCGCGGGCCGACAGGCGGTCGAGTTCATCGTTCGCCTCGGCCTGTTCACCGGCTGCGGCACCGAACGCATCCAGCACGAATCCGGCCAAGCGTGGCGAGAACACCGCATCACCGTCTGCAACGGTTCGCACCGCGCGAGACACCTGTTCGCCGGAGCTGCCCTTCGTGATGTACCCGCGTGCACCCGCGCGGATGACGCCGACGACGTCCTCGGCCGAGTCCGACACACTCAGAGCCAGGAACCGCGTGTCAGGGCAGTCGGCCGCGCATCGCCTGATCACCTCTGACCCGCCGCCACCCGCCCCTCCTGGCAGATGCACGTCAAGCAAGACGACGCGCGGCATGCAGCGCTTCACTGCCTCGACCGCCGAGTCGACATCCCCGGCTTCCGCTTGAACCTCGATCGATGCATCCAGGTCTGCACGCAACCCGGAGCGGAAGATCGAGTGGTCATCGACGATCACCACGGTGATCGGTGCTTCGCTCACGATTCCTCGCCTTCACTGTTCTCCGACGGCACGTTCTCCGACGGCGCGTGTGCGTGTTCCTGGTGCAGGTGCACCTCCGTGCCGACCCCTGCGACCCCGCGACTGACCGTAGCCCAGCCGCCCGCACGGCGCATCCGTCCGATGATCGACTCTCGCACGCCGAGCCGGTCTTCGGGAACCCCGGCTATCACGAACCCTGGGCCTCGGTCGCGCACAAACACGTCGAGCGCCGACTCGGAGCTCTCAACGTATACCGAGATCTCTCCCCCGGCGTGACGGGCGGCATTCAGCATGGCCTCCCTGGCCGCGGCGGCGATCTCACTGCTCGCGCGCTCAAGGGCGTCGCCGACGGTGATCACCTCGATGCGCACTGGGTAGTCGAGTTCGAGCGCTGCCGCGAAGTCGCGCAGGTCGGTACCGAGATCGCTGTCAAGCGTGCCAGCTCCCGCATACAGCCACTCGCGTAACTCGCGTTCCTGCGCTCGCGCGATCCTCGCCACCTCGCTTGATGCTCCAGCCCGGTTCTGGATCAGCGCCAGCGTCTGCAGCACCGAATCGTGCAGGTGAGCGGCGATTTCGGCGCGCTGCTCCTCGCGCACGCGCTTGGTGCGCTCCGCGATGAGTTCCTGCCAGAGTCGGATGCCCCACGGCCCGAGCAGCACGACGAGCCCTGCGACGAGTGTGATGACGAGCAGAATCAGTTCGAATCCGTTCCGCACGCCGCCGATGGCGGGTGTGATGAAGACCATCGCCAGCAGCAGCGCCCCAGCTGTAATACGAACAGCGGATGCTCCGCGCGGCCGCGCAGCGCCCGTCACGTCGACGAATTGCTCCCACGCGACGGCACCGACGGCGAGTGCGATCATCGAACCGGCGGCACCGAACAGCACGGGCGCATTGTTCGGACCGGCGCCGATCACGACGAGTACCAGAATGGCGGCGACAGCTGCGCCGGCCACGAGCATCCAGGCGACAGGAACCACACGATGCACCCGCGCGTCGCTTGCGTCAGACGCCGGTTCGAGTGGGGTCAGTGCCCACAGCCACAGATAGAGCAGCACGCCTGCTCCACCGCACAGGGCGACGGCAACGCACAGCCAGCGCACGCTCGTGACCTGCCATCCGAGGTGCCGCGCGACCGCTTCGCACACGCCCCCGAGCACACACTCACGCCGACGCACCAGCGGCGGTCGCGCGCCGGACGGTCCTGTGCTGAATGTTGCTGAGCTCACCACAGCATCGTCGCAGAGTCCGCCGGTCGCACGCTCGTGCATCTGGCGGAACTCAGGGTGCACTCAGGGGAGTCCCCGATAGCGACCGACCTGCGGCGCACGCCACACTCGAGTCATGGCTGAACAGAACGACGCTCCACCGACAGACAACACCCCGCCGGCTGGCGCAACCCCACCGCAGGGTCCGCCACCTGGCGCGCCGGGCGCCAACCGCTTCTTCGCGTGGATGCGCAGCCTCGCCATCGTGCGTCAGAACGGCTGGATCGGCGGCGTGTGCGGCGGCGTGGCCGCGCGGTTCGGAATCGATCCGATCATCGTGCGCGGCATCGCCGTCGTGGTTGTCATTCTCGGCGGCCCCGCACTCCTCTTATATGCTGCCGCCTGGCTGCTGCTTCCTGACAGCAGCGACGACATCCATCTCGAGCGGCTCATTCGCGGGCATTTCGAGCCCGCCGTCGTCGCCATCGCAGCCATTGCGCTTCTCACTCTTCTGCCGGTGACGCAGGGCATCTGGTGGGCGGGTTCGCAGTTCTGGGGCGAGCCGTTCTGGCCGGCATCCGTCGGCCGCACCCTGTGGACACTGCTGGTCATCGGCGCGATCATCGCCGTCATCATCTGGGCCGCCAGAACGAATCGGTTCTCTTCTAGGTCCGACGTGCCAGGCGCCCAAACAGCGGGTGCCCAAACAGCAGGCGAGACGAATGCGCGAACGGCTTCAGCGCATCCGTCATCGCCCGGTTTTGTCGCTGCGAACACCGCGAGTCCGACGGCGCCGACGCCACCACCCGCCGCCGCTTCGCCAGAGGACCTCGAGGCATGGAAGCGCAGCCAGGCCGATTGGAAGGCGCAGCACGACGCGTGGCTGGCCAAGCAGGCGGATGAGCGCGCCGTGCGGGCCCAACGCTCAGCCGAGCTGCGCGCCCAGGCCCGTGCAATGGCGGCGCAGGCCGACGAGGCGCGACGCCAACGCAGACTTGCGAACCCGCGCACGAGCGCTGCATACGTCGGCATCACGATCGGTATCGCCATCCTGGCAGGCGCGATCTGCGCCGCGGTCGCAGCGGGTGTGCCTGGCCAAGGCGAGACGGATGCTTCTGCATATGCGGTGACGATCGGTTTCGCTGTTGCAACGTTGACGGTCGGGCTGGCGATCGTGCTGGCCGGAATCCTGCGCCGCCGAAGTGGATTCCTCACGTTCATTTCAATCGTGTTGATCATCGTCAGCGTTGCAACAGCTCTGCCACCGCGCGGTCGCGACCTCGTGCTTGGATATGCGTCACACAATCAGGTCAGCGACACTCGGGTGTATATGCCGATCGGCGCGTACAGCGTGTATCTGGATCCGAGCACTGAGGACGGTCGCGGAACGCACGTGATCAACATCGAGCAGACGATCGGCGGCGTTACTGTGACGGTCGTGCGCGGTCTGACGGTGCGAGTCGACGCGACGCAGCAGAACAATCGTGGATCGATGACGGCCACCACGCTGACCGGCGACGAGTCGACATCGCAACAACCGGAGCGCAACTGGCTGCCTGGCGGTCGTTTGCGGTCATCCATCACGTACGGCAGCGCGCAGGTGCCCGACGTGGTTGTGCGGATCAGCCAGTGGGTCGGCTCGGTGAGCGTCACATACGACACCTCCAGAGCCGTTCAGGGCACGTCCACCCCATCGCCGACAGCGCCCACCACATCGTCGACGACCGTGCCGACCCCGTAACCCACGTCGGATGAGCATCAAGGAGACTGAAATGTCAGACCTATTCCCGCAGCAGAACGACCAGCCGACCAAACCAATGGCGGGGCCAATGGCTGAACCAATGGCCGAGCCGGCTCCGCGAACGCCGAAGCCGCGCATCCGCTCCGGTGCCATCGTGTGGGGCATTCTGGTCAGCGCTGCTGCCGCGTTCCTGCTTGCGATCGTCGTTTCTCCGCAGAACGCTGCCGCGTTCAGCGCGTGGACGGGGTCGCTCGGCTGGGGCGGCGTCATCCTCGTCGGCGTTGTCGCGCTCGGCGCCTTCATCCTGATTATGGCGGTGCTGTCCGCGATCCGAAGCGCTCAGCGTCGTCGCTCTTCCTCCTGACCGCCCTCCCCCTCCCCCTCCGTCCTCTTCCCCCTCCCGTCCTCCGTCCCTCCGTCCTCCGTCCCTCCGTCCTCTTCCCGTGAGTTGCGAGTTTCCGTTCTTCCCGGGCACTGGGAAGAACGGAAACTCGCAACTCACGGGAAG
>Ga0164242_10007037_pt1 | contig 12328 bp, 9 predicted proteins | sample OricomgcompostMG_FD_108783 | JGI IMG/M metagenome (GOLD analysis project Ga0164242, IMG submission 108783) | Miracle-Growth compost microbial communities from Emeryville, California, USA - Original compost - Miracle growth compost (MG) ... | reverse complement strand
GCCGAGGAACATCATCCCGGCCTTCTTGTTCTGCAGCGCCTGGGCACCCTCCTCCCAGGTCAGTCCGTTGGCGCCGGAGCTGTAGTAGGGGAAGAGCTGCTTCCACTGGTCGAACACGGCGACGACCTTCGGGTCGGTCCACGACTCCTTGTGGGCCATGAGGTCGACATGGAACTGGTAGCCGTTCATCCGCATGTTGAGGATGTCGAAGGTGCCCATCGCCGGCCACCCGTCCTTGTCGGTGAATGAGATCGGGGTCAGGCCGTCAGACTTCATCTTCTTGCACAGCGCGATGAGGTCGTCCCAGGTCGCCGGCACCTGGTAACCATGGGCGTCGAACACGCTCTTGCGGTAGTTCATCACCCACGGATAGTTGTAGAGCGGGACGAAGTAGTAGTGGCCGTCGTCGGCCTTCGAGGCGTTCTTGATCGACTCGGGGAAGTTGCTGCCGATCTTGTCCCATACGTCGTCGATCGGCGAGGCGAGCCCCTGGGCGGCGAAGAACTTCATCCGGTAGCCCGCGAACCAGGAGAAGACGTCGTCGGGCGTGCCCTGCAGGTAGGACTGGATCTTGTTCTGGAAGGTGTTGTGGTCGACGGTGTTGACCTTCGTCGTGAGCCCGCTGGACTTCTCGAACGCGCTGGCCACGGAAGCGAACGCCGCCTTGACGCCGGCATCGGAGTAGTTGGATCCGATGGTCACCGTGCTGGAGCTGCTGCCGCCACCGGAGCTGCCGCTGCCACCGCACGCGGCGAGCAGGCCGGATCCGCCGCCGAGCGCGAGTGCGGCGAGGCTACCGTGGAGCAGCGAGCGTCGCGTGAAGCCTGATTGACCTGTGCCAGTTGCCACGGCGTCCTCCTAGGCCGAACAGAGCCAAACGAGTTCCGACATGAACCCACGTCAGTCAAGCGTGTGACGTACGTCACTGTCAACGAGCTCGGCGAAGTTCGCCAAAGGCGGGTACGACGGCGTCACGGATCGACGACGACGACCGACCCCACGCTCTCCCGGAGGTCGCTGACGGCCCGTTCCGGCAGGCCGCTGTCGGTGATGATCGCGTCGGCGACCGACAACGGGGCGATGTCGGCGAAGCCGACCACTCCCCACTTGGAGCTGTCGGCCACCACGATCACCTCGCGCGCGGCACTGATGAGTGCCTGATTCGTCTTCGCCTCGGCGAGGTTGGGCGTGGTGAAACCGGCGCGCCGGTCCATCCCGTGGATGCCGAGGAAGAGCTGGTCGACGTGGAGACCGGCGATCGAGTGGTCGGCGATCGGGCCGACCAGCGCGGCACTCGGCGTCCGTACTCCACCGGTCAGGATCACCGTGGTCTGCGGGTTCTCGGCGGTCACGGCGTCGGCGACGACGGGTGAGTTGGTCACCACGGTGAGTCCCGGGATTCGCGCGACGAGCGGCGCCATCGACCACGTCGTCGTACCTGCGGAGAGGGCGATCGCCGAGCCGGGGCGCAGCATCCTCGCCGCCTTGGCGGCGATCGCCAGCTTGGCCGGCTCGGCCAGCCGGCTCTTCGCGGCGAAGCCCGGCTCGAAGGTGGCCGAGCCGACCAGGACGGCGCCGCCGTGGACCTTCTCGGCCAGCCCGTCGACGCTGAGCTGCTCCAGGTCGCGCCTGATCGTCATGTCGGAGACGCCGAGAAGGTCGGTGAGCTCGGCGACTCTCACCGCGCCGGTACGCCGCAGCTCGGCCAGGATCCTCCGCCTGCGCTGTTCTGCCAGCATCGAGCCTCCCTCCGGGGCACGCTTTCGCACAGAATCGAACATCGCGGTACGTCGTGACAAGGCTGGAGGCCTGCTCGCCCCGCGGCCCACAGCGCCAAACCGAGTTGTGAGTGAGTGCTCACTCACTTATCCTCGGGGGAGTGTACGTACGACGCGCCCGGGCGACTCCGCTTGCCCCCGAGGACCGCCGCGCGGCGATCATCGCCGCGACTCGGCCGCTCCTGGTGGAGCATGGCAATGCGGTGACCACCCGTCAGATCGCCGAGGCGGCCGGGATCGCCGAGGGCACCATCTTCCGCGTCTTCGCCGACAAGCGCGAGCTCTTCCACGCCGTTGCCGAGGCGACGGTCAATCCGCCTGGCGAGGAGCATGCGCTGGCCCGTGCCCTGGCCGACCTGCCGGACCTGCCCAGCAAGCTCAGGGTCGTCGTCGACCGGCTGGCCGCGCGTACCCAGGAGATCATGCTGGTGCTGATGGCGGTGCGCTCGGCGCTGGTCGACGAGCCGCAGCACGCGCGCGGCGATCGGTCAGGGCCGCCGGCCTTTCTGCTCGAGGCCAACAAGGCACTCATCGACAGCCTGACCGACCAGCTCTTCGCGCCGCACGCCGAGGAGCTGCGGCTCCCGCCGCGGAAGGCTGCGCTCGTGCTGCGGAGCCTCACGATCGGGACCTGGATGCCCGGGCTCAGTCGTGGAGAGCAGCCGCTCTCGGGAGAGGACATCATCGACATCTTGCTCACCGGCATCCTCCGGAAGGACGACCACTGATGCTGCTGCGTCTCCTGCGGGAGTACCTTCGCCCCTACCGCCGGCCGCTCGCCGCGATCGTGCTGCTGCAGCTCGGCTCGACCGCGGCGATGCTCTACCTGCCGAGCCTGAACGCCGACATCATCGACAACGGCGTGACCACCGGCGACACCGGCTACATCCTCCGGATCGGCGGCGTCATGCTCGGCGTCAGCCTGGTCCAGATCGGTTGCTCGCTCGGGTCGGTCTGGTTCTCGGCCCGGACCGCGATGGCCTTCGGCCGCGACGTACGCGCCGCGGTCTTCCACCGGGTGGGCTCTTTCAGCGGGCGGGAGGTGGCGCACTTCGGCGCTCCCTCGCTCATCACCCGGACGACCAACGACGTCCAGCAGGTGCAGATGCTGACCTACCTCACCTGCACGCTGGCAGCCACGGTCCCCATCATGATGGTCGGCAGCGCCCTGATGGCGCTGCATCAAGACGTCCACCTCTCCTGGCTTCTGTTGGTCGTCGTCCCGGTGCTCGTCGCCTGCGTCAGCCTCGTGGTGTGGCGCTTGGTCCCCAACTTCCGGCTGGTGCAGAAGCGGATCGACGTGGTCAACCGGGTCCTGCGCGAGCAGATCACCGGCATCCGGGTGGTCCGGGCCTTCGTCCGGGAACGGATCGAGGCCGAGCGCTTCGGCCGGGCGAACGACGAGCTCACCGAGGTGTCCCTGCGGGCGGGGCGCTGGCTGGCCACCCTGTTCCCGCTCGTCATGCTCGTCGTCAACATCTCGAGTGTCGCAGTGATCTGGTTCGGCGGTCACCGCGTCGACTCCGGCGACATGATGGTGGGTCCGCTGACGGCGTTCCTCTCCTACCTGCTCCAGATCCTCACCAGCGTCATGATGGGCACCTTCATGCTGATGCAGATCCCGCGCAGCGCCGTCTGTGCCGACCGGATCAGCGAGGTGCTCGATACCGAGTCCAGCGTCATCCCGCCGGCTTACGGCGTCACCGAGCTGTCGTTGCGCGGGCACCTGGACCTGGAGGGGGTCGGGTTCACCTACCCGGGTGCTGAGCAGCCGGTCCTCCAGGACGTGTCGCTTCGGGCGCGCCCCGGCCAGACGGTGGCGATCATCGGCTCGACCGGGGCCGGCAAGAGCACCCTGCTCAACCTGGTCCCCAGGCTCTTCGACGCCACCGCGGGCCGAGTGCTCGTCGACGGCGTGAACGTGCGCGACATGGACCTCGATGCGTTGCACGCGCGGATCGGGCTCGTCCCCCAACGGGCCTTCCTCTTCTCCGGGACGGTGCGCTCCAACCTGTTGCACGGCAAGCCCGACGCGACCGAGGAGGAGATGTGGCACGCGCTGGAGGTGGCCCAGGCACGTGACTTCGTCGAGGCGATGGGCAGCGGCGAGGCCGCCGGGCTCGACGCGCCGATCTCGCAGGGCGGGACCAACGTCTCCGGCGGGCAGCGTCAGCGGCTCGCGATCGCCCGAGCACTGATCCGCCGGCCCGAGATCTATCTCTTCGACGACTCCTTCTCGGCGCTCGACGTCGCCACCGACGCCCGGCTGCGAGCAGCGCTGCGTCCCGAGACTGCCGAGGCGACGGTGATCGTGGTCGCCCAGCGGGTCTCCACCATCAGGGAGGCCGACCAGATCCTGGTACTCGAGGACGGCCGCGTCGTCGGCTGTGGCACTCACGAGGAGCTGCTCGCTGACAACGAGACCTATCGGGAGATCGTCGCGTCCCAGCTCAGCGCGGAGGAGGCGGCATGACCCGGCAGCATCCTCCACGTCCAGCAGCAGGGTCTGGGCCCAAGGCTGGCACGATGAAGGAGACCGAACGCATCCAGCGGGTCGGTGGGGGCCCTGGGCGCGGACCGCTCGGCGGCGGCATGGTGGGGCAGAAGGCAATGCAGTTCGGCCCCTCGGCGCGGCGGCTGGTGAGGCGGATGGCGCCGTACCGCCTGCAGGCGAGCGCGGTGTTCCTGCTCGCGATCGGCAGTGTCATCCTGACCACGCTCGGGCCCCGTCTGCTGGGCCACGCGACCAACCTGATCTTCGAGGGATCCTTCGGCAAGCAGTTGCCGGCCGGCATGACGGCGGACCAGGCGCAGACCTGGCTGCGGGACCACGGCCATGGCCAGCTTGCCCAGATGCTGGGTGGAATGGACCACGTCGTCCCCGGCCATGGCGTCGACTTCGAGGCGCTCGGTCGGGCCTTGCTGATCGTCCTCCTCGTCTACCTGGCCGGTTCGCTGCTCGGCTGGTTGCAGGGCTACGTCCTCAACGGCGTGGTCCAGGGCACGGTGCGACAGTTGCGGACCGACGTCGAGACGAAGGTGCACGCGCTGCCCTTGGAGTACTTCGACCGGCAGCCCCGCGGCGAGCTGCTCTCCCGGGTCACCAACGACATCGACAACATCAGCCAGACGCTGCAGCAGACGATGAGCCAGCTGCTCACCTCGCTGCTGACCGTCGTCTCGGTGCTGGTCATGATGCTGTGGATCAGCCCCCTGCTCGCGCTGATCGCGCTGGTATCGGTGCCGATCGCGATGGTGGTGAGCTCGCAGGTGATGAAGCGGTCGCAGGGCCAATTCGTGACGCAGTGGCGGCGTACCGGCGCGCTCAACGCGCACATCGAGGAGACCTTCTCCGGACACGACCTGGTCACGGTGTTCGGGCGGCAGAAGGAGGTCGAGAAGACCTTCGAGCAGCAGAACGACGGGCTCTATGAGGCGGCGTTCAAGGCCCAGTTCATCAGCGGGATCATCATGCCGCTGATGATGTTCGTCGGGAACCTCAACTTCGTGGCCGTGGCCGTGGTGGGCTGCCTCCGAGTCGCGAACGGCCAGCTCTCCCTCGGCGACCTGCAGGCCTTCATCCAGTACTCCCGCCAGTTCACCCAGCCGCTGACCGCGGTCGCCTCGATGATGAACCTCCTCCAGTCCGGCGTCGCCTCTGCCGAGCGGGTCTTCGAGCTGCTCGACGCCGAGGAGCAGGTCGCCGACACGGCCGGGGGAGGTGGCGTGGAGCCGGTCGCGGCGACGGGGGAGGTGCGGTTCGAGCACGTCACCTTCAGGTACGACGATGATCGGCCGCTCATCGAGGACCTGTCCCTCGTGGCGCGGCCCGGCCAGACCGTCGCGATCGTCGGGCCCACCGGTGCCGGCAAGACCACGCTGGTCAACCTGGTGATGCGGTTCTACGAGCTACGTGGCGGCCGGATCACCCTCGACGGCGTCGACATCACCCAGATGCCGCGTGCCGCGCTGCGCTCGCGCACCGGCATGGTGCTGCAGGACACCTGGCTCTTCGAGGGAACGATCCGCGACAACATCGCCTACGGGCGGCCGGATGCGACCGAGGAGCAGATCCTCGAGGCCGCTCGGGCGACGTTCGTGGACCGCTTCGTGCACTCGCTCCCCGAGGGATACGACACCGTCATCTCCGGCGACGGTGGGCAGCTCTCGGCAGGCGAACGGCAGTTGATCACGATCGCCCGGGCGTTCCTCGCCGAGCCGGACCTGCTGATCCTCGACGAGGCGACCTCGTCGGTCGACACCCGCACCGAGCTGCTCCTGCAGCACGCGATGGCGGCGCTGCGCACCGACCGCACCTCGTTCGTGATCGCTCACCGCCTCTCCACCATTCGCGACGCCGACCTGATCCTGGTCATGGAGGCCGGCTCGATCGTCGAGCAGGGCACCCACGCCGAACTGCTGGCCGCCGACGGCGCGTACGCCCGGCTCTACCGATCCCAGTTTTCCGCGCCGATCGAGGCCGGCGAGGAGGTCGCCTGACTGGTGGGTCGCGGCGGGTGTGTTGACGGCTGCGTGGAATCACCGGTCGACCGGTGATTCCTGGACTGGGAGGGTGTTGCAGCACCCGTCAAGTCCCAGAATCACCGGCTGACCGGTGATTCCTGGGAGTAGCCACCCGCCACGGTGGACGAAAACCCCTTGGCCCCGACTCGCCCGCGCCCTACCGTGGCAGCACACGGGAAAGGAGGTGATCCGAGGAATGAATTCTGATCGGACGCGTGAGGTGGCTGCCCGCTAGCAGCCCCAGCATGCTGAGGAGAGGTGGAAGCACCTCTGCGGCTGCTGGCGAATCCCAAGCAGCTACCCGACCCGCAGGTGAACCGGGCACGTCCCCCGGGCTGGTCCGCCGGACCACACCTGCGGGTCGCTGCATGCGCGGCCCCGTCGCGAGCTGATCCGTTCATCCGGACACAGGAGAGAAAGTTGTCATCGTCAACTATCCCGGATATAGTTGTCGTCGGCAACCATTGTTTTCCCTGAACGGAGCGACGTGAGCGCGTCACTGTCCCGCAGCTCCTCGGCCGAGGTGCCGATGAGCCACCGCGAGATCTTGCAGGCGATGTCCGGCCTGCTGCTCGCCATGTTCGTCGCGATGCTCTCCAGCACCATCGTGACCAACGCCCTTCCTCGCATCGTCGAGCAGCTCCACGGCAGCCAGACCGGTTACACCTGGGTGGCGGCCTCCACGCTGCTCTCGATGACCGCCTCGACGCCGATCTGGGGCAAGCTCGCCGACCTGTTCTCCAAGAAGCTCCTGATGCAGCTGGCGCTCGGGGTCTACGTCGGCGCCTCGCTGGTGGCCGGGCTGAGCTCCTCGATGGGCATGCTGATCGGGTCCCGCGCGGTGCAGGGCATCGGCGTGGGCGGCATCCTCGCCATGGTGCAGATCGTGATGGCGTCGATGGTCAGTCCCCGCGAGCGCGGCAGGTACTCCGGCTACATCGGCGCGACCTTCGCGCTCGCCACCGTCCTCGGCCCGCTCGTGGGCGGGGTCATCGTCGATTCGAGCATCGGTTGGCGCGGCTGCTTCTATGTCGGCGCCCCGATCGCAGTGGTGGCCTTCCTCGTACTCCAGTCGACCCTGCACCTGCCGGTGGTCAAGCGCGAGGCGCACATCGACTACCTGGGTGCCTCCTTCATCGTCGCGGGTGTGTGCAGCCTGCTCATCTGGGTGACGCTCGCCGGGCAGCAGTTCGCCTGGCTTTCGTGGCAGACCTTCGCGATGGTCGCCGGCGGCGTGGTCCTGCTCGGCATCGCGGCGTACGTCGAGGCGAAGATCGCCCGGGAGCCGATCATCCCGCTCCACCTCTTCAGGGACCGCACGGTCAGCCTCGCCACCGTGTCCTCGGTCTTCATCGGCTTCGCGATGATGGGCGCCACCTACTACACCTCGGAGTACTTCCAGGACTCCCGTGGTCTGTCCCCGACGAAGGCGGGCCTGATGTCGATCTTCATGGTCGGCGGGCTCTCCGTCTCCAGCCTCGTCGTCGGCCGGATGATCTCGCGGACCGGCCGCTGGCGGCGCTGGCTCGTCTCCGGCGCCGTCCTGGTCGTCGTCGGGCTCGGACTGCTCGGCACCATCGACGGTGCGACCGGCAAGCTCTGGATCGGCCTGTTCATGATCGTTCTCGGCATGGGCCTGGGGGCGACGAACCAGAACCTCGTCCTTGCGGTGCAGAACAACGCGGCTCGCGAGACGGTGGGTGCCGCGACCGCCGTGGTGTCCTTCTTCCGGTCCATGGGCGGCGCGATCGGCGTCTCCGCCCTCGGTGCGGTCCTCAACAGCCAGGTCGAGAGCAAAGTCGCCGACGGCGTACCGGCGCTCCTCGCCGCTGGGGCGGTGAGTCCGAGGCAGGTCAAGGACCTCAGTTCGGGCGTGCCGGACGTCGCCAGCCTCCCCGACGGTCTCCGCGAGCTGTTCGAGTCCGCCTTCGGTCAGGCGACCGGCCATCTCTTCCTCATCGCGGCGCCGTTCGCCCTGGTCGCACTGGTCTGTATCGTCTTCATCAAGGAAAGGGTCCTGCGGACTTCGCTGAAGGACCTCAGTGACGAGGAGATCGCCCCCGAGGTCGCCGTCGAGCTGGAGGTCGGGGGGCTCGAGGAGCGCGTGCAGGCATGAGTCAGAGCCGAGCCGAAGCACTGCAGGACCTCGAGCGCGAGGTCGGCGTCCTGGTGCGGCGGATCAAGAGGGTGATCGCCGAACGCGCGGCCTGCGTGCACCCCGAGCTGCAGCCCGGAGCGTTCCAGCTGCTGCTCTGGGTCGCGGATCACGGGCCGGTGCGACCCAGCGTGCTGGTCGATGAGTTCCACATCGACAAGGGCGCGGTGAGCCGTACGATGCAGCACCTGGTCGACCTTGGCCTGCTTGATCGCGAGCCCGACCCGGAGGACGGTCGGGCCACCCTCATCTCGGCGAGTCCGGACGCCGTGCGCCGGTTGAAGGACGCCGCGGCCCAGCGCCGGGCGTGGGTGCGGGAGCGGCTCGAGGGCTGGAGCGCGGCCGAGCTCAGCGAGCTCGCCGAGCACCTCGGTCGCTACAACCAGGCGCTGATGTAGTCGGTCAGGACGCCGTCAGCCACACGCAGGTGTCGGGCGGAAGCATCCCGCGTGCGAGGCCGCCGCTGGCGATCACGACATCGCCCTGGGGTACGGGGACATCGGTCGTGCCGGCGTTGAGTACGACCGTCAGCGGACCACGCCGGAAGGCGAACACGTCCTCGCCGTACGACCGCCCCGACGAGTCGCCGAGGAGGATCACGTCGTCACCGGCCGGCAGCGCGTGCGTACGCCGAGCGGCCAGCGCCTCGCGATAGAACTCCAGGGTCGAGCCGGCCGTGCCGGTCTGGGCCGCCACCGTCAGCGCCGCCCACTCGGCCGGCTGCGGCAGCCAGGGCTGTCCCGTCCCCGGCCCGAAGCCGTACGGAGGTGCCTCGCCCGACCACGGCATCGGGACTCGGCAGCCGTCCCGGCCGACCTCGGGACGTGCGCTCTCGCGGGTGCGCAGCCAGGCCGGGTCCTGGCGATGCTCCTCGGGCACCTCGACCTGCTCCAGGCCGAGCTCCTCGCCCTGGTAGAGGTAGGCGGAACCGGGGAGCGCGAGCATCGCGAGCGTGGCCGCCCTCGCCCGGGCGAGTCCGACCGCGCCACCGCCGTACCGGGTGGGGTGACGAACGACGTCGTGGTTGGACAGCACCCACGTGGGCGAGGCGGTGACCGAGGCGAGCGCGTCGAGGGTGCCGCGGACGACCTCCTCGAACTCCTTCGCCGACCAGTCCGCCAGCAGCCAAGCGAAGTTGAATGCCTGGTGCATCTCGTCGGGGCGCACGTAGCGCGCCAGTGACTCCGGGGTCCGGGTCCAGGCCTCGGCGACCAGGATCCGCTGGTCGGAGCCGTCGGAGGAGTACTCGTCCAGGAGCCGGCGCCACGACCGGTAGATGTCATGCACCTCGGGCTGGTCCCACATCGGCTCGTCGGCGTCGACGCGCTCGACCATGGCGTGCTCCTGCTCGGCAGCCGCCGGGGCGATGAGCTGGTCACGCAGGGAAGCCTCCTTGATCAGGCCGTGGGCGACGTCGACTCGGAACCCGTCGACGCCGCGGTCGAGCCAGAACCGCAGCACCGACTCGAGCATCGCCGCCACCTGGGGATTGCGCCAGTTGAGGTCCGGCTGGGAGGCATCGAAGAGATGGAGATACCACTGGCCGTCCGGCACCTGGGTCCACGCGGGTCCGCCGAACACCGAGCGCCAGTTGTTGGGCGGCCTCGACCGGCCGGCGGCTCTTGAACCGTCGCGGAAGAGGTAGCGATCTCGCGGCGGACTGCCGGGTGGGGCCGTCAGGGCCTCCTGGAACCACGGGTGTGCCGACGAGGTGTGGTTGGGCACCAGGTCCACGATGACGCGCAGGCCGAGCCGGTGGGCCTCGGCGATCAGCGCGTCGGCGTCGGCCAGATCTCCGAACAGGGGGTCGACGTCGCGGTAGTCGGCCACGTCGTACCCGTGGTCGTGCTGCGGTGAGGGATAGAACGGCGTCAGCCACAGCGCGTCGACACCGAGATCGCGCAGGTGGGACAGTCGGGCGGTGGCGCCGGGCAGGTCGCCCACGCCGTCGCCGTTCGCGTCCGCGAAGCTGCGCGGATAGATCTGATAGGTGACGGCGTCGCGCCACCAGCTCCGGCCGGTGAGATGGGGGCTGACGGGCACGCTGGCTCCTGTTTCCGTCGGATCCGTGATGTCGGTCCTTCACCCTAGAATGGCGACGTGAGCGACCTGATCGACACCACCGAGATGTACCTCCGGACCATCTATGAGCTGGTCGAGGAGGGGATCGTCCCACTGCGTGCCCGGATCGCGGAGCGGCTCCACCAGAGCGGGCCGACGGTGTCGCAGACGGTCGCCCGGATGGAGCGCGACGGTCTCTTGACCGTCGAGGGTGACCGTCATCTCCAGCTCACCGACGAGGGCCTGCGGCTGGCGACGCGCGTCATGCGCAAGCATCGTCTCGCCGAGCGCCTCCTCACCGACGTCATCGGTCTGGACTGGGAGCTCGTCCACGAGGAGGCCTGTCGTTGGGAGCACGTCATGTCGGAGACGGTCGAGAAGCGCCTCCTCGCGCTGCTCGACCATCCCACCCAGTCGCCGTACGGCAACCCGATCCCCGGGCTGGCGGAGCTTGGTGGTGAGCCCGCCGCGGAGGAGTTCATGGCCGGCGTCGAGCCGCTGTCGAAGGCGGCGACGGAGGAGAAGGGGATGGTGCTGGTCCGGCGCATCTCCGAGGAGATGCAGAAGGACGAGTCGCTGATGAGTGCCTTGCGTCGGGTCGGTGCCCTGCCGGACAAGACCGTTGCCGTCCAGACCACACCCGACGGCGTCCTGGTCGGCTCAGCGGGGGAGACCGCGGAGATCGTGCCGGAGGCCGCCGACCACATCTTCGTCAGGCGGATGTGAGGTCCGCCCGGGAGGTCGCCCCACGGCCTCCCGACGACTGGACGGCGCGCTCGCGTACGGCGACCAGGTCGGTCAGGAACTCGCTGGTCCCGGCGCACACGGTGTACCTCGCCAGCGCGTCGCCCCGGGTTGCGCCGCGGTTGACGATGACGACCGGGATCGCGGACTTCGCCGCACGGCGGACGAAGCGAAGTCCGCTCATCACGGTGAGGCTGCTGCCGGCGACGAGCAGCGCGCCGCCGGTCCGGGCGAGCGCATCGACAGCGTCGTAGCAGGTCTCGACGCGCGGCTTCGGGACGTTCTCGCCGAAGAAGACCACGTGCGGCTTGAGGATGCCGCCGCACAGCTCGCAGGCAGGGACGACGAAGTCGTCGGTCTCCTCCAGCTCGACGTCGCCGTCGGGACGGACCTCGACGTCGGCGTGGGCCGCGGCCCACCCTGGATTCAGCTCCTCGAGCCGGTGGTGCAGTGCCGCCCGGCTGTCGACCCGGCGGCACTGCAGGCAGACCACCTCGTCGATCCGGCCATGCAGCGCAACGACGCGGCGCGACCCCGCCGCCTCGTGCAGGCCGTCCACGTTCTGGGTGATCAGCAGGTCGGGGTCGATCCGCGCCAGCGCGCGGTGTCCCGGGTTGGGCTCGGCCGCCCTCATCCGTCCCCAGCCGACATGGCTGCGGGCCCAGTACCGCTGGCGTGCCCTGGGCCCGGAGAGGAACTCCTGGTAGGTCATCGGCTGCCGGGTGGGACTGCCCGGGCCGCGGTAGTCGGGAATGCCGGAGTCGGTGGAGACCCCCGCGCCGGTCAGTGCGACCAGCGGCCGCGCGTTGAGGAGCTCCAAGGCGGCGGCGTACGCGTGCGCCGCCGGCTCCGTGCGGACCGTCATCGGGCGTAGCGCGCCTCCGCGCGCGCCCGGGCCTTCGCCGCCTCCTCCGCGCGGTCCTTCCTCGGCGCGGCGGTGACCAGGTCGTCGAGGAGCTGCCGGGTCGCGTGGGCAACCTCGGCCACGGCGCGGTCGAACACCGCCTGGTTTGCTTGCGAGGGCCGGGTGGTGCCGCTCACTTTGCGCACGAACTGGAGTGCCGCG
>Ga0164242_10007036_pt1 | contig 12328 bp, 9 predicted proteins | sample OricomgcompostMG_FD_108783 | JGI IMG/M metagenome (GOLD analysis project Ga0164242, IMG submission 108783) | Miracle-Growth compost microbial communities from Emeryville, California, USA - Original compost - Miracle growth compost (MG) ... | reverse complement strand
TGCCGTCGGCCGGCAACAACCTGCGCGACCAGGCGTCGCTGCAGCGTGGCGCGCACCTGTTCTTCAACTACTGCGTAGGTTGCCACTCGCTGAAGTACATGCGCTATTCGCGCATCGCGCAGGACCTGAACCTGTCCGAAAAGGATCTCAATTTCACCGGCGCCAATCTCGGCGATCCGGTGGCCATGCGCATGTCGGACGGCGTGGCGGAAATGGCCTTTGGCAAGGTGCCCCCAGACCTCTCGCTGGAGGTCGGTGTCAAGGGTACCGACTGGGTCTATGCCTACCTCGATTCGTTCTACCTGGATCCGAAGACCCGGACCGGCTGGAACAACGTCCTGTTCCCCGATGTCGCCATGCCATTCCCGCTGTCGGCGCTGCAGGGCGAACAAAGGGCCGTGATGAAACCGGGTACTGACGACGTAGAGAAGCTGGAGCTTGCACACCCGGGCACGATGACCCCGGTGCAGTACCAGCAGGCCATGCGTGACCTGGTCAATTTCCTCGACTACGTCTCCGAGCCGGCCGTGATGCAGCGGCACCACTATGGCGTCTGGGTGATCCTGTTCCTGGCGCTGTTCACCTTCCTGGCCTGGCTGCTCAAGAAGGAATACTGGAAGGACGTCGACTGATAAGAAGTCCGGGCATCCCGGCAACGGAGCCTAGGCGGACTATCGACAGAGCGCATTGAATAGCGGCTCGAATGCCAAGTGGTGCCATCGAAAAGTTCTCAACTCGAAAGCGAGAAGCAAGCCATGTCTTCGTCGACTACATCTACTCACAACCGTCTGCTTGCCCTGGGTATCGCTTGTGCCCTGGGGCTGCCTTTGACCCTGCATGCGCAAGCGTCATCCAGCGGTGATCAAACCGGCGCACGCGAACAGCAACTCGAGCAGCGCGTAAACCAACTGCAGCAGGAACTGGAGCAGATCAAGAGCCTTCTCCAGCAGCAGAAAGCCATAGTGGCATCACAGGCCAAACCCACAGCACAGGCCCAGAGCGTGACGGCTGCCCCGCCGTCCAAGCCGGTGTTCACCAGCGCGCCGGGGGTGTCGGTAGCGCTGCATGGCTTCATCAGTGCCAGCGCGTTCAGCCAGAGCAAGAGCTTCACGTATGGAAACGGCCAGAACGCGGAATATCCGGTACCGGGCTCTCACGGCTCACTCAGTGGCGTGGACGTGCGCAATACCCGCTTCTGGCTCGACTTCAGCGGCGCCAAGCTCACCGGCAACTGGGTGGGCGGTGGCCGCATCGAGATGGATTTCTTCGGTGGCTTCAATGGCACCGGCGCCTATAGCCAGCAACAGCCGACGCCGCGCCTGCGTCAGGCCTATATGGACCTGACCAATCCGCTGACGGGCAGCACCGTACGCATCGGCCAGCAATGGGACCTGATGTTTCCGCTGGACAACATTCCGAACTCGCTCACCCACCTCGCCTTCCCGCTGGGCTTCGGCACGGGTTTCGTCGGTTGGCGCTTCCCTGGCATTGTCTGGATGCAGGAACTCAATCACGGCTCCAGTGGCCCGCTCTGGCGACTGGATCTGGGCGCATTCGAGGGTTCGTGGAACGGGCCGGACGGTGCCGTCAACAACACCAACTACCTGACTGCCGGCAATGTCGGTTTCCGTCCACAGGTGGAAGCCCGTCTGCATGTGCAGGACAAGGACTGGCTGGCCTATGCCGCAGCGCACTGGAGCCGCGTGGATCTGCGTGGCGTGGGTGACACCGCACCGGCACCGATCAAGCCCGACGTGAAGAGCGTGGGTTACGAAGTTGGCGGCCAGTGGAAACCCGATGCGTGGATATTCAAGGGGCTGGTCTACAGTGGCCAAGGCCTGGGTGAAATCTTCGGTGATCTTTCGCAGTTCGGCGACATTGCGAATACCGGTGGCTTTCTGCAGGCCGGCTATAGCTTTACCCCGAACTGGAGCGCAAACGTCTTCTACGGCATCAGCAAACCCGATACCGACGACGTGATTCGGTGGATGGGTAATGGCGCCACCGGTCTGCTCCGGAGCCGCCAGATGGCGTTGAACCTGGAATACGCCGCCGGCTCCTACGAATTGGGCATGGAACTGATGCACGACACACTCGATTCGACCAGCAACGGCACCGACCGCAAGACTACCAGCGGCAATCAACTCAGCCTGAGCGCGCTGTACCACTTCTGATGCGCCTTGCCGCATAGCTCTGACTCGAAGAAATGACGGCAAGAAACAGGCCAACCCGACGGCACGCTTAGCTCCGTGCCGTCGGGTTTTGACTTGAGCCGTCAACCCCTCCGATGGCAGCCTTCCAATGAGCGCACCGCAAACACCATGTGATACCGGTGATGGGCAATGGCAACAGTTACGCGGTATGCACCGGCCGTAGCCTACGCACGGGCACGAATGATCCGGCGGATTGGAAGCACGACCAGCCGGCCTCCCCAGGCAGGCACGCGACGTCAGGCATGACAGGCCCTGCGGGGAAGCCTACAAGTAGAACATGGCCTTGGCCAAGAACACGATCCCCACCATCATCGTCAGTACGATGCGGTGCGTGTAACGGAAGCGACAAACGCCCATGCGACTTCGTGCACCGGCCCATAATGCATTGACGAACACCCCGAGCACGCCAAGTGCCAGCACTGCCTTCAGCAGCAGGAACCAGCCGAAGCGGGTGGTGCCTATACAGCGTAACCCGTTGCAGTGGAGGTCAAACAACAGGCCACCGCTGACAAACAGCAGCAGCACCACGATCGGCATGAAGCGGCGCGCCCGGATCATCACCGCCTCCTCCAGCCGCTGCATGGTGCTTGTATCGAAATGCTTGTGTAATGTTTCCAGCACCAGCACTTCGAAGGCGACTGCGCCCACGAACACGATGGCACAGGCCAAATGCACCAACACGATCCACGGGTAATATGGTGCGATCAGATCACGCATGGTCATTTCCTCACCCCGGCTTGCCATCCACGCGTGGCGTCAGGTAGATCCACGCCGAACGTAGCACCCATGGCAAGAATGCCAACAGCCAGCCGGTACCGGCGATTACCAGCCATAGATAGGTGTCGCCGCCCAGTTCCGCACGGATGCGCAGCAGAGCTACTGCCTGCAACAACACGAAGCACAGCCACGGTATCGCACCCATCTGCAGCAGCCGGCCGGAATGGCCCTGGGTAACGCGCGTCACCATTGCCACCAGCATCGAGCCGAAGAAGCCGATCGCCAGCGCGTGTAGCGGCGCACGGCCCAGCACATAGCGTCCAGTGGCCGCCAACACGATGTCTTGTACCGAGAACAGCATGAACGCCACCGGCAACCACGCAAACGCCAGGTGAAGCACCGCCAGCAGGCCGGGGCGCATGCACTTCCATGGCTGCCAGGCCAGTGCATGCCCGCCAAATACCAGCGCCAGTGGTACGTCGCAAAGCCACAGCCAGCGTAACTGCCCGCCCCATTCCAGCAGCAGGTGCGTCACCAGCAGCCCCCACGCTACGAGAAGGCTCCACTTGGGCCGTCGCATCACGTAACCGCGGCCAGCCGCTGCGTTATGGCTGAAGAATGGCAGCATGCGATGACATACGGCGAAGTACATCGGTAGCAGGAAACCATACGTGCCCAGCTTGACTGCCAGCCAACCCAGCGCCGGCGATTCGCCTGGCAGCATCAGCCAGGCGATGAACAGTGCCAACCCCAGCGTCCCCACACAGAAAGCCGCGAAGCACGACCAACCGTGCTGGTTGCGTGCTGCCGCCCGGTAAAGCACACCGGCCAGCGTAAGGACACCGAGCAGGTAGGCCGCCATCATCAGCAGCAACCCAGCCTTCAGCAGCCATGGCTCGCCAAGCAAACCGATGTGCGCCAGCACGTAGCCACCCAGTACACCACCAGCCACCGGAAGGTAACGCAGAGGCGGCACGGCCGGTCCGCTCATCCAGCGCGGGAAGGTGGTCATCAGGAAACCGAACATGAAAGGCGGGAACAGGCCGTACTGGATCAGCATGGCGTGCCCCCAGACGGGCGGAATGGTCGGCTGCGGCCAGCGGACCCATCCGAATCGCTGCGAGGCCAACTCCAGTGTCCACCAGGTCATGGCCAGCAGTACGGCCACCGTGCCGGCGAAGAATAGCGAACGATGAGGCGCTGCGGCCAATGATGCAGTGGGGACCTGGCGGGCCTTCATGGGAGTCGATAGGTCATGCATGCTGCCGTCCAAATGCCCTGTGACATCGGGCTCGCCTGTCGTCCTCACCGGAGGGGTATGACGACGGTTGCCGAGATGTGATCGTACCGTCGTCATCCTGGCCGACAGCCGCATTGCGTACCCTGACCTGGATCAGTTTGGATCAGCTCTGGCCCACTTCGACAGCAAATTGGCACTGTCGTCGTGTGATCGCACAGCACATACGAAGCCGGGTACCCTGCCCTTCGCTATCATGAACGCATCGGTTCTAAGGAGATGTCCCGACGATCGACTTGCATTCATCTCGGCACCCATTGCGGGATCACGAAGCAGCCACCTTCGCCTATTCGATCAAGTCAACCTGTACCTGATGGGAAGCAGACTGATGTCTGCCACTCCCATCCGCATCCGTTACCCGGTGTCGCTCCACGATGCAGCCGTCGCGCATCGTCGCCACCTCGTCCACCAGGGCGGACAGGCCACCCAGCCGGTGCGTGATCAGCAGCACGCTGCGCCCCGCCATGACCTTGTCCAGAGCCTGGTAGAGCTGCGCGGCGGTGCCGGCATCCAGGCCCTCGGTCGGCTCGTCCAGGATCAGGATCGGCGCGTCCGCCAGCAGCGCCCGGGCAATCGCGATGCGCCGCGCCTCGCCGCCGGAAACGCGCACGCCGTTCTCGCCGACCCAGGTGTCCAGGCCGCGCGGCAGGCTGGCCACATAGCCGTCCAGTTGCGCCTGTCCGATCACCCGCGCGAGCTGCGCGTCGCTGGCGTCGGGGCGGGCCAGCCGCAGGTTGTCGCGCAGGCTGGCGTCGAACAGGTAGGGCTGCTGGTCGACCAGCGCGATGCGCGCACGCAGGTCGTCGCCGCGCCAGGCGTCGAGCGGCGCGCCGCCGAGCGTGATCGTGCCCTCGCAGGGATACAGCCGCAGCAAGGCGCCGGCCAGGCTGCTCTTGCCGGCCCCCGAGGCGCCGACCAGGGCCAGCCGATGACCTTGCGGCAGATCGAGATCCACCCCGTCCAGCGCCCACGGGCCATCACTGTCATAGCGCAAGCGCAGCTGGCGGATCACCAGGTCGTTGTCATGCACCACCGGCGATGGTGTCGCCGGCTCGGCCACGGCCGGCGGCGTGTCGGCCAAAGCGAATACGCGGCGTGCGGAAGCCAGCGTGGCGCCCAGTTGGGCCCAGGCTTCCGGCAACGGCGCCAGCGCTTCGAACGCGGCCAGTGCGAGCAGCACCAGCATGGTCAGGCCCGGCGGCGCGAGCGTCCCCTGCCGCAAGGCCGACAGACCGCACGCCAGCGCGGCGACGACGGCGAGCTGTGCGGCGAACGCCACGCCGGCACTGCCCACCGCCTGCAGCCGGTCGATCCGGCGGCGCGCACCTTGCAATTGCTCCGCGACGGCAACGATGCGCGCGGCATGCGCTGCTTCGGCGCCGTAAAGTGCCAGCTCGGCCCGTCCCCGCACACCGTCCGCGGCCAGCACGCGCAGGCTTTCGGTACACGCCACCACGGTCGCGCCCGGTGCGCCGCCCTGGCGCATCGTCCAGCGCGGCAGCAGCACACCGCCGGCGACGACCAGCAGGGCCAGCGGCAAGACCAGCACGGGCAGCCAGCACAGCACCGTCGCCAGCACGGCCAGCGTGGTGCCTGCGGCGACCGCCAGCGGAACCAGCGTGCCTAGATAGGCGTGTTCCAGCGCGTCGACGTCGGCGCGCAGGCGCGAGAACAGCTCGGCACTGCGCATCCCGCCCAGGCGCGCCGGCGCCAGCGGCACCAGGCATCCGAACAGCCACGTGCGCAGGCGCGCCAGCACGCGCAGCGTCGCCTCGTGCGTGACCAGCCGCTCGGCATAGCGGCCACCGGTGCGCAGGATCGCGAGCAACCGGATCAGTGCCGCCGGCGTGTAGTAGTTGATCGCCGCGCCGCCCGCGCCGACCAGCGCCATGCGGGTGATGAAATGGCCCGACACCGCCAGCAGGCCGATGCCGGACAACGTGCTCAGCAACGCCAGCACGGCGCCCGCGGCGAGCCAGCGGCGGTCATCGCCGTGCAGCAGCCGCAGCAACCGGCGGAACACGGCGGCGGCCGTGGCATCGGCTTCTGTACGGGCGCGTGTCTTCATGCGGCGCGGTCCGCCGCCAGCAGCCGGGCGAACGCGCCACCCTGGCGACGCAACGCCGCGGCGCTCCCCTGCTCCACGATGCGCCCGTCGGCCAGCACCGCTACCTGCTCGTCGTCGGCGATGCTGCCCAGCCGGTGCGCGATGCGGATCACCGTGCGCCCTTCGCCCAGGCGCGCCAGCGCGGCGTCGATCCCGGCCACGGTCGCTTCATCCAGATGTTGGGTCGGCTCGTCCAGCAGCAGCAGCGGCGCGTTGCGCAACCACGCGCGGGCGAGCGCCAGCCGCTGCCGTTCGCCGCCGGACAGGCCATGACCACCTTCGCCCAGCGGCGTGTCCAGCCCGTGTGGCAGGCGCGCGATCACCGGTCCCAGCGCGGTGGCGTGGATGGCACGCTGGAGTGAAAGCGGATCCGCCTTCGGTGCGGCCATCAGCAGGTTGTCGCGCAGCGTGCCGTGGAACACGTGTGCGCGCTGTGGCACCCAGGCGATGTGCGAGCGCCAGGCGGTCAGGTCCAGGCCAGCAAGATCGCGTCCATTGACGAGGATTCGCCCCGATGAGGGGGCGATGAAACCCATCAGCAGATTCAGCAAGGTACTCTTGCCGCAACCGCTGGCGCCGATCAGGGTCAGCCGGCTGCCTGCCGGCACGTTCAACTCGAGGTCGTGCAGCAGCGGGCGATCACCGTCGGCGTAGCCGAAGTCGACACGCTCGAAGGCGACCGCCACGTGCGCCGCGGCGAACACCATCGGGGCGGACTGCGCCGGCGTTTCCGCGGTGGTCGGCGCATCCGCCAGCAACCCGGCCAGGTCCTCCGCCGCGGCAGCGGCCTCCATGCGCCGATGCCGCTGCGCGCCCAGCGCTCGCAGCGGCAGGAAGAACTCCGGCGCCAGCAGCAGCACGAACAGCCCCGGCTCGAAAGCCAGGTCGCCCCACATCAGCCGGAAGCCGATCAGCACCGCGAGCACGGCGATGCTGACCGTGGCGAAGAACTCCAGCACCAGCGCCGACAGGAAGGCGATGCGCAGCACCGCCATCGTCTCCTGCCGGTACGCCTCGCCGGTAGCGGCCAGCACCGCCTGCTCGCGCGCGGCGGCGCGGTAGAGACGCAGCGTGGTCAGGCCGGACAGGGCATCCATGAAGCGCGCACCCATCCGGCGCAGGCGCATCCAGCGACGCTGGCTGGCCTGTTCGGCGGCGCGTCCCACCAGCACCATGAACAGCGGGATGAGAGGCGCGGTCGCCACCAGCACCAGCGCCGACCAGGGATCGGCCGGCAGCACCGCCAGCAGGATCAGCAGCGGCACCATCACCGCAAACGCCATCTGCGGCAGGTAGCCCGCGTAATAAGGCACCAGCGCATCCACGCCATCGACCAGTCGCGTGGCGAGGTCGCCGCTCGACTGCTGCGCGGCCCAGCATGGGCCAAGCTGACGCAGCCGTCGTTCCAGCGCCTGTCGTACCGCATCACTGACCCGGGCACCGGCCTCGAAGGTCGTGCGTCGCTGCCACAAGGTCAGCGCGAAACGCGCCGCGGCAAGCAATGGCAACACGGCCAGCACCGGCCACGCCTGGGCCCAGCCGCGGGCATGAAAGATCGCCCCCGCCAGCACGTGCGCCACCAGCCACGCGCCCAGGCACATCAGCACCGCCTGCCCGGCACCGGCAGCGACGCCGGCGCTGAGCAGGCGGCGCACGGGACGCGCCTGCCCGCGCAGCCAGATGGTCGCCGGCGATGGGGTACGCGCCATACCAGTCAGCGCACGCGACCGTTGTCTTGCCCGCTGGCGGCGACAACCTTGCGGCGGGCGTGCTCCTCCTGCGTGTCGAGCAGCACGCCGCCGGCGGCGGCGAGCAGCACGATCATCGCCGTGCCGACCAGCCAGGCGAAATACCACGCGCCCAGGTCGCCGAGCAGGATCGCCAGCACGATCACGGCGAGGGCCAGCAGCATGAACAGCAGGAATTGCAGGGTCGTCTTCATGGCATGTCCTCAGTAGGCGTGTTCATCAGCTTCGACGGCGGCGGCACTGACCTTGCCGCGCATCACATAGAAGGCCCAGCTCGTGTACCACAGGATCAGGGGCACGAAGACCGCGGCGAAGCCGAGCATCCAGGTCAGCGTGAGCCGGCTGGAACTGGCGTTCCACACCGTGAGGCTCTGCGCCGGCACGCTGCTCGACGGCAGCAGGAACGGGAACAGCGCCACGCCGGCGGTGCCGAGCACGCCGAGCCAGGCCAGCGCGCCCAGCCACCAGGCCAGGTGCGAGCGCCGCGCGCCGGCGGCGGCCAGACCCAGCAGCATGCCGGCGAAGCCCAGCACCGGCAGCGCCCACAGCAGTGGATGCGCGTGGAAGTTGGCCAACCACGCGCCAGCGTCCAGTATCACCTGCTGCTGCAAGGGCGTCTGCGCTACCCCGGCCCCCGGCCCCGCGACTCGCACGTAACCGGTCATGCCGTGTATCCAGAAGCCTCCGACCGCGAACAACACGATGGCGAGCGTCGCGCCGACCCGCACCAGCGTGCGCGCTCGCTCATAGATCGCGTCCGTGGCGCCGTTCATCACCGTGACCGCACCCATGAACACCGACAGCGACAGCGACAGCAGCCCGCACAGGATCGCGAACGGGTTGAACAGGCCAAGGAACGAGCCGGTGTAGGTCGAGGTGAGGTTCCAGCTGAAGTGGAACGGCACGCCGTGGAACAGGTTGCCGATCGCCGCGCCGAACACCACCATCGGCACCAGGCCGCTGACCAGCAGCGCCCAATCCCACACGTTGCGCCAGGCGGCCGAAGGCAGCTTGCTGCGGTACTCGAAGCCGAGCGGCCGCAGGATCATGCTCCACAGCAACAGCAGCATGACCACGTAGAAGCCCGAGAAGGCGGTCGCGTAGATCAGCGGGAACGCCGCGAACACCGCGCCGCCGCCGAGGACGAACCAGACCTGGTTGCCGTCCCAGTGTGGTCCGACGATGTTGAGCGCCACCCGGCGCTCCGCGTCGGTACGGCCCACGTAGCGCAGGATGGCGCCCACGCCCATGTCCATGCCCACCATCACCGCCAGGCCGAGCAACAGCACGCCGAGCAGCAGCCACCAGGTGCATTGAAGTACCGCGTACAGTTCCATCGTTCAGCCCTCCGCGTAGCCGGCCATGCGGTCGGCAAGCAATGTATCGTTGGGAACGGTGTCGGCATGATCGTCCGGGCCGCGGCGGATCGCGCGTACCATCAGGTACATCTCGACCACGATGAAGGTGGTGTACAGCGTCGCGAAGCCGGCCAGCGAGAAGACCATGTAGCCCACGCCGTGCGTGGACGCGGACATCCAGGTCGGCAGCACGCCGTACACCGTCCACGGCTGGCGCCCCACCTCGGCAACCAGCCAGCCGGCCTCGTTGGCGAGGAAAGGCACCGGGATCATCCATACTGCGAGCTTCAGGAACCAGCGCTTGCGTTCCACCCGATTGCGCATCGTGTAGATCACCGCCAGCACGAAGTAGGCCAGCATCGCCAGGCCCAGCACCACCATCACGCGGAACGACCAGAACACCGGCGCCACCTGCGGGATCGCGTCGCGTGCGGCGGTAGCGATCTGCGCACCTGTCGCCTTGCTGACGTCGGGCGCATAGCGCTGCACGAGGAAGCCATAGCCCAGATCCTTCTGGTGGGCACGGAACTGGGCCAGCGCATCGGCATCGCCCGGCCGGGCGGATAGGGTCTGCAGCGCAGCGACCGCGGGAATACCGTCACGGATGCGCGTGGTGGCCTCCCGTTCCAGCTGGTCGAAGCCCGGCACGCTGCCGGTCAGCGAATGCGTGACCAGCAGCGACAGCACGTAGGGCACCTGGAAGGCGCCGTGGTTGGCCTGTTCCTGCTGCGACGGGAATGCAACCAGGTTGAACGGCATCGGTGCCTGCTCGGTCTTCCACAGACCCTCCATCGCCGCCAGCTTGGTCGGCTGTGCCTGTGCGCCGACGAAACCGAGCGCATCACCCAGCGTGATCACCCCGGCAGTGGCCAGCACGCCGAACAGCACCGCCATGCGGAACGAGCGGCGTGCCAGGTCCACGTGCCGGCGCTTGAGCAGGTACCACGCGCTTATACCCGCCACGAATACCGCTGCGGTGACGTAGCCGGCGATGCTGGTGTGCACGAACTTCGCCTGCGCGTCGGGGCTGAAGATCAGGTCGGTGAAACTGCTCAGCTCCATGCGCATCGTGGTCGGGTTGAAGTGTGCCCCGTGCGGCATCTGCATGAAGCTGTTGGCGATCAGGATCCATAGCGCCGACAGGTTGGAGCCCAGCGCCACCAGGTAGGTCACCGCCAAGTGCTGGCCGGGTCGCAAACGGGTCCAACCAAACGTCATCAGGCCCACGAAGGTGGCCTCCATGAAGAAGGCCATCAGTCCCTCGATCGCCAGCGGCGCGCCGAAGATGTCGCCGACGAAGCTGGAATAGAACGACCAGTTGGTGCCGAACTCGAACTCCATGGTGAGGCCGGTAGCCACGCCGAGCGCGAAATTGATCAGGAACAGCTTGCTCCAGAACTGGGTGATCCTCTTGTAGATCTCCTTTCCGGTGGTGACGTAGACCGTCTCCATCGCCGCAAGCAGGAAGGACAGGCCCAGGGTGAGCGGGACGAACAGGTAATGGTAGAGCGCGGTGAGCGCGAACTGCAGACGGGACAGATCGACAACATGGAGATCGTGCATGACGTGGCGTCCTTACAGGAGCCGGGTACAGGCCCGGCATCTGGCTATTTTCCGCGCCTTCTCCGAGGCCGGCGGCACGCTGTGCTGTTTTGCCGCGGACGCACTGCGGCGTGGCGTCGCATCCCGCGCGGCAAGTCGATTCAGTTGATCGAGGTCAACTAACCACGCAGGATGCCACCGACAATCACCGAGGATATTCCCCACAAGGACAAGCACCATGAAAGCCGCACTTCCACTATTGGTCGCCGCCGCGTTTGCCACCGCCTCGGTGTCCGTCGCACGAGCCGACGACAGCCACTGGGTCGTCCGTATCGGCGCACACGTGGTCGATCCCGCCTCCGACAATGGCCACCTCGCCGGCATGAAGACCGGCGTTGGCGACAGCACTCGGCCCACCGGCAGCATCGAATACCTGGTCACGCCGAACTGGGGCGTCGAGGCGCTGGCCGCATTGCCGTTCAAGCACGAGGTGAAACTCGACGGCGTCAAGGCCGCCCGAACCAGGCAGCTACCGCCGGTGATTGGCGTGAACTACCACTTCCTCCCCGATGCCGCGGTCTCGCCCTTCGTCGGCGCCGGTCTCAACTACACCTACTTCTTCGACACCAAGGGCAAGGGCTTGCTGCAGGGTGCGCATGTGAAAGCCGACGACAGCTGGGGCGCTGCTGCGCACGCGGGCATCGACATCACGTTGTCGTCGCACTGGCTGCTGACTGCGGACGTACGCTGGATCGATATCAGGAGCGATATCCACGTCAACGGTGCCAAAGTGGGTACGGCCAAGATCGACCCTTGGGTGTACGGCCTGAGCTTCGGCTACCGTTTTTGATGCGGCCCGACTGCTACCAAGCAACCGTTTCCGCATGACCGTCCGGCCATGTTTTTCAGGGACGCTCCTTCGGACATGGCCGCTGTCCGTGCGATAGGCACCCCGGCGGCTGCTTCCACGAAGCGTTCAAGGCAAGCCTTCCAGCGATTCCCCCCATGCTCGCGCACATTGAAGCGTGCCGGTCGCGGCCGGCACGGTGTGCTGTCCTTACGCACGCACGGCTCGATGGAGATGACATATGAAACCAGGCTGTCGCTGACACGACGGAACCCATGGCCGGGGGTCCGTTCGAGAGTCAACTCGATCGTCTACGCCTCACCCGGGGAACCCTGCTCCATCGGCAGTCCGTCCAGCGCGTGACAGCCACGCATAATAAAGCAGCGGGATGACCAGCAGGGTCAGCACCGTCGACACCAGGACGCCGAAGACCAGCGAGACCGCCAGGCCCTGGAAGATCGGATCGTCGATGATGAAGAAGCCGCCCAGCATCGCTGCC